>Ga0209310_1000675_pt1 | contig 34499 bp, 24 predicted proteins | sample AD_UKC030_MetaG_FD_184415 | JGI IMG/M metagenome (GOLD analysis project Ga0209310, IMG submission 184415) | Active sludge microbial communities of municipal wastewater-treating anaerobic digesters from USA - AD_UKC030_MetaG (SPAdes) (version 2) | ecosystem: Engineered > Bioreactor > Anaerobic >...
GTTGGACTTTGCTCGTCCATTCTCCATTGTTGCCGTCTGTAGCTCGCGCTTCGAGGTTGTACGCCAACGCGCTCGCCCCAGACATCCAAGGAGCTCGCCGTGGATATCGGTCGCACTGTTGCAGTCACTTCATCTCGCGACACCAAAGAAGCGCTTCACGGTGGGGACGAGGCTCGCCCATACATTATAGAGTCGCCCTCGCACTCCCCATCGACTGGTCCAGTCGTTGCCAAGCCTGTTGTCGAGTTCTCCCTTGATTCGGTGCGTGAATGCCTCGACAACGATGGCATCAATGTTCTCAATCAAGTCGTAAATACATTTCTCATTCCAGATTCGGGAGTAGGTCTTCGGGGGCTGCTTGGCGAACTCAGAATCGATCTGACTGAGTTAAGCAAAATCGGGATTTCACCGGCTTGGGCACACTCACTCGAAAATCTTCGGGCGCGCCTGATTGATGAGTGGGAGGACGATCACGTTCGTGACTTAGGATCACTTCGGAGTCAGAGGAAAAACCCGCTCAAGAGCTTTCTTGCGCCCGTTGATCGGAGCCTTAGTTCCAAGCGGCATCGTGCCATCCGTGCAGCTCGCGGACTTCTTTCACTCAGGTTGCTGGCAGGCAAAGAGCAGATAACAGCAATCATGGCGGACGAACTCAATCGTTGGCTCGGCGGAGACGGCCCTGAAAGCTTGTCGCTGGAGAAGATTCAGGCTCACCACCTAAGGGACATTCGGCAGGAGCACGAGACAGACTCATCGACATCGCGCCTGATTGGACACCTTATCCAGGCTCTCGAAGCAAAACTCGACGACCCGTTCAAAGTGCACGGCACTATCGGAAACTTTGTGGCGCCAGCCAAACAAGTTACCGAAGGCAAACGCGAAGAAGACGATGACAACGAATCTGCCCCCCCCGGAGCAAAGACCCCCGCCGATCCGCTCCGCGGCTTTCTAGCCGATATAGGTAATGCCGGCATCAGAATCTTTTGCGGTGTGCCCACCTATTTATGCATGCAGCCCTACGAGCTTGAAATCACGACTCCTCTGATCATTCGGGCATGGAAGAGTAACCATAGTGATGAGGGATTGGCTGCACTTCTGACACTCTTTACCCGCGTACTTCCGAGACAATTTTCGCGAATCCCCCTCTCTCCCAAGAATGGCGCCGGCATCTGGGTCGATCTGAGCACAGGATGTATTTGCTGGAATCTGGACGAGGTAATTTCAAGCCGTCATTCAGAGACGCCGTTTCAGCGATCACCCTATGATCGTTTCGCCCGAGTGCCAATGCCACTGGAACTCGTCATCGACCTGCGACATCGAGCAAGCCTGGCAAATGACCCATCGAGCCTTGATCAACTGTTTCAATGCGACATGGCAAGCCTTGCAATAGCGACCAAGGCGATGCTCCGCGAGCTCGCACTGACGTCTCATCGACCTACCCTGACCAGGCTTTCGAAAACCTGGGGCCGCTACGTTTTGCAGACGTGTCACGACGAAGCCTATGCCGCCGCTATCGGTATCGACTTTACTTTGGGCACCAGCGCGAACTTCAACTACTTCAGGATACGAGGAGCCCGTCTTGCTGACATTCTCAGCAAGGCCTATCAGAGCATCGGATTTGATGGAGATATTTCCGAACATTCAGTTGAGGATATCGGCTCACTCTGGCTTCCCGACGTTGGACGCGTCAGCGCATTTCTTATCGATGCCGTGGCAGAAGCAAGCAATCAAATCAGGTCGTTGCCAAAGCGTGCGCCGACAAAAAAGCTATTCGCTGCACACAACAAGGTAGCCACCAGAATCTATGCTGTCCTGAAATTGCTTCTTGGCGGAAGAGAATTAACCGAGGACACCATTGCGCGCTCAAGAATCGACCCGCTAAGCGGCGCGACCGTCAGCACGGACAAGCGCACCGCACCCTATCACGAACGCCGCCTCGCATGGATGTGCACCACTCTGCGAAACTGGCTCAACACCTATCTCTCCTGGCTCCAACTCCTCGCGTACCGTCTCCATTCAGAGGATCGCCGGCGCTCCGAGAAAATTGCGGCGACCGTTCATATTGGTCTCGACGGCGATGTTCATCCGCTATTCTTTCGGTTCGGCGATGATGGAGAAGTCATTCCGCTAGGCGCTGGCGACTTGACTCCGCTCTATCGTATATACGGCATCAAGAACAATGGCGGGCGGCATTTTCTTGACTGGCTTTTCCGGGAAGCCGGCTTGGATAGTGCGGCAGTCATGGCCTGGATGGGACGAGGCTATCCTGGACAGGAATCATTCGGTAGCTGGAGCGCAGCCGTTCCTCAAGACACTTTGCAGACTTGCGCCGAAGTAATCGAAAAATGGCTCTGCACGCTTTCCTTGGCTCCAGCACCAAATCTTTTACCCCGGCCGCTACCCTTTGTTCCGACCAAACGCAAGCTGCCCCTGTACATCCCCCGCCTGCTTCAATCGACACCCGATTGGCTTGACGATCATCCTTCATGGCGAGCAGAGCCTTGTCCGTTTGAAGACGGGACCATCACATTCGCCAGGAACCATGAAAGCCTGTTTCGCTACTGGCGCCGGCAAGGGCCGCCTCCGGGATGGCTCGGCGTAGCGCTAAGCCTGGTCATTGAAGACGGCGTCATACACCGCGACGAGCTCGACGGGATATTGCTTGAGTTGCAGACAGGTACGCTCTATCGGCACGGGCGGGAAAACTTTATCGATTGCGTCCCCGCGCCGCTCGGCATCCGCAGAACCTGGCTATCCGGGACGACCATCCGTCTTGTTCATAACATTACCGAGCCAAGCCAGATTCCAGTCACCGTTGCATCCCTCGAAAAAGCGCTCGACAAATTCCTGGCTCGCGGGATTCCTGACGCCACGGGGCGCGGGTTCGGCTTTGTTCTGTCTTGCGCGTCCGCTTGCCACTCAATTCGGATGCCTGGTGTTTTGTATGGTTGGGTGCGGGGATTCCGTTTTACACGCACTACGCGGCCGGAGACCGTCGCACGACACATGACCGGATACATCGAAACTCCGAAATTTGACACCCGGCGACGGAAACATCACCGTCCGTGGCGCACTCAGGAAAAGATCAAGCAAGCGTTGAGAAAGGCAGCACGGAAGGCGAAGGGACACAAATCCCACACAAGCCAGATTGAATGGCTATGTCGCTACTTGCAAGCAATTCTCCCGGAGTTTGAGCAATCCAGCGAGGGATACCTCAAGACGCGTTACCTGCTCCATTTGTGCGAGAACCAGGTGAATGTCTTCACCATAATTCGCTACGAAACGGGGGCAAGGCAATTCCTCGAAAAGGCAGCCGATGCTTTGGCCAACCTTGGATCGTCGCAGGTTGACTGGAAATCTCTGGTCACTTCCTGCCTGGAAAAAGATGATGGTTCGGCGAACGAAAGTCCGGACCGCACCGCCATTAATCACGCACTCGCATGGCTGGGAGTCGAACTGCGCACATTCCGGCGCCAAGGGCCTCCGCCCGCATCACTGCATTACGCTGAGCTACCATCTTACCGCGAAGGGAAGATCGCCATCGGTCTGCTCAAAGCGCAGCAAAACAATATCGGAGATGACTGGCATCTGGCCACGGTTGCCTTGCAGTTGCTATTTCATGACCCCCATCGATGGGACGGAGTGGCAAATCTACGTTTGTGTGACTTGCATGTTGACGGTGCACATCCTCACCTGGTCATCACGTATGAGGCAGGTGCCGACCTAAAGTCAGGGAACGCGCCACGTGTGCTCGAGCTCCTCGACAACGAGCTCGTTACCGAACTCAAGCTGATCAGAGAACAGCGCGCGGCCCGATTCCCTAACGATGACCTGGTTCGAATTTTCGGTGACCACGATGACCCCAGGACGACTCGGACTGCCGGACGGATTCATGTGCTAATCGGCGAAGCGCTGGCACGTGCAACAGGCTCCGTAGTAATTCGGCCACATGACCCAAGAGGCTGCGTGATTTCAAGGCAAATAGATTCTCTCTTGAGCCCTCTCCCGGGAACTCGCCCCATGCTCCCGCTTGAGGCTCGCCAAGGAATGTATCGCATCACAGCGGCGGCGGGCCAAAGCGCACCGGACATAACAATGGAAAACTACGCCCATCACTTTGATGTCCATCGCCGCAACTGGGTTACTAAGATTAATGATGATCTGAACTGCCCCCCATCGACAGAGTTCTTGTCCAGGATTACCGGGATTTCCGGCGCCACTTACCGGCAGCGCATCTGCCGCCACGGCACCTCAACATTCGACATATTTGAAGCTTTCGATCCTGCTGTGTCGCCGACAACTGGCACGACGCTAATTCAACTTTCGAGCCTTGTGGCGGAAGGTCAGAATCACGTTCCCTGGAATCCCGAGTTCGTCGGTGAAGATGCATTGACGGCCTCCACTCTGTACCTCGGCCTGCGCCTGCTTGGCGAGTCGACTTCCGATTCACAACTTGCATCAAAAATTACTGTTGACGCAGCCCTAAGGCTGGACAAAGGCATCACTGATCTCAATCGCCGCCGACCATTCTCTCTGAGCGCGCGAGGCGACATTAATCGTGATGTATTTATTGATTCATTACTGGGCGGCGGATTGGCCATTGCAATGAATGCGTCGCCCCCTCAACCAGCCGCTATCAACCGCTTGGTGACATCCCTGTCAGAGATCGGCAACCCCTGGAACTTCCCGAATCCCGAGGATGTTCTCGAACTCAAGCCTTGGGTCTCGATTTGGCAAGCCAATGGCATTGAGCTCGAAGGTAATCTCAAGCCAGGACCCAACGCCTCGGTAGACGACTTCTTGCTAGATCGCTGGGTTGACATTGGCATTAATCGGGCGAAAGGGTCTCCAGCCCGACATTTCCGAAGGAGCACTCGGGCATCGCTCAAATTCCTGCCGAAAAAAGAAGGTGGGGAACGGGGCAAAGCACGAGCGTCGGCTCAACTTTCGTTTTTGGTCACTGTTTGTGCACTTTCCATTTTGTTGTTAACCCAAGGAGAATTGGCATGAAGAAGCAGTCACGGAGCAAATCCCAGAAAAAGTACCAGAGAACGAGCAAAAGGAGAAAGTTAGACCTCAAGTGCCTGGAGTCCAAGCAGTACGGTGTGGCCCAATCAACCGATTCGATTTTTCCAAGTCATGCCGTAACGCTTTCATATGCCATTCAGCAGCTCATTCAGGACGGTGCCGATCTCAAACGAGTATGTCCTCAATCTGCCTATGGTGAGGTGATCATTGAACTCCCGCCTCTCTGTAAATTGAAGTTCGCGATCCCCGCAATGAACCAAGGGGCTCTTGATGTTGAGGGCGAACTCGGCTCCTCAACCAATGAAAATACCGATGCCGATCGAGAGCAGGCATCAACGGCCACCAATGAAAGCAATTCGATGCGTCATGGACGTCCTTCGCCTTCAATTGAAGAAACGGCGCTTCTTGAGGCGCAGAGGATTGCAGAGACGGCCTCAAAGATATCCATGGCGGCGGTCGATGTTGGCAATCAACTCGTTGAGCGGGCAGAAAAGCATAGCCTTGCGCTGGAAGATGCTATCGAGAAGCTTGCCGAAAGCCCGGATGAGAAAGTTTCGCGAAACAGTTATGGACGGGCAGGCGGTCAAGAAAAGACCATCCGATATTCTTCCTTTGGGGAACGGACAATCGGAGGCAATCACACGGTTGCAGCGGATCTGCTTTCGACCGACACGTTTTCGCTCGCCGGATGCAAATTAATGCGAGGAAAACGTACAGGAAGTTACCGCTTGGTGGGAAAGCCTGACGATCACGAATGGATCCGCATGTGTCACCATGACCTAGATCAGACTGATCTCTTTGATCTCGCTGAAACGCCTTTGATGGAGTTGCTAGGCTATGCTTTGACTTCACATCATCCAGTTGATATTGACGTCTGCTTGGCGGAAAAAGTGACTAAGAAACAACGCCGGCTTGCACCACTAAAAATCCGCAATCGTTGCGAAATCATTGCCAAGACAAGGGATCGTCTTGAGCTTCTGGAAGAGAGTGATGCTGGTTAAAGGAAATCTACATCAGCTTTAACCACCTTGGGTAACAAACGCATTGCCAATAAAATGCCTAGGTTACCCCCCTCTTGACGACGTCAGCAACGCCTCAGTCGCCTTTACCGTACTCCATCTTTGCGGGCAACTGCACCAGAAAGCCCTTAGCCAGACTGACCAGTCCCCACAACAGCAGCAGCGGAAAAATCAGCGTCTGGAACAGGAACACAACCATCAGATTGATCATTCTCTCGGTCCACAGTTCGGCACTGTCCTTGAGATGGTCAAGACGTTCCTTGACATTGATATTGGGAGTCATCTCCTTGAAGCGATCCAGCAGCCCCCGGTTTTCCTGGGGCTGAGGGGGAGGATCAAGGGCAGCCATTTTCCTGAGATCCGCAGAACCCGATTCCAGGACGGCCTGACTGTGCTCATAGTCATTGGCCAGGAATTGGAGGAACAAGGCATTGGAGCCAACCGTGACGAGTGGTACGGCAAAGCGGAGCACCAGCGAAATCACCAGCAACTTGGTACACCACTCGGGAATGTAGCGCCCAGAAAGATGCCAGACGGACCACAGGATAGCGGCACCCGAGAGGGTCGCCGATACGACCCAATGGCCGCCCAGGGTGATCAGAATCTTCTGGATGCCGAAGGATATGCTGGCGAACAACATGAGCGTCGAAAACTTCTCAACCAGATCGTTGATCGGATCGAGAATTTCCCCTGGCGAGAACTTGACGCCCACGCCGGCCGGTTCGATCGCGACATCGGTACCTTGCGCCACCGAAATCACCGCATTGAGCATTCGCGCGGTTGCAAATGTCACCAGCGCACGTTTCAGTCCGGCATCGACCTGCTCGCGGGACATCGCATCAAGGGGAGAAGTCCAAGCGAGCACAAGGATCACGATGAGTACCAAGGGTGCGATGAATCGCTTAAGCTTGTCCATGACTGAAGTCCTTATCTATTGCTCTGCATGGACTGAAGATGAAGCACGCTGAGGCTGTTGAGAAAACACCAGCCGGACAGGATCAGTCCGATGATAAGCAGTGCGAGAGGGACTTTCTCTGCCAGGTCGATGTTCGAACTGATCGACGCCAACTGGCCTGATGTGGCCTTCAACTCGTCAACGGCATTCGGCAGCGCCTGGCTTCGAAGCTGCTTCAAGACCCCCTCGCTGTCTTCCATGATTTTGATGGCTTGATTACTCGTCTCGACAGTGGCCTTGAGCAGGTTCTGCCCATCCTTTTCGATGGTCGTTGCCAGGGCCTGAATACTGGTGGCCGATGTCTTGAGATCCATGGCGCTACGCTTCAAGGTCGTTGCCTGGTTTTCAAGCGGACGACTCATGACCAGCGACGGGCGTATCCCATCCATCTCGATGCGCGTCGGGACAGAAAACATGAGCCCCTCGCCAATGGATGAAAACGAATGCCCGGCATTACCCAGCAGATTGGCAACGCTCCGCATCCCTTCCGCATATTGCGGCACGAGGGCCGCATTGCTTGTGGCTGATGTGCGGAATTCCTGAATCAGGGTACGTGTGGATTTGAGGAGTTTCTGCGTATCCTCAAGCAGCATTTCATTGCCATGTATCGTCTCGGCGGTCAGTGTTACCACCTTCGACGTCGACAGGATAGCTGCCGAGGTGGCCCGCAGGAACTCCCCTGTTATCGGTCTGTATTCCGTATAGGCCCAAATCACAGCAGCTGCCAGAAACAGACTGCATGCCAGTTGGAGCCACGCAACCGCCTTGAAGATCTTTTGTGTCATGGAATAAGCCACTCTCTGTATCGTGGACACTTTGAGCCAGTGTCTGCGGCGAGGCCAGGGACGCCACCTTCAATTTATGTCATTTCGTATTGTACCTGCGCGATAAGAAGTACCCATCTGAACGCCATCCTCGACGACAAGCGTTTGGTCATTGCGTGCTTGAATCTACTGTTGGGCTTATCGTGCCAACAGCGCAATATCGTTGCTGCGCGGTTCAGATTGACCATCGTGCACGATTTGCGCTGACCACCTTTGATTAAGCAAACTGCCAGTCATTGTGTGTAATGGGGGTGCTTGGCCCTGATCAATCGGCGACTTACAGACTGGTCAATGTGACCCGCTCAGTAACAGCGTCGGCAAAGTAATGCTCGGGTCACGGTAAGGAATTCGGCGTAGCGCAGCTTGATGCCGATCGTTCACGACATAGCCATTACAGGCCAAGTCATCTGCAACCCTCAAGCAGATGCCGGTGAATGCTTTGGACAGTTCAGCCCGATCCTGCCTAGGATGAAAGTCACGCGGAATGTTGTCACCGGCATAGGGCCGGAGCTCGGCCTTAAGTAGAGCTCCACATAAGGCCGATTATGTAGACTGCTTGATTATGTTGATCCTCCCAGCCATGCCGCTGTAGAGGCTTTTCTTGGCGCCGCTTCTTGGCAGTCGGGGGCCGGTGCAGGCTCAACATAATTTTCGAATTAGTAAGCTTGCTAGCCGCAGCACCATATGCCAAAAGATTCCTATCAGGGAGAGCATCAAGGCCAATTCGCGTCGAATGCGCGCATCGAATGTACTCTCGTCCGATTTTTCGACCTCGCGACAGGCTTCGGATTATGTGGACTGCGGATCCAGCGCTTTCGCTGCAAAGTAAGGCGTCCGCTGACCATTAACGTGCCGACTCCACATAATCAATCGGTCTACATAATCGGCCATAGCGGCCCTTGGCAAGTTTCGCTCATTCGGACCGCATTGAGGTGGTTAGCTGCCTTCCAGACTTGATAGGGCGTGAGCAGTCGTCTTCTACCCAGCGATAGTCTCTGAAGAGGCAGAATCCAGGATTCATCGGGTTATCGTAGTGGGATAATTATCGTCCTCAACATATCAAGGCACTCCTACTACCCTCCGATGATTTATCCTGAAATTTCCTTGCGGCGCGCGTGTCTCGTCGGCGTTCGTGGTGTGGGGAAGACGACCCTCATCCGCTCCGTCATTGAACGACTGCCTCACGTCGAATTCGTCGTCGGATCCGCAATTCTGCGCGAGTTGGCAGGAAGTGATTTCGTTCGATTCGATCACCTACCGCCTGACGTTAAGCTTGCTTATCGTGAGGCCGCTGTCGAATGGATGGAGAATCGGCAAGCAGCGAATGGAAAACATATTCTGTGCGATGGGCACACTTCACTCCTTGACGAGAGTACTGGGCGCGTCTCGGCTGTATTCACCGAGAGTGACTGTAGATTCTTTCGCGAACTGATAATCCTGGAGGCCCCGGCAGACATTGTGCTTATGCGCCGCTGGAATGATCTCAGTAAACGTCGGGCTCTGGATTTCGCTTTGATTGAGGAAGAATTAGCAGGGGAGCGCGAGACAAGCCTACGGATTGCCCACGACAGGGGGATGGTCCTGCATGAGCTTCCTGGTTCTGGCGATTCGACAACAGCTTTGGCTTTAGAGAACATCCTGCGATGACACTTGGACTGCCTTTAACTGCTAAGGAAAATGCAGCGCGGATCACAACTTTGATCGGCCCGTTGGCGCAAGCCGCGCGTGGTCGCCGAGTATTTCTCGTGGATGGTGATCGCACGCTGTCGCTGGACGACACCAGCCGGAGTTTTCTTCGCCGAGCCGGTCTCGATCCAATGGATATCAAGCGACGTTTTCAGCAGGATGGATATTGCTTCGGATCGTTCCGGTTTCACGCTGAGGCACACCTGAATCTTGGAGAGGGAGCCTTCGCCCACTGGTGCCCCCTTATTGCGAGGGAGGCAGTTCTCCACGAAGGGGCAATCGATTTTCTGCGGCAGGCGAGTGCCAATGCGGCAGTTTTTATCGTGACTGCCGGTATTCCTCGCATTTGGTACCACGTTCTTGAAAAGCACCACCTTGAAGACATTGAGATCATTGGCGGTATCGATCCGCGCGACCCTTATGTATTTGGGCGCAGAGAGAAGGGGGACGTTTGCCGCCTTTTCCTAGCTGCAGGGGCAACCGTTATTGGAGTTGGAGACTCCGACGTCGACTCCGAAATGCTTCAGCTAGCACACCAAGCTGTTGTCGTTGTGAATCAACATCGGAACGCCGACTTGTTGCCTCACTTAGCTCACCATCCCTTTGTCTGGCAAGTGGTTCCCCGAGGCGTTCCTCATAATGGCATCCCGAAACTCGACTTTCCTGCTGTAGCGGCTATTGCCCATGGATACGACGCCAAAATAGCAGAGGCCCCTTTATGCCCGTAAATCACTTCTCGCAACGTCATTTCATACGCTTGGTCTCAACGCAGTCTCGTCGGGCTGATCTGAACCCCTGGGAGCTTTCGCGGACACACGTCGCGCTTGGACGGTTCCTTGCGGCCGAACTGGTCGACAAACTTCCGATTGAGCCTTGTGATATTGCTCACCCACAGGGGGTTCGCCAAGGTTGGAAGCTTGCCAATGAAGGGGATAGTATTCTTCTCTGCCTCATGCGTTCTGGCTTATATGTCACCGAGGGGGTTCGGGAGGTCCTGCCGAATGCGCCCGTTTTCCACGTAGTGCCAAATCGAAATGGGGGACTCTCGGAGGCTGATTTTTCTTCTATGCCAGCTGCTGCTGGACGAACATTTATCCTCATTGATGCTGTAGTTAATACAGGTGCGTCCATCGAACCTGTATTGAAGCAACTGAAATTACGCGGCGCGAAAATTGTGGCGGTGCTTTCGTTGGTGAGTCCCGTTCCGACAGCTGAGCGCCTCGCTGCAGAGTACCCGGAAGTACACTTTTTCTTCGCGCGTATCTCAAATAATCAATATGTTGGAAACGGTGCATCGGACACCGGCAATCGCCTGTTGGGTACTTTTCCATCGGCAAATGGGGGCGACCAATGAGCGGCATTGAGCGTGTATGTTTGTCAGTTAATTCGATCTGCAACCTCAGATGCAGCTACTGCTACTTTTTCCTTGAACCTGATCGGTTACCACAGCCCGACGCGCTCTCGACTGATGAAATATTTACAATATTGTCAAACGTCGACTGCTATGGTCAGCGACCCGAGATCGACAAACGAATTAAGGTGAACTTTGTCGGGAGTGGAGAGCCTCTTGTGTCTTGGGCGGCGATCCGCGATGCAATTGTGCGTTTGAATCGGGAGAGCCCTAATCATCGCCTACGTTTTTACACAGTGACAAATGGCCTGCTACTCGACGCGAAAATCGTTTCGGAGATGAAGTCCCTCAACTTGTCGCCAAGCATCTCGCTGGATGGCCCCGCATCTCTCCATGACCGCACACGGCTACGCCACAATGGGAAGGGGTCGCATGCAGATGTTATGCGCGGGATTGATGCGCTTCGAGCAGGAGGTATCCCAATTGCAATCAACACTACCCTGGGGCGTGACGTTGTACTCAATCTTGACACCTACTTCGACTTTATCGAAGAGCAGGGGTTTGACAAGATTATCTTTGGCCGTCTGGTAGATGTACCCCCAGATGCCGCTGTAAGTACGGAAGAATTCTATTGGGCACTCCAGCGGATTGCCGAGATAAAACGAGAGCGAGAACTCGATCACATAGAGATTGGCAACCTCGAAGCATATTCGCGCGCATTAGATGGAAAACCGGACAGAGTTTGCACGATGTTTGGAAGCACATGCGGAGCTGGTTATTACAACATCATTTACATGCAGCGTGACGTGTATCCGTGTGGTCGAATGTTCGGGCAGGAACAATGGAAACTTGGACGATTTGACGAGCCGCTCGATTTGTTTCCAGCAAGGATGGCAGCGATCGTTGGGCGCATGAGGTGCGTAGATCATCAGCAGGTTGCAATGGATGGACCAGCGGGGCCAGACTGCCTTATTGAGAAACAAAGCTCCACATATAGCAGCAAGGCGCGTGATCAGTTCGTTCAGTGGCTGGCTGCGTAAGTTGGCGACGTTCGACTTTGATGGTTGATGATGGCTGTCACCAGAATTTTGAGCTGACGCTCTGTGGTCAGCCAGCCTTCCAGAACAGACCTGAAAGCGCCCAGCTTCGGCGCCGGCTGATGCTCACGAAGATAGACCGCTTCGCTCTCGGTTCGCAAGTGCTTGCGCACGTCGGGCGGGACAGCTTCAGGTCACGCGCAATCGAGCTGATGCTCTCGCCGCTGACCAAATGACGACGCCGGATTTCGGCTATGATTTCCATGGATAACCCCCCAGATTCCCCGACAAAAACGCCGGAAGGTTACACAACCCAGGGGGCAACTTTTGGACGCTGATCACCCCAGAAATCTGGAAAGTTTTGCACGCTGTTTTACAGGATAGCAAAGCAGCCAGCCTTAATGGCTATCCGAGGTGCAGCGATTCAATAATCCTGAACATCCGCACGGCTATGCAAATGGCGTTTCTCCGGTAGAGTTCGAAAAACAGTTTTTCAACCAGCTGTAGCATGTCTAGTAAAGCTTGGGCGATTCAGGCCCATTTCGTACCCTAAAGGATGAGTGGATTGAATATCAGAAGAGAAATGACTGATGTTGAGCTCTGCATCAGTCTTGTTCCAGAGGCAGGAGAAAACTACCGTCGCGCCTTGGACGTAATGTCTGCCTACCCGGACTATGCAAAAACGCAGTTCCGGATTGTGGTCGAACATTTGACCTCGATGCTGGCCAAGCGCTTCCGAGTAGACATCGGCCAAGTTGCTCTCTACGAAGTAATCAACGAACTGTACGAGAGCCAGGTCATTGATCGTGGCCTGCGCTCTGATCTTCATGCCATTCGTAAAGCTGGAAACGCAGTGGTCCACTCCGGACAACAGCAAGAAACCAGCACTGAAGGCACAGAGGCTTCAAGCAGCAAGGAAAGTCGTGGGACAGGTGATCTGCAAAGCGCGGTTGATGCTCGGAAGACCCTGGTAGGGATATTCGAGAGCGTGTTTCTGCTGCTCAATCGAGGTGAGCAGCTTCCAGCCATTACCACTGTCGAAGTCGGCGATTTCACCAGCCAGCAAACGCTCTGGAAGGCGGTCACGACCATGGACTTTGAGGCCAAAATGGCTGCAGGCCTGATTCTTGAGGCGCAATCGATGACCCCGATAAGCGGGACGGTTCTAATTATTGGCAACAGTGAGGCAGCACATAGGACAACGACTCTCCGCATGGCTGCTGAGCTTTACTGGGCGGCTTGTGAGATCAGTGCGGGAGTTGATAGGTTTAACCTCTCCGACATCGATTTAATGGGTGGGGACGAGGCTTGCCTGTTTCAGTGTGCGAATACCGAGGCTTTATATCGATACGCTCAACTTACTTTTGACAAGAATGAGGGTGAGGAGAGTCATCGCTTGGGTGTAAAGGCATTGGAAGTTGCAGCAGAGCGGAGATTTCCCCCCGCCTGTGCGCAGTACGGTGATCATCTGCGTCAGAAGGGGCAATTCGAAGATGCCTTAGCAATGTTTAACATAGCCTTGTCTAAAGGAGACATTACTGCTCACGCCGGGCTGGCATTTCTTTACATCGAAAAGGACTCTCCCCTCTATTCCCCGGAAAGGGCCGAGCAGTGCCTTCAAGATGGCATCGCCAGAGATTGCCATCACAGCGAATACCTACTTGGCAGCTGGCTATATGAAGGCAAAGAATTAAAAGAAGACAAGGAGCGAGGCCTTAAGCTCTTAGAAGCTGCTGCTGAAGGGGGGCATGAGCAGGCGGAAATATACATAAAACTTTGTGTGGACGACCGATTCGCCAAGATGATGCAACATGAGTTCCTCAAACTTGCTCTTTCTCTCCCGCCCCAACGCCCCAATTTGGAAAAACAGGGACGGAATGAGCTTTGCCGTTGCGGTTCAGGGATAAAGTACAAGAAGTGCTGCGGGGCATAATGGCTCCCAATTGCCTCAAGTCATCTTTATAGATTTCGGGGTGATTGGCAGCTTACTGTCAGACTGCTGACCGATATTGAGCGCTCAGCCAACGGCGGCAAAGACCGAGGTGCCGACTGTTGCCGCTGGCATGAGGCAGAAGTTCGGCCAAAGCAGCCTTCTGGACTGAATTGCTTAAGCGACTGCTTTGCAGTCCTTACCAGCCATGCAGAAATGTCTAGGAAAGTTGGGGCGATTTAGCTTTCACCTTGCGACGAGCTGGCTTGTCAAAGAAAAGCTTTGAAGTGCCAGCGCCGGCAGGTTCGCAGCTAGCCTTCCACCCCAAACGGGGAAAGCCCGCGACATCGAAGGCAGAAGAGCCTTTCGCCCTGCCGTTTTCTTGCCCGTCATACGAACAGCCGGTAACATTCGAGGGATTGAATAAGGTCCCCTTGCGGGTCGGCGTTTCCATCTGGCGCGTTACGGCGCCTTTTTCGTTTTGAAGTGCGGATAAGAAAAACAAAACCAATGGCTCAGCAGCAGACGATACCGGTGATTGACCTCTTCGCGGGTCCCGGGGGCCTTGGCGAAGGGTTTTCATCCATAGGCGGAACGGAGCCAGGATCACGCCGGTTCCAACTGCGCGTCTCCATCGAAAAGGACCCCGTCGCCCACCGGACCCTTTCCCTCCGAGCCCTGTTCAGGGCCTTCCCCAAAGACCAGGTCCCCGACGCCTACTACCGCTACGCGCGCGGCGAGATTTCAAGGGAGGACCTGTTCAAAGACCCTTCCGTCCCGCCCGAGGCGGTTGCGGCCTCTCTCGAGGCGAAGAACGCCGAACTTGGAAAGACACCCCACGAGGAGATTGACGCGTGGATAGGCGAGGCGCTGGAAGGCTCCGACGAATGGGTTCTGATTGGCGGGCCTCCCTGCCAGGCCTATTCCCTCGCGGGACGCTCCCGGCGTACCAAGGAAAGCCAGGAGGAGTTCGAAAGCGACGAGAAGCACTTCCTCTACAAGGAATACCTTCGAATCATCCAGGTTTTCCAGCCGACGGTATTCGTCATGGAGAACGTCAAGGGAATCCTGTCGTCGACCCACGGCGGCTCCGGAATCTTCGAGAGGATTCTTGCGGACATATCGAACCCGGGCGGCGGGCACTCCTACCGCCTGCACTCCTTCGTGGTCCCAGGCGCCGCGGAGAAGCTTGACCCGCACGACTTCGTCATCGAGGCGGAGCGCTTCGGAATCCCGCAAGCCCGCCACCGGGTCATCCTTTTCGGGGTCCGCGAGGACGTGGCGTCCGCCACCCCGCTCCTAGGCACCCATCCCGAAAGGTTCCTTTTGACCCCGTGCCAGAAGGAGTTCACGGTGGCCCAGGCCCTCTCGGGGCTGCCCGCCGTGCGAAGCCGCCTGTCCAAGGAGCCCGACACCCGCGAGGCGTGGCTGTCCGCCCTCGGCGAGGCCGCCGAAGCCCTCTCCCCGCAATACAGGGAGGACCAAAACGCCCTGGTCGAGAGGATGAGGGGCGCCGCCAAGAGCGCCGAGCGGCTGTCGGGGAACGGAGGGGCGTTCATGCGCTGGACCGGCCCGGACGAGCTTCCGCCCAAGGTTCGCGACTGGTATCTCGACCGGCGGATTGGGGGCGTCCTGCAACACGAGTCGAGGAGCCACATGCGTTCGGATCTTCACCGATACCTGTTCGCGTCCAGCTTCGCCAAGGAATACGGGTGCTCGCCCAAGATAAAGAACTTTCCGCCCGAGCTTCTGCCGGCCCACGTCAACGTGTCGTCCGAGTCGGTTCCCTTCGCCGACCGCTTCAAGGTCCAGATGGGCGGGCACCCTTCCACGACGGTCGTGGCCCACATCGCCAAGGACGGCCACTACTACATCCACCACGACCCGTCCCAGTGCCGAAGCCTCACGGTCCGCGAGGCCGCCCGGCTGCAAACCTTCCCCGACAACTACTTTTTCGAGGGAAACAGGACCCAGCAATACGCGCAAATAGGCAACGCCGTGCCGCCCCTGCTGGCCCGGAAGATTGCGGTTCTCGTGTCAGACCTCATCGCGGCCTATCGTCGCGCGAAATCTCACCCATAGGCTCCGATTTACTTTTTGGTTGAACGCGCTTTGATGGGCCCATGGAATGTTCAAACGAGCCCGCCCAGCGCTACGCGCATCCCGAATGCCGGAGCATGGCCGCCTTGGGGCCGGTCCCCTCGACGGGGCCGAGCCTTCGCGCCGCGAGGCGGTGGCCGGAGACGGGGGGCCGGGCGGAGAAGAGTCGAGGCTATGCGTTCAACTGGATCGGCGAGCCCCTTTTGTGGGATTGGGGGCCGGACGACTTCCACCCCGACGACATCCGACGCATTTTCCACGAGGCTGCGGAAACCCTGGCGGTAATCTCGACCCGCCTCGACCGCGTGGAGATTTCCCGATTTCTTTTGGGGCTTGGAATGCCACCCGACTCCATTTCCCCCGTTCGACGGTTTGGGAACATGACTTGGCTCATGCAGGCGGCGGGACTTGGCAGCATGGACATCGTCCGCCTGCTCGTCGACGGCGGGGCGGAGGTGGGGCTCATGGACGAACAGGGGCGTTCCGCGGAGGAGCACGCCCTAGGAGCGGGAATGCACGGGGTGGCGGCATTCCTTGCCGCCCTCCGGGAATCCAGATCCTTGGAGCGGCATGCCGACGCCGGTTCAAGCAGGGAAAGGCGCCTACTGTAAAACCCTCCGCTTCAAGGTCTTGGGGATTTTTTCCGAGCATACTGCTCGACTATGGTTTCCACACCCACTCCTTTTCTCAGTTGCGCCAAGACGCTCTCTCGCAAATACGAGTCGACGGTGATTCCTGCATCTTTGAGCTTTTCCAAAACCGTAGGGAGACTGAGGGCGGCGTTGATTTCAGCGGCGATTTCTTCCGGAAGAAAACCAAGGCCGCAATAAAAATCAATGACGCTTTCGATTTGCGGCGTGAAGGAGGGCATTCCCAAAGCATTCAAGATGCGCTTGCAATCATTCTGGCAACTCATGTTTTGCCTTTCAAAAAAGAAACATTGGATCACGGATGGATGGGGAGAGGACAAATCTCTCCGCTGGATTCAGAACCCTCAATCCAGCCGCGCAGGGTTTCCGGAAGCGTGACATGAATCCCGCCCCCTCACCGTCAGGACGCGCCAGCAGTATCGGCCGCTGATTCGATGTCGAACAGATGTGAAAATCACAACAAAAACCCCGCCGCAGCGGGGTTGTCGATGGTGAGATTAAGCAGGGGTTACGTTTGCCCTTGCTTGATGCCGGCGGCGCGGAAGCTCATCTCTGCAACACGCCCCACCTTGGCTTTGTCGGCCAAACGCGTCCTAATTTGCGTCCGGGACAATCCAGGAAGCGATACCACGTCGACGACCTTCCCGCTTGGGCGGGCGGAGGCTTTTTTGGCAACAACGGTCATAGCTTCACTCCTTTTTCCTTCATCACTGCAATTAGAGTCTGCCACGAACGGCTCCCGGGAGTCAAATCAAACTCCATGTAGTTCTCGTGGCCGTTTTCCCTCCACCATGTCCTCCCAGACTCCGTCTCCATCAGATCAGCCACGCTGACTGGAGTTCCGAGTTCCTTCGGAATACGCTGTAAATCCTTACCTTCCAGCGGTGCATCAAAACCATAGCGTGGCCAAGTGTAGTAGCCGTTAAAAATGCGAGATTTCCGACTGCCGGCGGCTTGAAGAGCGATGGCCGCGATGCCAAGCCGTACCGCGGTATAGGCTTGCGTGGCAAATATTCGCAGCCCTATTCCTTCGGGGACGTCTTCTGACGTTTTTAGCATCAGGGTTTCGTCGAGCAGCAGAGTGTCGCCGGAATCGACAACAGGCGTAAGTGTGTATTCGGCGGGGAATTCGAAAAAAGATAGATTGTCCGCCTTTAGCGAAATCCCGTTGGCGCCTTCCCTGACAACGACATGGCTGCCGTCAGGAGCGCCAGTCAATCCTGCCAAGTCTTCCGGAGACAAGTGCAAGCCATTTATGGCGAACGTTCGTCCTTCGGTGTCAACTGTCACTTTTTTATTGAAACAACTCTTCGTCAATGCGTCGCGCGTATTCATGTCGCCAATTTTCGCACGCACACCATCCGTGCGGAAAGGTAGGACTCCCTTGTGAAGAAATGAACCCCATTTTTCAGGCATTGAACTCGTAGAAGAAAAACCAAGCTCTCCGCTGACATCGGGGCCCTCGATCCAGCGGGCAAGAAGTTCGGGGAGGGCTTCCCGAGCATGAGGCGAGCGCGTCAAGCACTCCCATACCACCAGAACTCGCCAACCCGCCGACAAAAGGGAGTCTTTCGCGCGTCCGTCCCGCTCGACGTTGGCGGAGAGCTTGGCCTGCCAGAACTCTGGGCGGGTGGAAGGAAGCTTGGCATGGGGGCAGCCCGCGTGCATGTGCCAAAAGCAGCCGTGGACGAAGATGGCCAGCCGCCGCCCGGGAAGCACGACGTCGGGGACGCCGGGCAGGTCCCTCCTGTGCAGGCGGAACCGAAACCCGGCCTTGAAAAGGACCCTCCGGACGATCATCTCCGGCTTCGTGTCCCGTCCGCGGATGCCGGACATCATCCGGCTGCGCGTCTTCGCGTCGACGACGTCGGTCAAGCGGCGCTCCGGCGGGCCTCCGGAACGTCGAACAGCGGCGCCGAGAACGGCCGTGCGAACATGGCCTCCTTGCACTCGGGACGCTTGGCCCATTCGGAAATCATCTTCCCGTTGGAGGTCTGGTGGAGGCGTTCGGCGACCTCCCTGGCCCAAACCTCGACCTGCTGGACGAACTGCGGGGAGAGGCCCTGCCTGCCCCACACGCGCTCCAAATCGAAGGCGCTCCCGTATGTGCGGGAAACCACGGCGACCGTGTAGGCCGCGACGTTGGCGAGGAAAGCGGAAACCAGCGGACGGGCGGTTTTGTGCACGGCCTTGAATATCAGCGCCTTGGCGACGAGGTCCTTGAAATAGGCGACGTCGGTGGCGACGGCGCGGCCCTCGGCCTCTGCGGAGGCCAGCCCGGACATGAAGCGGTCGAAGCACTTTTGGGTGCCGAGGCCTACAACGTCGGGCTGGGCTTCCCAGGCCAAGACGTATTTCGCGAGTTCGGTCTTGGTGATTTTCCGGGCATTGGGGACAGACTCCTTCAACGCGCGCAGCTTGGCGGGCGTCGTGCCCTCGCGGGAAAGAAGGGTGTTGTAGCTGCCCGCGGCGCGTTCGTAGAACCAGCGGCCGGAACCGTCAGGGCAATAGACGGAGAGGGACAGGCGCTCGATTTCGACGTGGAAGGGCTTGTTGGCCGAGAGGTCGGACTGGCGGACGGCGTTCTGGGAGTTCGCGAAGCGCGAGATGTCGGATACAAGGGCCTCCTCCTTGGCGGGGTCCTCCTCCTTCATGACGATGATTTTGGCCGGGACCCGGACCCGGCTCAGATCGGTATCGCCGAACTTCTTCTTGGCGAAGAATATCGAGGCGGTGGTCTGCCCGCCGTTCACAATCTGCATGCCGCGAAGCCAGACGATTCCGGGCGAGCCGTCCGCGGCCCTGTCGAGGCGCATCTCGTCGGCGACGAGGACGATGCCGTTGTTGTAGGCCATGAAACGCTCCGGGGCGTTCCGGAGGGTGTTTTGGATGCCGGCGTTGACGCCCTTGGCCTTCACGCTCAGGAACGAGCGGACGTTCGCCTCAAGAAGCCTTGGGCCGAACTTCTCATAGATGAACCGGAGTGCCTCGCCGGGGATGGCGGTGAGCGCGTAGTCGTAGTCGCCCGTGTCGCCGGGGACGAACACGCACGGCAGAGGGGAGCCGGACACCTCGTTGAAGTCGACGACGAGTTCGTCCCTCGGCTTGCCCTCGGAACGGTGGCGGAACAGCCGCTCGATGTCCATGACCTCGAGCTTGACGCTCTTTCCGCCGATTTCCCTCGTCTTGAAGCTCTTGGACTTGGCCACCCTGTCGGTGAGGACGAACACCCGGATCTGCTCCAGGTCGTTGTAGATGCTTTGGATGTTGAGGGCCAGGAGGTGCGCGTCGTGCGACTGGTCGATTTCCTCGGCCATCTTCCCCGAGGCGCAGAGCGTGAGAAAGCGCAGGCACTGCTCAACGGCGGTCGTCGTCTCCGAGTCTGGAATCGGGACAAGCTCCTCCGCCCCGTCGTAGAGGCTCACGAACAGGTCAAGCTGATCCGTCTCCTCCGAGACGGCGTACCCGGTGATGCGCAGTTTCGCGCGGCCCCGGCCGACCTCCGCTTGGTAGTGGCACACGACGGGGTCGAAGGTCATGCCCACGTCCGCGAGGTGCTGCATGACGACCTCGGCGAAGACGAGTTCGGCGTAGGGAGACCCGTCGCTCATCTGGGCCCTGACTTCGGCCTGGGTTTCGAGAAGAAAGTCAAAAAGGGTCATCAAATAACTCCAAGTTTTTTCAGGGCCGCCGTCAAATCCGTCCTGTGGGCGGCGGCGCGGCCAAGGTCAATCTCATAGAGGGCCTTCAAGACCCCCTCGGGAACGTTGCCGCGGACGAGCCTCGGGAACCCGTCCGTCACTGCGTGGACATGGGACTCCTTGTCGAGGAAGCGACGCGTGTATTTGTCGGCGTGGGATTCGGCGTAGCCCGCGGCGAAGGTCCTTTCTCGAAATGCCGAGACAGCCCCGGGATCCGCGGCGAGCCTTTTCTCGAGCTCGGCCACGCGTTCAGGGAGGGTCGTGCCGGATTCGGCCACCGCGAAGCGAATCCCCGCGAGGAAAAGGGGCGAGAGGAAGGAGTCGTCCAATTGTTCGAGTGAACCGATTTTGGCGGGGAAGCCCGCCGTGGAGACGGTGGCCTTCACCTCGACGGCCCCGTCGCCCAGCGCGAAGTCCTGGGGGGCGTCGTCCGGCCCCACCCACGACTCGAGGGCGATCTCCGCGTCGACTCCCGCGTCGAGGAGCGCCGAAAGGAAGGAGATTTCGCCTGCGAGCCCCACCTCTGCCTCGGGGCCGAGCGGTCTCGCGCCCTTGCCCATGAACGCCTGCCACATGCGGACCCTTCGGAGCATGGCTTTGAGAACCCTCTCCTCCCCCTCGGGGACGGCGGCGTCCATCGCCCCTGCCACGTCGCCGACCATCTCGGCGAAAAGGTCAGTGCTTCCGGATTCGCGCCGCGACAAGGCGAGCCAGGTCTTTCCGTCGCCGTCAGGGTCTGCCCTCACGATTTCGAAGCCCCTTCCCTCGGGAAGGTGCTCGGAAGGTCCGAGCCGAGCGGACGGGAACCGCGCAAGAAGGGCCTCCTCGTTTCCCGGGAACCGTCTGCCTGCCAACAGGCGGCAGCTTCCGGCCGGCGTCACGGGAATACCCCGCCAGCCCCCCTCGCCCGGATCCTTTCCCGACAGCGCGGCCCAAGCGGCCACGAACTCGTCAATCGGCCTTGCCATGCCAACCTCCCAAACCCATATTGGACGGACCCGCCCAAACCATGCGAACGTCGCCCGTCATGAACCCTCCGACCTTCCCTGCCCGCGGGACATCTCGATGAGACGAAGCCCGAGCCGTTCAGCCTCCCCGGGGGAAAGCTCCGTTTCTCCCTCGCAACGGCCGAAAACCACCTTCCCGCGTTCGACCCAAAACCTCAGGCCGGAAACGGTTTCTTTCCAGGGGGCAGGCCGACGGAGGCCAAACCTGTCGTCCAGAAGTTCGGAGACGAAGACTCCGGGGCGCTCCTTTCCGCCTTCCCGGCCCCATCCGAACTGGTCGAGAATCCACGCCTCGGCCCAAGCCTCCGCAACCCTTCCGGAACCCGCGCTCTCGTCCGGCAGGCACAGGGAGAAGGAGAACCCGGAACCGTACCGGCGGTTTCCGCGATAAATCAGCAACCAAGGTTCCTCATGGTAGAAAAACCATTTGGTGTCCTGATCCCCGAAATCGCCGCGGCGCATCGCTTGAAAATCAGCCGCCGAATATTCGTTAGGCAACTCGATTCGGACCCGGCCTTCGGAAACGGGAGGCCGGGCCGCCAGAGCCTCGGCGAACGCGGAGGCTGACTGTTCGTCGGCAAGCACGAAACGGATTCTTTTTAGATTGGAATAGGCCGGGCTCAGGTCCCTGACCGCCTCCATGGCCAAACGGCCGGACAGCTTTGCGGTGAACCCTTTGGAACCCGCCGACAACGCCGGAAGCGCGACCGATTCGAACCCCGACTCTTCGGCCAGTTCAATGGCGTTGCAGTAGGCGTCCCGCAGGCGGTCCGAAGCCTCCGGTTCGGAATGCCTCGGCCCCCTGCAGTGGATTAGGTTCGGGACGCAAAGTCCGAGCACGGGCGTGAGGGCCGCCGAACACATTTCCAACGAGGGCAGTTTTAGGCATGCCTCCGCCAGCGCCGCAGTGTCCGCCTTGGCGCGAATCGCGGCGCCGACCTTGCCGTCGAGCGCCATCTTGGCGTTCGTGGGGTGCACGACGGCGTCGAAGCCATCCTGCCCGGTGACGTCGCCGAGAGCCACCTCGACAAGGGCGTTCCCGAAACGCCTGGACGCGACGACCCGGGTGTTCACGGCAGCCATAAATCCGCCGCTCCGTATTCGCGCTCCCAGAGGAGATGGTCGACCTCGTATTTGACGGTCGTGTTGGACCTGCTCCCGGGGAAGCTCACGCCGAAGGCGGTGACCGGCGGCGAACCCGCCGGCATCCCGGCGAACGCGGGGTCCAGCGGGTAGATCAGGAGAAGCCCGCGTTCGGGCGCCGCGGGGACGCCCTGCGCCCCGAAGCCGCGAACGTTCCGGATGGCCGGCCCGCCCGGGATTTTGGGAGCTTCCGGCTTTTCCGGCTCCGACTGGCGGGCGGGGTCCTTGGTCCACGCGGCAAGCGTGACGTCCATGGCCGCGGCCCACGCCGCCTCGTCGAGGTCGATTGCCTCGTCCCGCGGGGACAGGAGGCGGCCGATGGAATAGTGCCCGCCACCCTCCTTGGGCTTGCGTCGAATCATCTTTTCGACGAGATGGCGGCCGCAGAACTCGTGCGACTCCCCCTCCCCGCCGCCCATGAGGACGACCGTCCAGGAGGTCAGTTCGCCGTTGGCCGCCATGGCCCTGACGAAGTCGAACAGGAGTGCGCTGTTGACCTTCCGCGCCGCCGGGTGGGTGAGGTAGGAGGAGAAGAAGTCGGCGACCAGCTCGGCCGGCACGCCGTTCCAGAGATAGCCCTTCCACTCCTGGGTGGAGGTTCCGCGCCTGCGGACGACCGAACCGTCCTCCGCGGGAGCGCCCGCGGCGTCGAGCAGCCTCTCAGCGGCGGCCAGGTTCTTGGCGAGAATGCCAGGGTCGCGGTGGAAGGCGACGGTTTCAAGCACGTCCCCGCTGAACGAGAGTTGCAGGCTCTTCGCCGAGCGCATTTTGAGCGGCGAGGTCACCATGAGGACAGGATGGGACTGGACCTTCATGCCGTAGTTTTCGGGCGTGGCGCCGACGGCGGCCATGGTGTCGAACTCCTGCCGCAACTCCTCGGCGGCGTCGGCGATGTGGCCGAACCACTCGACGAGGTCCCCGCTCGTGTAGAGCCTGCACAGGTCGATGTATCCCGGACGGTATCCGAACCACCTGCCCATCTGCATCAATGTGTCGTACATCTTCGAGGTGCGGACGAAGTAGCTGACGCAAAGCCCCTCCAAGGTGAGGCCCCGGGCGAGCTTGTCTCCGCCGATGGCAATCACCTTCAGGCCGGTCTCCTCGTTCTCGGAGTAGTCCAGTGCGTCCTTCGCCGTCCCGTTGATGGCCCTGACGTCGATGTCCCGGAGAGTCTCCGGAAGGACGGCCACGACGTCGTCCCAGGCCGGCAACGCGCAGTCAGACTCCGATCCCGGCAGAGCCTTGGCGAGGGCCTCGGAGGTGGGGGCGAAATCGGACTCCCAGAGGCCGCGCCACTCGTCGAGAAGCTCGTCGCGCTCGAATCCGCGCTCGACCCTCTGCCTGAAGCGCTTCACCAAATCCTCCACCTGCCGGCGGACGTCCTCCTGGACGGAGTTGAAGCGCGTGACGTGGACCAGCATGGACGAGTGCTGCCGTCCCTGCCCCCTGAGCGTCCTGGCCGCGCAGGCGAGGACGAAGGAGCCGACGGCGTCGCGCAGCGACGGAGGAACCGCGTCGTTCCCCTGCCAGAGGGGGACGTGGTCGATCTTGTGCTTCGCGGGCATCCAGCCCTCCTTGCCGGTGGAGTCGACGTGGTCGTCGACCTCCCTGACCAAGGGCAGACCGCCCGCGCGTCCGTCCTGGGAGCGCAAGCCGAAGACCCTCGCGGGCCCGACGTAGTTGGACGGGGCGGCCAGGTTGACGATGAAGGATTGCGGGAACAGGTCCGGCCCCTCTTCGCTCGTCGCCCCGCGCCGGTGGATGAAGATGTTGGCGAACGGGGTGGCCGTGTATCCGACGTAGGCCTTTTTGGCGAACGCGTGGAGGATTTTGCGGATGCGGCTGTTGATCGCCTTGGGCTGGTGCTCGTCGTCGGGCGTCCCGTCCGGGTTGAAAAGCTGCTCGCCTGTGTCGACCGAGGCGTGGTCGGCCTCGTCGTCGATGAGGAGGAGCGGCAGGTTGGTGACCAGCGGGCGGCCGTCGGCGTCCTTGGAGTCAGCGACGTGGTTGCGAATCCATTTGAGCAGGCGCTCGAGGACGGTCTTGTTCTTCTTCACGATGAAGAGCCAGGGCCGCTGCTCCGGGGAGATGGCGTAGTGCTGGGCGACCTTGGTGTTGAAGTCCCCGTTGTTGGAGCGGTTGGTCGCGCAATTGGGCCTGATTTCGGTGTCGCTGTCGAACTCGCCGACCCCGATGACCCTGACGGAGTCGCCCTTGGCGGAGGTCTCGTATCCGAGGAAGCCCTCTTCGAGCCGAATCTGGGTCTGCGAGCGCAGGTTGTTGTGGAGCCCGGCCAGGACGATGACGATTTTGTAGCCGGCGTCGGCGGCCTTGCAGACGAGCCCCGTGTAGTTGCCCGTCTTGCCCGACTGGACGTGGCCGACGACGAGGCCCCGGCGGTCCCACCTTCCCTCGCGCTTGGGGTCTTCGAGGAGCCCGAGGATGTGGTCGGTCGACTCGTCGAGCGCGTCGACGGCCTTCACGGACATCTTCGTCTCGAGCATCGACTGGTAGCGCTGCCAATAGGGCCAGTCCTTGCGGCGGGCGGCAGTGAGCCATGCCTTGTGCCCCTCGTTGTCCGCGAGGGTCGAGTCCTTCCCGATCCAGAGGCTGAACCGCCGGATGAGTTCCGCGACGGCGGCCTGCTTGTCGATTTCCGCCCCGCGGGCGACGACCATGGCCGCCACCTCGACCTGCTCGAGGATGAGGGCCGGCGTGACCGTGCCGGTCTCCTTGTCGGCCTGAAGGAGGGTCTGGGCGACGCTCAGGACCCTCTGGAATGTCTTGCCTTCGTCTTCCGTCACTTGCTGCTCCCCTCGGTGGCCCCGTCCGCTCCCGGCAGGGAGGAGACGAGCGCCGGATAGTTTTGGAAAGGGTCCGTCGCCGACAGGGCGCGGACGGCTGCCTCGGGGCTCATGCCCCTCCTGCCCGTCATGTCGCGGTAGAGAGTGAGCAGCACCCGCTGCACGCCCTCGGGGGCTTCGGGAGGCTCGCCTGTGAACCCGGTCTTCGGCGTGTCCTTGTTCTCGGCGGTGTCCAGCCAGATTCGCTGGACGGGCACCGTCTCCTCGACGACGCGCAGCATGGCCCTCACCAGATCGGAGCGCGGACCAGCGGCGTCGATGACGGCCGCGACGGCGGGATGCGACTCGTCGATTCTGTAGCGGACCCCGTCCCTCAGCCGCTCGACCCGCCACGCCTGCTCGACCCGTGCTCCGCCGGGACCCGGGGCTGGCGCCCCGCGGAAGGCGAAAACCCTACGGGCCCTTTCCCTCGTGTCCTCGGCGAGCTTGGTCAGCCACGCCTTGACGAGCACGGGCGGCCTGGCGGTGGACTTCTTGACGTCGATTTTCCACTCGGCGTCGGCGGTGTTGGGAATGTCCAAGCGGATGCGGGCGAGGCGGTGCGACTCCTCGCGGTTCCAGGCCCTGCCCTGTCCCAGGCCGAGCCACCCGCCGGCGAGAAGCAGGCGACGGTTGCGGTAGACGTAGAAGCCCTGCTGCGACGTCCACCCCTCGGGGCCGCCGGCCCGCTTGAACTCGTCGTCGGAGAGGCGGTCCTTGTGGGGGAGGACGTGGCACTGGACCTCGATTGCGCCGGACGGGGTGGCCGTCCTGGCGACGGGGGAGTGCCAAGGCTTGGCCGGGTGCCCCGTCATGAACGGGTCCCATGGCCTGACCGGCTTTCCGTTCAGGAAAAGCCTGAAGTCCGGGGCGTTACCCTCAAGAAGGCGGTGGAAGACCATGCCGAGGCGCGCCTCGACGTCGTCGGAGAGATCGCCGAAGTGGCCGACGTCGTAGCCGGGCGTCACGATCCGGTCGAGCCTCTCCCAAAGCACGAGGGTCCCCGAGCGCAAGAGGGAAAGGGGTTCGAGAAACGCCTCGGAGCCGTCAGCCGGCCCCTCGTGCATGTTCCAGCCGCCGTCGGACGATGCCAGCATGTCGAGGTCCCAGCGCAGGCATGAGGTCGCCCCGCCTTCGCGCTTAGAGGCCACGGTCAGCCGTCGGCACTGCGAGAAGGAGGCGGTCTTGAGCCCCATGCCGAAGCGTCCGAGGTCGTCGGCCGCCCTCTCGTCCAGCGGGCTCTTCGCGCCGAGCGTCATGGCGGTTTCGAGTTCGGCGTCGGTCATCCCCCTTCCGTCGTCCAGAACGTAGATCCTGCTGGCCGTCCCCTCCCAGTCGAACGAGACGCGGACCTCGGACGCTCCTGCGGAGACGCCGTTGTCTATCACGTCCGCGAGGGCGGAGGCCGTCGAGTAGCCGAGGCCGCGAAGGGCCTCCAACATCGCTCCCGCTCTGGGCGGGGCGTAGCGAGTCTTGCCCGTCATTCTGAGTACATTCCTTGTGTGCGGCGTGCCGAACCCGTGCCCCTCATGCCGCGTCCTCCGTGTCGGGTTCGTCCGAGGAGTCGGCAGGCGAGGTCTTCGCCCCCTTCTTTTCGCGCCCCTCGCCCATGTAGACGGCGAGGACGTCCTTGCGGGTCGCGTGGGAGAGCCTGCGCAGGGCCTTGGCCTCGATTTGGCGAATCCGCTCCCGAGTCACCTCGAACCGCTGCCCGACCTCCTCCAAGGTCATGGGGTCCTCGTCTCCGAGCCCGAAGCGCAGGGTGACGACCTCCCCCTCACGCTCCTTCAATTCCTCGACCATCCCAAGAAGCGTCGAGCGCAGAGAAGCCGCCTCGGCGTGCAGGCAGGGGTCTTCGGAGGCGGGGCCGGGAAGGCCCTCGCCGAACGGCAGCCCCGTCGCCTCGTCCGGCTCGTCCAGCGAGGACGCGCCTTCGGAGAGTTCGATAATCCGTCGGGCCTTCCACACGGGAAGCCCCATCCGTCGCGAGGTTTCCTCGATGGTCTCGGGGCGTCCCGCGCGGGCCTCGAACTCGTCCCGCTCGCGCTCGGTCCGGCGGACGGTATCGTGCATGTGGACCGGAATCCGAATGGTCCTCGACTTGTCGGCGATGGCCCTTGAAATCTGCTGGCGAATCCACCAAGTGGCGTATGTGGAGAAGCGGAAGCCCTTGCGCCAGTCGTAGCGCTCGACCGCCTTCATCAGGCCGATGTTCCCCTCTTGGACGAGGTCCTCCAAGGGTTCGCCGGAACGCATGTATTTCTTCGCGAGGGAGAAGGCGAGCCGGAGGTTGGAAAGGATCATCCTCTCCCGCGCGGCTGCCTGCCGCGTCACGGCTGCGGCGAAGTCGGCCCCGGCCCCTTGGCCGCCGGCCGTCTTGGCGAGTTCGAGAAGGAATCCCCGCGACAGGTTGGCGGCGGCCAGCGCTTGCCGGAGCCTCCCCTTTTTCGCGACGGATGCCTCGACCTCGCCCACGGCCTCAACGAACGCCGTGGCGTCCCCGTCGAGTTCGACCGCGTCCTCCTCCGGTTCGCCATCCGGAACCGAGGGTGCGTGGTCGCCGTCGTCAGACGGCTCGGGTCCCGAGCTGAACGACTCGACGTCCGCCTCGCCGCTGGCCACCTTTCGGCCGGCGTCGATGACGGCGGCTACGCCGGCAGGCCATTCGGCCAGTGCGTCGAGGGCATCCTCGCCCGCCTCTTCCATGGCCCTGCCGAGGGAGAGTTCCTCGTCGGCCGTGAGCAGAGCCCCCTTGAACCCGCGCAGATAGAGCCGAAGGGGATCGTTTCTGCCGGACGCGAGTTCCTCGGCGTGCTCCATTGCCTCGGAGAGGACGGGCTCCTCCGCGAAGGTTTCGTCAGGCTGGTGAGGCGCGCCGCCGCTTTCGTCCCGCTCGTCAATCGAGGCGCCGAGATCGCCCAGCACAAAAGAAAGAAGCCTTTCCGCCTCCGAGTTCCGCGAGCCGTCCGCCTCGCGGCAGACCTCGACGAGGAGCGATTCCGGCACGGAGCCCTCGCGTAGCGCTCGAAGGAGAAGGCTGCGGACGCCGGGTCCCTCGCCGTCCTCGCGGGCCAAGGGAAGAGCGCGTTCGGGCAGGAACGCCTCGATGTCTCCCCAGTCCTCGTCGGTGTCGACGACCTTGTGCCGGCCTATGGCCTCGTGCACCGCACGAATCTCGTCTGCGACGGCGTCGTCGCCTTCCGGAGCGACGCTCTCCTTCTCGGGCTCCCATCCGCCGAAACAATGCCCGTCGTCCGACTCGTCGAATCCGGTCGACTCCACAGTACCCATCAGTCCGCACTCCGGGGCGGAGCGCGCCGGCAGGATCACGAGTTCGGGTCGTTCTTCAATCGTGTCCGCGTCCGGGGGCTCAGGCGGGGAAGAGATTTCACCCGTCTGCAAGCGGAAATCGACGCTCTCGCCGGTTGCCTCGGGAACGGGGTCGCCGCTCGTCCCTATGTCGCCTTGGGAGTCCACGGGTGGAGCGGGTGAACGGCATTCAGGTTCGGCGGGCACGGTTTCCGGCTCGGCCTGCCGGATGCCTGCGGAAATTGAAGCCAGGGCGGCGCGAATGAGATCCGAGCACTCGGCGGAACCAGAACGCTCGGCATGGCCGAGGGCGTCGAGGCCCGAGGGGTCGGCGAGGGAAGGATCGGCGCCGGCGGACAGCAGTAGGGCCACGACTCCTTTCTTCTTTCGACCTGCGGCGAGCATCAGCGGGGTCGCCCCGCTGCCGTCGCGGGCGTCAAGGTTGTCTCCCCTGCGGATGTGGAGGCGGACGGCGGTCTCGACCCCTGCGAGGACGGCCATGCGCATGAGGGGGTTCATCGGCTTAACCGGCCTATCCACGTGCGCCGCCTTCCCCTGCCGGAGGAACGTATCCGGGGGCGATTGCCGCGCTTTCCACGCCGTAGAGCGAAAGCGGGTCCCGAAGCCAGAGGGCGTGTTCCGGACCCCGCAGGCGGTGGTCGGGGGAGCAGTCGACGTTCCAGCGCCTCATGACGTAGCCCGCCAAGGCCGCGCGAGCCCGAACCCTGAGAACGCCGTCCGCCATCGGATAGTCGAGTGCGGCCAGTTCCGGTCGTTCCGAGTCGGGGTGGGCGACCAGTTCGAGGTCCACAACCCGGGTCCACTGGGCGTCGTCTCCTGGGCCCTCGCCTTGGCCCGGTACCTCCCCGGGCACGACCTCCGCCGAGAGCACCCGCGTGAGGACGAAGTCACGGAAGGAGGCGCTTTTCCTGTCGAAGGCCCGGACGTGCCATCGGAGCCCGTTATCGGCCAGGGCAAAAGGGACTATTTCCCGCAGCGACTCCCCGCCGGACGCGGAGAAATAGGCGACGCGGAGAACGGACCCGGATGCGACGGCCCTGGTCACCCGGGCGAGCGTGTCCGTCGCGGGGCGGTTGATGGGCGAGGGAAACTCGCAGGGAACCATGGGCCCCTCCCCGCCGCCGATTCCGTCCCCGAAGCCTAGGGCGAGCGACGAGAGGACGCGGTCGATGGGGTGGTCGAACAGGGGCGAGAAGGAAGCCCCGATCCGGTAGGTCTTGGTCCGGCCGTCGAAGGCGATGTTGCCCGGGGCCGCCTCGCGATACAGGGCGAGGTCGCGCGTGGCTCCGGCCGGGGCGACGCCGAACCGCGCGCAGATGTCCGCCCTGGAAACCTCGCCGAGGAACCAGAGACGGAAGTCTATGTGCGCAAGCCTCTCCCTCTGGGCCTGTCCGAGTTTTGCGGGAAACCCGATTGCCGCCACGGCGATCCTTTTGCTCTTGTGTCAATGACAAACGATTCTACAGACGGGCCCGCGTTTTGTATATGACACCTGCGCATTTTGACGACGTCCAACAAGACAGCGGATACCGAAAGCGATCTAAAATGCGAACGCACAATCCAATCGGATTCAAAAGTGACAATTGAAACCAAATGAAAACAAATTCTGAGACTGCCGCGGAACTGGCACGACAGATTGCCGAATATGGTACTGGCTCCGTCTCTCGAACCGAGGCGCCCGACGGCGACCAGCCCATGGTGCGCGTCCACCTGAAGGACGGCCTGTCGTTCAATCAGCCTTGGGACTTCAACCCGGAGCACTTCGACACCCTGCTTGCCGTCGCCGCCGTGGCGCGGGTGAAGGGACGAGACGAGGCACTCCTGTTGGACCTGCCGACCGGCACGCCGGCTAACTGAGGGAAAGCCACAAACTCCCTGATTTGGGCGTGTCCGGAATTTTGTGTATAGCAGCCATAGAAACTCACATCGAGGAAGGACTGCTTTGGCCGAAATTCTGCCTCATGCCAGCGGCAATAGGCGGCACCTCGGCCTTTGCTGCCGTCCAACCCTTGCCATCTGAGCGGCAGGAATAGGTGGCTAATCAGACTTAGCAGAATACGGCTTGCTGTTCGGCGAAGTATTATCCTCGCACAACGTTATAGAATAATGAAAAATGCATGTATGTACATGCAATTTTGTCCGCTTCGAGGAGAAAGCACCCGATGATTGACCTCACCTTTCTTTCAATCGAACGCATTATTGTTCACCACATTCCGCCGCGGGCGGAGGATAAGGGCTTCGTGGCGCCGATCTGCGCTACCTCGCTCGTAACCCTCGCTAAGCCCGGTCTAGACATGTTCGCAAAGCGAATCAGTAAGGCTCTCGGGCATCACTCGCACGGCATTCAGGCTCAATTCCATAACACCGGGCCGCAGAGTTTTTTCGCCAATTCAGTGGATTTGATGGAAGGGGACGATGCCCAATTCATCGCAAGTTCTGCCATCGTTGCGCGCGATCTTACTAGGGCTCAACAATCCAAGAATTTGTCTGCGAGCAAGCTGATTGTTATCTCCGGCCACACCTCAAAAAGCCAGATGCCGTTCTCCGCGGTCGTAAAATCGGAATTACAGGACGGACTGACCGAAACCTCGAGCAAGGGAAAAACAATCGTCGATTACTTGACCGATATTTTCTTTGCGGATAGCCAAAAGCTTTACAAAATCGGATTCGTTCAGAAAACGAGCAAGCTTGGCACCAAGACAGTACCGGAGCATTTCGCAGTTCATCTGTTCGATCACCTGATGACGGGAACGGAGACGCGAAGTGCAGCGTTCTACTTCTACTCAGAATTTCTGGGCGCCGACGTTGCTGCTTCGGATCGTCATCGAACGAGAGAGTTTTTCGACAAAACTAACGAATTTCTACAAGCGCAACCTATCTCGAGTTCGACAAAGATTGCGCTTGGTGAAGCACTGCGTACTGAACTGCGAAGTAATAAGCAGACCATCAGCGTCAAGGGATTTTCCGACGAACATTTGGAGCCCGCGATGCAAAGTAAGTACCTTGCGTTTATGGCCAAGGCTAACATCAGCACACACGCCATCATCAAAGATACTGAATACATTAAGTCGAGGCTGAAGCGCCGGCAGAAAATCGTTTTCACCAGCGGAGTCATGATCAGTACGCCCGCCGACAAAATCTCACTTGTCTCGATCGAGGCGCCAGCTGATGGCACGACCATCGTGAAAATCAGTGGAACAGTAGAGAGCCAAGAGTGAAGATTTCGCGCGACCAATTTCTTGCAGAGATGCGTGCTAACGCTCCTCTACTTGAGCTATGGGCACGTGAATCCGTAAAGTTGATTTCTGAGATGGTCAAGGCTGAAATTGGACGGAAGCGCTTTGAAGGCTTCTTTAAAATCGATCCGCGGTACAGGCTGAAAACTGAAGAATCCGCCCTGAAGAAATTTGAGCGCTGGAGTGTTCTAGAGTCGGCAAAGGAAATGCATGATCTCGCAGGTGCTAGATTTGTAGTGCTTCTCCGCACGGATTTGCAGATTATTGAGAATGTCATCAAGGGGTATTCTGGATGGAGTACCGCCAGGGTGCGGCACTTCGAGGATGATGTTGACGATGATCCTGTAGTCTTTGACTACCAGTCGATTCATCTACTAATCAAGGGGAGTCGCGGCACTACCATTGGCGGGCATCTTCTTACCGATGACGTGACGTGCGAAATCCAAGTTCGCACGATGATGCAGCATGCGTATGCCGAGCTGTGTCACGATAAGATTTACAAGAACTTTCGCTCCATCCCTCCAAGCGCTAAACGTCTGGTAGCCAGGTCGATGGCCCTGATGGAAACAACTGATTCGATATTTTGCGAAACGGCGAAGCAGTTGGAGGAGGTTGCTGCCGACCGAAATAGATGGCTGGAATATCTTGCGAGTGTATATGGCCAAGCCACTCAGAAAAATGACTCCTCGGGCGATCTCGTGTGTCCGGTTATTTTCGATAGATTTCAACATCTCCTAGAAAATGTGAAGCTGAGCGACGTCGGTGCGGTGGTAGATGCGCCCGTCGTTCGGTCGCGAATGTTGGATCGGCTTAGTGATAAGTTGTTCAGTAGCGCAGGTTGCGTGCTCACATATTGGCTCGTCGAAAATCACTTCAACGAAACGAAGCGCTCGTGGCCTGATGAATCTCTTTTGCCCGGACTGCAGCTCGTGTGCGCGGATCTTGGCGTTTCCTATGAATAGATAACCATGGCGCCCTCTGAATCCACACGCTATACCCCTCCAACGAATGACGCAGAGCTTGTGCTCGCCTGGTTGCGACGCGCGCGCGAGTCGCAGTTTTTTCACTACGATGCCGCCAAGCGCTTGGGGCGCTATGGGCGGGTCTTCGGCGTTCCGGTCATCGTCATCACCGCGATCGTGGGTGCCTCAGCGTTCGCATCGATTCTTTCTCAAACGGTTCCTCTCTACGCCAAGCTGATTGTGGGGTTGTGCAGCCTCGTCGCGACAGTACTTTCGAGTCTCCAGACCTTCTTCAAGTTCTCGGAGCGGTCGGAGAAGCACAGGATTTTTGGGGCCAAGTTTGGATCGGTTCGACGCGAACTGGAAACACTTCATATCCAGGCTCAGATCAAGTCCACGGAGTTGGCCGCGGTTCGTGCGAAGCTCGACAAGTTGGCGGAGGAGGCACCTGACGTTTACACCGCTGTTTTCTCGCGCGAGAAGGCGAAGCAGGGCGACGAACTTCCCTAGTGGGCGGCTCGGCAGCCTGCTCCTGTGCTCCACTTTTCAATAGATGGTGCGTGCGGGAGGGGGCGGTTGGCTACGGCTTCCTCGCCTTTTGCCCATCGACTGGTCGATCTGTCAAGGCCAACGTTGGTGCCATCCGCCAGTACTGGGAGTACGTGGGTGGCCAACCGGAATTTCCGCGCGATTATGAGCCTGGGTCAGATCGGCACGTCTCGTGGAAGTTGAATTGCCCCGGACTTGAAGAGACTTTGCAATCAGCTTAGTGCGCTACTGCAGCCGTTCAAACGGGTGTGCCCTAAGGCTGTAATGGCCGACCAATTGCCTGTTACCGCTGGCATGAGGCAGGATATCGGCCACTGCGGACCTTGGATCTCTGGCCACAATCAGGCGGCAATGTGCCGGTTACCTGCCGGTCAGCCACTGCTGGCTGTCAATGACCGCTTGTTGGTTCAGGCTACAGCCGGACCCGACCCTAAACGGACATTAACGATTCTGCAAAACGACAAAAATTTGGCCTGTAATGAGCATCAGGAAATTTGTTGTGGCGAAATACGCTCCTACTGAACCTGCGACAAAAAGTACAAAGATGTAGGCATATTTTGAGCGCTTACGAGTTCCGATGCTTTTTTCTCGAAAGGAGCTTTCTGACAAGGGTGAGAGCCATTCACGGAAGATGGCGAGATGCAGCACTCGAATACCTAAAGCAAGGAAACTGGCCACGAGAAACAGCACCACAGGCCAAAAAATATAACGCTCAAGATACTCAATCCCTTTAGTAGGCTGATGTGTGAGTATTGAGTGCACCGTGAGAACAACTCCAGCAACACTCCCGATAAGCAGCCCGGCTTCACCAAGCCGCTGGGCATCTGTTTTTCCAGATTTTGTTTTATCGCATGAGGCAGCTGGATTCGTGGAGCGGTCTAAGGCCAAGATTGATAACCCAGATGTTTATTTACACGGAAATCATATCGCATATCGACTGGCCGCTTCTGGCCGGCAGTACTCAGTGGGGTACGCGCCACATTGCGGCCATTGAAAAATTCGTGGTTTCGGCGAACGTCGGCTTCCTGGCGCAGGGCCCTACTCACCCTATCGGCCACCAGCTGCCGCTCGTCGTTTCCCCAAACCGGCCGCCTGGGCGACCGCAGCACTCCGTAACCTGCCATCGGGCCGATTCACACAACTCGGCC
>Ga0209310_1000678_pt1 | contig 34336 bp, 34 predicted proteins | sample AD_UKC030_MetaG_FD_184415 | JGI IMG/M metagenome (GOLD analysis project Ga0209310, IMG submission 184415) | Active sludge microbial communities of municipal wastewater-treating anaerobic digesters from USA - AD_UKC030_MetaG (SPAdes) (version 2) | ecosystem: Engineered > Bioreactor > Anaerobic >...
GGCCCGAAAGGCGTGCTGCGTTGCGTCCTGCCGTTCACGGTCTTCCTGAAGTTGAAGGACATCGGCGGCAACGTGCTGCCGGCCTACGACGAGGAGTTCCGCGAAGTCGCGATGGACACGGCGCAAGCCGCGGCCTACCGCGACCTGTCGGGGCGCCTGACCTCGGAGCTGAAGCAGGCGCTCGCGAAGCGCGACACGACGCTGCTGGGTGTGGTCCTCAACGTGCTGCTGGCCTGGCCGGATTGCTGCTTCCGGTCGGAGACGGTGACGCACCCGCGCACGCGCAACACCTTGGCGTTCGTCCCTGCTCAGTTCAACGAGCTGGAGGTGATGCCCAAGGAACGCGAGCTGATCGAGATCTGCCGTCAGGAGAAGGCAGCAGGTCGCAAGACCCTGGTCTATTCGGTCTACACCGGCACGCGCGATACCACGTCGCGTTTGAAGGTACTGCTGGAGCAGGAAGGCTTCAAGGTGGCGGTGCTGCGCGCGAGCGTGGATGCCTCCCGCCGTGAGGAATGGATCGCCGAGCAGCTTGATCGCGGCATCGACGTGCTCGTCACCAACCCTGAGCTGGTCAAGACGGGGCTCGACCTGTTGGAGTTCCCCACGATCGTCTTCATGCAAAGCGGCTACAACGTGTATTCGTTGCAGCAGGCGGCGCGTCGGTCGTGGCGCATCGGGCAGAAACAGCCGGTGCGCGTGATCTACCTGGGCTACGCCAACTCCTCGCAGATGACCTGCCTGGGGCTGATGGCCAAGAAGATCATGGTGTCGCAGAGCACGTCGGGAGACGTACCCGAATCCGGGCTCGATGTCCTGAACCAGGACGGCGACTCGGTGGAGGTGGCACTGGCACGGCAGTTGGTGCATTGAGCGTTGTTGGACTTGGCGGCCCTTCGGGGCCGCTTCTTTTTGCGGTCGCCGATCAGTTCCCTTTGTTTGCTGCCATCGTGCGCCGACGCGGCGAAGGTGGCGGCTCCACGTTTCGGGGAGCCGACCCAATGCGACTGTCCGCCAGTTTCCTGCGCCACTTGGCCGCGCCTGCGGCGCTGGGCGGTGCCATCTTCGTCGCGGGCTGCGCGACGACGACCTCGCCACCCGCCCTGACGCCGACGCCAACCTCGGTCGGCGACGCCGGCACGAGCACCGTCCAGCCGATGAGCACCGAGCTGCCGGCCGATGTGGTGCCCGTCGCCCGTTACGGCCGCTACACGCTGGTCGAACTGGTGCCGCAGCCGGTCCAGCGCGACCTGATGCGCCAAGTGGTCGAGGTGGCGATTCCGCCCAGCTTCGATGCAAGCGTCGGCGATGCCTTGCGGCACGTCCTGCTTCGCACCGGCTACCGCCTGTGCGATACGCCCGACACCACACCCTTGTACGCACTCCCGCTGCCCGCGGCGCATCTGCGTCTCGGGCCGCTACCGCTGCGCGATGCGCTGCTGGCGCTGGCGGGGCAGGCCTGGGAACTCTCCATCGACGACGGCCTGCGCCAGGTGTGCTTCGCACGCCATCGGGCGTCGGCGGCCGCCATTCCGACCGCGCCTGACGACGCACCCGGCACCGAACCGCAGGAGGTTCAACCATGACGATCCCGCAACTGCCTTCCACTGGCGAAGGCCGCACCCGCTGGACCAAGATCGCCGCGGGCGTGTGGCTCGCGCTGGTCAGCGTGCTCGCCATCGTCAACAGCGTCGCACTGTCGCGCCTGGCCGAGCAGGACCGCTCCTCGGCACAGGACACGCACGTTCAGGCGCTCGTGGCGCGCGTGAGCGATCTGGAGCGGCAGGCCGAAGCCGCCGCACGCCAGCCCAAGGCCATCACCCAAGCGGACTTCGAGGCTGCACGCCAGGCGCTGGATGCGCGGCTCGCGCAGGTCGAACAGGCGCAGGCGACGCAGACGCCGACCGGCGACCTGGATTCCTTGCGGTCCCGCCTCGGCGACATCGAGCAGCGCCTGAAGAAGGCCGCTGCGCCGACCACGGGGCCGCGCCGCGCGCCCGAACCGGCGCCGCCCAAGGTGCCGGAACCGCCGTTCAAGGTGCTCGGCGTCGAACTGCGCGGCGGCCAGCGCTTCCTGTCGGTGTCCGCCCCCAATGCATTGTCGGTGCTCGACGTGTGGCTGCTGCGCGAGGGCGATGCCGCGGGCGCGTGGGTCTTGCAGACCATCGAGCCGCGTGCGGCCGTCTTCCGCGTGGACGGCCAGACGCAGCGCATCGCGCTGCCGTAGGAGCGCGCCATGAAGCTCGCGACCACGCCCTTGACCGCGCCATTGTTCGGCATCGCGCTGGTCCTCGCCACCGTCGCCGCTGATGCGTCCGCTCAGGGCGCGCCGGTGGCGACTTCCCGAGTGGCGCCGAGCCAGGTGCAGGCGAGTAGCGACGCTGCGCTCGACGAACGCCTTGCAAAGGATTGGGGATTGCGGGCCGAAGAATGGGCACGCTATCGGCAGGTGATGCAGGGACCGCTGGGCATCTACTCGCCGAACCTCGATCCGCTCACGGCGCTGGGCATCGAGGCCCGCAGCGATGAGGAGCGCAGGCGGTACGCTGAGTTGCAGGTGCAGGCCGAGTCCAAGCGCGTGGGCAAGACGTTGGCCTACCAGCGGGCCTACGACGCTGCGTGGCAGCGCCTGTTTCCGGGCCAGCAGCGCGTGAACATGCCGGGCACACAGACACCCGGCGCCGGCAACAAGGGTTCGGGCCGGCTGGCCGTCTTCGTCAAGGCCGACTGCCCGCCCTGCGATCAGCGCGCGCGGCAGTTGCAGGCGGCCGGCACTGCCTTCGACCTCTACATGGTCGGCAGCCGCCAGGACGACGCCCGCATCCGCCAGTGGGCGGCACAGGCCGGCATCGACCCGGCGCGCGTGCGCGCCCGCACGATCACGCTCAACCACGACGCCGGGCGCTGGCTGTCCCTCGGTCTGCCGGGCGAGTTGCCCGCCGTAGCGCGCGAGGTGAACGGCCAATGGCAGCGGCAGTAGCCACCGCCTGGCCGGCGCCCGCCGCACTGGTCCTCGGCCTGTGGACCTGCGCTGCGGTGTCGATGGGTCAGGAAGTGCCGCCACCGGCCTACCAACTCGCCGCACAGCAAGCCGGCGTGCCGTCACCCGTGCTCTACGCCGTGGCGCTGCAGGAGAGCGGCGCCAAGCTGCGCGGACGCCTCATCCCGTGGCCGTGGACGCTTAATGTCGCCGGTCTGGCCGAGCGCTACGCCACGCAGGCGGAAGCCTGCACCGCGATCCGCCGCGCGCTCGCCCGGGCGCCGGCCCACCGCGTGGACGTTGGCTTGGGCCAAGTGAACCTCGGCTACCACGCACACCGCTACGACCAGCCCTGCGAGCTGCTGGACCCGTACCGCAACCTCGCCATCGCCGCGGAAATTCTCAAGGAACAGCACACCCCAGGCGAGGACTGGCTGCTCGCCATCGGCCGCTACCACCGGCCCGCCGGCGGCGAGCCCGCCGCCCGCTACCGCCGTAGCGTCCACCGGCACCTTGCCCGCGTGCTCGGGCCGGACGCCTCCCTGACTTCCACCCGGAGCCGCACCCCATGAACCGCCTTCAGTTTGCCCTTGCCGAGCTGCTGTGCGCATCGACCGCCGTTGCCCAACCCGCCGCGGCGCCGAATCGTGCCGCGAGCACCCAACCGCTGGTCGTCGTCGAGGACCGTGGCGGCGTGTCGGCGCTGCCGTACTACCAGGCGCTCAATCCGCAGGACGCCGGCCCGGCGCAGCCACCCGCCGGCACGCCCGCCAACCCGACACCGCCGCGCATGGGCAGTGCGACCGGCGCGGAAGCCGCCATGCTGCCGGTGCGCTCGGCGCGGCTGACGCCGGGCGACGAGCCGCACCGCGTGATCCGCGCGCCGGGCCTGACGCCGCTGTTCCTCGTTGGCGACGACGACCGTTCACGCGCCTGGCTGCGGCAGCGGCGCTCAGCGCTGACGGAGTTGCGCGCGGTGGGCATGGTGGTCAACGTGGCCACGCCCGAGGCGCTGGCAGGGCTGCGCCGTCTGGTGCCCGGCCTGACCCTCGCGCCGGCATCCGGCGACGACGTGGCGCAGCGGCTTGGCCTGCGGCACTACCCGGTGCTCATCACGGCCACGGGCATCGAGCCGTGATCGGGTAGCCCGGTGAAGCCCCCGCCATGGCCCAGTCCCAAACCGTCGAGGTTCTGTTGCGGCCAGCGGTGGAGCTATACACCGTCGCGGTCTGTGCGGGCGCCGCGCTTCTGTGCCTGGTGGCCCCGTGGTCGCTCGCGCTGAGCCCAATCCTCGGCATCGGCAGTGCGCTCGCGTTCCTGACCTTCGGCGCCATCCGCGGGTGGGACGCCTGGGCCATCCTGCGCTACCGCCGCAACATCCGGCGCCTGCCGCGCTACGTGATGACCAGCCGCGACGTGCCGGTCAGCCAGCAGCGGCTGTTCGTCGGCCGAGGCTTCCGCTGGGACCAGCGGCACACGCACCGGCTGATGCAGACCTATCGGCCGGAATTCCGCCGCTACGTCGAGCCGACGCTGAGCTATCGGACAGCGCGGCGCATGGAAGAGCGGCTGGAGTTCGCACCTTACCCGTTGTCCAGGCTCGCTAAGGCGCTCGCCTGGGACAGCCCGCTCAACCCGGTGCGGCCGCTGCCGCCGGTGGGCGGCTTGCCCCGGCTGCATGGCATCGAGCCGCACGAGGTGGACGTCACCCTGCCGTTGGGCGAGCGAGTCGGCCACTCGCTGGTGCTGGGCACGACGCGCGTCGGCAAGACGCGCCTGGCCGAATTGTTCATCACGCAGGACATCCGCCGGAAGATCAACGGCCAGCACGAGGTCGTGATCGTCTTCGACCCGAAGGGCGACGCGGACCTCTTGAAGCGCATGTATGTGGAGGCCAAGCGCGCCGGGCGCGAAGGCGAGTTCTACGTCTTCCATCTCGGCTGGCCCGATATATCGGCCCGCTACAACGCCGTGGGCCGCTTCGGTCGCATCTCCGAAGTCGCCACCCGCATCGCGGGCCAGCTCTCCGGCGAAGGCAACAGCGCCGCGTTCCGCGAATTCGCCTGGCGCTTCGTCAACATCATCGCGCGTGCGTTGGTCGAGCTGGGACAGCGCCCCGACTACCTGCTGATCCAGCGCCACGTCATCAACATCGACGCGCTCTTTATCGAGTACGCACAGCATTTCTTCGCGAAGAACGAGCCGAAGGCCTGGGACATCATCGTCCAGCTCGAAGCCAAGCTGAACGACAAGAACATCCCGCGCAACATGATCGGGCGCGAGAAGCGAGTCGTGGCGCTGGAGCAGTACCTCTCGCAGGTGCGCATCTACGACCCGGTGCTCGACGGGCTGCGGTCGGCCGTGCGGTATGACCGCACCTACTTCGACAAGATCGTCGCGAGCCTGCTGCCGCTGCTGGAGAAGCTGACCACCGGCAAGATCGCCCAACTGCTCGCGCCGAACTACTCGGACCTGAGCGACCCGCGGCCGATCTTCGACTGGATGCAGGTCATCAGAAAGCGGGCCATCGTCTACGTCGGGCTCGACGCGCTGTCGGATGCCGAGGTCGCCGCGGCGGTCGGCAACTCGATGTTCAGCGACCTCGTGTCGGTCGCGGGGCACATCTACAAGTTCGGCATCGACGACGGCCTGCCGGGCGCGTCGGCCGGCACCAAGGTGCCGATCAACGTCCATGCGGACGAATTCAATGAATTGATGGGGGACGAATTCGTTCCGATGGTCAACAAGGGCGGCGGTGCCGGCGTCCAGGTCACGGCCTACACGCAGACGCTCTCCGACATCGAGGCGCGCATCGGCAACCGCGCGAAGGCGGGCCAGGTCATCGGGAATTTCAACTCCCTATTCATGTTGCGCGTGCGGGAGACCGCCACAGCCGAACTGCTTACGCGGCAACTGCCCAAGGTCGAGGTCTATGCCACCTCGCTGATAAGCGGCGCGACCGACAGCTCGGACCCGACCGGCAACACCGCGTTCACCTCCAACACCCAGGATCGCATCAGCAGCAACAGCGTGCCGCTGATCGAGCCGGCGCACGTCGTCGCGTTGCCCAAGGGGCAGTGCTTCGCGCTGCTCGAAGGCGGCACCCTGTGGAAGGTGCGCATGCCGCTACCGGCGCCCGACCCCGACGAGCTGATGCCCAAGGATCTGCAGGAGCTGGCCGACTACATGCGGCAGCACTACGTCGAGGCCGGCGACTGGTGGGAGAACCAGGGCCTGCCCGGGCTGCAGGAGAGCGCGCTGCCCGCCGACCTGGTGGACGACTTCAAGCAGATGGCGGCCACCGCTGAGGACGCTGTGGCATGAACGATCCCGCCGTCGCCGCACAGCGCCAGCAGGTCCGCCAGCAAGGCGCCATCGCCAGCCTGGTCACGCTGCCGTTTCGGTTCTTCGGCGTGCTCTGCGGGTCGCTCCTGCTGTGCATCGTGATCGAGTGCGTCGGCATGCACTTCTTCTGGCCGGATGAAGGCTGGCGCCATGCGCAGGCCATGCTCAACGACGAGCTGGTCCACATCTCGGACTACTTCATGCGCAGCGTGGTCGTGCAGGAGCCGGGGCGCAGTGCGCGCGTGCTGATCGAGGGCGCCTACGACTGGCTGTTCGTCAAGAGCGGGCTGCTCGACTGGATGCGCGACGCCGCCGCGCAGTCCCGCGCCGGTGCAAGCCGCCAGGCGCACGACTTCCGCTACTACCTGGGCCAGGTCTACGTGCATCTGGAGAGCTACCTGATCGCCTCGGCCTACACCGTGCTGGTCTTCCTCGTGCGGCTGCTGGTGCTGACGCTGACCCTGCCACTGTTCCTGATGGCGGCCTTCGTCGGGCTGGTGGATGGCCTGGTGCGCCGCGACGTGCGCCGCTTCGGTGCCGGCCGGGAATCGGGCTTCGTCTACCACCGCGCACGTGCGGCCTTGATGCCGCTGGCGGTGCTGCCCTGGGTCACGTACCTGGCGCTGCCGGTCAGCGTCCATCCGCTGCTGATCCTGCTGCCCAGCGCCGCGCTGCTGGGCATCGCCGTGGACATCGCGGCGACGACGTTCAAGAAGTATCTGTAGCCGCAGGCGCCACGAGAAAGCGGTGGCGCTGCGATTCCGATTGATTGCGGCGCCAACGCGCCCGGAATTTGAGCATCAGGGCCTTCCGCATCACCGGAGTACGGCCCGATGAAAACCCTCCGCAGCCTCATGCACGTCCTGCGCCTTGCCGCTGCCGCGCTGGTGTTCGCCGCTGCGGGGATTGCGCCGGCCGTCGCCGCCGATGCGCCGGACAACACGGCAGAACGCGAAGTGCTCGCAGCCGTCGTGCGCCAGCTCGACCTGCTGGACCGGCTCGCCGAGCGCGCCGCGGCCGTTTCGCCACCCGAACGCGCCCGCTATCACTTCGACCATGCCCGCCTGCGCGAGGACGTGAAGCGCGTTCGCGCGGGTGTTCAGGACTACCTCATTCCCCAGCGCGCCCAGCCGCGCGATCCGGTGCCGCTCGCGGGCGACTACACGCGCGGCCGCAGCACCGACGAGAAGGCCAGCAAGGAGGCGCCGTCGCCATGACGCCTACCGCAGAACAAGTCGCCGCCTTCCAGGCCAACGGCGGCTTCACCCCCGCAGCCGTGTCCACCGTCGTGCTCGGTTTCGTGTTCGCCGTCCTGCTGCTGTGGGGCGTGTGGGCGATGCGAACCGCCTACGTCGGCTGGGCCGAGCAGCGCCTGACCCAACGCCAGTTCCTCGGCGTCATCGTGCGCTTCGTCGCTATGTACCTGGTGCTGGGCTTCTTCCTCCTGTCCTGACCACCACGAAAGGGTGCATCCCATGAATGCTTCGACCTCTCATCGCACCGCCGCGCGCACCGTGCACATCCCGCGCGCCGCGGCCACCTTGCTTGCGCTCAGTGTCGCGGCCATGCCGCTGTCTTCCTGGGCGGCTCTGCCGACCCTGGAAGACCCGTCGCGCGGCACCGGCAGCGGGATCATGCAGACGCTCCAGAACTACAGCTATGACATCGTGCTCCTGATCGCGTTGCTCGTGGTCGCCTCGATGTTCGTCGGGGTCTGCTACCACGCCTACACGCGCTACGCGGAAATTCACACGGGTAGGGCGACGTGGGGGCAATTCGGCCTGACGGTGGCCGTGGGCGCGATCCTGCTGGTCGTCGGCATCTGGCTGCTGACCAAGGCCACCGGCGTCCTGTAAGGACCGGCGACGATGGCCGGCCCCCCCGACAGCCCGCGCGAGGCCACGCGCGACGGGCTCGTGACCTTCCTGCCGCATCGCCTCAACCGCCATCCGGTGGTGGTGCGCGGGCTCACGGCCGACGAGCTGTGGGTCTGCGCGGGCTTCTCGGCGGCGGCCGGCTTCGTGGTTGGCGTGCCGCTGGCGTGGCTCACGCACAGCATCGCGATGGTGCCTACGTTGATCGTCGCCGGCATCGGCGTCGGCGTCTTCGTGGGCGGCGGCCTGCTGCGCCGGCACAAGCGCGCGCGGCCCGACACCTGGCTGTACCGCCAGCTCCAGTGGCGGCTCGCGCTGCGCTATCCGGCGCTGGCCGCGCATGTAGGTGGCGGGCAGCTCATCACCCGTTCGGGCCTGTGGAGCACGCGGCGTCATCAGCCCGCGAAGGTGTTCGCCAAGCCGGCCACGAAGCCATCTACCAAGCACGCTGCGAGAGGTGCCTCATGAGCCGCTTCAGGAACGAGGTCGCGCACCTGCAGGCGCACGTCAAGACCCTGCGCATGGGCGCCGTCGCGCTGCTGGTGATGGCGCTGCTGCTCGGCATCGGCTGGTGGAGCGCGCCCAAGCGCCTGACCATCCATGTGCCGCCCGACCTGCGCTCGGGCAGCACGCGCCAGTGGTGGGACGTGCCACCGGAGAGCGTCTACGCCTTCAGCTTCTACATCTTCCAGCAGCTCCAACGCTGGCCGACCAACGGCGACGAGGACTACCCGCGCAACCTGCGCGCGCTGTCCGCCTACCTCACGCCGAGCTGCCGGGCCTACTTCCAACAAGACTACGAGTACCGGCGCGGCAATGGCGAGCTGCGCCAGCGTGTGCGCGGCATCTACGAGATTCCGGGCCGCGGCTATGGCGACGACCCCGCGATGCGCGTGCGCGTCGTGTCCACCAGCAACTGGATCGTCACGCTGGACGTGAGCGCCGACGAGTACCTCGGCTCCGAGCAGGTCAAGCGCGCGCTGGTGCGCTACGCGCTGAAGGTCGTGCGCATGGACGTGGACCCCGAGAACAACCCCTTCGGCCTGGCTCTCGACTGCTATGCCAGCGCGCCGCAGCGCATCGAAACCCCGCCTCCCGCGACGCCGCCCGGCAAGGCCGCCGGCACCGGCGGCATCCCGCAAGGAGACCACCCATGAAGCGCCTTGCCGCGCCGGCCCTGGCCGGCCTCCTGCTGTTCCTCTCGCACGCATCCGCGCAGGCCGTCGAAATCCTGCGCTGGGAGCGCCTGCCGCTGGCCGTGCCGCTGGTCGTCGGCCAGGAGCGGGTCGTATTCATCGACCGCAACATCCGCGTCGGCGTGCCGCCCAGCGTCGGCGAGCACCTGCGCGTGCAAAGCGCGGGCGGCGCGATCTACCTGCGCGCGAGCCAGCCGATCGCGCCCACGCGGCTGCAACTGCAAGACGTGGAATCCGGCGCGCTGATCCTGCTCGACATCGCCGCCGAACCGGCGAAGGCCAGGCAAGCCGCGCTGGAGCCTGTGCGCATCGTCGAAGGCGATGCAACGGCCACACGCTACCGCCCGGGCGGCGCGTCGTCCGGCGCAGGCCCGAACGTAGAGGAAGACGCGCCGCGCGAAGGAGCCGCGTCGTCGCCTGCGTTGCCACCCACGGCAGCGCGAAAGCGCGAGACGCCGGTTCCGGTGGTGCTGACGCGCTACGCAGCGCAGAACCTTTATGCGCCGTTGCGCACGGTCGAACCCGTGGCCGGCATCGGGCGCGCGAACCTGCGGCGCGACCTGGCGCTGGACACGCTGCTGCCCACGCTGCCGGTGCGCGCCCAGGCATTGGCCGCCTGGCGGCTGGAAGACCAGTGGGTGACGGCCGTGCGCCTCACCAACACGTCGGCACGCTGGCTGGACCTCGATCCACGCGCCATGCAAGGCGACTTCGTGGCCGCCACCTTCCAGCACCCGACGCTCGGGCCAGCGGGCCAGGCGACCGACACCACGGTGGTCTACCTGGTCACGCGCGGGCGCAGCCTGGCCGATTCGCTGTTGCCACGCATCAGCCGCATCGACGCCACGGTGAACCTGCCGCCTGCGGGCGCGGCCGGCGCCACCAGCACCGCCGAGGGAGGCCGCGATGAAAAGTAATCCGCTCCTGAAGTGGCTCTTGATCCCGATGGCGCTGCTGCTGGTGTTCGTCGGCGTTCGCATGTTCTCCGGTGATCGCGGTGGCAAGCCGGCGCCGGCCGGCGCGGCCAGCCAGCTCACGCCCGAGGAGATGAAGGCGCTGGGCATCGAGGGCGACACGCCGCGCGATACGGTCGCCACGCTGGTGGCCCAGGTCAAGCAGTTGCGCAACGAGCTGCAAACGGCGCTGAACGACAACAAGAACCAGAAGACCGAGAACGAGCGCATGCGCTCGCGCGAGAGCGCCATCGACCAGCGCATCCAGAGCGCGCTGGATGGCGAGAAGACGCGCCTGCAGCAGGACCGCGAGCAGGTGGCCAACGATCGGCAGCAGACCCAGGGGCTGCTGTCCGATCTGCAGAAGCGTCTGGACAGCCTCTCCGGCAAGGGCGGCCAGGCTGACCTGCCGATCGGGCTGGGGCTGGAGGATGGTGATGGCAAGAGCTTCGGCGGCGCGCGTGGCACCGGCAGCGCAGCCAGCAGCGGCACGCGCTGGGTCGAGCCGGACGACGCGAAGCCACAGGCCAAGAACGGCAGCGGCATCGGCAACCTCAACTTCCCGACCAGCTTCGGCCCGGCGCAGAAGACGCTTTCCGACACCGCTGACGCCGCGTCGGACGCCGGCAGCCGCGCAGTCGGCGCATCCAAGAAGGCGGTCTACACGGTGCCGTCGAACTCGACGCTGATGGGCTCGATCGCGATGACCGCGCTGATCGGCCGTGTGCCGATCGACGGCACGGTCAACGACCCGTATCCGTTCAAGGTGCTGATCGGCCCGGACAACCTGACCGCCAACGGCATCGACATTCCCGATGTGGCCGGTGCGGTGGTCAGCGGCACCGCCTCGGGCGACTGGACGCTCTCGTGTGTGCGCGGGCAGATCCGCTCCGTCACCTTCGTGTTCAACGACGGCACGATCCGCACGATGCCGGAGGACGGCAACCGCAGCCAGGGCGGCGGCGGGCAGGCCAACGCGAACAGCACCACCCAGGGCGGCTTGGGCTGGATCAGCGATCCCTACGGCATTCCCTGCGTCAGTGGCGAGCGGCGCAGCAACGCGCAGCAGTACCTGGGCAGCCAGGCGCTCATCACCGCGGCCGGGGCCGGCGCGGCCTCGCTCATCAAGTCCGACAACGGCAGCGTGGCCGTCGTGGCCAACAGCAACGGCTCGCTCGGCACGGTCGGCATCTCGGGCAACGAGGCCATGGGCCGCATCCTGGCCGGCGGTGTGCGCGACATGGCCGATTGGGTGAACAAGCTGTACGGGCAGGCCTTCGCCGCCGTCTACGTGCGTCCCGGCGCCAAGGTGGCGGTGCACCTGGAACAGCCGCTCAACATCGACTACGACGCCAAGGGGCGCCGGGTCAATCACACCCTTGGAGGCGCCCATGCGTCGGAACTGGATTGAAACGGCCGCAGCGCTGCTCGCGGCGGTGGGCACGGTGATGGTGCTGGGCGGCTGCGCGACCAGCAAGGACAAGCTGCTGCCGCACGGCAATCACACGATGCTCGATGTGTGGCAACAGGAAACAGGTGGCAGCGGCGGCGGCCCCGGTGGCGGCCAGGTGGCGCGGCAACTGCTCGACGCACGCCAGGGCCTGCGCCGTCCGCTGACCGAGGGCGACGTGTGGGCCGCGCCGGCCGCCAACGCCGCCTACACGCGCACGGCCACGAACGAAATCCGCCAACAGTTCCGGCGCCTGCCGAACCCCGACCTGGTGATGTACGTCTTCCCGCATCTGGCCGGTACCGACCCCGTGCCGGTGCCCGGCTACAGCACGGTGTTTCCGCTGTACCAGCGCGTGCAGTACGCGATGCCCGGCGAACGGGTGGAGGACTACTGATGGCCTGGTCCCTGCCGTGGTCGCGCAAGGCGGTGTCGCCTGACTTCGTCACGACCCTGCCAGCCGATGTCGTAGACGATGGCAGCGATGCCTGGGAGCGGCATGTCGCCACGCTCGGCGAACAGGGCATCGCCGAGCCCGGCATCCGGCCCGATGTCCGCCGGCCGGCGACGCAGGCCGATCACGACGCGCTGTACGGCGTCGCGCCGTCGTTCGCGGACCTGCTGCCCTGGGTCGAATACCTGCCCGCTTCCAAGAGCATGCTGCTGGAAGACGGTCAGTCGGTGGCGGCCTTCTTCGAGCTGACCTCCGTGGGCACCGAAGGACGCGAGATGGCCTGGCTGTGGCAGGCGCGTGACGCGCTGGAGAACGCCCTGCAAGACTCTTTCGATGAGTTGGACGAGAACCCCTGGGTCGTGCAGCTCTACGCCCAGGACGAGTCGAATTGGGACAGCTACCTGCGCGAGCTGGCCGGCTACGTGCGGCCGCGCGCCCAGGGCAGCGCCTTCACCGAGTTCTACCTGAAGTTCTTCGCGCACCACCTGCGCGCCATTGCCAAACCGGGCGGGCTGTTCGAGGACACCACGGTCACGCGCCTGCCGTGGCGCGGCCAGGTGCGCCGCGTGCGCATGGTGGTCTACCGCCGCACGCCCACCGCATCATCCACCCGTCGCGGCCAGTCGCCCGAGCAGGCGCTGGCTACCATCTGCGACCGGCTCGCTGGTGGCCTGGCGAACGCGGGTGTGAAGGCCCGGCGCATGCTGGCCGCCGACATCCACGACTGGCTGCTGCGCTGGTTCAACCCGCATCCGATGCTGCTGGGGCCGACGCCCGACGATCGGGAACGCTTCTATGCGCTGACGCGGTATCCCGACGAGGCAACCGAAGGCGAGATTGAACTCGCGAGCGGCGACTTCGCGCAGCGCCTGTTCTTCGGCCAACCGCGGTCGGACGTGGACAGCGGCACCTGGTGCTTCGATGGGCTGCCGCATCGGGTCATCGTCATGGACCGCCTGCGCATGCCGCCCGCGACCGGCCACGTCACCGGCGAGACACGCAAGGGCGGCGATGCGATGAACGCGCTGTTCGACCAGTTCCCGGAAGACACGGTGATGTGCCTCACGCTGGTTGCGACGCCGCAGGATGTGCTGGAGAGCCACCTGAACCACCTGAGCAAGAAGTCGGTCGGCGAGACGCTGGCCTCGGAACAGACCCGGCACGACGTGCAGCAGGCGCGCGGCCTGATCGGCTCTGCGCACAAGCTCTATCGCGGCGCGCTCGCCTTCTACCTGCGCGGCCGTGACCTGGACCAGCTCGATGCGCGCGGCCTGCAGCTCGTCAACGTGATGCTCAACGCCGGCCTGCAGCCGGTACGCGAGGAAGACGAGGTGGCGCCGCTCAACAGCTACCTGCGCTGGCTGCCCTGCGTCTACGACCCCACTGCGGACAAGCGGCAGTGGTACACGCAACTGATGTTCGCTCAGCACGGCGCCAACCTGGCGCCGGTGTGGGGCCGCAGCCAGGGCACCGGGCATCCCGGCATCACCTTCTTCAATCGCGGTGGCGGGCCGATCACCTTCGATCCGCTGAACCGGCTCGACCGGCAGATGAACGCGCACCTGTTCCTGTTCGGCCCTACGGGCTCGGGCAAGTCCGCCACGCTCAACAACATCCTGAACCAGGTCACGGCGATCTACCGCCCACGCCTGTTCATCGTCGAGGCCGGCAACAGCTTCGGCCTGTTCGGCGACTTCTCCGCGCGCCTGGGCCTCAAGGTGCATCGCGTCAAGCTCGCGCCCGGCGCGGGCGTGAGCCTCGCGCCGTTCGCCGATGCGCACCGCCTCGTGGAGACGCCCAGCCAGGTGCAGACGCTGGATGCCGACGACCTGGACGAGGACCGCGACGAGGCGGCGCAAGCCGCGGACGCCAACGAGCAGCGCGACGTGCTGGGTGAGCTGGAGATCACGGCGCGGCTGATGATCACCGGCGGCGAAGACAAGGAAGAGGCTCGCATGACACGCGCCGACCGTAGCTTGATCCGCCAGTGCATCCTCGATGCCGCGCAGCGCTGCGTCGCCGACAAGCGCACCGTGCTGACGCGCGACGTGCGCGATGCGCTGCGCGAGCGCGCCATCGACGCCACGCTGCCGGAGGCTCGCCGGGCGCGGCTGCTGGAGATGGCCGACGCCATGGATATGTTCTGCCAAGGCGTGGACGGCGAGATGTTCGATCGGCCCGGCACACCCTGGCCGGAAGCCGACATCACCATCGTGGACCTGGCCACGTTTGCGCGTGAGGGCTACAACGCGCCGTTGTCGATCGCGTACATCTCGCTCATCAACACGGTGAACAACATCGCCGAGCGCGACCAGTTCCTCGGCAGGCCGATCATCAACGTGACCGACGAGGGCCACATCATCACGCGCAACCCACTGCTCGCGCCCTACGTCGTCAAGATCACCAAGATGTGGCGCAAGCTCGGCGCCTGGTACTGGCTCGCGACGCAGAACATCGACGACCTGCCCAAGGCCGCCGAGCCCATGCTGAACATGATTGAATGGTGGCTGTGCCTCAGCATGCCGCCGGACGAGGTGGAGAAGATCGCGCGCTTTCGCGAGCTGAACCCGGCGCAGAAGGCGTTGATGCTGTCGGCGCGCAAGGAGTCCGGGAAGTATTCCGAAGGGGTGATCCTCTCCAAGAGCATGGAGGTGCTGTTTCGCGCGGTGCCGCCGAGCCTGTACCTGGCCCTCGCGCAGACCGAGCCGGAGGAGAAGGCCGAGCGCTTCCAGGCGATGCAGCAGTACGGCATCAGCGAGCTGGATGCGGCCTTCAGGATCGCCGAGAGGATCGACCGCGCACGCGGCATCCAGTCTCTCGCGCTCGATGCCCTGGCGCTGAAGGGAGCGGCATGATGCGCGTGCCTGCATTCGCCCGGTCCCGCCGCTTCGTCGTCGCCGCTTCGTTGGCCCTGCTGGGCACGCTGGTCCTCGTTGCGTCGTTCCAGAAGCAAGGGCCTCCTGCCGAATTGCCCGTCGCTGAGCCGCCGAATGCGGAAGTGGCGCCCGTGCTGACCGGCGGGCAGAGCACCTCATCGACGCCCGGGGGTCCGCCCTGGCGCTACGGCCGCGCCGATGCGCGCTTCACGGTGGTCGAGTACGCCGACTTGGAATGCCCGTTCTGCCGCGCGTACTTCGCGGTGCTCAAGCGCTGGATCGACGCGCATCCCGAGGCCAACTGGCAGTGGCACCACCTGCCGCTGTCGATGCACGAGCCCGCGGCAACCGCCCAGGCGCGCGTGGTCGAGTGCGTGGGCCAGACTGGCGGCTCGTCGGCGTTCTGGCAGGCGGTGGAGTGGGTCTACACGAACACGCGCGGCGACGGACAAGGCTTGCCCGAAGGCCTGCGCTATCCCGGCCTCACCGCCGAGGCGCAGCAATGCCTGAACGGCGACCGGCCTGACGCGGTGATCCGCGCGCAGGCCGAGGAAGCCGCCCAGCAGCGCATCACCGTCACGCCCACGCTGCGGCTGCTGGACAACCAATCCGGCAAGACGCTGCTGCTGCATGGGCCAGTCGAAGGTGACGCCTTGCTGTCCGCGCTCGACCTGCTGGCCGCCGGTGGCAACGAAGCTGCGACCACGAAGGAAATGCCTGCCGATGTTGTCGGGATGCCCAGGTAGCCCCGGTCTTCAAGGCTACGACGCGGCCTGGCCGCGCTGATCGACCCGTTCGCTTCGCATCCCACGCGCGAACAGCCGCTGCGCACGCGGCGGCGGATGCTGCTCTTGATCGCGTTCTTTCCATCCACAACCCCGCGCGGGTCGCCCTGGCCCGATGCGGACCTGTGGCTCCTGCGCCTCTTCTTCACGGGAGCTTTCCATGCAACCCAAGACCCATGTAGTCGATGGCGTGACCTTCGTTGCCACGCCTTACCGCGCCGGCACCTTCGTCCGCGAAGACGTGTTCCGGCGTCAGTTCACCATCACCTGCCGCGGCGAGATCGAGTATCCCGAGGACGATCCGGTCTACGGAACCTGGTGGACGCCGCACCTCGTCACTCTCGGCGAGAGCGGCCTGATTGAGGAGGCTATGGCTCTGGCGAGCACCAGCCTGTCGAAAGACGAGTTCGACCTGAACTCGGCGATCGACGCGCTGGGCTTCCGGCCGGAGCTGGTCCTGATCCACGATGCGCTCGGACGCTTGGTGCTGACCGGCCAGGCCACCACCGGCGGCAACATCCGCTGGGGCGAACCCGCCATCTCGGATGCGGAGGTCGCCGCCATCGCCCAGCAGGTCGATGAACTGCGCGGCGAAGCCTCGTATGAAGCCGGCTGGGACAACCACTGCACGGCCGAGGGCCTGCGCCGGCGGGCCCGCGCGCTCGAAGGACGGCTGGTCGATCCCTTCTGGCAGAAGCACGCCCGCCAGGCCGTGCTGAACGCCGCATCAGCCCACTGATCCCCGCGGGAGCTTCGGCTCCCGCCTTCCTTTGCGCCGGCAAAGCGGAGGGGCGGCGGTGCGCTTTGTTTGTCGCGAGCGGATCGGCCTTGTCGTTCGATTGGGGCTTCGACCAACTCCCAGGGCGTCCGACATGACGGCTTCCATCTCCACGCGAGTGCCGCATCAAAGTGCCATCCGCATCGCCGTGGCGCTGGGGCTGGCTGCCACGGCTTTGAGCCAGGCGGCGATGGCCGCCGACGTGCTCGTCGTCACCGATAGCCGGCATCCGGTGCAGGCGCCGGCCGGCGCGCGCGTCATCGAACTGGACCAAGCCGGACGCATCGAGGCCGAGCTGTCCGCTGGCCTGCCCGCCGACTCCGCTCGCGCCGCCGCCATCGTGCAGCAACGCCTGCGCGACGGCGGCCAGGAGTTGCAGCGGCGCATCGCACGCGCCTACCAGGACGTGGCCGATGCGTGGGGCCTTGGCATCGCCAAGCTGCCCGCCGTGGTCGTGGATCGCCGCTATGTGGTCTATGGCGACGCGGACGTGGCCCGCGCCGTGGCGCGCATCGAAACCCACCGGAGGGCCCAGCCGTGATTCGCATGCTGTCTGCGCCGTCTCGCCGCGCGCGCCTGGCCGTCGCTTCGCTGCTGCTGGGCGGCGCGGCCTCGTCGTTCGCCTTGAACACCGCCACCATCGTGTCATCCGCGCTGTCGCCGGACTGCCTCGAATACCGGGTGGTCGGCATCTGCTACTGGCTCTATTGCACGTGGACAGGCTGCACGGTGCGCACCTCCGTGAAGGTGCGCCACTACGTGCCCGACGCCGTGGTGTCCAGCTACAGCAACACCGGCGAGAACCCGTGGGTGGAAGTGCGGGCCATGAGCACGCCGAACCCCACGGCACGGGCCGGCGGCGACGGCACGACGAACGACGATCACGAAAACAATCTGGCGAAGTTCAAGAACGCCGATGTCATCGGACATCCCGGCGGCTACGTGTTCAGCCAGTTCGCCAGTTCATCGGGCTATGCCTGCCAGGGCGCCGGCACGGCCTTCATGCCGTACCTGCTGAGCACCTTGGACACGCTGGCCTGGCGCTACAACATCCCCGAAATGCTGTACCCGGAGGCACTGATCCCCGGCAGGCGCGAGATCGGCGGGCGCACCACGCTGAACCTCTGGGGCAACGTCTATCCCCGGGGCGGCTTCCTGCACCAGACCGACGACTACATGAGCGGCGCGGTCGTCGCACAGCGCGCGGGCGACATCGTGACGCGGCGGAACCAGCCGCACGTCTACCAATCGCTGCTGGCCGACTCGCGCGACGGCTATTGGCCGGCCGGCGCGCTGATGGAGACCGATGCCTCCACGGGCAAGTGGCAGGAGCTGACGCCCACGCTCTCCAACTCCTGCGCTGTCTTCCCCCACCGCAACACCCGTGTCCAGGCGCAGCAGGGCGACTACGCCTGGGCGCTGTGGCGTCCCTATGCCTGCTGCGAACGCCGCGGCCAGGTGTTCCTCGGCAGCGTCGATTTCATGTGAGGTGATCCGATGAAGGCGTCCCTTCTCCAGTTCTTCCAACGCGCCAGGCCCCATGCGCTGAGCGTGGCGCTCGCATGCGTCGTGACGGCTGCGGCCGGCGTGGCCTGGGCGCAGACCCGCATCAGCCCCAGCGGCGTGAACGTGACCGGCAGCGTCATCGGCGACGACGTGCTCTACAGCATCGGCGGCGGCCGCGCCGTGTCCATGGGCGGCGCGGGAAACATGCAAAGCATCGGTGTCGGGATCGGTTGGAACAGCAACCTGATCTGCGGAAACATGAGCATCACGACTACGTTGCAGAACCAGTTGAACGGCATCACCAACGGGTTCCAGCAGATCATGAGCAACGTGATCCAGAGCGCCACCAGTGCGGTGGCCTCGCTGCCCGCGCTCATCATCCAGCGCGCTGATCCGGGCCTGTACAACCTGCTCACCAACGGCGTGCTGCAGGCGCGGCTGGACTTCAACCGCTCCAAGCTCACCTGCCGCGCCATGGCCAACCGCATGGCGGACATGGCCGGCGGCCAGGCCGGATGGGACCAGCTCGCCGAAGGCTTCGCGCTGCGCGATGCGGTCAGCAGCACCGATGCGGTGTCGGCCGTCGAGCAGGCCGAGGCCAACAAGGGCGCCAACGGCGTACCCTGGGTCGGCGGCAACAACGCGGGCGGCTCGGGGCAGAGTTCGATCAAGGTGGTCGGCGACGTGACCCGCGCGGGCTATAACCTGCTCAACGGCCGCGGTGTCTCGGACACGTCCTCGATCCCGCGTGCCTCCTGCAGCAACCGCCTGACCTGCCTCACCTGGTCGTCGCCGCAGCAAGCGGCGGATTTCGCCACGCGCGTGCTGGGCGAGCGCGAGCAGCGCACCTGCGAGACCTGCACGAAGACCCAGACCACGCCGGGCGTCGGCCTGACGCCGGTGATCCAGGAGGAGTACGAGGCCAAGCTGATCGCCCTGCAGGAGCTGGTCACGGGCGCGAAGCCGACGACGGTGGCGAACCTCGAAGCGGCCGGCAGCAACTCGCTGCCGATCACCCGCGGCCTCATCGAGGCGCTGCGCGACGAGCCCGATCAGGACTTGCTCGGTAAGCGCCTGGCCTCCGAGGCGGCACTGTCGTCGGTACTGGAGAAGGCGCTGCTGCTTCAGCGCACGCTGCTGACGGGCCGCAAAGAGCCCAACGTCGCGGCCAACGAGCTGGCCGTGAAAGCGGTCGATCAGGAGAACAGCACCCTGGAGCAGGAGATCAACAACCTGAAGACCGAGCTGGAACTGCGGCGCACGCTGGCGGGCAACTCGGCGATGGCGATCGTGCAGCGGCACGGCACGCGGGCCGCCGGCTCGCGCGGCATCTTCGAGGGCGACACCACGCGCGACCGGCTCAAGGAAGTGCAGAAACCGAGGAACAACTGATGGCCGAGACCGCACGGACCTGGTGGCGGCCGGCCTGGCTGTTCAGCCGGCGCGTGGGCATCGCGTTGCTGTGGCTGGTGCTGGTGATCGGCATCGCGGTGGCCGTGAACGTCGTCGGCATCCGCATCGTCGGGGGCATCGACGGCTGGGAGCACTGGCTGCGCGCGCACACGGCGCACTTCTTCGTGTGGCGACTTGCCCTGTATGCGGCGACGGCCTACGGCTGGTGGCGGATGCGCGTGCGGCTTCGGCAGCGCGAGCCCGGCCCGGAAACCCACCAGCGGCTGCTGCGCATCGAGATCGCGGCCGTCGTCACCGTGGTCCTGCTCGAAGCCAGCCAACTGCTGCGCGCGGGCTGAGGAGAAACGTCATGACGCTCTACACGACGGACTACCTGGAGTATTACCTCACCCTGGTGGCCTGGATCGTCAACAACGGCATCTGGAGCATCCTGGTGGCCAGCGGCGTGTTCGCCTTGCCGTTCGTGGCCATCACGATCCAGGAGTGGCTGCGGGCGCGGGCCGAGGGTGCCGACGAGGGCAACAAGGGCGTGTTGTCCTCCATGCGCATCGAGAACCGCGTGTGGGTCGCGATCGTGGTGATCCTGTTCGCCGGCATCCCGTTCATTCCCGTGGACCTCTCGACGATCAGGTTCGACACCAGCCGCTCGGCGCAGTGCCAGGTCAGCGTCCCGCAGCCGGCCGACACGGGCTGGTCCAACGCCTACACGACGCTGAACAACCAGAGCGCGCTGGTGCCGGTGTGGTGGTTCGCCATGCACGCGCTGTCCAAAGCGGTGACGGGCGCCGCGGTGGCGGCCATCCCGTGCGGCTCGGATCTGCGGCAGATGCGCATGGACGTCGACGCGACCCGCATTAACGATCCGGTGCTCGCGCAGGAGGTCGGCGACTTCGTGCACGACTGCTATGCCCCGTCTCGCGCGAAGCTGTTCATGAACCGCCCGACGCTCACCGACGAGCAGATGAACGACGTGACCTGGATCGGGTCCAGTTACTTCCAGAGCAACGCCGGCTTCTACGACACGTACCACTCCAACACGCCGCGCACCGCCTGGCCCTACGACGCCACACGCGACGCGGGCCTGGCCCAGGTGGACAGCGGTGGGGGCTACCCGACGTGTCGGCAGTGGTGGTCGGATGGCAACAGCGGCCTGCGCTCGCGCCTGCTGGCCCAGGTCGATCCCGACCTGCTGACGCGGCTCGGCCGCTGGGCGGGGTTCCTGTCGCAGAACGAGGTGAACGACTCGGTTATCCGCGCCGTCGTCGCGCCGCGCCAGCAGAAGATGAACCAGGGTGCGGTCTACAGCGACTACGGCGGCCAGATTGAGAAGACGCTGCCCAACATCGTGACGCGAGGCGCTGGCGACCTGGGCATGACGATGGGCGCGCTCGGCGTCTTCCCGGCGATGGACGTCGTGAGGCAGGCTTTGCCGATGGTGCTGTCGCTGCTGAAGATGGCGCTGGTGGTCTGCATCCCGCTGGTGCTGGTGTTCGGCACCTACGAGCTGAAGGCCCTGGTCACGGTGAGCTGCGTGCAGTTCGCCTTGTTCTTTGTGGACTTCTGGTTTCAGCTCGCCAGGTGGTTGGACAGCACCATCCTCGATGCGCTCTACGGAACGGGGTTCGGTATCAACCGGCCGCACAGCAACTTCGACCCGCTGATCGGGTTGAACAACGCCTTCGGCGACATGCTGCTGAACTTCGTCATGGCGACGATGTTCATCGTGCTGCCGGGCTTTTGGGTGACAGCGCTGGCCTGGGTGGGCGTTCGCGCGGGGAATGCGCTGCAGGGGCTGTCTGAGGGTACGAGGGCCGCTGGTCAAGCTGGCTCTAGGGGCACAGGCATGGTCATCCGCGGCGCCAAGTGACAGGCCTATCGTTCATCATCAAAGCGTGGATCAGGATCGTCGTTGTAGTTGATCGGGTCGTAGAAGACGCTGCGCTTGTGATCCGCTTGGTCGCCGATCGCCCATTCCTCAGATTCTTCGGTTGCAACGTCGCGGGCGATCCAGGCAGCAGCCACAACAAAGGCGAGCAGCAGCGCGAACCAGAGCGCGACGTAGAGCAGAACGCCGAATGCTGCGATCTTGACGAGCAGCATCACGCTCTTGGCGACGCTTGGCTTCCAACCCTTTGCCACCAGCGCCTGCATCGCGCGCCGGTCCAGCCGAACGCAGCCACGCCACAGCCGGCCCAGGGCTCGGCCCACGCGCTCGGGGAATGTGGTCTGTGCTGCGGTCTTCATGGTGCTACCTCATGTTCATTTCATCTTTCCTAGCGAGGCCTGGTCATTCGTCGCCTCCGTACCTTCGTCACTGTCGGGTCGATCCGGCTGCTCAGTGCATCCGACCGTTCGCTGCTCGGCGCCATCGCTGTGGCGCGGTCCTTCAGTGCTGCAAACACGATGACTTTCGCCCTCGCGTCGTAGCGGAAGAACAAGCGGAACCGCCCGCCGATCTTCGCGCACCGCCAGTTGGAGTGCGCCGGCTCCGAGATGTTGCAGTGACGAAATGCATCCCGCGAGGGATCGCCCGGCACGGCGTCCATGACCCAGTGACTCAACGCCTGAAACAGCTTGGCGTTGGCATCGCCGTCGAACTGCTGCGGCTCGCTGGCGCTGACCGGCACTGCGGCCGCCTGTACCTTGCGCAACTGCTCGATGAAGCCCTCATGGAACAGCAGGGTCCAGCCATGCCGCTGCATCAGATTCCCACGCGCCCATCGAAATCGTCGCCCAGGACAACCTCATGGCCTGCATGTTCCAGCATCGTGCGAGCCAGATCCTCCGGTAGACCGCGGATGTTCCGGCCTGCCTCGATGTCACGAGCCAGCAGGGTCAGGAACGCACCGATGGCCGGGTCTTCATGCTCTGTCTCCCCGCGGCTGACGACGACCTGGCCATCCTCGCGCAGCTCGAACACCACCTTGTCGCCGGCATCCACGCCCAGCGCCTGGCGAACCGCCTTGGGCAGCGTGAGCTGTCCCTTGGACGTGACGGTGGCAAGTTCCTTGACGTTGGGCATGACGGCTCTCCAGGCGATTAACGTAAGGAAAATTCCTTACGATGTCAAGAGGTGGCGCTGTCGGGATCGATTAGAAGTTGTGCCAAAAATACCCCATGAGGTGAATTTCATCCCTAAATCCTGTCGGCCGAAGGCGCTTGATTGGATTCTGTGCTATTTTTCTACGATGGATGGAAATTCGCGGCATCAAGTAATCAAGCGGCTGCAGACCACGCTGCCACGTGGTGCACCGTTCGACCTGACCACCTTGGCGCCGCTGGGGGTGTCGCCCAAGCTGGCCGCGCGCTATGCCGAGGGCGGCTGGCTCGTGCGCCTGGCCCAGGGCGTCTATGCCTTCCCGAACGACGAGTTCGGCGTCTACGGGGCGCTGAAGTTCCTGCAACAGCGCGTGTCCGGCCTGCACGTCGGCGGCAAGAGTGCGCTGGGCTGGCAGGGCGTGCGCCACAACCTGGGCCGCGACACGCTGGTCCTTTGGGGCAACAGCCGCTACGAGCTGCCGGCCTGGTTCACTTCGCGCTTTCCGGCGCGCTACGTCCATGCTCACCTGTTCGACTGGCCCGATGGCGCGCTGGCCGACAAGACCCTGACCACGCCACCCGGCCTGCCTGACGGGTTGCAGGTTGCGGCGTCCGAACGGGCCGTACTGGAGCTGCTCTACGAGGCCGGGACGAAGCAGAGCCTGGAGGAAGCGCGCAACCTCTTTGATGGCCTGCGCTCGCCGAGGAAGGAACTGCTCGGGCAACTGCTGTCGTGCTGCACGAGCGTCAAGACCGTTCGCCTGTTCCTCACGTGGGCACGCGAGACGCAAGTGGTCGACGTCAATGATCTGCTGGCGCGGCATCCGCTGCGCACCGGCAGCGAAAAACGCTGGATGAGCCGGCTGGCCGACGGCACCTTGCTGAGCCTGAATCCCCATGGATAAGAACTACGCCGATACCGTCCGCCTGCTGCTGGCCGTCACGCCCGAGGTCTTCGCCAACGACATCTTTGCGATGAAGGGCGGCACGGCGATCAACCTGTTCGTGCAGGACATGCCGCGCCTGTCCGTGGACATCGACGTGGTGTACCGGCCCTGGAACGTCGGGCGCGACGAAGCGCTGAAGGCGATCAACGGCGAGCTGGCCGCTATCGCGCAGCGCGTCGAGCCGCTGGGCATGCAGACCCGTCTGGTACGCACCAAGGATCTCGGCGACACCAAGCTGATCGTCGAGAACGACACCAGCCAGGTCAAGATCGAGGTGAACGTCGTCTTCCGCGGGACAGTGCTGCCGGTCGAGCGCAAGGCGCTGAGCGCGAAGACGAGCGACCTGTTCGGCGTGGAGTTCGATGCCCCGATCCTCGCGCGCGATGAGCTGTACGCCGGCAAGCTCGTGGCTGCTCTGGATCGCCAACATCCGCGCGATCTGTTCGACGTGTGGCAGCTCTACGAATCGGGCGGCCTGAGCGACGGCATGGTCGAGTGCTTCGTCATCTACCTGGCCGGGCACAACCGGCCGCCCCACGAAGTGCTGTTCGGCAACGACAAAGACATCGCCGCGGAGTACGAGCGTGCTTTCGTGGGCATGACCGAAGTGGACTGCGCGCTGGAAACGCTGCTGGCCGCCCGCGCCCGGATGCGCCTGGAACTGCCCCAGCGGCTGAGTGCCAGCCACAGGCGTTTCCTGAGCGGCCTGGTGAGCGCCGAGCCGGACTGGTCACTGGTGCAATGCCCGCACGCGGCCGAGTTGCCCGCGCTGCGCTGGAAGCTCGCCAACCTGGAGGCGTTCCGCAAGCGGCGCTCCGACGACTTCGCCGCACAGGCTGCAGCGCTCGATGCGGGCCTGGGCCAGGCCTGAGCGAATCCAGCAGCGCTCCCGGCTTGCCGGGCTTGCCCCATGCCGCATTGATCGTGGCGCCCGCGACCTCCCGGCCCTATATCCAAAGGCTTTCCAAAGGCCAAAGGGCTGGGAAGGGGCAAGGGAATGGAGCCAAGGGGAAAGGCCCTATCCTGAAAAGGCCAAAAGGCGCCCCGAGCAGCCCGTCATCCGGGGTTCGCCATGCTCTCGCTGTTCCAGCGCAAAAGGGTGCCACCCGCCGCCGGCACACCGCCCACCTCCGCCATCGAAACTCCGAAAGGGTCGATGCGGCCGGAGTCGGCCGCATCGCTGCTGGCAACGCCCCGGCGGCAGAAGCTGCTGGAGCACATCTGGCAGCGCACCTCGCTGTCGCGCAAGCAATTCGCATCGCTGTACCTCGCGCCGCTGGAGCGCTACGCCGAGTTGGTCCAGCAGTTCCCCGCGTCGGAGAGCCACCACCACGCCTATCCGGGCGGCATGCTGGACCACGGCCTGGAGATCGTTGCCTACGCGCTCAAGCTGCGGCAATCGCACCTGCTGCCCGCCGGCGCCACGCCGGAGGCGCAGGCGGCCCAGGCCGAAGCCTGGACCGCGGGCACGGCATACGCCGCGCTGCTGCACGACATCGGCAAGATCGCCGTCGATCTGCACGTCGAGTACGCGGATGGCACGACCTGGCACCCCTGGCACGGCCCGCTGCGGCGGCCGTACCGCTTCCGCTACCGCAAGGACCGTGAGTACCGGCTGCACGGCGCCGCCACGGGCCTGCTGTACGCGAGGCTGCTCGATGCGGCCATCTTCGATTGGCTCAGCGACTACCCCGACCTGTGGGCCGCGCTGCTGTACGTGTTGGCCGGCCAGTACGAGCACGCCGGCACGCTCGGCGAGCTGGTGGTCCAGGCCGACCAGGCATCGGTCGCACAGGAACTCGGGGGCGATCCGGCGAAGGCGATGGCCGCGCCGAAGCACGCCCTGCAGCGCAAGCTGCTCGATGGCCTGCGCTTCCTGCTGCGCGAGGAATTCAAGCTGAACCAGCCGCAGGCCTCGGACGGTTGGCTGACCCAGGATGCCCTCTGGCTCGTCTCCAAGACGGTTTCGGACAAGCTGCGCGCCCACCTGCTGTCGCAGGGCATTGACGGCATCCCGTCGAGCAACGCGACGGTGTTCAACGTGCTCCAGGACCACGGCATCGCGCTGCCGACGCCGGACGGCAAAGCAATCTGGAAGGCCACCGTCACGAGCGATGCCGGCTGGTCGCACAGCTTCACCTTCCTGAAGCTGTCGCCAGCTCTCATCTGGGAGTCGGCCGAGCGGCCGGCGCCGTTCTCGGGGCGCGTACAGGTCGATGCGGAGCAGGACGAGGCGATGGCGCAGGCATCCCCACTCGCGCCTTCGACGAGCGTCGATCCCGGCAACGCCGGCCCGCCGAGCGCGTCGCCGACCCCACCGGCACCCGTGGCTGCGGACAGCGGTGTGGATGCGCTGCTCGACTTGCTGGACTTGGCGCCGGCTCCCGCCGTTCCGGCCACTGCGCCGGCAACGGCTCCCGAACTGAAACCGCAGATGGCCGACGTGCCGACGCCAGAGCCCGCCCCCGGCCAGACCTCAGCGCCCAGCCGCTCCGAACCCTCGGGCGAGCACTTCATGACCTGGCTGCGTCAGGGCATCCAGACCCGCAAGCTGGTGATCAACGACGCGAAGGCGCTGGTGCACACCGTCGCCGGCACGGCGTACCTGGTGAGCCCTGGCGTTTTCCAGCGGTATGTCCAGGAGCACCTGCAGGTGGCCGCGCTGGCCAGGCAGGACGACGTGGAAGGCTGGCAGTGGGTGCAGAAGCGCTTCGAGAAACTGGGCTTGCACCGCAAGCAACCCAGCGGGCTGAACATCTGGACCTGCGAGGTGACGGGGCCGCGCAAGACCCGGCGCCTGCACGGCTACCTGCTGGCCGCGCCCGAGGGGCTGTTTTCTGAGCTGCCGCCGGATAACCCGTACCTGCATCTCGCCAACGAGACTCCAAAACGCGAAAATTCCATTCCAGGGGAGAAGAACAACACGCTGTAGTTGGGCGCTCAGCCCTCGGGGTCCGGCTTCAGTGCGCGGGAGCGGGCCGGGGGTTTCGCCAGTTTGGCTTCGGTCAATTCCATCAAGTGGGCAGAACTGCACTTCAGCGCACGGGCGATTTTGAGGATCAAGGGGAGCGTGGGGACATGCTCGCCGCGCTCGATCTTTCCCATGTGCGAACGCTCGATGCCCGCCAGGTGAGCCAGCGCTTCCTGAGCGATGCCCAGGCTGGTTCTGACCTTGCGGACGGCGGCCCCAAACGCGATGGCTGGTTCTGCTTCGTAGGTTGTTGTGCCGGCGGGTCGGCCTCTTTGTATTGGACGCTTTTGCATTGCCAAAAGCGTTGACTAAGGCCACGATTTAAACCACGTTAAACTTAACTCACAGAACGGCCACGACCGGCCGCCACGAGTTCACTGCCTGGGGGAACCGGACGTGACTTCAAGCGATGCCTCCACCGAGATCAGGGTGGCGGTGCTCGGCGAATGGGTGCCATCGCAGTTGGCCGACGTGCTGGCGCTTCAACGCGCCGAAGAGCCCGAGACGACCGCCGCACTCGTAGAGTGCACCGCGTCGGCACCCGCTGACGATCCGTCGTCGCCTGAGTTCGACTTGGCAGTAACCACTACGCGCCTGCACTGGCCCGGTTGGGTCAGCGAGCCGTTGTGGCACGGGACGCTTGCCGTCGCTGTTGCCAAACGCTCGCACCTGCTGGCCTTTCGCGAGATACCTTGCGATGAGCTGCGCAAGCAGCCCATCATTCGAGCGCATTCGACAGCCGACGAACCTTGGCACACCGAGGCGTCACGCTTGCTTCAAGCCACGCCAGGAGAACACGATCAGACGGTCGCCACCTTCGATCTGGCGATGATGCTCGTCGCTGCTGGATATGGCGTCGCGATCGCGCCCGCAGCCCGTTTGGCGGGATATCAGGCGAGAGGCATTGCCGTGCGACCCATGGCCGGGGCAGTGCCCATCGTGATGGCCTTCTTGCTGCACCGCTGCTCGTGGTTGACCGACACGCAGGAACGCTTCGCCGAGCGTGCGCGGTCGGTGGCCTGAGCGCCACGTCGCAGGTCCAACGGTGCCGCAGCCGCAGGTAGCCTGCCCAGTCAAACCTAAAAACGGCAGTTGACCCTACCCGGCGAGGGCCGGAGGGGGCGTTGGAAGGCTCGTTGGACCGACGATTCCCTGACAGATGTAGCTCAGCATCGTCGCCCAGCGATCGATCTTGGGCAACTGCTCCGCAGCTTGCCTGACGAACCGGATTGCCCCGTGGATATTGGCGATCATCGACTTGATCAGACCCGCTTCGGCGTGCATCGGCGTCAGGTACAGCGTCGTCTGATCCGAATGGCTGGTCGCGCGTCCGACCGCGGCCAGCAGCAATGGCCGACTGGTCAGCGCCTCGCGGCGCGCATTGGGGTTGGCCGCGCGCACGTACCAGCTCCACCAGTTGTAGACCAATGCCACCGCACGCGCGGTAATTTGGCTGCGGTGCATGTCCTGGGTCGTGAAGCCACCCCAGCCCCATTGGTTCTTCAATTCGTCGAAGCCGTTCTCGCAATCGCACCGATCGCGATACAACTGCCCGATGGCGGCGATGTCGTACTGCGCGTTGGTCACCAGCACGGCGTACTCCCACAGCTGCGCGCTGTCCTCTACGCCGTCGTGCGGCAAGGCCAGCAGCATCTGACCATCGTCGTTCTTGGCGGTCACCGCGATGTCGTGCTTCAGACGCCGGCGCAGCACCACGACGCGGCGCTTCTTGCTCCAGCCGCTCAAGCAGATGCTGTCTTCGATGGCCTGCCAGCCCTGCGTGGCCTGGCTGGCGCGGCTCCAGTCCTCGCGCTTGAACAGCCGCTCGATCAGCCGCTTCACGTTGGTCGTCTTGCGCAGCCGCAGCAGGTAGGGCAAGCCGCGCTGCTCGCACACCTCGATCATGTCCTGGTTGCCGTAGCCGCAGTCGCCGCGCACCAGCGCCGGCGCGCGGTCTGCCAGCTCGTCCAGCAGCCGCATCAGCGGCGCCTTCGCATGCCCCGAGGTGTGTTGCTTGCCCGAGGTCAGCACCGCATCGAGCACCAGCCGCAGGTTGCCGATCCAGAACGTGTGCAGCACATGGCTGGGCCGCCCCGGCTTGTGCGGGTTGTAGCCCACCTCGGCGTCTTCCTGGTGGCCGTACAGCGGCTTGATCGTCGCATCCAGATCCAGGATCCACGGCCGCCTCAACGAATCGCGCACGCTGTCCATCAACGACTGGCGCATCCACGTTTCGCTGGGCGTCAATTCCATTGCCTTGAGCGCACGGCGTACCGAGTCCTCGCTGACTACGCCGCGCATTCCCAATGCTTGCGCCGCCACCGCATCACCGCGAATGCCGGCAATGTGCGCATAGCGCTTGCTGCCCGACAAGATGCTCAGCATCAATGTGCCCAGCACGTCGCGCTTGCTGCTCGCATTGGGGCTGCTGTAGCTCAATGGGCATTGCTCGACCCAGCGGTCGAACACCCCAACGGTGGACAGGAACTCCGCGAAGAACACGAGCTGCCCGTGCGGCGTCGCGCGCGCAGTCTCGTCCCAGCGAACGTGCATGCGACCGCCCATCGTCTGCACGACCATCGCTTCCTCGCTGGCCTTGGCCAGCGCCGTCTTGCTCGGCGTTTTCGGCTCACCCATCCGGTGAGTATCCCCGATCAACGTAACCCCGCCCCAGCGTTGAGAAAAACGGTTCACGCGGGGCGGCAACTGCTTTGTTTAGGGTCAATCGATTTGACTACCCCAGTCGTCCTGGAAATCGCTGGTTAGCCACACCACTCGATCAATCCGTTCTTGACCCAAAAGTGGCAGGAGCAGGCTCGGTGCTGGTGGACCGAGGGGGAGACCGTTGGCCTGCCCCAGAAGTCAGCTTCGACAGACCACCGCGGCCGTCGATCCGGATTGAGAGAAAGCGAAATCTGCACTCCGCAACCGCCCGGGCAGCTCATGCAAGCCCACTTCTTGACACCGCTATCGATAACCAGCCATAGCTCGCCAGGCGGCACAGGATTCTTGCCCGGGTGCTGAGCGACCGGAGAAACGAGCAGGTCGTAGCGCAGCCACCCGAGCCGGCGCAGCGCGCGCGCGATAAGTCGCTTCATGATTATCCGATCACGCCGAGGAATGGGTTGACATCGCCGCGCCCCCAGCTCGCCTGGCTGGCACACACCGGGCAAGTGGCGACAGGCCGGCAGGTCATGGCGCGATCCTCCACGCGGTCGAAGCGGCGAATCCTGTTGTGCGTCATGCCCTGGGGGCCGCGAAAACTGGTCAGCCCCTGAATCAGCTCATCGACGGCTGCGCAGGCGATGGCCGTGGTGAACGTGACCACAGCAGGCGCGGGGTCGCCGCCGCCGTCCACATAGGCTTCCGCTTTGCGCCGCTCGAACTCGGCCGGATCGCTGCGCCGGAGCCCTTCGGCCGCAGCGCGGCGCGGATCGGCCACCCCCAGGCACATGAGACACGGATTGCCGGGACGAATCGTCGACACACGCCCGGTCATGTCGTAGTCGGCACCGCTGCGCGCCGCGCGCATGCGCAGGCCGACATCGACCAGGGGGATGCCGTAGTAGTGCGCCAGGCGGTTGAGCATCAGACGCCCCTGATGGTCGTCGGTACAACCGAACAGCACATCGCAGGAGCGCAGCAGATCGCGCAGATCGGGATGGCCGACCCACTCCTTTTTGGTGACGACGTGGGTGCCCAGGCCTGCCGCGCCGATCTCGCGCGCGAGGATTTCCACCTTGGCCAGGCCGGCGGCCACGTCCGCGGCGCGCGAGCCATGCACCCGATTGAGGTTGGTGACATCGATGGTGTCCTTGTCCATCAGCCCGAGAAAGCCGACGCCCAGCCGCGCCAACAGCATCGCGACTGCGCTGCCCGTGCCGCCACACCCTACGACACCGATGCGCAGGCCGCGGACGACTGGATTGAACCCCCGGCCGAAGAGCGCGGCCTGCCGCGCCAGGAACTGATCCTCGTCGGCCGCAGCTTCCGCGCGCGCGATCTTGATCTGGTTGCCCACCAGCGAGATCGATGACGCCGTCACCGTCTCGCCCGGTCCGACCCAGAGTCTGCCCGCCATGGCGTCATCGCGGCCGAACACCATGCTGGCCAGGCCGGAAACGCCCTTGTTGAACGTCGTCCGGGCCAACTCGGCCTCGTTTCGGTCATCCTGGTCGGAGAAGAACGCTGCCGCGTTCGGATGCGTGTGCGCCAGGCCCGCGATCAAGCCGCGTTCCTTCGCGACGCCGAGAACGCGCATGAAGCCGCGGGTGGACCATGTGACATGGACGGGCGATGCCGAGACCATCTCATCGGCCGCGACGGGGATGACCTCGTGCGAGATCAACCTGGTGCGAGGTAGGCCCGACCAGGGGTCTGACGAGATGTCGGCCTTGCCCAACAGCACATAGGCGGACGCCTCAGCCCCGTTCTCCCTTTGCAGCAGCGAGCGCAGGGCCGCCTCGTGCGGCTCCAGCAGGACGATGTCCAGAGCGGCCGGCGACATCACTTCGCCTCCGCCAGGGCGTGCTCGATGCGCTTGAGCATGGTGTGCAGGCCGTCGATGCCCGGCCGCCATGCCGTGTTGTGGCGTGACCAGCGCTGCCAACTGCGGCCCTGGAACGCGTGGGCCTGGTCGGCGCAGGTCGGGTAGCGCCCCGCGCTTTGCAGCGTCAGCCAGGGGTCGCAATAGAACATGTCTGGCGCGACATCGGGATAGCCGGGCGGCAGGAGAACGAGCACGTCGGCCGCGGCGTGGTTGAACTTTCCGGCGGGCAGCGGCAACTGCTTGAAGATGACGCCCGTGTGCGTGCCGTCGCTCACCGTCTCAAAGACCACGCCGTGGCTGCTCAGATAACGCTCGTCCGCGTCGGGCAGCGCGAGCAGGCCCTCCGTGGTGTCGCGGATCAGCGTGATGAAGCGCTCGATGCCCGGCTTGCCCAGATCGATCAGGTCGCCGTCGCGGATCAAGACGTCCTGGCCGCCGCCGCGCACTTCGAGGTAGACGTCGTAAGCTTCCGGTGGGACGCCGGCCAGCGCCTTGAGCACGCGGCCGCTGATGCTGGGCTTGCCCCACTCCAGTTGGCGGTCGTCGATCGTGAACTTGAAGGCGCGGTCGGTCTGGAAGATGACGAAGCGCTCCGCGCCGCGGCCGCGCAGATCGTAGGTTTCGTCCAGACGCAGGTCCTCAAATTCGCCGGAGGTCAGGATCGCGTAGACGCTGTGCTCGTCGACCGGGCGCGCGCCGGCGGCCTGGAGGATCTGGCGTGCAGTCGGCACCGGATCGGCGAGATCGACGTGACGCTCATTGAGCTGGTCATCCAGGACGACGATCCGGTAGAGCGCCGCCGGGCGCAGGCTGCGGCCTTCGCGGATCGCCGCGGCGACATCTTCGATATCGGAGCGGTCATCGCCGCTGTGGGTTTGGGTTTGGGTTTGCATTTGATTGCCTTTCTTGGGGGGCCATCACCTACGGGATTGCAGGCTTTCTGGCCCCCTTACTGAGTCAATCGCAGCCCCAAACCAAACCGGAAAGGCCGGTCAAAGTTTTTCTTGCACCCACCCGCCTCCGGGCAAGTCTCCGCAGAGGAAGAAGCTCGGGCAGCGCGGACAGCTACGCGCCTCGGGCTTGGCGGGGAACTGCCCGGCCTGCATCGCCTGAAGGAAGGATTGCAGCTTTTCGCGCCTGGACTCCAGCTTGCGCGACGTGATTTCCATCGGCTGGATGGTCTCGCTGGTCAGGTAAGTTACCTCGACCTGCGCGCCCAGGCCGTAGGCTTGAATGGCGGCAAGGTGAAGAGCCGTGTACTCGATGTCATCGAAGGCATTCGAGCGCTGCTTGCCCGTCTTGACGCGTCGCACCGTGACGCGTCCGCCATCTCCGTGGGCTACGCCATCGAAACTGACCAGGATCTCGCCCTCCGCCCAACCCAACGAAATCGGAGGTGCTGGCGCGGGCACCCCGCGGCTGCGGCTCTCGATGAGAAAGTCGACGAGCCGTCTGCCAATGCGGCGGTAGTCTTCCGCGTAACCATGCTCCGCCGCTCCCTTGGAGCGCCACGCCTCCTCGAAGCGCGCCGCCAACTCGTCAACCGTGGGACTCGTCGTCTCGTGCTCGCGTTTCAACCACTCGAACACGTCGCTCACGACGTTGTGCATCTTCATGAATGCGGTTTCGGTTCGCCGACCGCCGAGCCTCAGCACGTGCGTGTACAAGAAGCGGCGCGGGCAACGCTCGAAGAGGTTGACTTGAATGTCGGTCCACTGAGGACGCCCTTGCCATGTGATGGATAGCGGCACGCCCGTCGATGGCAGGCCAGCTCGCAACGGCACGGACCTAGGACGGGCGAGGAATCGCTCGATCGGGGCGATAAACCTGGAAGGGCTGCGCGCACGTCCATCGGCCTGCTTGGCGTAGGAGTACAACAGCAGCCTGTCGCGGGCTCGCGAGAGTGCGACGAAGAACAAGCACTCTTCTTCCTCGTCATGGCCGGCCTTCACGGCCTCAATGCCGGTCAGACCCTCCGAGCCATGGATCAGGCCATCCGGTGGAAGACAACGCGGCGGCACGTTGTTGCGCGGCAGGCCGGACGTCACCATGCCAGGCAGATGAACGACATCGAACTCCAGCCCCTTGCTCCCGTGGATCGTCATCAGGCGCACTGCGTCGATGTTCTCGGCACTGCGGGGCAGCTGGCTCAAACCACGATCCTCCGAGAGCAGTACCAGGCGCCGAATGCGATCAAGCAACCGAAGCACTGGCACGCCTTGTCCTCTTGGCTGCCAGCGGCAGAAGTTCAGGAACTGCCAGATGGCCAGGCCTTGCATGCGGCTTCGCGCATCACCAGCTTGATATAGCGTCTTCGCGAGTCCGAGACCGTCGATCGTCCATCCAGCAAGCAGAGACCAGGGGGTGGTGGACGCGCTCACGCCCGCAAACAGCGTTGACAAGCGCGAGAGCGCTTCTCGAGTGCCGGCTGCCAGGCCGTCCACCTCGGTATGCATGGTCGACCATGCCAGCGAGACTGGATTCGCCGCTCGCAGGTGCTCGATGACCCGCATGACATCTTGCAGCGGCATTTGGTGCCGATCCGTGGTTGCCACGCGCACCATCGCAGCCGCCCGCGGGTCGGTCGCCAGCGACAGCAAGGCCAGGAGATCCTTGATTTCCGGCCTTTCGAACAAGCTGCCCAGATGCAAGGCGGGAATGCCTCTGGCCTCAAGACCTTCGGCAATGGCATTCAGGCGCGCGTTGGATGCACACAGTACCGCCTGGCCACCGTAGGCAACGCCCTGCGTATGCAGGGCGGTGATTGACGCGGCAAGCGCGGAAATTTCGTCGTCAGCCGACTCGGCAACGCGAAGCTCCACCTGATCTCCTTTGGTGCCGCGGTCAGCCGTCAGCTTCAGCGGCAAAGTTCCGCTGGATGCCTGCATGCCGCGCGCGAACTCGGTGAAGACCTTAACAATGGGTTCGTCGGAGCGATAGTTGACGCCCAGCTGTGCGGCCTGCGCGCCGGGGAAGTCGATCGCAAAGCGCGCGATGTTCGTCGCAGAGGCGCCGCGGAAGCGGTAGATGGACTGGCGTGCATCGCCGACGACCCACAGGTTGCGGCCGTCACCGACGATGGCCTTCAGGAGCCGCACGGAGGCGCGGTTGACGTCTTGGTACTCATCCACTAGCACGTGCTCATGGCGAGCACGCAGGGCGTCCCTGACCTCGGCGCTGCCCTCGACAAGACGGACCGGCAGCGCAACCAGGTCGCCGA
>Ga0209310_1000681_pt1 | contig 34116 bp, 35 predicted proteins | sample AD_UKC030_MetaG_FD_184415 | JGI IMG/M metagenome (GOLD analysis project Ga0209310, IMG submission 184415) | Active sludge microbial communities of municipal wastewater-treating anaerobic digesters from USA - AD_UKC030_MetaG (SPAdes) (version 2) | ecosystem: Engineered > Bioreactor > Anaerobic >...
AGGCCTGCGCGACTTTTCGGTGATCGCCACCGCGCCGCAGAAACGACTGGCGATCAAGACCTTCGTTTCCCGCTTCTCCGACGGCATCATCCGCGAAGCCGTGTTGCGCGAACTGAAGCGCGGCGGCCAGGTGTACTTCCTGCACAACGAGGTCGACACCATAGCCAACATGCGCGAGAAGCTGGAAAAGCTGGTGCCGGAGGCGCGCATCGTCATCGGCCACGGCCAGATGAACGAGCGCGAACTGGAAAAGGTGATGCGCGACTTCACCGGCCAACGCGCCAACGTGCTGCTGTGTACGACCATCATCGAAACCGGCATCGACAACCCGCACGCCAACACCATCCTCATCAACCGTTCCGAGAAATTCGGCCTCGCCCAGCTGCACCAACTGCGCGGCCGGGTCGGCCGTTCGCACCACCAGGCCTACGCCTACATGCTGGTGCAGGACGAAAAGGCAATGACCAAGCAGGCCAGAATGCGCCTCGACGCCATCCAGGCGATGGAAGAACTCGGCTCCGGCTTCTTCCTCGCCATGCACGACCTGGAAATTCGCGGCGCCGGGGAAGTCCTGGGCGACAACCAGTCAGGCGAAATGCAGGAAGTCGGCTTCAACATGTACACCGACATGCTGAATCGCGCCGTCGCAGCGTTGAAGCAAGGCAAGCACCTGGCCGCCGCCGACCTCACCCAGCCGCTCGGCATCGGCACCGAGATCAACCTGCGCACGCCCGCCCTCCTGCCCGATGCCTATTGCCCGGACGTGCACGAGCGCCTGACGCTCTACAAGCGGCTGGCCAATGGCGAAACAGAGGAAGACATCGATGCCTTGCAGGAAGAACTGATCGACCGCTTCGGCGAACTGCCGCTGCAAGGCCAGTCGCTGCTCGCCACGCACCGCCTGCGCCTGCTGGTCAAACCGTATTGCGTGCAGAAGCTGGACGCCACCAACGACCAGATCACCCTGCAATTCGGCCCGGAATTCGCCAAGAATCCGCCTATCGAGCCGATCAAGATAATCAATTTGATCCAGAAAAACCGCAGCTATAAGCTGGCGGGACAGGATAAAATTTCGCTCTTACGCCATTGCCCGACCCTGAACGACAAGGTTGCGGCCGTGAAAGACATGATTCGCCAGTTGAGCCAATAAGCCATGAGCACTATCGACATTGAAAACGTAAACGTCACCGCCTTCGACACCATGCCGGCACCGGAAGAAGTCCACGCCCGCCTGCCGCTGTCGCTGGCAGCCGCCAAGACCGTCATGCACGGCCGCGACCTGCTGCGCAAGATTCTCGACCGCAAGGACCCGCGCCTGTTCGTCGTCGTCGGCCCCTGCTCGATCCACGACCCCGTCGCCGGCCTCGATTACGCCCGCCGCCTGAAGGCGCTGTCCGATGAAGTCGGCGACGTGCTACAGATCATCATGCGCGTCTATTTCGAGAAGCCGCGCACAACGGTCGGCTGGAAGGGCTACATCAACGACCCGTTCATGGACGATTCCTTCCAGGTCAACATCGGCATGGAAAAGGCCCGCCAGTTCCTGCTCGACGTCGCCGAACTCGGCCTGCCGGCCGGCACCGAGGCGCTCGACCCCTACGGCCCGCAATACTACGGCGACCTGATTTCCTGGACCGCCATCGGCGCCCGTACCACCGAATCGCAAACGCACCGCGAAATGTCGTCCGGGCTATCGACGCCGGTCGGCTTCAAGAACGGCACCAGCGGCGACCTCAGCGTGGCCATCAACGCCATTTTGTCGGCCTCCAAGCCGCACTCCTTCCTCGGCCTCAATGGCCAAGGCCGCGTCGCCATCGTCCGTACCAAGGGCAACCCCTACGGCCACATCGTCCTGCGCGGCGGCGACGGCCGGCCGAACTACGACACGGTTTCGATCTCGATCGTCGAGCAGGCGCTGACCAAGGGCAAGCTGCCGCACAATATCGTCGTCGACTGCTCGCACGCCAACAGCTTCAAAAAGCCGGAACTGCAGCCGCTGGTCATGGCCGACATCGTCAACCAGATCCGCCTCGGCAACAAATCGCTGGTCGGCGTGATGATCGAATCCAACATCGAAGCCGGCAACCAGTCGATCCCGGCTGACCTAAGCCAGCTCAAATACGGCTGTTCGGTGACCGACGGCTGTGTCGACTGGAACACCACCGAAAAGATGATCCGCGACGCCGCCGTGCTGCTGCGCGATGTGCTACCGGAACGGATGGGCTGATCCGCCGGCGATGAATCTGGTCATCCAGGGCGGCGCGCTGCCCACCTTTCTGCTCGAGCGCATTTTGGCCGCCACCGGCGCGTCGACCGCAACACCCTGCCCGCCGCAGGTCGTCCGTATCGCCAATGCCGTTCATACGCCGGAATTCGACGCGCTGATTCCGCTGATCGAAGCCGAGAAACTCGACTGGGCCTTCGTTGAAGCCGGCAGGAAGCTTTCGGATTTCGGCCTGATCGCCTTCGACATGGATTCGACGCTGATCACCATCGAGTGCATTGACGAACTGGCCGATTTTGCCGGCCGCAAGGCCGAGGTCTCGGCAGTCACCGAAGCCGCGATGCGCGGCGAGATCGACTACCGCGAAAGCCTGCGTCGCCGCCTGGCCCTGCTCGCCGGGCTCGATGCCCGCGTGCTGGCACGCGTCTATGGCGAGCGCCTGCTGCTCTCGCCCGGCGCCCGCGAACTGCTCGAAGCGGCGCAGAATGCCGGGCTGCGCACCGCAATCCTGTCCGGTGGCTTCACCTACTTCACCGAGCGTCTGCGTATCGAACTCGGCTTCGACTTCGCCACCTCGAACGAACTGGAAATTTCCGGCGGCAAGCTGACCGGCCGCGTGGTCGGCGACATTGTCGATGCCGCCGCCAAGGCCCATCACCTGGCCCGCCTGACCGACGAACTCGGACTGAAAAAAGATCAGGTGATCGCCTGCGGCGACGGCGCCAACGACCTGCTGATGATGACACAGGCCGGTCTGTCGGTCGCTTTCCGCGCCAAACCGGCGACGCGCGCCAGGGCCGACATCGCGATCAACTTCGGCGGGCTGGATTCGCTGCTCAATCTGTTCGATTGATCGGCAGGGCCGACATTCGCCATTCATGCGCCCGAAACCTCCGCCGAATTATCTTGCCGGCTACCCGGCGCCATTGACGGCGCAGGTGCAACAGCTGATCGAACAAGGCCGGCTGGCGGACATTCTCACGAAAAAATACCCGCTGGCCCACGCCGTGCGCACCGACAAGGCGCTCTACGACTACGTGCACGAGCTCAAGGGCGAATATCTGCGCAACGCCGGGCAACTGAGCAAGGTGGCGTTCGACAGCAAGCTGCATGTCATCCAGAACGCCCTCGGCACGCATACCGCCATCGCGCGGGTGCAAGGGGCGAAACTCAAGGCCAAGCGCGAGATTCGCGTCGCCACTGTCTTCCGGGAAATGCCTCCCGAATTTTTGCGCATGATCGTGGTACACGAACTCGCACATCTCCGGGAGCTCGAACACGACAAGGCGTTCTATCAGCTGTGCCGGCATATGGAACCCGATTATCACCAGCTGGAATTCGATCTGCGGGTCTATCTCAGCCATCTGGCGGCGAACGGAAGGCCGCTGTGGTCGGCTGTTGCGGTCGACGGCTAAAAAACACCGAAAATCAAAATCGCCGGGCCGACCGCCTGGAACCGGTGAGCCTACAGCGCGCGCACCTTCACCGTTTTGCCCTTGACCTTGCCCGCCGATAGCTTACGCACTGCCTCGCGCGCAATGTCACGCGCGACGGCAACGTAGGTGGTCTGGTCGGTGACGGTGATCTTGCCGACCTGCTCGCGGGTGAATCCCGCCTCGCCGGTCAGGGCGCCGAGCACGTCGCCGGGGCGGATCTTGTCCTTGCGCCCGCCGAGCATCTGCAGCGTGACCATCGGCGGCACCAGCGGCGAGTTGTCCATCGCATCAAGCGCGCCAAGTTCGCTCCAGGTGAGCTGGCAGTTCATTGCCTCGGCAATCGCGGCCACCCGGCGCTTGTCGCCATGGCTGCACAGGCTGAGCGCCCAGCCCTCCTCGTCGCCGCGACCGGTACGGCCGATGCGGTGGATGTGGATTTCCGGGTCGGGCGTCACATCGACGTTGATGACGGCTTCCAGATTGGCGATATCGAGGCCGCGTGCCGCAACGTCGGTCGCAACCAGCACCGAGCAACTGCGGTTGGCGAACTGGATCAGCACCTGATCGCGCTCGCGCTGTTCCAGATCGCCGTTCAGCGTCAGCGCCTGGATGCCCTCGTGGCGCAACACGTTCAGCAGATCGCGGCATTGCTGCTTGGTGTTGCAGAAGGCCAGCGCACTGACCGGGCGGTAGTGCTTGAGCAGCGTGGCGACGGCCTGCAGCCGCTCCTCGTGCTTCACTTCGTAGAAGCGCTGGCGGATCTTGCTCTCGGCGTGTTGTTCGAGCAGCTTCACTTCCTGTGGCTGGCGCAGGAACTGTTGCGCCAGGCGGGCGATGCCCTCCGGATAGGTAGCCGAGAACAGCAGCGTCTGGCGCCGGGCAGGACAGCGCTTGGCGACGTAGGCGATGTCGTCGTGAAAGCCCATGTCGAGCATGCGATCGGCTTCGTCGAGCACCAGCGTGGCGAGTTCGTCGAGCCTCAGGGTGCCGCGCTCCATGTGGTCCATGATGCGGCCGGGCGTGCCGACAACGATATGGACACCATTTTCCAGGCTGGTCGCCTGGTTGCGCAGGGTCGAGCCGCCGACCAGCGCCAGCACCTTGATGTTGTCCTCGAAGCGCGCCAGGCGGCGGATTTCCTGCGTCACCTGGTCGGCCAGCTCGCGCGTCGGGCACAGCACCATGGCCTGCACGGCAAAGTTCTTCGGATTCAGCTTGTTGAGCAGCGCCAAGCCGAAGGCCGCCGTCTTGCCGCTACCTGTCTTGGCCTGGGCGATCAGGTCGTGCCCGGCCAAGGCCAGCGGCAGGCTGGCGGCCTGGATCGGCGTCATCGTCAAATAGCCGAGCTGCTGCAGATTCGCCTGCATGGCCGGCGCCAACGGAAGGTCGCTGAACGGATGTTCGCCGGCGCCTGCCGGTTCTGCCGGTTCAGCAGGCAGCGTCATAGCCGGCGTCTACGATGGCCTGGAGGATGTCGTCGGGACTGACGAAGCGGCCATGCTCGACGCTGGCTTCGCCCTTGTCCAGCGAAATCTCGATGTGGCCGATGCTGGGCAGATCCTGAATCGCGTTGGCCACGGCACGCACGCATTCCTCGTCGCGCATGCCGCTGATTTTGATTGTTATGGTTTCCATGGCAGTGTCAGTGCAGATCGACGGCGCACTGCTTGAGCGCTGCCAGCGGCACGATCTCCAGCGCCGTCTGATTGGTCGAGTTGAGAGCGACATACGGCGCCATGCCGGCCTTGAAGGCCTCCAGCCAGCGCGCCGCACACAGGCACCAGCGCTGGCCGGGTTGCAGGCCGGGAAAATCGAACTCGGGACGCGGCGTGGACAGATCGTTGCCGCGCGCCCTGGAAAACTCCAGGAACTCGGCGGTCAGCACCACACAGACGGTATGGCTGCCTGAATCCTCGTCCGAGGTATTGCAGCAGCCATCGCGGAAAAAACCGGTGAGCGGCCGGTCGCTGCAAGTCAGCAGCGGCCCGCCGAGGACATTCAGTTGATTGCCACGACCCGGGAAGTCACGGGTTTTCACGAAACCTCGTCGATCCAGGCCTGCTGGATGGCTTCCAGAATCTTCTCGCCGCAGTGCTTCGGGTCATCGTCGAAGCCGGGCAAGGCCATCACCCAGTCGCGCAGATCGACGAAATTGACCTTCAGCGGGTCGGCATCCGGGCGGGCATCGCTCAGTTCGATGGCGATATCGTTGATGTCGGTCCATTTCATTTGCGGTGCCCCTCCTTCGCCATGTTGATGCTGTATTTCGGAATTTCGACCACCAACGGGGTCGACCGCACCAGGGCCTGACAGCCGAGGCGGGAGTTCGGCTCCAGCCCCCAGGCCTTGTCGAGCAGGTCTTCTTCTTCTTCCTCGGCCGGCTCGAGCGAATTGAAACCTTCGCGCACGATGACATGGCAGGTCGTGCAGGCGCAGGACATTTCACAGGCGTGGTCGAGCTCGATGCCGTGTTCCAGCAGGTTTTCGCAGATCGACTTGCCCTCTTCCGCGTCGATCACGGCGCCGTCCGGGCAGTTTTCCACATGCGGCAGAACGATGATTTGCGTCATGCCTCTTCTCCCATCTTGATGTCGTCGACCTTGCGCCCGGACAGCACCTTCTTGATGCTCTGGTCCATGCGGCGATGGGCGAAGGCCTGGGTTTCGTAACCGAGGTCGTCCATCGCGATGTTGATCAGGCGGCGGTTGTCGCCGGCCATCGTTTCACGCAGCTTGGCGATGGTGGCGACGATCTTTGCGGTCTCCGCTTCGTTCAGCAGATGCGGATCCTCCTTGAGCGCCGCTTCGGTCGCCTCGATCATGCGCTGTGCCTCGACCTGGGCTTCCTTGAGCGCGCGGTTCATCGCGTCGTCCTTGGCGTGCTCCATCGAATCCTTGAGCATGCCGGCGATCTCGTCGTCGGACAGGCCATAGGACGGCTTGACGGTGACGCTGGCTTCGACACCAGTGGTCTGTTCACGGGCGGCGACGGAAAGCAGACCGTCGGCATCGACCTGGAAAGTGACGCGGATACGCGCCGCGCCGGCCACCATCGGCGGAATGCCACGCAGTTCGAAGCGGGCCAGCGAACGGCAGTCGGACACCAGCTCGCGTTCGCCCTGCACCACGTGAATGGCCATCGCCGTCTGGCCGTCCTTGAAGGTGGTGAATTCCTGGGCACGGGCGGTCGGGATGGTGGCGTTGCGCGGGATGACCTTCTCGGTCAAACCGCCCATGGTTTCCAGGCCGAGCGACAGTGGAATGACGTCGAGCAACAGCCAGTCGTCCTTGCCGGTCTTGTTGCCGACCAGCAGGTTGGCCTGGGTGGCGGCACCGAGCGCGACGACCTTGTCCGGGTCGAGGTTGGTCAGCGGCTCCTGGCGGAAGAAATCGCCGACCGCCTTCTGTACCTGCGGCATGCGCGTCGCGCCACCGACCATGACCACGCCCTTGATGTCTTCGGCACGCAGTCCGGCATCGCGCAGGGCTTTCTTGACCGGCTGGATGGTCTTGGATACCAGTGTCTGGGCAATCGCGGCGAAGGTCGCGACATCGAGCTTCAGGTCGACCATTTCGCCGGTCGACAGGCGCGCGGTAATCGGTGCCTCCGCGTTGTTGGTCAGGAATTCCTTGGCTTCGCGGCAACGCATCATCAGCAGGCGCCCGTCTTCCGGCGACAGCGGCTGCAGCCTGGCCTGCTCGATGACCCAGCAGAAAATCCGGTGGTCGAAATCGTCGCCGCCGAGCGCCGAATCGCCGCCGGTGGACATCACTTCGAAGACGCCCTTGGTCAGTTTCAGGATGGAAATGTCGAAAGTGCCGCCGCCGAGGTCGTAGACCGCATAGACGCCCTCCGCCGCGTTATCCAGCCCGTAGGCGATGGCGGCGGCGGTCGGTTCGTTGAGCAGGCGCAGGACATTGAGGCCGGCGAGACGCGCCGCATCCTTGGTCGCCTGGCGCTGGGCATCATCGAAATAGGCGGGAACGGTGATGACCGCGCCAACCAGATCGCCGCCGAGCGCCGTCTCGGCGCGCAGCTTGAGGCATTTCAGGATTTCGGCCGAAACCTCGACCGGGCTTTTGACGCCGGCTACCGTCCTGACCTTGACCATGCCCGGTGCTTCGATGAAGTCATAGGGCATCGATTCGACGTGCGAAATGTCCTTCAGCCCGCGCCCCATGAAGCGCTTGACCGAAACGATGGTGTTCTTGGGGTCGACCGCCTGTTTGGCCTGCGCGCCATGGCCGACTTCGGTACTGTTGTCGGCACGGTAGCGGACGATGGACGGCAGCAAGGGCCGTCCCTGTTCGTCGCTCAGGCAGATTGCCATGCCGCTGCGCACCGTGGCGACCAGCGAATTGGTGGTGCCGAGATCGATGCCGATCGCTAGCTTGTGCTCATGGGGTGCCGCTGACTCGCCCGGCTCGGCAATTTGAAACAAGGCCATTTTTATTCTTCCAGCGACGCCAGCGCGTCGTCGATTTCGTGCAGTAGTTTTTCCAGGAACATCAGGCGCCGGACGCGATCTGTAGCCTGCGCGTAATCGCCGCTGCCATCGAGCAGTTCGCCGAGTTCCTGATAACGCCCGTTGATATCGCCGCGCAGGCGATTGTGCAGATGCTCGAGTTCGTGGTGGTCGCCGCCGTTGCGCGCATCCATCACTGCTTCCCGCCATTCCATCTGTTCCATCAGGAAATCGGCCGGCATCGCGGTGTTGTTTTCCGCCTGGATGTCGTGGCCGGCCAGATGCAACAGGTATTTGGCGCGCTCCAAGGGCTTTTTCAGCGTCTGGTAGGCCTCGTTGGCGTGCGTCGCCCACTGCATCGAGATCCGGCGCTCGGCTTCGCCGGCGTCGGCAAAGCGGTCGGGATGGACCTGCGCCTGAATGTCGCGATAGCGGGAATCGAGATCTAACAGATCGAGCCGAAAGCCACGGTTCAATCCGAACAAGGCGAAATGGTCGGCTCTGAAATCCATCAGACGTTAAACGATTCGCCGCAGCCGCACTGGTCTTTCACGTTCGGGTTGTTGAACTTGAAACCTTCGTTCAGGCCTTCGCGGGCGAAATCGAGTTCCATCCCTTCCAGATACGGCATGCTTTTCGCATCGACAAAGACTTTGACACCATTGCTTTCGAAAACCATGTCCTCGGGATCGACCTCGTCGACAAACTCCAGCTTGTACGCCATGCCGGAACAGCCGCTGGTCCGCACACCGAGGCGCAGGCCGACGCCCTTGCCACGCTTGCTCAGGTAGTTGGCGACGTGCTTTGCCGCCTTGTCGCTCAAGGTAACGCCCATGCTTATTCTCCGTGCTTCTTCTTGTAATCGGCCACGGCCGCCTTGATGGCGTCCTCGGCCAGAATCGAACAGTGAATTTTAACTGGCGGCAGCGCCAGTTCTTCGGCAATTTCGGTGTTTTTGATGCTCAGTGCCTGGTCGACCGTCTTGCCCTTGACCCATTCGGTCACCAGCGAAGACGAGGCAATGGCGGAACCACAACCGTAGGTCTTGAACTTGGCATCCTCGATCACGCCGGACTTGTTCACCTTGATTTGCAGCTTCATCACGTCGCCGCAAGCGGGGGCGCCAACCATGCCGGTGCCGACGCCGTCGTCTTCCTTACCAAAGGAACCGACGTTACGCGGATTCTCATAATGATCAATGACTTTTACGCTATAGCTCATGTTGTTTCTCCTTGAGTTTCTTTAGTGTGCGGCCCACTGCACGGTGCTGAGATCGACGCCATCCTGATACATTTCCCACAGCGGCGAGAGTTCGCGCAATTTACCAACTTTCTTGTGCAACAAATTGATTGCATAGTCTATTTCTTCTTCCGTCGTGAAGCGGCCGATGCTGAAGCGGATGGAGCTGTGTGCCAGCTCGTCATCGCGCCCCAGGGCGCGCAGGACGTAGGACGGCTCAAGGCTGGCCGAGGTGCAGGCCGAGCCGGAAGAAACCGCCAGATCCTTGATCGCCATGATCATCGATTCACCTTCGACGTAGGCAAAGCTGATATTCAGATTGTGCGCCACCCGGTGCTTCAGGTCACCATTGACATAGGTTGCCTCGATATCCTGAAGTCCGTTCAGAAGTTTGTCACGCAAGGCCTTGATACGCTTGTTTTCTTCGAGCATTTCTTCCTTGGCAATACGGAAGGCCTCACCCATGCCGACGATCTGATGCGTCGCCAGCGTGCCGGAACGGAAACCGCGCTCATGACCACCGCCGTGCATCTGCGCCTCAAGGCGGACGCGCGGCTTGCGGCGAACGTAGAGCGCGCCGATGCCCTTCGGGCCATAGGTCTTGTGCGCCGAGAAGCTCATCAGGTCGACCTTCAGCTTGCTCAGGTCGATATCGACCTTGCCGGTCGCCTGTGCTGCATCGACGTGAAAGATGATGCCCTTCTCGCGGCAGATTTCGCCCAGATCTGCGATCGGCTGAATGACGCCGACTTCGTTATTGACGAACATCACCGAGGCCAGCACGGTATCAGGGCGGATCGCCGCCTTGAAGACTTCGAGATCGAGCAGGCCGTCTTCCCTGACATCGAGATAGGTCGCCTCGAAACCCTGGCGCTCCATTTCGCGCACGGTGTCGAGCACCGCCTTGTGTTCGGTCTTGACCGTGATGATGTGCTTGCCCTTGGTACCGGCGTAGAAATTGGCGGCGCCCTTGATCGCGAGGTTGTTGGATTCAGTGGCACCCGACGTCCAGACGATCTCCTTCGGATCGGCATTGACCAGCGCCGCGACCTGCTCGCGCGCCTCCTCGACCGCGGCGTCCGCTACCCAACCGAAGCTGTGCGAACGCGAAGCCGGATTGCCGAAATGCTCGCACAGGTAGGGAATCATTTTTTCCGCCACGCGCGGGTCGACCGGGGTGGTTGCCGAGTAATCCAGGTAGATGGGGAGTTTCATCGTCATTCTCGCTAGGCCGGGTTGTTCAAACGGCAAGTGCCGTCAGTCCTTGCAGGCGTCCGACCGTAGCCCGCAAGGCGTTGATGAATTCGTCGATATCCGACTCGCTATTGCCTGCACCGAGGCTGACCCGCACCGCGCCGCGCGCGATTTCCGGCGCCACGCCCATTGCCTGCAGCACATGCGACGGCTCGGGATTGGCGCTCGAGCAGGCAGCACCACTAGCTACCGCGAAGCCGGCGCGATCCAGCTTGCCGACCAGCGTTTCGCCGTCGATATCGGAAACCGCAAAGTAAGTCGTGTTGGGCAGGCGCTCGGCAGCAGTGCCAAATATCCGCACTCCGAGCCCATTCAGCCCGCTTTCCAGACGCTGCCGCAGGGCCTTCAGGCGACGCGGCAGTTCGGCAACGCGTCCGGCTGCAAGTTCCGCCGCCACGCCGAAACCGACGATGGCAGGCACGTTTTCGGTGCCTGAACGCAGCCCGCGCTCATGCCCGCCACCGGCGATCAGCGGTTGCAGTTCGACCCGCTTGTCGAGCACTAGCGCCGCCGCGCCCTTCGGGCCACCGGCCTTGTGCGCCGAAAGCGTGATGGCATGTACGCCGGCCAGATTGAGCGCCCGGAAATCGAGCGGCAGTTTGCCCAGCGCCTGCACCGCATCGCTGTGGAAGCAGCCGCCGCAAGCCTTGGCCGCCGTCGCCAGCGCCGGAATATCCTGCACGACGCCGGTTTCGTTATTGGCCATCATGATCGACAGCAGGCTCGGGCGCGCCGTGACGACCTCGGCGAAATCGTCGAAATTTGCCCTTCCGGCGGCGTCGACCGCAACCGGCCGAATTTTCCAGCCGTTACGCGCCAGTTGCGCCGCCGGCTTGAAAATGCACGGATGTTCGATGGCACTGACCGCCAACAAGCCTGGCTTGAGGGAAGCCGCCGCACCCTTGAGAAAGAGATTGTTGGCTTCGCTGCCGCCGCTGGTGAACACCACCTCAGTCGGATGCGCATTGACCGCCGCTGCCACCTGCTGCCGTGCTTCATCGATCGCCCGGCGCGCCGCCCGCCCGTATTCGTGGCGGCTCGATGCGTTGCCGAACTGGCTTTCCAGCCACGGCAGCATGGCCGCCAGCACCGCCGGGTCGAGCGGCGTCGTGGCGTTGTGATCGAGATAGACGGGCTGGAACATGGCTTGAGTCAGAGAGCCACGGCCGCCTTGTCGCGCGTGTTGCGCGGCCGTGGATGCGGGCCGACGCGACGATCCTCGAGCACCGTGGCGGCACCCAGGCTGGCTTCCTTCTCCTGCTGGCGCGCGACGAGATCGGCAAGCGACACCGAGGACAGGTAGTCGTACATCTTGGCGTTCAACGTAGACCACAACTCGTGCGTCATGCAGCGATGTTCGTCGATGCAATTCTCGCGGCCGCCGCACTGCGTGGCATCGAGCGGCTCATCGACGGCGCGGATGATGTCGGCCACCGTCACCATGGACAGGGGCCGGGCGATGCAGTAGCCGCCGCCCGGACCGCGCACGCTGTCAACCAGCTTGAAGCGGCGCAGTTTGCCGAACAACTGCTCAAGATAAGACAGCGAAATCCGCTGCCGCTCGCTGACGCCGGCCAGCGCCACCGGCCCTTCGTCACCACGCAGCGCCAGATCCATCATGGCAGTTACCGCAAATCGTCCCTTGGTTGTGAGTCGCATTCCTTACTCCTGACAATAACCTACTGTTGCGGTCAACTATACAGAATCCCGACAAAATTAGTCAACAATTTTACTCAGGTATTTTGGATCGAAACGGTCCGCCGGCTGGACTTCCTGGTCGCACTTAACCCCCGCCGCCTCCAGTTCCTTCAGCAACGAGGCCAGACGGCGGTCAGTTTCCGCCGCGTGGTCGAGCAGACCGTGAATCGCCTTGGCCAGTGGATCGTCCTGGTCGCGTCCGACGGCATAGGCGGAAAATCCCATCTTCTCGGCCTGCGCCTCGCGCTGCCGGCTTTCCTCGGAGTGATCGAGCACCCGCGCCGGATTGCCGACCGCCGTGGCGCCGGCCGGCACGGGCTTGGTCACCACGGCGTTCGACCCGACCTTGGCGCCGGCGGCAATGACGATCGGCCCCAGCACCTTGGCCCCGGCGCCGATCACCACGCCATCCTCCAGCGTCGGGTGCCGCTTGCCCTTGTTCCACGAGGTGCCGCCCAGCGTGACCCCATGGTAAAGCGTGACATCGTCGCCGATCTCGGCGGTTTCTCCGATGACCACCCCCATGCCGTGGTCGATGAAGAAGCGGCGACCGATGGTGGCGCCGGGGTGAATCTCGATGCCGGTCAGAAAACGGGAAATATGCGCCACGAAACGCGCCAGCCAGCGCAGGCGATGGCCCCACAGCCAGTGCGCCAGGCGGTGCAAAATCAATGCGTGGATGCCCGGATAGCAAGTCAGGATCTCCCAGAACGAACGGGCGGCCGGGTCGCGGTCGAAGACCGCACGGATATCCTCACGCAGATGCCGGAACATGAAACTCGATTTCCCTGAAATTTGTAGGGCGAATTTTAAAATACTCGACTGAATTTGTCAGCTATTTCCCGAAACGCCATCCGGAAAAGACAAAGGGCCGGTCAGCGACCGGCCCTCCTCCCACGAATATGCCTGCGGGCGCTTATTCGCCGTAGAAATTCACGTCGTAGGGATAAGGCTTCTGCGGCATCTTGGACTCGGCATTGGCAGCGCTGGTCTGCACGTCCTGCTTCTTGTCCCACCACAGCGCGCGGCCGGCCTTCTGATCATCCACCCACCCCGGATTTTTCTTTAGCTGCTCATCGATCCACTTGGTGTGGTCGGATACGTAGCTCGTATTAACGTCGCCCATTTGGCTGCTTCCCTCAAGCTGATCAAGACAGGCGATGATTCTAGCACGTCGACACCATGCCCGGCACGCGGCACGGCGTTTGGAATTCGCCGGTATTTCGGTGTCGACCGCGGCCGTGTGGCGTAATCTCACGCACCCGACTAGCGGAGCGTCATGGCTTGGCGTTATGCTCGTGCCCTTGGCGCCCAAGGCGCCCAAAATACCAAATAGGAGAGACAAGGTGCCTGCCCTGCTACCCCAGCCCGATCCCGATGGTCTGCTCGAATACTCGGTGGTTTACACCGACCGCGCGCTGAACCACATGTCGCAACGCTTCCAGGGCGTGATGAAGGACATCTCGCGCATTCTGAAAGCGGTCTACAACGCCAAATCGGCCGTCGTCGTGCCGGGCAGCGGAACCTTCGGCATGGAAGCGGTGGCGCGCCAGTTCGCGACCGGCCAGAAAGTAATGGTGATTCGCAACGGCTGGTTCAGTTTCCGCTGGTCGCAGATCTTCGACATGGGCGGCATCCCCGCCGAGAGCATCGTGCTCAAGGCGCGGCAGACCGGCCCTGGCGCTCAGGCCCCGTTTGCCCCGGCGCCGATTGAAGAGGTGGTCGCGGCGATCCGCGAGCACAAACCGGCCGTCGTCTTCGCGCCGCATGTCGAGACGGCCTCGGGCATGATCCTGCCCGATGATTACCTGAAAGCCGTCGGCGAAGCGGTGCGCGCGGTCGACGGCCTTTTTGTACTCGATTGCGTCGCCTCCGGCACGGTCTGGGTGGACATGGTCGACAATCACGTCGATGTGCTGATCAGCGCCCCGCAGAAGGGCTGGAGCGGCTCGCCGTGCTGCGCGTTGGTGGCGCTCGGCGAACGCGCCCGCGAGCGCATCGATGCGACGACCAGCACCAGCTTCGCCTGCGACCTCAAGAAATGGTTGCAAATCATGGAAGCTTTCGAGAACGGCGGCCACGCCTATCATGCGACGATGCCGACCGACGCCCTCGCCGCCCTGCGCGACGTGATGCTGGAAACCGAGGCCTACGGTTTCGCCAAGGTCTGCCGGGAACAGCAGGAACTCGGCCGGCGCGTGCGCCAGTTGCTGGTTGCCGAGGGCTTCCCGAGCGTGGCGGCGGAAGGCTTCCAGGCGCCGGGGGTGGTCGTCAGCTACACCAGCGACCCGGATATCCAGTCGGGCAAGAAATTCCTCGCAGCCGGTTTCCAGACGGCGGCCGGTGTGCCCTTGCAATGCGACGAAGGCGCCGATTTCCGGACTTTCCGCATTGGCCTGTTCGGGCTGGAGAAACTGCACAACCCCGAACAAACCGTGAGCAATTTCGCCAGGGCGCTGGCGGCGGTGCGCTGATGCATCGGCTGGAACGCCGGGCGGCATTTCCCGGCTTTTCCAACCGTCGACCGCAACAGGCAGCTCAGCCGAGAAGCATTACCTTGAGCTTTTGAAACAAGTTCAGACCTGACCACCAACGCACGCCGTTATCCCGGAAACGGATCCCGGCGTCGCTCAATGCGAGCTTTCTGGCGCCGAACTCGGTGGCGCCGCTATCGACGATGAATCCATGCTCCATCAGGTATCTGGCGATGGCCGGCTGCACCTGCTGGCCGCCGAGCGTCCAGCGCGTGCCGTAGCCATCATCGGCACCGTTCAGCATCAGGATGGGGTCGTTACAGCCCATCAGCCGCAACACCTGGAGTGTCTCGGCGCGCATGGGAATCTCGTTGCCTGAAAATGCGCTCATGGTCTTGGCATTATGGCGCCAAATTCTGACAGCGTTCCGCCACCTTCAAGAAAAGCTGGCGGTCCGCCTGGCGTTTAGCGGGCTTCCAGCGCCGCCACCAGTTGCGCCAGCTCGACATTGCCCGGCAGCAGAGCCGCGGCCTGTTTCGCATAACGCAGCGCGGCCTGGCGGTCGCCCGCCTCGCGGTTGATCGAAACAAGCGCGCCGAGAATATCCAGATCCTCGGGATGACGCTGGAGGGCGCCACGCAGCGTGACCAGCGCTTCGCTCCGCCGCCCGGCGGAATCCAGCGCGATAGCGTAAACGTAGGCATAGCGGGCGTTTTCGGGCGCCAACCGGGCGCCCTCGGCAAGCGCCTTTAGCGCCGCATCGTGCTTGTTCTGGCGCACCAGCAGCAGGCCCAGCGCATGGTGCAGGTCGGCCGCCTGTGGCAGCGTGGCCAGCCCCTGGCGCAACACCCGTTCCGCCTCGGCGTCCTTCCCCTGCTGGCGCCAGGCGTCGGCAAGATTGACGTATCCCCCGACGTAGCGAGGATCGATCCCGATCGCCCGCTGGTAGGCCGCTACCGCCTCGGCCGGGCGCCCCTGGCGCAGGCGCAGGTTGCCGAGATTGATGTTGACCGCCGGCCAGTCGGCATCGAGCGCCAGTGCGGCTTCATACTCCCGCAGCGCTGCCTGGCGCTCGGCCCGTCGGTATTCGGGAATATCGCTGTCGGACAGGTCGGCGAGGACATTTGCGGCTTCGATGCGCACGCCGCGAACCTGATCGCCGAGCAGGGGCGCCGCTGCCTGCAGGCGGGTCGGCGCATCGAGCGGCGCCAGCATGCCGAGCGCTGCGATGCGTACCGACGGGTCGCCATCCTTCAGCAGAGCCAGCGTTGCCGGCAGCGTGGACGGGCTGCCGAAAGGCTGGGCCAGCGTCGCGGCAGTGGCACGCACGATGGCCGGTGTCGCCGGCGCGGCAGCGAGTTCGAGCAGCGCCGGCAAGGCCTGGATGCCGCGCGTCTCGCCGGCCTGCAGCGTCGTGCCGTAGTGCGGACGTTCGCGCCAGGCCGTGCCATGCCATTTGTCCATGGCATTCGCCGCCCAGGCCGGCTTCTTGTCGGTGTGGCACTGGTTGCAGGCGTTCGGGCTGCCCAGCGATTGCGACAGATCGGGGCGCGGCACGCGCAGGCTGTGGTCCTGGCGGGCATGGATCACCATGTAGTTCTGCGTCGGCATGTGGCAGTTGACGCACTGCGCACCCTGTCCGCCGGCCACGTGCCGATGGTGGGCCGGGGCGTCGAACTCGGCGGCATTGTGGCAGCGCGTGCACAGCGCGTTGCCCTCGGCACGCAACTTCAGCGAATGCGGCTCGTGACAGTCCATGCAGGTGACGCCGCGCTGGTGCATCTTGCTCTGCAGGAACGAGCCCCAGACATAAACCTCCTCGCGCTGCTGGCCGTCGGCATGGTAGTTGGGCGCCGTCAGCATGGCCAGGCGGTGGCTGTCTTCGAGTGGCGCGCCGGCCCGCCGCGCTTCGCTCAGCGTCGAACGGCGGGCGTGGCAGGCGGCGCAGGTGTTCATGCCGGCCGCGTTGTCCGGTTTGTCGCGCACCGCGAAACGTGCTTCCTTGGATGGGAAGCTCCATGCCTCTTTCCAGCGCGAGGCCAGCACAGCGAGGCCTTTGTCGCCCGCACCATAGGGCGCCTTGGCGCCGTGCGCCCATTCGACATGCGCCGAGCCCTGCCCGTGGCAAGCCTCGCAAGCGACGTTGATCTCGCTGTAGGTCGTCCGGTAAGTATCGCTGGCCGCGTCGTAACCTTTTTTGAGGTCGGTCGAATGGCATTCGGCACATTGCAGCGCCCAGTTCTGGTAGATGCCCGTCCAGTGCAACGGGTCACGGTGGTCGATATTTTCGTCCGGCTGCAGTTGGAACCAGCGCTGGCCACCCTGGGCTCGCGAGCGGGCATCCCAGGCGATGGGCAACATCTGGTAACGCCCGCCGGGAAATGGGATCAGGTATTGCTGCAGGGGATAGACGCCGAAGGTATGGCTGATTTCGTAGTCGGCAAGTTTGCCGTCCGCACCGTCGGTACGCACCATGAATTTGTCGCCCCGCTTGAAGAAATGGGATTCGACACCCCGGTGGCGGAACCGGACATCGGCGAAGTCGCCAAGAACCGTCGCGGCGTTCGCGTGCTGCATGGCCAGATCGTGATGCGAACCGGACCACACCGTGAATTCGGCCTCATGGCAGGTCTTGCATACGCCCGCGCCGACGTAGGTCGCGGTTTTTGCCGCTTTTTCGGGGTCGACCGCAACAGGCAGGGTCTTGCCCATCAGCCAATAGACAATCAAACCAAGCCCCAGCAAAACCACGCCGGCAAGAGCGAGCAAACGCCCGCCTGCCGGACTGCGTCGATTATCGATGGGCGGTACCGGAGCAAGCGGCTCGGCTGATTTCCTGCGGGATTTCCTGGTCATAGCCGGCGGCCCCAATCGTCAAGCGTCTGCTGCGCTGCCCAACTATTTGCGGACGAAGAATATTTCGTAGTGCTGCTTTGCGACAGCCTGGTAATAGGTACCCTTGAGCTGATCGCTGGCCGGGTCGTAGGTCAGCTCGTAGGTCGATCCGTTGTAGCCGCCCGCCCGCAGTTCCAGCGACACGCGGATGATCTTGCCGTCCAGCGCAGCCTGCGCTTTCGCGAAAGGCAGCCCAGTCGGGTTGAAGTACATCGCATCGAGCTGGCCATCCGCGGCGACGCCCCGGATTGCAACCGTGTATCCGCCATCCGGCCTGACCCATCGGCCCTGCAGTATGTCGAACACGCTGCTCGCGCCAGCGGCGGCTGCGCTGCCACGTGCCGGCGTTGCCGCCTGCGCGTGCACAACCGGGGCAACACCGCCCAGTACAGCGACGACGGCCGCAGTTACCAATAGCTTGCAGCGCATGCGGGTCTCCGGCTCCGTGGTTATTTGGCCGGGCTCACGCCGCGCAGCACCGCAAAGCGTTGGGCTACCAGCATGGACCACTTGTCGAAGGCATTCTTCGCATACGACCAGGCCTGGAAGGAGTTCATGTAGCCGCTGGCCCAGGTCTGGGCGGCGCCAACCGCCGAGCCGTTGACGTCGGCGGCGTACTTGCGGCCGATCTGGGTATCGCGGCACTCGGCGACGACCTGGCCGTTGGCCCCGTCGCGGAACTGCATTTCCATGGCCGTCTCGCCCAGATAAGGCGTCGAGCCGGCCGGCCGGCCGGTCGCCGCGCCGGAACTCGCCTCGGCAATGAAGGCGTAGGGCACGAGCGTGCCGGCCAGACTGTCGGTAACGGTGGTCGGCACCAGGTTGGTCAACGCGATGCGGATCACGACGACGCCGGGGCCGGCCTTGTCGACCACCGGCATTTGCGGCGACAGGGCTTTGACCAGCGAGCTGTGGAAGTAATCGGTCAGCGTCTTCAGATCGCTCGGATCGATGGTCGTCTGCTCGCCCTCCTTGCCCGGCTTGGGCGGCGCGATCGAAACGACAATGCGCGAAATCATCACCTTGTCGAACTGCTTCGGATTGAAACGGTCGTCACGCCAGCATTCGATGCCATCGATCGCCGGATTCGGCTTCAGGCGCGCATAGTCGGTCAGGAAACCGCTCTTGGTCAGCCGCGCCGTATCGGTCGCCGTGACGCTGGTGCCGCTGCCCAGCACGGAATCGTAAGTCTGGCAGCCCGACATCAGCAGCGTTGCGCCGGCAAGCAGACAAACACCCAGCGTGATCTTGCGTACCTTGAAGTTCATATCGATCCTTTTCCTTATCCTGATTGTTGGGAACGGCCGCCAGCGGCGTTGCCCGGAAGTTTAGCGCAGACCAAGCCGTCGACGCGCAATCCCGAGTCATATTTTGAGCGCCCCGCAAGCGTGCATATGCCGCCCAAACAATCCGAACCAAACGGCAGGCCCGCACTCCAATTTGCATTGGTCATGATCCAGCCGCCGATCCGGCATTGGTCACACAGGATTCTCATGCCGACTCACCTTCATGCGCTGCTACTCCTGCTGGCGTTCCTCGCATCCCCGTCGTTCGCCGATGAGCAGGAGATCGAGGTCAGCGTGCGCGAAGTGGGCGAGACCTTCATCGTCGAAGCGAATTTCCAGGCGCCGGTCCGGGCGCGTACGGCCTGGGATGTCCTGGTCGACTACGAGCACATGGCGTCGATCATGAGCAACATGGAATCGAGCAAGATCGCCAGCCGCAACGGAAACACGCTGATCGTCAAACAATCCGGCGTCGCCCGTTTCGGCATCTTCAGCTATGCCTTCCAGGTCGAACGCGAGATTCGCCTGGAACCGATGAAACGCATCATGACGAAAAATCTCTCCGGTTCGCTGAAGCGGATGGAAAGCGAAGTGATGCTGACGTCAGCCAGCCAGGAATCGGGCGTGCGCATCGCCTATCACGGCGAATTCGTCTTCGGTTCGACGCTGGCCGGCCTGTTCGCCCAGTCCTTCCTGCGCCACGAAGTCGAAGAGCAGTTCCAGGCACTGGTCGCCGAGATGCGGCGGCGCGAAACCCAGCCGCTGGCAGTCACAAAATAATCCAGCCTAGTGGCCTGCTTCATCGCTCCATTTCTTTTCCCCCGCCGCAATCGCGAAGGGCAGCCAGTTTTCCGGCGGCGGCAAGGGACAGGTCGCGAAAGCGGTGAAGGCGCAGGGCGGGTTGTAGGCGAAGTTGAAATCGAGGGTGATTTTGCCGTCGACCGCAACCGGCACCTTGAGAAAGCGCCCGGCGCCGTAGGTTTCGCGGCCGCTGCTGCGATCGCGGAAAACGAAGAATATGCCATCGTCCCCGACTGACATCGGCAGTAGCGCCACCGATTCACCATCCCGCTCGAACACGGCACGCTGCGTGACGACGACTGATTTCAGTTCGCCGCTGACGTTGGGAACCTCCATGGTCAGCGCCTCCGGCAGCTTTTCCCAGCGGGCCTCGATGCGCCACGCCGGGTCGTAGGCGAAGCACGGCACACCGGCAAACTGGCGCGTCGCCGCCCAGGCGCGGTCACGCACACGGGCGGCCAGACGTCCATCGCGGTCGACGATGAAAAACGACCAGTTTTCGAGGTCGACCGCAGTCGGCTGGCCGGCATGATCAGTTTCCAGCACGCGCGCCGGGCCGCCCTCAGGTTGCCAGGCAACGCGTCCGTCCGCCCACAGCAATTCGCCCTGGCGCGCTGGCCCGCCAGGCAACTGCACAGTCGCGTCGGCGGTGCTGCCGACCAGGTTGGCGCCCGGCGCCAGCCAGTACAGGCCGATCAGTCCAAGCCAGCTGTCGGGAGCGGCCAGTTCGGCGTGGCGGCGGGCGCGCCAGCGGCGGTGCGCGGCGGCGGGGGATCGTTCAGACATCACGGCATCTCGTCAGAGGTGGAGGTTCTGTTAGGATAGTCGCAACGCATGGCCAGCTTCAATGCAAAAGAGGCGCGCACGCCCCGGCCGGCAACGGATCGAACCTCACTCCAACGGGACCGCCGATGAAAATCGACCTCCGCTTGACGCTGCACTACGGCCTGACGATCTTCCTCAGCGCCTTCCTGTTGTTCCAGGTCCAGCCGATGATCGGCAAGATGATCCTGCCCTGGTTCGGCGGCTCCGCCTCGGTGTGGACGACCTGCATGCTCTTCTTCCAGATGATCCTGCTGCTCGGCTACCTGTATTCGCACTGGGTCGTCCGTTTCCTGGCGCCACGGCAACAGAGCCTGATTCACCTCGCGCTGCTGCTGGTCAGCCTGGCGTTGCTGCCGATCAGCCCGAGCGAGGCGTGGAAGCCGACCGGCGCCGAAAACCCGACCCTGCGCATTCTCGGCCTGCTGCTGGTATCGATCGGCCTGCCCTACTTCGTGCTGTCTACCACCGGCCCGCTGGTGCAGGCCTGGTTCGCCCGCGAACGTTCCGGGCAGGTGCCCTACCGCCTGTTCGCGCTGTCGAACTTCGGCTCGATGCTGGCCCTGATCGCCTACCCGCTGGCCGTCGAGCCGGCGCTGCCGACGCTGTGGCAGTCCTACATGTGGTCGGGGCTGTTCGCCTGCTTCGTCATCTCTTGCGGCGTGCTCGCCTGGCGCGGGCGCAACGGCCAGGCCAGCGTCCATCACCACCACGACGCGCAACCGATTGCGGCGCTGCAGCCGGGGCAAATGCTGCTGTGGGCGGCACTCGCCGCCTGTCCATCGATCCTGATGGTGGCCGACACCAGTTTCCTGACCGAGAACATCGCGCCGATCCCACTGCTCTGGGTGGCGCCGCTCGGCCTCTATCTGCTCTCCTTCATCCTCTGCTTCGAGCGCCACGGCTGGTACCGGCGGCGCGTCTTCCTGCCGCTGCTCGCCCTCGGCTTGCTGGCGCTCGCCGTGCTGCCGACGCTCGGCCTCAACACGCTGCCGATCCATGTCTCGATGGCCATCAACCTCGCCGCCTTCTTCGTCGCCTGCATGGTTTGCCACGGCGAACTGGCCCGCCGCCAGCCGCACCCGAGTCACCTCACCGCCTACTACCTGATGCTCGCCGTCGGCGGCGCGCTCGGCGGCTTCTTCGTCGGCGTCATCGCACCCTACTTCTTCAACAGCAACTACGAACTCTCGGTCGGCATCGTCCTTACCGGGCTGGTCACCGCCATCGCCGTCATTCCCGGCCTGAATTTCCCGCGCCCGGCATTGCGCACGGCCGCGGTGGCGGGCACGCTGGCCTTCCTCGCCGTTCTTTCCACCATCCGCATCATCGACCACACCGAAGAAAGCAGCGGTGCCGAAGCCAGCCTGCGCAACTTCTACGGCACCCTCAAGGTCTTCGCGCGCGAGGAAAACGGTTACCGCAGCATGCTGCACGGCCAGATCATCCACGGCCGCCAGTTCCTGGCGCCGGACAAGGCCATGCTGCCCACCGCCTACTACAGCGCCGAGGGCGGCGCCGGCAAGACGCTGCTGACCAAGGCGCAGCAGGGTCCGCTGCGCGTCGGCGTGGTCGGCATCGGCATCGGCACGCTGGCCACCTACGGCCGCCCCGGCGACTACTACCGCCTCTACGACATCGACCCGCTGGTCATCGACGTCGCCCAGACCCACTTCAGTTTCCTCAAGGACACCAAGGCGCAGACCGACATCGTCATCGGCGACGCCCGCCTGCAGCTTGAACGCGAGGAGCCGCAGCAGTTCGACGTACTGATCGTCGACGCCTTCTCTGGCGACTCGGTGCCCATCCACCTGCTGACCCGCCAGGCGTTCGAGCTCTATTTCCGCCACCTCAAGTCCGACGGCGTGCTGGCCGTGCATATCACCAACCGCTACCTCGACCTGCGGCCGGTGATCAAGACCGCCGCCGAGCACTTCAAGCGGCCGGTGCGCATCGTCGATTTCGACGGCGACGCCGAACGCGGCCTGTTCCGTTCGCGCTGGGCGATCATCGCCGCCGACGACACCTTCTTCTGCCACGAAGGCTTCGAGGACTCAAAACTGCTCGCCGACCGGCCGGGATTCAAGGCGTGGATGGACGACTACAGCAGCCTGTTTGCGGTGTTGATGTAGAAACGGGGGCACCGAGCACTAGAGCGGCTCATTTTTTCCGCTCTGCCGCCAGCTTCGCGAACGCATCGTTGACCGACAGGAAAACACGCCCGGTCAGCGTCGACCACAACCGGGAACGGCTCAGCCTGTCCTGAACCGGCCCCTTGACCTCGGCCAGATGAAGCCTGATGGCGCGCTCTCCCAGATCGCGATTGATGTCGCACAGCATCGCCATGGCCGTGGTATCGACGCGATTCACCGCGCTCAGCACCAGCACGATGTCGTGAATATCGGGCGCCTCGGCCAATTCGCTGCTGATACGGGCTTCGATGGCGCTCAGGTTGCCGAAGAACAGACTTTCGTCGATACGCAGGAAGATGACGCCGGGAATGGTTTCGACCGCATGGCGGTCCGTATTGCGAAAGTGCTCGGTGCCGGCGATGCGCCCCAGACGGGCGATATGCGGTGTGCTGGCGCGCACCAGCAAGGTGATGAGCGAAAGCAGGATGCCCAGCTCGATGCCGCGCTCCAGCCCCAGAAACACCACGCCGCCGGCCGTCGCCAACCAGGCCAGCGCATCGGCACGGTCATAGGCCCAGGCCTCGCGCAGGGAGGCGAGATCGATCATCGTGAATGCCGCGACGATGATGCTGGCCGCCAATACCGCCAGCGGCAGCCGTGAAAACGCAGCGGCCATGCCGGCGACGATAGCCGCCATGGCCAATGCCGAAACGATGCTGGCCAGCGGCGATTGCGCCCCGGCAGAGACGTTGAGCGCCGAACGCGACACCCCGCCACCGACCGGCATGCCGCCATAGACGGCGGCCACCAGATTGGCCGCTCCGAGCCCACGCAATTCGCCGTTGGCATCGACACGCTCGCGGCGTTTGATGGCCAGCGCTTGCGCCATGGCAATGTTCTGAACCATGCCGACCAGCGCCATCAGCGCCGCGGGCACGGCCAGCAACGAGATATCTTCGGCGTTGGGAAACACCCAGCTGAACCCGGGCAGACCGGCTTCGATCGCGCCAACCACGGCAACTCCCCGTGCCTCCAGATCCAGCGCGATGACCGCGCCGGTTGCCGCGCCAACGACGACCAGCGGCATCAAGCGCACGATGAATCCCGCCCAGCGCTCGGGCAATCCGATCCGACACAGCAGCCCGGTCAGCCAGAGGCGGGCAAAGGCAAGCGCGGCCAGCGCGGACAAGCCGATCACCGAAGCCGGGTGCAGGCCGCCGGACAACTGCCGCAGCACGCCCGAGGCCAGTGCCGACCAGTCGCCTGAACTGCCTTCCAGCCCCAGCAGATTGCGTAGCTGGCTGACGACAATCAGCATGGCGGCGCCCGATACGAAGCCCTGAATCACCGGCCGGCTGAGCAACTGTGACAGGAAACCGAGGCGCAGCAAACTGCCGACGTACAGCATCAGTCCCGACATCAGCGCCAGGTAGGCCGCCAGCTCGGTGTAGTGCGCACTGCCCGGCGTGGCCAGCGGCTGCAACACGCTGAAGGTCATGATGGCAGTAATGGCCACCGGCCCGACCGCCTGCACCATCGAACTGCCCACCCAGGCATAGGCGATGACCGGCAGGATGCTGACGTAAAGCCCCGCCTGTGGCGGCAATCCGGCCAGCAAGGCATAAGCCAGGCTCTGCGGCAGGGCGAGCACGGCGACGATCAGACCGGCGATCAGGTCGTCGGCAAGCAGACGGCGCGGATAGCGCACAATCCAGGCGGGAAGCAGGCGGGAAGCGAATTGACCGAAAGCAGGCATGGATCAACGGCTATATCGAAGGTTGCTAATGCTATTCCATTCCGGCGAATCGGCGATATGTATTAGAATTCGCTTATGTTGCTAAGCGATGCGGCCAACCCGGATACCGCACGATCATTCCAGGAGAAAACGATGTTCAAACCCGCTCACGAACTGGTTCAGGAAGCCAGAAAATCCGTCAATGAATACTCCCCGGCCGCCATACACGACCAATTGACCGGCGCACCGGACACCTTGCTGATCGACGTGCGCGAACCCGACGAATACCGACAAGGCCACCTGCCCGGCTCGGTCAATATTCCGCGCGGCATGCTTGAATTCCGCATCTCCAACGAGCCGCAACTGCAAAACCTCAGCCGCCCGATCGTCGTCTACTGCAAGACCAGCGGTCGCGCCGCGCTCTCGGTGGTCGCCATGCAGACCATGGGCTTCAGCAATGTACTGTCGCTGGCCGGCGGCTTCGATGCCTGGCTGGCCGAACAGCGGCCCATCGCCAAACCACGCGAGATGTTCTTCGAATAAAACACGCGGCGCCGAGAATTCGGACCACGAACAAGAACGGCGAGGTTTCCACCTCGCCGTTCGCATTTCAGACCGTCGCGATCAAGCCTTGGTAAAACGCATGATGCCGCCGGTGGCCGGGTCGCAACTGACCTTGATCGTATCCTTGGCGGCAAACTTGCCTTCGAGGATTGCCCGGGCCAGCGGGTTCTCGATCTGCTGCTGGATCGCCCGCTTGAGCGGCCGCGCACCGAACACCGGGTCGAAGCCGGCCTGGGCCAGTTCGGCCAGCGCGCTGTCCTCGACGACGATACCCATTTCCAGCTGCGCCAGACGCTTTTCGAGATAACCGAGCTGAATCTTGGCGATGCCGGCGATGTGCTTTTCGTCCAGCGCATGGAAGACGACCACTTCGTCGATCCGGTTGATGAACTCCGGGCGGAAATAGGTTTTCACCTCCGCCATCACCGCCATCTTGATCACGCCGTAATCGTCGCCGGCCATCTGCTGGATCATCTGGCTGCCAAGGTTGGAAGTCATCACGATCACCGTGTTCTTGAAATCCACGGTGCGGCCCTGGCCATCGGTCATGCGCCCGTCGTCCAACACTTGCAGCAGCACGTTGAAGACGTCGGGGTGCGCCTTCTCGACCTCGTCGAGCAGGATTACGCTGTACGGCTTGCGACGCACGGCTTCGGTCAGGTAGCCGCCCTCTTCATAGCCGACGTAGCCCGGCGGCGCACCGATCAGGCGGGCGACCGAATGCTTCTCCATGAACTCGCTCATGTCGATGCGGATCAGGTGTTCCTCGGAATCGAACATGAACTCGGCCAGCGCCTTGCACAGCTCGGTCTTGCCGACGCCGGTCGGGCCAAGGAAGAGGAACGAGCCATAGGGGCGGTTCGGATCGGACAGCCCGGCGCGCGAACGGCGAATGGCATCACCGACCAGGCGCACGGCTTCGTCCTGCCCGACGACACGTTTGTGCAGGCGCTCTTCCATATGCAGCAGCTTGTCGCGCTCGCCCTGCATCATCTTGCTGACCGGAATGCCGGTGGCGCGACTGACCACCTCGGCGATTTCCTCGGCACCGACCTGCGTGCGCAGCAGCTTGTTTTTGGCCTGTTTTTCGGGGTCGACCGCATCCGCCGCCTTCAACTGCGCTTCGAGCTGCGGCAGCTTGCCGTATTGCAGTTCGGCGAGCTTGTCGTACTGCCCCTTGCGCTGCAATTCGGCCATCTGCGCCTTGATCTTGTCGATTTCCTCCTTGATCTGGGCCGAGCCGAGCACCGCAGATTTCTCCGCCTTCCAGATTTCCTCAAGATCGGAATATTCCTTGGTCAGCTTGACGATTTCTTCCTCGATCAGCGCCAGACGCTTCTGCGAAGCCTCGTCCTTTTCCTTCTTGACCGCCTCGCGCTCGATCTTGAGCTGGATGATGCGGCGGTCAAGCTTGTCCATCGATTCCGGCTTGGAATCGATCTCCATCTTGATGCGCGCCGCTGCCTCGTCGATCAGGTCGATGGCCTTGTCCGGCAGGAAACGGTCGGTGATGTAGCGGTGCGACAACTCCGCCGCCGCCACGATGGCCGGGTCGGTGATGTCCACACCGTGGTGCAGTTCGTACTTTTCCTGCAAGCCGCGCAGGATGGCGATGGTGCTCTCGACGCTTGGTTCCTCGACCAGCACCTTCTGGAAGCGGCGCTCCAGCGCGGCATCCTTCTCGATGTACTTGCGATATTCGTTGAGCGTCGTCGCGCCGATGCAGTGCAATTCGCCACGCGCCAGCGCCGGTTTCAGCATGTTGCCGGCGTCGATGGCGCCTTCCGCCTTGCCGGCGCCGACCATGGTGTGCAGTTCGTCAATGAAGAGAATGATGCGCCCTTCGTCCTGCGCCACTTCCTTCAACACCGCCTTCAGGCGCTCCTCGAACTCGCCGCGATACTTGGCGCCGGCCAGCAGGCCAGCCATGTCGAGCACCAGCACCTTCTTGCCCTTCAGAGTTTCCGGAACTTCCTCATTGACGATGCGCTGCGCCAGACCCTCGACGATTGCCGTCTTGCCGACGCCCGGCTCGCCGATCAGCACCGGGTTGTTCTTGGTGCGCCGCTGCAAAATCTGGATCGCGCGGCGAATCTCGTCGTCGCGGCCGATCACCGGGTCGAGCTTGCCCTGTGCGGCACGCTCGGTCAGGTCGATGCAATATTTCTTGAGCGACTCGCGCTGCCCTTCGGCCTCCTGCGAATCGACGCCCTGCCCGCCGCGCACGGCCAATATCGCCGCTTCCAGCGCCTTGCGGGTCAAGCCTTGCTGCTTGGCGATACGCCCGGTTTCGCCCTTGTCCTCGCACAAGGCGAGCAGAAACATCTCGCTGGCGATGAACTGATCGCCGCGCTTCTGCGCTTCCTTGTCGGTCAGATTGAGCAGATTGCCCAGATCGCGACCAACGGAAACATCGCCGCCGTGGCCTTCCACTTTGGGTAGCCGGGTCAACGCCTGTTCCATGTCGCGCTTGAGCGCCGGCACATTGACCCCGGCCCGCCCGAGCAAGGAAGTCGTGCCGCCATCGTCCTGATTGATCAGCGCCAGCAACAAGTGCTGCGGCTCGATGAACTGCTGGTCGTTGCCATTGGCAAGACTCTGGGCGTCGGCCAGCGCCTGCTGGAACTTGGTGGTGAATTTTTCGATACGCATTTGAGCTGTCTCCCTTCGGGAATTTTGCGATACCGGATAGGTGAGGACGGCTTGGCGGATTTCAACCCATGGCGTTCCGGAACAATGCTTTATCACGGCCGCCTTGCCTGTCGGCATCCGGGGGCGTAAGATTCGCCTGCTGCATCGCACAAAGCTGCGCAAATTCATCGTTTTGCCACGCGAAAATGCCTTCTTCCCTGCCGCGCTCCGACTCCGGGCCGGCGGCATGCTGATTCCAACATTTCCCGCCGCATAGCGCCGTTCGACTGGTCGCCTGACCGCGCCCAAGGCTTTTCTGTATTCCAGAGGCCATCAATTTAGGGACGACATGGTTCGCATCCAGTTTGCGATCGATCTTAATTACCAACTCACCTTTCCGGGCGCCGACTTCGTCTTCAACATCCACGCCGCCAAAACGGCCTGCCAGACGGTGGTCGACGAACGTTTGCAGATCAGCCAGCCGATTCCCTCGCACATCGAGACCGACCCGGCGACCTGTGCCCGCTACCTGCGCCTGACGGCCGGCCCTGGCGCGCTGCATATCTCGTATCACGCGATACTCGATATCGAACACCATGTCTGCAACCCCGACAGCGTCAATGAAACGCCGGTTGCCCAGTTGCCCCTGTCGGCGCTGACCTATATCTACCCGAGCCGCTACTGCCAGTCGGATCGACTGAGCCTGCTGGCGATGAACGAATTCGGCCATCTGCCAAAAGGCTACCGTCGCGTTGAGAAGATCCGGGACTGGGTGCGCCAGCAAGTCACCTTCAAGAGCGCGACCAGCAGTTCGGCGACTTCAGCACTCGACACGCTGACCGACCGCGTCGGCGTCTGCCGCGACTTCGCCCATCTGATGATCGCCATCTGCCGCGCCCTGAGCATACCGGCGCGCTTTACCACCGGCATCGACTACGGTGCCGACCCGGCGCTCGGCCCGACCGATTTTCATGCCTATGTCGAGGTATTTCTCGACCATCGCTGGTATATGTTCGACCCTTCCGGCACCGCGATCCCGATGGGATTCGTGCGCCTCGGCACCGGCCGCGATGCTGCGGATGTCTCGTACGCCACCATTTTCGGCAGCGTCACTTCGCCGCCACCGTTGATCTCGGTGCGCGCCCTGACCGAACCGGGCCGCCCGTGGGAACTGCCGCGCCATCGCCCGGAAGCGCTGTCGACGTCGGTTGCGGTCGACGTCGTTTAAACCACGATTTTCAATTTACTGGAGAAATATTCTTGGCCAAGGAAGAACTGCTTGAAATGCAAGGCGTCGTCGATGACGTGCTCCCGGACACCCGCTTTCGCGTGACGCTGGAAAACGGCCACACGCTGGTCGCCTACACGTCCGGCAAGATGAAGAAAAACCACATCCGCATCCTGGTCGGCGACAAGGTGACGCTGGAACTGTCGCCCTACGACCTTTCCAAGGGACGCATCACTTTCCGTCATCTGGAACCGCGCAGCGGCAGTCCGGCCCCGCAACGCCGCCGCTTCTAGGCTGCCCGGCCCTCGTCCGGCGCGCTGTTTATTGCCAGCGCTCCGCCGCCGAATCGTCGCTATCCCGCGCATCCACCCAGCGCGCGCCATCCGGCGTCGCTTCGCGCTTCCAGAACGGAGCGCGGGTTTTCAGGTAGTCCATGATGAACTCGCAGGCGGCGAAGGCTTCGCCGCGATGGGCGCTGGTGACAGCGACCAGCACGATCTGGTCGCAAGGCTTGAGCGGCCCGACACGGTGGATGACCAGCGCACCGTAGATGTCCCAGCGCGTTTTGGCCTCGTCAACGATGGCCTCCAGCGCCTTTTCGGTCATGCCTGGGTAGTGCTCCAGCGTCATTTCCGAAACACCGGCGCCATCGTTGATGTCGCGCACCAGACCGACGAAGCTGGCGAGCGCGCCGATGCGGGCGTCACAAGCGCGTAGCGCGGTCAACTCGGCATTGAGGTCGAAATCCGTTTCCTGAATGCGAACGATCGTCGCTGCGCTCATGGTTCAGCCTCCGGTCACCGGCGGGAAGAAGGCGATTTCATCGCCATCACGAATCGCCGCATCTGGCCCGGCCATGTCCTGATTGACGGCGCAGCGCAGGTTCTTGGCGCTCGCCAGCTTGTCGCGACCCTGCCCGGCCAGCCAGTCGCGCAAGGTGCCGACGGTGGCGATGCCTTCCGGCAGATCGACATTCTCGCTGCCACGCCCCAGCGCTTCGCGCAGGCCGGCGAAGTAAAGGATCTTGACACTCATGCCAGCAAGGCCGCGAAGGGAATGAAGCGCACCGCGTCGCCCTTCTTGACGGCCTGCCCCGGCGGGTTGTCGACCAGCCCGTTGGCCCAGGTCAGCGAGCTTTGCACGCCGGCCCCCTGGTTGGGGAAAAGCTCGACCTGACCGGCGTCGTTGAGGCGCGCGCGCAGGAATTCGCGGCGCGCGTCGGGGCGCGACCAGTCGTAATCGGCGAGCAGCGTCAGCACTTGCGGCATGACTTTCTCGACGCCCTGCAAACGCAGCACGAAGGGGCGCACCATGATCATGAAGGTAACGATGGCCGATACCGGATTACCCGGCAGGCCGATGAACCAGGCCTTGCCTGGTTCGCCCCCGGCGCGCGGAATTTCGCCGAAGGCCAGCGGCTTGCCGGGCTTGATGGCGATCTTCCACATGTCGAGCCGGCCTTCGGCTTCGACTGCGGGTTTGACGTGATCTTCCTCGCCGACCGAAACGCCGCCGCAGGTGACGATCAGGTCATTGTCGGCGGCTGCCTGGCGCAGCGCTTCGCGGGTCGCTTCGAGCTTGTCTGGCACGGTGCCGAGGTCGCGCACTTCGCAGCCCAGCGCTTCGAGCAACGCGCGCAAGGCGTAGCGGTTGGAGTTGTAGATGGCGCCAGGCGGCAGCGGCTCGCCGGGCTGCACCAGTTCGTCGCCAGTGAAGAAGGTGCCGACGCGCACACGGCGGCGTACCGGCAGTTCCGGCAGGCCGGCGGCGGCGGCCAGGCCGATGTCCTGCGGGCGCAGGCGGATGCCAGCGGGCAGGATGTCGGTGCCGAGCGCGATGTCTTCACCAGCCGGACGGATGTTTTCCAGAGGGCGCGGCGCGTGGTTGATGACGACACCCGCTTCGCCGTTTTCGCAGCGCTCCTGCATGATGACCGCGTCGGCACCTTCCGGAATCGGCGCGCCGGTGAAGATGCGGGCGGCGGTGCCGGCTTGCAGCGGCGTGCCGACGGTGCCCGCCGGAATGCGCTGGCTGACCGGCAGACAAACGCCGGCAGCGGTCACGTCGGCGACGCGCACGGCGTAGCCATCCATCGCCGAATTGGCGAGTGGCGGCACGGCAACGCCGGATTGCTGGGCGCTGGCGAGCACGCGGCCGGCGGCAGCAGTCAGCGGCACGCGGCGGATTTCTGCGACCGGCTGCGCGGCGGCGAGCAATTGGGCAAGGGCTTGTTCGTAGGTCAGCATGGGCGTTCCTGCAATTCGAGGGTGTTCATGACGAAATCGGCGATGGCGACAAAGTCGTTCAGCGGCAGCTTGGGCAGATCGGTGGCGATGTCGGCATCGGTGGCGATGGCGACGATGTCCGGGCGCTCGGGGAACAGCGGCGGCTTGCCGTTCTCCGGCCGATAGACTTCCAGTTTGGGCACCGGTTCCTGCTTGAAGCCCTCGATCAGCACCAGGTCGCAGGGCGAGAGGTGGCCGAGCAGTTCGTTCAGCGTCGGCTCGGCTTCGTCGCGGCGCTCGTGCATCAAGGCCCAGCGGTCGCTACAGGAAAGCATGACCTCGGTGGCGCCGGCTTCGCGGTGACGGTGCGAATCCTTGCCCGGACGGTCGATGTCGAAGCCGTGATGGGCATGTTTGATGACCGAGACCTTGAGGCCGCGCGCAGTCAGCTGGGGAATGAGCTTTTCCAGCAGGGTCGTCTTGCCGGAGCCGGAATAGCCGGCGATGCCGAAAATTTTCATGGCCGAATTTTACTCGCTCAGGAAAAGAAGACCGGCGCGAAGCCACCGCCCGGCGTGCGGAAATTGGTGGTCTGGCCCTGGTACAGGCGGGCGGCGACGAGCTGAACCCCGCCTGCGTAAACGTAGCAGCGGATGTCGGCTTTCATGGTCTGCTCGACGCCGTCGACCTGCACGACATGTTCGGACGGCGGCGCGATTTCCTGGGCGATATAGCCGCCGTGCAGGATTTCCTCGAACACCCGCTTGGTCAATTTGTCGCCGCGATAAGCGGCGCGGCTGCCGAAGCCGGCCGGTGGCTTGAAGAACCAGTTTTTGCGCCCGGCCCAGAAAAACGCCTCTTTTTCGGGGTCGACCGCAACCGTTCGTGGAACACCTGCCAGCAGCACGGCGCGGGTCACCTCGCCAACGCCCAGCGCGCTCAAGGCCGCCTCGTCGGAAAGCAACATCAGGTTGCGCTTGTCGGCATACAGCGCGTGCGCCTGCGGGTGCGGCGTCAGCACCACGGCCCCGGCTTCATAGGCCGCGCGTATGTCGCGGTCGACCGGAAAATCAAGGGAAAAATCGGTGAGGCGGTTGTAGATCATGTCCACCGGCAGGCCGTCATGCAGCAGTTGCCGGCCATCCCAGCGCAGCTCCTGCGGATCGGCGACCACGGCGGCGATGCCGTGTTCCTCGAACAATTGCCGGAACAGCTCGAACTCGGGCGCCAGGAATTGCGCGGCCGGGTTTTCATCGACGATGGCGATGCGCCGCAAGGCTGCATCGCCATGCGCCAGGCGCCATTCCTCGCGGAACATGTCGACATACGCCGCGCGAATCGTCGCCCCCGCCGCGCCCTCCCCGTGCGCCGCCAGCAGGTAGGCATTGAGCAGCCCGCCGCCGGCATTGGTGTTGATCTCGATCAGCTTCGGGCCGCTGGCGGTCAGGTGAAAATCGTAGCCCATGAACACGCCGCGCGCGGCCACCGGCACGCGGGCAATGGCCGGCGCCTGGGCCAGCGCGTGGGCCCGGTAAGCCGGCAGCGCGATCACCGACTCGATGGCGGCAATCAGCGCCACCATGCCCTGCCCGGCGGCGGCTGGCAAATGCAGATTGGCGTTCGAGAAGAGTTGCGGCTGCTGCTGGCACAACCTGTCGAAGACGATATTCATCGGCTGGCGAAAAAATTCAGCACTTCGGAGAGTTCCTTGGTTCGCTTCATCGGCGGCAGACTTTGCCACACCTTGCGGCCATAGGGCTTTGATATGAGTCGCGGATCGCAGATCATCAGAACGCCCATGTCGGTTTCATCGCGGATCAGTCGGCCAGCGCCCTGCTTGACGTTGATGACGGCGCGCGGCAGCTGGTATTCGATGAAGGCGTTGCGCCCCTGCTGCTTCATCTGCTCGATGCGCGCCGAGAGTACCGGATCGTCGGGCGGCGCGAAGGGAATCTTGTCGATGACGACCAGCGACAGCGCCTCACCGCGCACGTCGACGCCCTCCCAGAAGCTCTGGCTGCCGACCAGGATGGCGTTGCCGAGCTGGCGGAAGCGTTGCAGCAAGTCGTTCTTGCTGCCCTCGCCCTGCAACAGCAGCGGCATGTCGTGGCCTTCGTCCTCCAGCCGCGCTTTCAGCAATTCATGCGTGCGACGCATCGCGCGCAGGCTGGTGCACAGGAAAAAGGCGCCGCCGCCGGCCGCCAGAACCGCCGGGAAGGCGGCATCGACCACGGCATCGGTATAACCGTAGGAATTCGGCTCCGGCATGCCGAGCGGCGCGTAGAGCACGGCCTGTTTGCCATAGTCGAAAGGACTTTCCCAGCAGGCCGATTCAGGCTCGCCGAGGCCGAGTTCGGCGCAGTAATGGTGAAATTTGCCCTGCACTGCGAGCGTCGCCGAGGTGAAAATCCAGGCGCGCGGATGGCCGCCCATCTGCTTCCGGAAAATCTCGGCCACATTGAGCGGTGTCGAATTGAGTTGCAGCGACTGGGTGAAGGCTTCCGCCCAGCGCACGTAGCCGTCGTCGGCGACCTTCTGCCAGTGGCCGAGGCGCTGCACCAGTTCCAGTGCGCGCTGCCAGCATTTCTCAAGACCTTCGGCGCGCTCGGCCTGGGTTTCGAGGATGGCGGCGAACTTGGCGACTTCCTCTTCCAGCAGCTTGAGCGCCGGGGCAAATTCGGGCTTTTCCAGCAGTTGACCGTAAGAGAAGCGCCCGGCGTCGATGCCGACCGCCAGCCGCAAGTCCTTGGCCACCTTTTCCAGCGCCTTGCTGCCGGTTTGCAGGTCGAGGCAGTCGCGGGCGTTGGTCAGGCCTTCAGCGCGCGCGTCGCGGGCCAGATCGAGAATCTGCGCTGTCGATACGGTATCGCCGAAGAACAGCGTCGCCACTTCCGGCAACTGGTGCGCCTCGTCGAAAATCACCGTGTTGCAGGCCGGCAGCAGTTCGGCCATGCCTTCGTCGCGCAGCATCACGTCGGCAAAGAACAAATGGTGATTGACCACCACC
>Ga0209310_1000688_pt1 | contig 33871 bp, 29 predicted proteins | sample AD_UKC030_MetaG_FD_184415 | JGI IMG/M metagenome (GOLD analysis project Ga0209310, IMG submission 184415) | Active sludge microbial communities of municipal wastewater-treating anaerobic digesters from USA - AD_UKC030_MetaG (SPAdes) (version 2) | ecosystem: Engineered > Bioreactor > Anaerobic >...
GGTTCTCGCCGACGATGACCGAGCGCAGTTGCCATTCCTGGGCCAGGGTCAGCGTGCGGCCGGACAAATACCGACGACCGCGGGTCTTCGACTTCAGGCCGCTCGTGCCTTCCATTGAATAGCGCTTTGACCAGCCGATGACCGTACTCACATGCACGCCAACCACCCTTGCGATTTCCTTCCAGGGTAACTTCAGTTCTTCACGCATCCGCATCGCCTGCCGACGCATTTCGTCCTGGGCATCGCGGGGTAATTTACGGGCATCGAACTTTTCCATGCCCAGCATTATATCACAATCGGCTATTTGATTGCCGGGTTAATAAATGAAAAACTCGAAACATCAACTCGCCGGGTTCGTGCTGTTGCTTGGAGTGCTGGCGGTTTTTTCAATCTATTGGTCCGGCCTTCACGGCCTATTTTTCTTTGACGACCATCCGAACATCGTTCTGAACCCAGGGGTCAAGCTGGCCGACCTTTCCCGGGAGTCACTTGGACTGGCATGGTCCAGCGGTACTTCAAGCCAGCTCGGGCGGCCGGTCAGTCAGTCTAGTTTTGCGCTGAATCACTATTTCAGCGGATTCAACCCCTTTGCCTTCAAACTGACCAATCTCGTCATCCACTGCCTGAACGGCGTGCTGGTCTATCTGCTTGGTTATCAGTTGCTGGATTCGTTGCGGCAAAAACTAAACTTGAACAACGTTGGTCTTTGGGCTGCGTTGGTGGCTGTCGTATGGTTGATTCACCCGATTCAATTGACTTCCGTACTCTATGTCGTACAGCGCATGACCAGCCTCTCGGCCTTTTTTCTGTTGCTTGCGCTGGTCCTTCATATTCGCGCCCGGCGACGCAATCAACTGGATCGGGTGGCCGTTTCCTGGCTGATTTTAGCCTGGTGCGCGTTTTGGCCGTTGTCCATACTGAGTAAGGAAACCGGGATTCTGCTGCCGGGTTTTGTCGCAGTTTATGAGCTGATTGTTCGTCGAAGCGAGCGCGGCTATCTGGATGGCTTCGGGAGACTGCTACTTTATCTCTCGATCCTTCTGGTTCTGGTGCTTGGTCCTTACCTTGCGTCGCCGTTCGGGCAATGGATTGTCGCTGGATACGAGATACGTTCCTTTTCCCTGCTTGAGCGCTTGTTGACCGAGCCGCGTGTGCTCTGGGAGTACATTCAGTGGATCGTCTTTCCCACGATGGGTTCGTTTGCCCTGTTTCATGACGATATAAAGGTATCAACCAGCCTGATCGCCCCATGGACGACCTTGCCCGCGCTGGCTGGGCTTGTGGGACTCTCGGCGCTGGCGATTGTTGCCAGCCGGAAGTTTCCGCTACTGGCATTCGGCATCGCCTGGTTTCTGGTCGGCCACAGCCTCGAGTCCTCTTTCATACCGCTGGAACTCGTTCACGAGCATCGCAATTATCTCCCGCTTTTTGGTTTGTGCTTGATTCCCGTCGGATTGCTTGGTTTATGGGAAATGCGTCCGGGGGTCCAGAAAACTCTCGTCGTCGCATCACTGTGCGCGGTGTTGACCTATTTCGGGTTTCTCACCGCCATGCGCGCCAGCCTATACGGTCAGGAGTCTCTGCGTACGCAACTCGAAGCCCAGTTTCATCCGGAATCCGCACGGACCAATTATGAGGCCGGGCGAACGCTGGTCACCATCGCCGATGGGGACCGCGGCAACCTGCTCGTTTCTGTATTGGGAAAGAAACATTTCGAGATGGCCACGGAACTGGACCCCGACTACAAGATGAGCTTGTTTGGTTTGCTGGTGCTCGCTTGTGGCACTACGCAGACGGTCGACCAAGGAGTGCTAGAGGAATTGCAACGGCGATTCAGGGAGCGACTGATCCTGCAAGAGGATACGTCGATCCTGCAAGCGATTGTGGAAATGTCAGGCGCCGGGCTTTTGTGCTTGACGCGTGCCGACATCGATAGTTTGTTTGATTCGTTTGTCGCAAATCAGCGTGTGTCGTCCGACAAGAAGCGGGACATGTACGCATTGCATGCCGATTACCTGTGGCTGAACGCGCGAGATCTTGCGGCATCCCGAAATGCATTGCAAAAGGCGTTGGAAATTACGCCAAAAGATCCAAGCCTTCGTCTCAAATGGGCACAGCTGGATTACATTGAGGGACAGAAAAATCAGGCAAAGCGCTTGTTGCTGGAACTTCGTGACGAGCGTCTTTCGTCTAATGAACGAAATACACTGAATAAACTGCTGACCACTCCTGAAGGCGTCAGCAAATAATTTTTCCTGTACGCAATTGTTGTTCGATTACTTGGTGGCGATCATATTGAGGCTGATTGGTGAGCCGTAGGGGCTAAAGTCGCTGGTGTCGTCAAACAACCCCAACGACTGAACGCGTCTGGCACTTGAGAATCCGGCTTGCTTGAAGAAATCCAGCATGAATTCGGCAGTTAGCCCGATGAAATGGAAGTCGAACTCATCCTGCTGGCCGCCGAACATCATGCGCATGATGTGAAATCGTTGAGGCTTTTCAAGTTTTGGATCAAGGAATAATTGGCACAGCGTTTCAAGATCCGGAACGGAAAAATAGAACTCGCCCTTGTCGCAAAGAATTCTGTTTATTCCCTGCAAGGTGCGCAGGAGGTCTTTCTGGGGGACGTGCTCCATGACGTGCGAGGCGTAGATTATCTCGCAGCATCCGTCTTCAAATGCACTAAGGTCCCGAACGTCGCCAATATAGTCCACGCCGTCAAGCATCTGTGCGTTGAGAATTTTCCAACCGGCTTTGACCTGTTTTCCCCCAATGTGCAGCTTGAGCAAGGGTTTGTCAGTGGCGTCGAGCCGTTTATCGGGCGTGGGGAGCGTGTATTGGGCTTTAATGCTGCTGTAACCGGGGGATGGGTTTGTGTCGGGATTGGCACAGGCTGAAACGGAATCACACCATCTATTCCATATGTCGCGCATGGCGGCTGCGAAATGGTCGGCAAAGCGCCGATTGTCAAAGATCGGCGAGTTGGCGACACGTTCTCTCAGGTTTTTTCGCACCAAAGCCAGCTCATCGAGGTTCGCAGCGTGTTTCGCCGCAAGCGCGACATAGTCATCGTGGTCGTGGGCAATCCAGGATGCAAGACCGGCATTCATCGACAGCCCGACGCCTTGACGGGCGATGAAGCTCTTCCCCGCAAGGGTCAGTACCGGCACACCCATCCACAGACTCTCCACCGTAGTCGTGATACCCGGGTAGGGAAATGGGTCGAGTGCGATGTCCACTTGCTGATAGGGCGTCAGGTATTCCGACCGGGCAACCAAAGGGCTGAAGATGAGGCGTTGCGGGTCAACGCCGTAAACCGCAAAGCGATCACGCATTCCTCGTTGTATTGTGGAGTCCGAGAATTGCTTGGCCTTGAGGAAGAGGCGGCTGTCTGGAACAGCCAGCAACACCCTTGACCAAAGTGCGACCACGTCATCGTTGATCTTGGTGAGATTGTTGAAACAGCCAAAGGTGATGTAGCCGTTGCTTGACGCCGGAAGCGTGCTTACTTGAGTGTCAGCCGCCGGGGGGGTGAAGCAAATATAAGACTCAGGCAGGCGCCATATTTGCTCGGTGAAATTGCGCTCTTCGGACTCTGGTAACGTCCATTCGTCCGCAATCAAATAGTCGATGGCAGTGACCCCGGTGGTGCCCAGGTAGCCAAGCCAGGTGGCCTGAACCGGTGCCGGTTTCCAGGCGAACATGGGCAGTCGATTGTGGGCCGTATGGCCGGAGAGGTCGATCAGTATGTCGATGCTGTCTTCGCGGATCTGTTGCGCGAACTCCTCGTCCGAGAGGCCGATTGCTGGGCGCCAACCACGGCAACAGGCCTTTATTCTTTCGCTGACGGCATCGGAACAGAAGTAGGTGGGGTAAGCAAAGATTTCGAGTTTGCCCGCAGCACTGGCTGCCAAAGCGAGCAGAACACCTTCAATAAATTGGCCCACCGGGTGGTTGCGCAAATCGCCCGACACGAATCCAACACGGAGGCATCGATCAGGGGTTGGGCTATTGTTCCAGTGCGTCGACGGGTTCGCGTTTTGCCCAACGATTGCGCCAAAGGTTTTCGCTTCTTCCAGCATTCTCACTTGAGACTGGTCGCCCAGCGAGTTATGAATGAAAATGAGGTTGCTGCGAGCGATCGCGAGGTCCGGGGTTAATTCAAGTGCGCGACGGATGCTTTTGAGCGCTTCGAGGGGGTGCCCAATATCTTTCAGGACGCTTCCCAGATTGCTGTGTGCGGCAGAAAAGTCGGGTTGTAACTCAATTGCCCGACTGTAACTCGCAGCGGCATCGGAAAAACGCCCGCAATCCAATAGCGCGTTACCAAGATTGCAATGTGCGATTGCGTTCCCGGGTTCGATTTCAAGGGCACTGCGATAACTAGCGATTGATTCATCGAGTTGATTAAGGTTCCTGAGGGTATCCGCCAGTGTGATATGGGCCGCGACATTCCTAGGCTGTATTGCCAGTGCCCTGCGCAGGCTTGATTGAGCCGCGTCGATTTGCCCTTGTTCGTTCAGGGTCATGCCCAACGCGAAATGTGCGTCAGCATTGTTGGGACTAAGTTCGAGAGCACGATGAAAACTTGCTATTGCCGCATCCGGCTGCCTGAGCGCACGCAATATGTTGGCCAGGTTCAAATGTACTTCGGCGACCTCCGGGTCAATCCTCAGTGCATGCCGGTAGCTCGCCAATGAGTCATCAAATAGCCCGAGTTTGCGCAATGCATCCCCCAAGTTGCTATGAACTTCAGCGTAGTCGGGGTTTATCTCCAGGGCGTTTCGATAGCTCGTCACCGCATCACTGATTTGTCCAAGATCTTCCAGCAAACATCCCAACGCCACATGGGCATCGGTGAAGTCTGACTTGAGTTGTATTGCTCTTTCGTATGCGGAATGGGCCGCTTCATTTCTGCCCATTTGAGCGTAGGCATTGCCCGCGTTGTAATGGGCCGCAGCATAGCTCGGATCGAGTTCCATTGCCGCTTCGTAGGCGCCAACGGCTCCCTCAGCATCCCCTTGGGCCAACAAAATGTTTCCCCGGTTCATGTGAGCGCGCGCAAGATGGGGTGCCAGGCCGATGGCGGCGTCGTAGCAGCGCAGGGCATCCTGCAGTTGTCCGGTTTCTTCTATCGCATTGCCTTCCTCAATCAAGCGCAGGGCGCTTGTTGCGGCGTCCTCGGTAATGCCATTTACGCGCGTAACGTGACGATCTCCTGCGGATCGAAATCGATCAAACAAACCCATCCCGCGTTCCTCTCAATTGTTTGCTAGACTTGCCCGGATAGGGCTTTTACCCGGTTTGTGCCTCATGGTGCAGCTTTTTCTACTTTTCAAGTGTCCAGCTAATATTATGGTAATTGATTGGTTCAACGCCAGTGAGGTGGTTGCTTTCGCAGAAGAAGTTGCTCAGGAGATCGAAAAACTCTTTCCTCTGGATGAAAAGCAAGCCAAGCCACGTAACGCAAAAAAGGAACAAAAGAGGTTGGATGGCCTGCTTCTTCGGGTTTGTGCATACACAAGTAAAACTCCGCTCAATGTCTACAAGAAGGCCAAGTTTCTCAATGCGGTCAAATGGAAGTTGCACGATACCGGGCATGACGAAAAATTTGTCAGCGATGTCGTGGCAATTCTCACCGCTTCGTTGAATTCCTGATGCCTTCCATTGGCGAAATCACCTTGTCGAAAATGACGCATGGCGTTCCACTCTCCATAATTCTTCCCGCAAAAAACGAGGCCGCATCACTCGTTACGCTGCTGCCGGAATTGAAGCAGCAGGTGCCTGAGGCCGAGATCCTCGTGGTTGACGACGGGTCGACCGATGATACCGTCGCGCTCTGCAAGCTGCATCAGGTACGCGTTGTTTCCCAGCCTTATTGCATGGGCAATGGGGCGGCAGTGAAAGCCGGAGCCCGTGCGGCAAGCGGCGAAGTGCTATTGCTCATGGATGCCGATGGGCAACACCGGCCCGAAGACATTCCTTTGTTGCTGGAGACGCTCGATCAAGGCTTCGACATGGTGGTTGGGGCGCGCGGAAAAGGCTCTCAGGCCAACGTTCACCGCAGCATTGGAAACAAGATATACAACTGGTTGGCGAGTTGGATGGTCGGGCACCGGATTGTTGACCTGACGTCCGGATTCCGTGCAGTCGAGGCCGCCAAATTCAAACAGTTTCTCTATCTGTTGCCAAACGGATTTTCGTATCCGACTACGATCACCATGAGTTTCTTCAGGGCTGGCTATAGTGTGGCTTATGTTCCGATTCACGCACCCAAGCGCATCGGTGGGAGCCACCTACGCCTGGTTAAGGATGGTCTGCGCTTCCTGCTAATCATATTCAAGATTGGATCACTGTATTCGCCGCTGAAACTTTTTGCGCCAGCGGCGTTCCTGCACTTCATGTTGGGTATAGGTTACTACGTGTATACGTTCGTCACGGATCATCGGCTTTCGAGCATGACGGTATTTTTGCTTAGCGCGTCGGTCACAATTTTTATGATTGGTCTAGTGTCGGAGCAGATCACCGCCTTGATGTACCGTGAGACTGAAGACAGGTCTTGATTCGATGGAAGTGCCGTCGAGAGCTCTTTTCGTTTCACGTAATTTTCCACCGTTAACCGGAGGAATGGAGCGCCTCAATCAACATGCCCTCATGGCACTGCATTCCAGTTTCTCGGTTGCTATGTGTGGCCCGAAGGGCGCTGGAGCGTTCTTGCCGGAAGGCATGATATGCAGGGAAGTACCGTTGGCGCCGCTTTCACGATTTCTGATCGGTTGTCAGTGGGAAACGCTCAAGCTCGCGCGAACGTTTGAGCCCCGCGTTGTTTATTCCGGCAGTGGCCTGACAGCCCCGGCCGCCCTCATTGCGGCGCGCGCTGCAGGCGCACGTACCGTCTGCTTTCTACATGGCCTGGATATCGTTGCCGATCACCTGCTCTACCGGAACCTTTTCTTGCCGGCCATAAGGCGCATCGACCGCGTCTTTGTCAACAGCCAACATACGGCTAGCCTCGCCAGGTCAGCCGGGGTTCGGCCAGAGCGAATTGAGATCATCCATCCGGGCGTCGAAATGCCTGTTTGGCTGGGTCGCCCAAAGGCAAGGCAACGCTTTCGTTATCGTTATGGGTTGGGGAGCAAACCTGTATTATTGGCGGCAGGTCGCCTGACGCAGCGAAAGGGGCTTGCGGAGTTCATCCGCCATGCCATGCCAGCGATCCGAAGCGAGCTTCCTGACGTGCAACTAGTGGTGATCGGCAGTGAGCCAAGCAATGCACTCAAGCACAACGTCGGTGTGCGTGCCGATATCGTAGCCGCCATTGGCGAAACAGGGATGGAGAAAAATGTCTCCTTGCTCGGCTTGATTGATGATGCCAGCCTGAGCGATGCCTATTTTGCGGCAGATTCCTTGGTTTTTCCGGTGCTTGATCTGCCTGGAGATGTCGAGGGGTTCGGTATGGTGGCCGTTGAGGCGGCAGCCCATGGATTACCGACTGTGGCGTTTGCCGTCGGCGGTGTGTCGGATGCAGTAGCGGATGGAGTGTCAGGTTGGCTTATTCCATCTGGTGAATATTCTGGAATGGTCCAGGGGGTACTAAATCTTCTGAAATCGAATGCTGAAGGAATATGGGCCGACAACTGCCGTCGGCACGCAGAACGTTTTACCTGGGGACTTTTTGGGGAAAAGCTGACGGGAGCGATTTGACAAATTTGGAGAATGCCGGAAGTGAGTATTGAAAAACGGGGGGATTCTGTCGGGGAGCATGAGCGGGTAGCCAAGTTTTATGATGACGTCTACTACAAGGGTGCCGAGGCAGGCGCTTCCCCATCAACGCATTTGAAAAAACTCTCAACCAGGCTCGGTGTGTCGTCCGGTTGGAGCGTTCTGGATGTCGCTTGTGGGGCGGGGGACTGGCTGGCGGTAGCGGCAGCCAAAGGCGCGACAGTAAGCGGTATCGATATTTCGGAGCGTGCTGTTTCCATCTGCCGCCAGCGTATGCCCGACGGAGAGTTTCGTACTGGCCCTGCGGAAGGCTTGCCGTTCCCGGATTGCACTTACGACTTGGTGACCTGTCTGGGATCACTGGAGCATTTTCTCGATCAGCCCGCGGCTTTGGCGGAAATGGTCAGGGTCATGAAACCAAATGGAAAAGTTGTCATCTTGGTTCCGAATGCGGGCTTCCTGACTTACCGTCTTGGCCTTTACAAGGGCACGCAGCAGCAGGCGATTAGAGAGACTATTCGACCACTGAGTGAATGGCAACAGATGCTGAATGCATCGGGATTGACTGTAAAGGAACGTTGGAAAGACCTACATGTTCTGGACAAGCGGTGGATTATCCGCGCGCCTTGGACACTAATACCATTTCGATTGCTTCAGGTGCTAGCGCTCACAGTTTGGCCTTTGCATTGGCAATATCAGGTCTATCATCTTTGTGAGCGAATTTCGGAAGGAGGGAATGATGTTCAAGATAGTGATACAAAAAGATCATGATATTCGTTAGCCATTCGCTCCCGATCAAAATCTCTAACTGCCCTGGCCCGATTCCAGTCACCCATATCCTTGCGCAATTCGGCATTTGCCAACAATTTGCGTGTTCGTTCAAGCATGCTGGGAAAGTCCCCTGGAGCGACTAGAAATCCGCCGCACCCTTCGTCTATTAATTCTGGAATGCCTGAGCAATTTGAGGAAACTATCGGCAAGCCACTTGCCATTGCCTCTGCAACACATAAGGGGCAACCCTCCCGGTAAGCCGGAAAAAGCAGGATGTCAGCTTGCTGATAGAGATGGTGCATTTCAGAATAACGGACGTGACCCAGTGACACGAGGCGTTTATGAGCCGTCTTGGCCTGCTCGTCACGCAGTCCTGATGTGAATGCCAGTTCGACGCCATTGGGTAACTGTGCTGCCAATTCGGCTAGCAGATGAAATCCTTTGCGGCGAGTCGGATTGCCGACAAAAAGTACGCGGAGCGGTCTGTCGCGGTCAACCTCTTTTATTGGCCGAAAACGCTGGGTGTCGATGCCGTTGTAGATCACTTCGACCGGCTTAGTATCGATGGGGCAGTGCCTGCGAACACAATCTGCAACAAACTTGCTGACTGCAACCAGGCGGTTCGCGGATTTTGTGGCAGCGATCACCGCATGGCGCAATACATTCTTGTAATAGAAACGCTGGACTGTTGAAGCCTGTTCCATGTCGTCAGGGTCGATATCAAAGCTGTGGAAGGTGAGCACGCGGGACGAACACTGCGGCAAGGGAATGTGCCCATAACTTGGGGAAAGATGGACTATGGGCGCTTGGCCCAGCCATTTCCGCAGGCCGGGCGAGGGAAGGCTGGGGATTGCGCCCAGATAGGGGTTGCAGGCAAGCAACTCATAGTTTCCCAAAGTGTTGGCCAGCTCGGCGTGAACAATATATGCGCCATTCCCACTGGGCATGATTGACCTGACGGCTAGATGTGAATTACTCATCAAGGTCGCTCGATGGTTTTGCGGGGTGAATTTATCAAGTCCCCCATTCGCCACGTGAGCTTGACCAGAAAAATAATTATCTGTGGCAACTTCCAGCGTTCCGTTTCAATCTGCACCCGGAAGCAATCACAGAACGTGGCGGCCTTATCGACGCTCGATACGCCGGCCTTCCCATGTTCGCCGGCGACAAAATCAGCTTGATGAACACGGACGTCTGGCGACACGCATGCGGTTTTGATGAAGTACATATCTGCCGCCACCGGGAAGCGCCGCGAGTAATACCCGAACCGGTCATGCAGTGATCGCCGAATCAGGGTTCCTACCGAATGGCCACTGACATAAGCAAACATGCCATTCCACCAACTCCATCCAGATTTTCCCGCACTAACATGGCCGTCCAGAAGAATGCTGGCCGTTACAAGGTCTGCTCCCGAGAGCGCTGCATGGTGCCTGTATTGCGCGATAGCATCGGGAAGAAGCCTGTCGTCGGCCCCTAGCACCAGATAGTATGCATTGGTGCTCAAGCGAATTGCCTTGTTCAGGGCATCGTAAATGCCAAAATCAGGCTCGGATATCCAAGTGCTGACGATATCTCCAGATGCTTCAAGCAAGTCGATGGTTGCATCGGTGGATGCACCATCAACGACGATCCACTCGAAGTTTCTGTCCGACTGGGCGCGTAGGTTGTCGATCAAGCCTGGGAGTTGGTCACCGGCGTTGAAGGTGGCAGTGATGACAGAGATTGTCGGTGTTGCTGGTTGCGAAGAGTCATGCTTCTCGGTGGGTGATGTTGTCAGTTCCAGCATCGCAAACGCTTCTCAAACTGTAGCAATCGAGCAAGTAGGTGTTGTTCTGATTCCTGCCGATCGCTTTGGATTTCTCTCAGACGCCTTTGGCCGTTTGCGATCAGGTCTGCACAGATTAAGGTATCGGTGCATTTTTTCATCGCCGATGCTATTTCGTGTGGATCATCAGGGTCGATCAAGATCGCAGCATCTCGAACTTGGTCAGCGAATAATCGTGAGTAAATCAGGGGTTTGTTGAAAGTCCACGCCTCTAGTGGTGGCAAATTGGTTGGCCCGAAATAAGTAGGCATTACAACTGCACGGCAGCCCTGGTAGAGGCCGGGCATATCTGGTGCGGGCACGAAATCGAGAAACCGAACCTGATGCTCAAGGTTGTTGCGTTGAACGAAGTGCTCTACGTGCGCGCGGCTTCCCTGGTTGCCGCCGGAGAACACAGCGTTGAATCGAAGACCCTCCAAGTTTAGTTGCACCAGCGCTTCAAGAATTCGTATGTGGTTCTTGTGCGCCCAGAATTGGGCTGGATAGAAAAAGTAGCCTGATTCGAGGCTGTATTTTTTCAGGACATCTCCTGTGGATGGGAGTTCTGTGAGGGTCAGCGTTGGAGCTGGAGAAAAATCCATAGGCAACAGGCGCTCGCGATCAACACCGTAGCGATGAGCGAGCATTCCCGCCAAAGCCTTCGAATCCGTCAGTGTCAAGAGCGATGGCGACAACTGTTTCCGAAAGAAGCGTTCGCGGGACTGAAACCGGCCAAAACTCCGCACTTCGGGGAACTCCGGCATGTCCCGATGGCAGTTATCCCAGACCGTAGTAATGAAATTCAGCGTCTGGAGTGAGGCCGATTTTTCGGTTGGGGAGGCGAAATAAACGAGATCGCACCCGAGTCGGATCAATTTTTTCTCGAACGGGCCAGTCAATTTGAGGCGCGCCTGCAGACTATGCCACCAGACATTGGGTGACAAGACCGCCAGCAGCGAATCCAGAACCGAGTACGCGAACTGGTCGGAGGGAATTCCGAGTTTGGCAAGCATCCCGGAATTTTCCGGGCGGTTGGTCAGTACCTGGAAATCGAACCGATCAGCGCACAGCAACTGCATTTGCCGGATGGCACTGAGGGCCTGATTGAATCCGCCTCCAACGTCCGGTGAGTTTTCCAGGATCGCAATGATCTTCATCTGCTTTTCATGAGCGGGTGGCACAGATGAATGCACTCCAAGTGCTTTCACTCAACGGGTATTCCGTCATCCATTCGAAAGACTTCGGGGCAACAAATCGCCCAGCGAGGTAATGCTGCAATTCCGTCAGGAAAAGGTAGCGAAGATTGTGAGATTCGGCGGTTTGCTCGATTCTCCCGGTCTCCTTGTCCTTGACGAAGAGGGTGTAATCGATCTGGACGGTGCTTTCCTCTGCGTTGAGTAAAGGCTCGGCGATGCGTGTCACCTCGATGTGCTCATTTTCCAATCGCTTTATTCTGACCTCGGGTTTCTCGGTCAGGACCGCCGGACCGTACCAGAAGTCGAAAAGAAAAAGGCCGCCGCTGCGCAAATGTGACCATGCAGTCTCGAATGCGGCGGCTAGATCCGCATTGGACACTTGATAGCTCATTACATGGAAAAGAGAAATAACAGCATCATACGTTTCTGTGGTGCGAACAGTGCGCGCGTCGCCTATGCTGAATGACAGGCGGTCGGCGACCTCGGGAGGGAGGGCATCCTTTCGCAGCAGCGCTCGAGAAAGCATTTCCTCACTCAAATCAACGCCATGGACGACATGGCCCATCTGAGCCAGATGTATGGCATGCCCACCGGTGCCGCAGCCCAATTCCAGAATGCGTTTTGCCCCTGGGGTGTTGCGCCGGATGTGGGAAATTACATACTCTGCTTCTGCTGCATAGTCCTTGTCCCGGTAAAGCAGGTCGTAGTAAGCGGCGTAAGCATCAAAAACCCCCATCATTTTATACTCCAAGTTTATCTGGGTAACAGGCGAGAGAAATCCGGGGTATCAGAAACCACCCAGTTGGGCAGGGAGGATTGCTCGCAGATACCAAAGATATTTGGCCGTCAATGGGTTGCTTGAGTTAATTCCATTCCAGATGCGTTGATAGTAGCTTGGTTTATCTTGCGCTAAAAAAGCAGCGGTTTCTGAGACATTCGAGCCTCCGCATAAAAGGGCATCAGCTTTCAACATGAGCAATAACTCGACGAGAATGTCCCGGCCGAGTAGGTAACGATGTACATCCCTTGGTTTTTCAAGATAGCTGTTCTTGTTCGAGCGGTAGCTCGGGAAGCTACAAACGCTGATGCTCAGTGAATCCTCTAGAAAATTAAGATAGTCTAGACTTTCCGTTGAAACAAAAACTTTAGTGAAATGCTGATCCGAAATAAGTGATCGTGCGCGTGACAATACTTGCTTTTTTGTTGGAGGGAAAGGGTGTCCGCGAGCCCTCCTAAGCTCTTGGCCCCGAAAGTGGATTGCGAGTACTTTTTCATTGGTGAAGTGTTGGTTGGCGAAAGCATTGCTATCCGAAAGTATTTCTTGATTTGGCTTTATATATTTATTATATACGTGGAGCAATTGCCGATCTTGAGTGATCGACATTGGCATAGAAGAATGCCATTTTCCATCTGTGACAACCACGGAATTTGATGAGTATATTTCTTCGAGGGGATAGGAAGACACCGGCTCGAAATAGTATTCCCAAGCATTCTTCGTTGCATTGATCGGTGACTGCTCGTTGTAAAGCGTCGGGAAGTTTTCGAAATCAACGGCTGGCGTAAATCCGAGGCTATCGCATATTTTCAGGTGATTCAAGACGTAGGCAAAATTAGAAAAAAATCCAGAGCCAGGTGAGCGCCTGATAATATAAAAAGTTCTCTCTTGGTTAAGTTTTCCAAACCGCATGACATGAAAGGTTGGGGAATTTTCGATAACTTCGACGAGAGGGCTGGGCTGAATCAGGGGCTTTGCGACTTCGTCCAACAGAATTTTTCGCGCGATTCGCCTCAATGTGCTCATCTATTATCTAAACTCAGGTTGTCTTTGAGGCTATTGCGGCATTAGAGCTTATACGAGGGACCGAATCCATCATCTGTCGGACCTTGGTTGCAACCGTCGCTATCTGGGCGTAGGTCAAGCCTAGTCCGCTAGGAATGTAGAATCCCTGCCGGGAAATACGGTCGGCGTTGGGAAATGACTCTCCCACAAAGAGCCCCATATTCTGAAAGACCGGCTGCTGATGCATCGGACAAAAGAACGGGCGACATCCGATACCATTCTTGCCGAGATGCCCCATCGCGTCCTCTGCGTCAAAACCCTTCGAATCTCCTAGTACCAAACCATAAACCCAGTAAATGTTCTCTGCTGTTTCCGTCGTCGGTAATGGAAGTTGAACATCAGGTAGATCTGCGAGCAATTCGTTATAGCGTTTCCCCATCCTCCGCTTACGTCCGATGAATTCATCCAGACGTTCTAGCTGAGCGACACCGACCGCTGCTTGCAGATTCGACATGCGCATGTTCCAGCCGAGGCGGTCATGCACGAATCGCTTGTGCGGTTGAAAGCAAAGATTACGCAGGCTTCGGCAGATTTCTGCAAGTTGAGGGTCGTCAGTGACGATCATCCCACCCTCGCCAGTCGTAATGAGCTTGTTCGGGTAAAAACTGAAAGTGCTGATGTCCCCGAAACTGCCGCATGGCTTTCCTAAATATGTCTGTCCATGCATCTCTGCGGCGTCCTCGATGACGCGCAAGCTGTGCTTGGCTGCGATTTCGAGGAGCGGTGCCATGTCAACCGGAAGGCCATAGATATGCACTGCCATGATTGCCTTGGTGCGGGACGTTATGCAGGCCTCGATTGCTGCCACATCCATGTTCCAGGTAATTGGGTCGCAATCGACGAGAACTGGCTTTGCCCCGGCCCTCACTACAGCGGCAGCACACGAAATGATGGTGAACGTCGGCATGATGACCTCGTCGCCGTGGCCAATGTCCAGAGCGGCAACCGCAGCGTCAAGCGCGAGCGAGCCATTGGCAACCGCAATGCCGAAGCGGCGGCCGACGCGGGCCGCAAATTGCGCCTCGAAGCGCTCGACGAAGGGCCCCTCAGACGATACCCACCCCGATCTGATGCATTCGACCAGGTAGCGCTCTTCGTTGCCGTCAAGCAGAGGAGTGTTGACGGGAATCATTCTGATGGCGTCCGCATGTGGAGCAAGTCTGGGGAAACAGCTTGGAATCGTGTTTTATCTTGATCTCCCGCGTAGGGGCCCTGCTTTACTTCGATGATTTCGGTCGGTTCCAACATCTCGAAACCGTGGCCGCCAAAGGCAAGAAGGATCACGTCGCCGGCCTCAAGGACGGTGCTCTCAAGATAGTCCTGGCTATCCGAATAGAAGTCCACCCGTAACCTTCCACTCCTGATGAAGAGGACTTCCTTTGTGAAGTGGACCTCACGTGCCACTGGGTTATGGACGTGCGGCGGAATGATATGACCGGCGGGCCGGTTCATGTAGCCCAACTGCTGCGAGTATGCGCTCGGGGTCAGGAACGAGATGCCCTCAGAGCGGAACGATCGGCGCACAATAAGCGCGAGTTCCAGATTGTTATGCAGGATGCGATCAATCATTTGCGTGAGTCAGGTGGCCATGAGATACAACAATTGCCGCCCTTTGGGCGGAAAGAACTGTCGCTTCGCAAAGACTCTTGCGAGGCTAACGGAGCGGTGAGCCGGTTCCTCTGCCATCATAGCTTCGGCTTCGTCCCAATGCCTAGCAGAGAGTGCGCGGGCGATATTGCCGATCTTGAGTCTTCGCCAAGCCCTGTGACCGTGTGCGGCGAGGATTTCCTCTCGGTGCTGGCGAATGACGTAGTCAAATCCGCGTAAATCGCGAACGAAATCCTTGCTGATCGTCTCCCCGGCATGCCATTTCCAGATGAATAGCGGCTCACGTACATGCACGAATCGGCAAATCCGTGAAAGGCGAATTGCGGTATCCCATTCCTGATAGGAAGGGCAGTCGTCATCCAACCCTCCAGCTTCGAGGATGGCCCAACGAGGAACGAGTAGCGACTGAAACATCGGTCCGGCCTGGAGCAGCAACTGATGGTAACAATCCCCTGTGGTCAGAGGAGCTTGAATCAGTTCCTCGGCGCCTGATTGCTCGTCTTGACGAATTCCGTCGCCGTGAATGACGACCCTTTTGTCAAAGTTGTGACGAGCTAGTGTCTCAACTTGAACTGCCAGCTTTTCTGGCAACCAAGTATCGTCAGAGTCTTGAAAGGCGATCCACTCAGATTTAGCCAATTCGACACCGCGATTGCGGGCAGCTTGCGCACCATGGCTAGTCTTAAATTGAGTGTATCGTATGCGCGGGTCTGGGTGCTCTCGGACTATTTGTTCGGTTTCGTCGGTTGATCCGTCGTCGACCACGATGACTTCTGCAGCGGGATAGGTCTGACGGACGACCGAGTCGAGGCAGGCGGGCAAGGTCTTCGCCCGGTTTCGGGCGGGGATGACGACACTGATCTGGATGCGGTCGATCATTATGTCAGTTCAAGTTTTCTTTCCTGCCAGTTCCAGCATCGCACGCACCCATTGCCGGTTTGCGAGGAAGCTGATGGCGAGGTAGAGCGGAGCGGCGAGGGCAATGCCGACGGTCAGTCGTACAAAATCCCCCTCGAACCAGGTCGCCCCCAAGTATGCAGGAAGGATCGCCGATAGTGCTATGGCGAGCGGCGCGAGGGCGGCCCTTGCATACTCGAGCAGCCCCGCTTGGCAGAGTCGGTGAACCAGGAAATACCAGCCCGGCACGAACATGACAAAGGAAAAGACTAGCAGTGTCCAGGCGATGCCTTGGGTGCCATGGCGCGAGCCGATCCAGAGCAATGGGGGGATGACGAAAAGCATTGCTCCGTTCCATTTCAACGCGAGATCCGCACGGCCCATTCCCAATAACAGGCTGCCAACAGGATTGCCTGTTGATCTCATGTATCCCCAGATAGCGAGGATACGGAGGACGTCCACGGATCCAGTCCAGTTGCTGCCCAGTAGCAGGTCGACTATTTCTTGGGCGAAGAAGAACGCACCCAAGTAAAGTGGGGCATTGGTTGAAGCGGTCATGTTCAGTGTTTGAAGATAGATCGCTTTGACTCGGGGCAGATCGGTCTGTACTTGCGATATCAGCGGAAAGGCTACACGCGTAATGACCGGATTGACCAGGAACTGGAGTTGAAGAACCAAGTTCCTTGGAACACTGTATAGCCCCAATTGCGAAGCAGCAAGCATGCGGCCGCCAATTAAGAGGTCAACGCTGGCATTGAACTGATTGACGATATTGTTGGCCACCAAACTTCCTCCGAAGCCAATGAATGGACGTACATCGTCTGCTTTGAATCCAAACCGCGGGCGCCATGAGTTGGCTATGAATAGCCATGCCAATAATGTGCCTGAAATAGCGCCTAGCACGCTCCCGAACGCCAGAGAATAAACCCCCCATCCTGCCAACGCAGCTAGTACCGTGGCCGCAAAGCCTAGTAACGTTGAACAGGTATCAACAAGCACTACTGGGCGAAAGTGGAGCGTCTTTTCGGCGGCTATTCGCACCTGTTGGCCTGCTGCGTTGATAATCAGCGTTGTCGCTGTCAGCGCAAAAAGCGGCAAGAGACGATCATCGTCAAAGTACCATGCAGCCAGAGGGCTGATTGCAATCATTAAAATCGTCAATGCAGTGCCCATTGCGATGTTGAGCCAGAAAAGGCTTGATCGTTGCTGTGGCGTCACATCCTGCCTTTGGATAAAGGCGCTGCTTAGCCCCATATCCGAAAACAAACTGCAGAAAACAATAGCGACGCTAACCAGAGCCATGAGGCCGAAGTCTTCAGGCGACAGCAGCCTTGCAAGAACGGCCATTTGGACTAATTGCATCAAAGACTGCATGACTGCCGCAAATGACGTCCATCGTACAGCCGTGAATGCTTGGCGCTTGAGTGTCAAGGCTTCAGAGCTACCACGAAATAGCCAGCCGTTTCCTCTTCACATGGCCAGCGCGTGTCCAACCATGGAGCAACTCGCTGGTCGACCGCCCAGATCGCGCGCATGAGAATAGCCATTAGCTTCCGTATCGGCCATGGCCCCATGATTAGGCGTGCCGACTGATAGTTGAACTTCAGTATCCAAGTAGTCCAGAAACCGGTCTGCGGGTGGACCTCGATTTTACTGAAACCGGCTTTCTCGAACATGTAATCAAGCCCGTATTTCGTGTAACGGAAATAATCATGAGGTGCTTCATGAACCCACCACATGAACGGTACTTGAAGGATGATTGCGCCCCCAGGCTTGAGTATGCGATGCGCTTCGCTTAGAAAAAGCTGCGGCTCCCGAAGATGTTCCATTACCGAAAGGGAGATAACCGAATCCGCAACTTGATTTTCGATAGGCAACGCCTCGTTCAAATTCGCGACGATGTCGGCTTTAAGATCGTGTGGGGAATTCGACCAGTCCACACCAATGTAGCGGTCGGCATACCCTAGAAGCCAATCACGGTAAGGCATCTCGCCACAGCCAAGATCGTAGAGCGTACCTTTAACTAATCCGGAGAACTTAACCAGAAACTGATGGCTGATTTCATAAAGAAGCCAGTTATAAGGGGTGCGATTAGGATGCTCCCATGGAACAGTTTCTTTCATGTTACCAGCGGCGTGTTTGAGAGGCTTTTCGATTAGGGGATGCATTCTCTGGGATCGAATGCCGCTCTTCCAAAAGGGGACGCCAACGACTTGGGCTAACGATCATGTCTTATCACTTGGTGGCCGAAAGCCATAAAAGCTCCTGACGCTCTTTGCTATATGGGCTGTTGTTTCGGATTCTATTCCATACCAAATCGGCAGACGTACCAGGCGCGAACTCTCTTGGGTGGTGTACCTGTCGTCCCCATGAAAACGCGAGAACTTTAGGCCTGCAGGTGCGCTGTGCAAGGGCACATAATGGAAAACCGCGTAAATTCCATCAGACTTAAGATGTGCAAGTAAGGCAGTGCGCTCATCGATATTTCGGCACTTCACATAGAACATGTGCCCGTTGTGTTTGCATTGGTTTGGGATCGTCGGCAATTCGATCAAGTCTTTTTGTTCTAGATCTTCCAGAGCCTCGCGGTAGCCATGCCAAGCAAGCAGGCGATTCTGCATGATCTTGTCGGCCCACTCCAGTTGCCCCCAGAGGTAGGCTGCCTGAAGCTCGCTGGGCAAATAGCTGCTTCCCAAATCTACCCAGGTATATTTGTCCACCATGCCGCGAAAAAACTGACTGCGATTGGTGCCCTTCTCCCTAATGACTTCTGCGCGCTCGACAAAACGCCCATCGTTGATGATGAGCAAGCCGCCTTCGCCGCCGCTGGTGCAGTTTTTTGTCTCGTGAAAGCTATAGGCAGCCATATGTCCAATACTGCCCAATAGCTTATTGTTATACGTGGACGACATTCCCTGTGCTGCATCTTCGATTACGAACAAGCCATGCCGCCCCGCAATCGACATGATCGTATCCATTTCACAACCCACGCCGGCATAATGCACAGGGACGATGGCCTTGGTTTTGGGTGTGATCGCTGACTCGATGATTGACTCATCAATGTTCATCGTATCCGGGCGAATGTCTACGAAAACGATCTTTGCCCCCCGTAGCGCGAAAGCGTTGGCAGTGCTGACGAAGGTGTAACTGGGCATGATTACCTCATCGCCCGGTTGTATGTCGATCAGCATTGCAGCCATTTCGAGTGCCTGGGTGCATGATGGGGTCAGTAGCGCTTTCGGGCAGCCGAGTTGTTGCTCAAACCATCGCTGACAAAGTCGGCTGAATTCCCCGTCGCCCGAAATCTTGTCGCTGCGCATGGCTGCGAGAACATATTGGTCTTCATTGCCAGTGCGCGGAGGACGATTGAAGGGAATGGCGTAGCTCATCTTCGAAAATCTATTCGAATCTTGATCTGAATGGAATTGTTGGAATTATCTCGCCATTTTTGCGAATCTCGGCCAATCTGACTAGCCCACTCCCGCAAATGATCACCGGTTGTTGCCTGTCCATGAAAATTACTTTGCCGATCGAGGATTTTCTGCATTCTACAAAAACGTCTTGAACGGTATCTATTTCATATATCCGTACAGTCTCACCATTTAGCCGTGACGCAGCGCCACGGTATGGGGGGCCAAGGGCATTAACGAAACGCACAATAGAATCCGAATCCTGATGCCAATTAATGAGGTAGTCATTTTCGTCCCGCCACGGACTATAAGTGGCTTGGCTTTCAGTCTGAGGTTTCGCGACTAAAGTGTTATTATTCAAGATGCCTTCAATAATCTTGAAGGCTAATTTTACATAAATATTAATGATGTCTTCAATTGCATCCGCTATTTTCTTTGGATAACTAATCTTTTTTGAATGCTGATATAGTATTCCGCCTTTATCATACTCGCTAGTGCCAAGTAGCGCTGTTGCGCCAATCTCCCTTTCTCCATTTATTAGCATGTTTGCTAAAGGTGCAAATCCCCTATACTTTGGAAGTGGTGAGTCATGAAATACGATCAAATTATGAATGCCCTCTATCATCCATCGCCAGCCGATAGCAAAGCTATAATCAGGCAGTTGGGTTTCTGTTTGGCTATCATTTCTTAAATAACATCTTAAACGATACTTTTGGCACAAGGAAAAGATTTCGTCACTCCAGTCGTTCTCGACACCACTGTCGCGGGCTGTTATTACAATATCCACACAGCTTTCGCCAAACTGCTTTATTATTGCTTCTAGTGTGGCAAATCCCTTTTTTCCAGCAACATAAAATCGTATCTTCATTGGATTATTGGAAGAGATTGTTGTACTGCTTGACTAAATTTGCAGTAGAAAAATATTCGGATATTACCTTTGTGTTATTTGTAAAACTTGAAAATTTCTCCCTGCTAATTTCTATTTTATTAGCATCGAATATGCAGACGCCAAGGCTGGTAAATAATTGCCATGGAGTTATGTCGTTGCGAATGAATACCTTTTTCCCGTTGCCGAGCAATGTTATTGTATTTCCCATTCCCTGTTGCCGTTCATGTGCAAAGATTGCTATATCAATTTTTCCAAGTAGTTCCAGATATTTCTCAATGGGTAGGAAGTCTAACAAGGCGATGAATTGCTCTCCGAACAAATGTTTTCCCTTGCTTGCGATCTCTGCGGCATAGTCGCTATCGCCGTACGAAAGAGGGCAATAAATTCGCACGCCTTCATGCATTAATGGCTTGAGACTATCAAATACTTTCAGATGGTTGTTTGATGGATCGGCAGAGTTTCCAACCAACACGTTGAGGTAGGGGTCAGACTCTGAACGTGTTGGTGCCTCTTTGTACAGATTGCTCGGATACATCAAACATTCGTGATATACACCTGTAGCCCCGTACCATTTTTGCGCCAATTCATAGTCACCCTTGATATAGGTTACAAGGTGGCCAATGCGCTTTATAACAAAGGCACGAATGCGTTCATGCCTGTCCTCATGCTTGTTCCGCTCCCTGAACTCATAATGGTATAGGTCGCCGCCCCACATGACCCAGTAGCATTTCTTCAGAAGCCACGGTTGTAGCGCCAGCAATTCAAAAATTTTCGGATCAAACAGGCCGTGAAGAATTATCCGTTTTGCCCGGTACATTGCGTGAAGCAACTTAAATAATCGACCAGTCCCCGTGAATAATATAATATTCGCACCTTTGGTTACTGGATACTTGTAAATATCTCCAGAAAGGTGGAATGTATGGCGCTCATATTCAAAATTGTTGTTGATGAATTCTATGAACGGTGGGATAAATTTATCCAGCAGGCAGATGTGCAGGATTTCCCCGTGAGGCATATTTCAATAATCCTTGGCCTTAGAGTTTTTCAGCTGCCGTGGTGACTGCCGGAACCATCCGTTTTCCGGGTTCTAGGCAGAAGTGAAGGTATTCATTGAATCAATCAAAATACTTCCTTCCACAAAATCCGAATAAGTTGCGCAAAGCCCATTCTCTAGTGCGGTTGTTGATTCATGAAGACCGAATGCTCGAAGTCGCTGAGTATCCAAGAGTTTTCGCGGCGCACCATCGGGAATGCTGTCGTCGATGGTCAGTTCGCCTTGGTATCCGATAATTCGACAAAGCATTGTTGCCAATTGAGCGATGGTGATTTCATAACCTGAGCCCACATTGACATGGCTGGACCTCGGATGGGTATGGGCGCGGTAGGTGTCCTTGTCCAACTCCGTTATGTGGACGCAAATGGCGGCCAAGTCATCTACATACAGGAATTCCCTTTTGGGTGTACCGGTTCCCCAGATTGTGACCGTCTTTTCTCCCACTACCATTGCATCGTGAATTCTTCTGATCAGCGCAGGAATGACATGACTGTTCTCCGGGTGGTAATTGTCTCCCGGGCCGTAAAGGTTGCATGGCATGACGCTGCGGAAATCAGTGCCGTACTGTCGGTTATAGCTCTCACACATCTTGATGCCTGCGATCTTGGCGATGGCGTAAGGCTCGTTGGTGGGTTCGAGCGGGCCGGTGAGCAGGTATTCTTCCTTGATCGGCTGCGGGCAGTCGCGTGGGTAGATGCAACTGGAGCCGAGAAAAAGCAACTTCTTGACGCCGGATTGCCATGCTTCATGGATCACGTTGCTCTGGATCATCAGATTCTGGTGGATGAACTCGGCAGGGTAGGTGTTGTTGGCATGGATGCCGCCCACCTTGGCAGCAGCGAGATAGACCTGGTCGATGCCCTCGCCCTGGAAGAAGGTGCGGACAGCGGCCTGGTTGGTGAGGTCAAGTTCGGCATGGGTGCGGGTGACCAGGTTGGTGTATCCCTTGGCTTGCAGTGCCCGAACGATGGCGGCTCCAACCATGCCGCGATGGCCGGCGACGTAGATGCGTGCATTGAGGTCGATTTCGGGCACTGTGTTATTCGTGATGGTTGAAGGTCTGGAACCCGGCAGATTTTACGAGTGCATCGCGTTTGGCTTCCGCGTAGTCGGCGGTGACCATCTCATGGATCAGTTCGGGCAGGCTGGTCTTGGGTGTCCAGCCGAGTTTTTCGCGGGCCTTGCTCGGGTCGCCGAGCAGGGTCTCGACTTCGGTCGGGCGGTAGTAGCGCGGGTCGACGCGGACGATGGTGTCGCCGGGTTTGCATTGTGTGTTGTCGCGGTCAACCCGCAAAACAATGCCAATTTCAGATTCGCCATCCCCTTCAAAGCGCAAGGTAATGCCGAGTTCAGCGGCAGCGAGTTCGACGAACTGCCGGACGCTATATTGCACGCCGGTGGCGATGACGAAGTCGTCGGGTTGTTCCTGCTGCAGCATCAGCCATTGCATCTCGACGAAATCCCGCGCATGCCCCCAGTCGCGAAGGGCAGAGAGGTTGCCAAGGTAGAGGCAATCCTGCAGGCCGACTGCGATGCGCGCAAGGGCACGGGTGATCTTTCGGGTGACGAAGGTTTCGCCGCGGATCGGGCTTTCGTGGTTGAAGAGGATGCCGTTGCAGGCGTAGATGCCGTAGGCCTCGCGGTAGTTCACGGTGATCCAGTAGGCGTAGAGCTTGGCGACTGCGTACGGACTGCGCGGGTAGAAGGGAGTGGTTTCCTTCTGCGGGGTTTCCTGGACGAGGCCGTAGAGTTCGGAGGTCGATGCCTGGTAGAAGCGGGTCTTCTTCTCTAGACCAAGGATGCGGATGGCTTCCAGAATACGTAACGTGCCCAGGCCATCGGCGTTGGCGGTGTATTCGGGGGTTTCGAAGCTAACGGCAACATGGCTCATGGCGGCCAGGTTGTAGATTTCGTCGGGTTGGACTTGCTGGATGATGCGGATGAGATTGGTGGAGTCGGTGAGGTCGCCGTAGTGCAGGATTAAATTGCGGTGACTGACGTGTGGATCCTGGTAGAGGTGGTCTATGCGATCCGTGTTGAACGACGACGAGCGGCGCTTGATGCCGTGCACGAGATAGCCTTTGCTGAGTAGCAATTCAGCCAGATAGGCGCCATCTTGGCCTGTGATTCCGGTGATCAGGGCTGCTTTGGTCATGTTCCGTTTGTGCGGTTTCGGTTAGTCGTAAAAATATCACTTGTTGCATCCTGAGAGGTTGCCTGCGGGCTACGGTCGACGCCGAAAAATGGCTAATTTTCATTATTGATTGAGGTGAATCGGCCGCAAGGCTTCGAATTTGCTTGGGGAACACCTTGATCTGTCAGAGCTCAGATGCGGTACGTTCCTAGCGAAAACAACGGCTTGTTCTCAAACCATCTTGGCGGCGGAGTCGACAGATGGATGGCTTACCAGGCGACTGGGTTGCCGAATGCCACAAACGCCCTGTTGCATGTGAGCAACGTGACGTTCTCAAGGGTACTTTGGGCGGCAAGCATGCGGTCAAACGGGTCGCGATGATCTACGGTGTAACTGCCGGCGCGGACTGCATGCAGGTAGACTACCGGCAGATGTTCGAAGCCATCGAGTTCAACGAGTTCGTTGAAACGGCTTATTGCTTGCCCGGCGACCGAGAGTTTTCCGAGGCGGTGCTTCGTGGCAATTTCCCACGCACTCGCTACGCTGACGAAAATCGAGTTCCCTTCATCATAAATCAGGCTCTTGGCATACGTGGAGAGTTGTGGGTCGTCCGTCCACCACCAGAGCAAGGCATGGGTGTCCAGTAAATATCTCACTGTGCTTCCCATGCCTGAATTTCGGATTCCGGCAAGGGGTCAAAGAAACTTGCTTCGACCTGGCCAGCCAAGCGCCCGGCTTGGCGCAGCCCGCTGTTTGGTGACAGTGGCACCAGGCGGGCGTAAGGCTTTCCCGCTTTGGCCAAAATGATTTCCTGCCCGGCATGGGCTTGATCAAGAAGGCGGGAGAAGTGCGTCTTTGCTTCATGAACATTGATCACCCGAGGCATGTGAACTCCGAGTTGGTTTGGCTAACAGACTAAGTCTAGCACGCTGGCGCGTGGCTATCGATTTGCGGGAGTGTCCGTTGGTGCGGTTTGACGGGAGTGGCTGCCTACCAGTCCGGTATCTGCTTGGCGCTTCACCACTTGCGCTCGATTTGATGCAAGGGCGCAAACGTGCGTCTGAAGAATGGGCAGCTGTCGTTGCACGAATCGCAAACGAGTGAAATCGTGCCTCGCCACGCCTCAAGATTGTCCCAACGCGCTGTCGGCAACTATAATTCGCCAGCGCCAAGCTTGAATCGGCGTGCCTTTCAACACTTTTCGCGGCGCCGGAATGGCGTGCTCGAAGTGTGTCACTCCGGCCACCCTGCTGCTGCGGTGTGTGTCGGACAACCCGGAGTCTCCCAGAATGAAATACCTGCTGCTCATCGCTTTTGTCGGATTGATCTGGTGGGTGTGGAAGAAGCGCGCCAGCGGGCCGGGTGAGCGCTCGGTGCCGCCGCGGAAAGCCGAGAAAATGGTGGCCTGCGCGCACTGCGGGTTGCTGATGCCGCGCAGCGATAGCATTGTCGATGACGGGCTGGATTACTGTTGCGATCAGCATCGCCGGGCCGGGAAGTCTGCCGGCAAGCCATGACCGACTGGCTGTCGGTAACCTGGGAGGCCAGCTGGCGCCCCTTCCATTATTTCAATCTTTATCGGCTGGTGCTTGCCAGCCTCGTGCTGCTCGCTGCCCTGTTGCCGGCGGGCTGGATCGCTGCGCTGCATTTGGCCGACTCGCCGCTGTTCGTCCTGGCGGCCGGCCTTTACCTGTCGTTGGTGGCGGCCGGTTTGCTCGCTTCGCTGCACTGGCAGCATCGCTTCAACATGCAGCTTTCGTTGCAGGTGCTGATCGACATTATTGCCATCAGCCTGTTGGTGTACGCCAGCGGTGGCGTAGGGAGCGGTGTCGGAACGCTGCTGCTGGTCTCGCTGGCAACCGCCAGCCTGGTCGGACGCGGGCGCCTGGTGCTTTTTTATGCCGCACTGGCGACGCTGGCGACGCTGGCCGTTCAGGTCTATGGCGTACTGATCGACAAGTTTGACGCGGCGACCATTGTTCAGGCGGGGTTCCTGTCGGCGGGGTTCTTTGCAACTGCTATCCTGGCGCGCTTGCTCGGCCAGCGGGTGATGCTCAATGAAGAGCTGGCGCGGCAGCGCGGGATCAGCCTGGAAAATCAGAGCCGGATCAGCCAGCGCGTGATCGAGCGCATGCAGGACGGTGTGCTGGTCGTCGATAGCGCGGGGCGTGTGCAGCGCCACAATCCTGTGGCCGAGGCGATGCTTGGGCCGGCCCCGGCGGCAAATGCCCTGGTAAATGACTACTGCGCGCCCCTGGGGGGCGCGCTGGCTGAATGGAAAGTGACCGGAGCCACTGCCCCGAACGACTTTCAGACGCCCGCGGGCGGCCAATTGCGCGCCCGCTTCGAGCAGACGGCCAGCAGTGCCGGCGAGGTGCTGGTCTTTCTTGAAGATCTCGGACGCCTGCAGGAGCGCGCCCAGCAGTTGAAATTGGCCGCACTCGGGCGGTTGACCGCGAGCATCGCCCACGAGATCCGCAACCCGCTGTCGGCAATCGGCCATGCCGGCGAGCTGTTGCGGGAAGAACGCCGGGGCGCGATGCAGGACCGGCTGCTGAAAATCCTGGCCGACAACGTGGCGCGCCTGGACCGGATCGTGGCGGATATACTCGAACTGGGGCGGCGCGACCGGATGCAGGCTGAAATTCTCCCCGTGGCCATGTTCTGCCGGCAGTTCATCGATGGTTTCGAGCACTCCCAGGCGGTGGCGCCCGGTGTCATCGTCGTCGAGGCGGATGAGGAAATTGCCTTGTGTTTTGATCGCACGCATCTGCACCAGGTGCTCTGGAATTTGCTGGCCAATGCCGTGCGCCACGGCAAGGGCGGCCCGGGCAGCGTCTGCTTGCGGGCGCTTGCCGGTGCCGGTGAAGGGCGGGTTGAGCTGCATGTGATCGACGACGGCGGCGGCGTCCCCGAGGAGGTCCGGCGCCAGATCTTCGAGCCGTTTTTTACCACCCGCCATCTGGGCACCGGACTCGGACTCTTCATCGCCCGCGAGTTGTGCGAGGCGAACGGCGCCAGCCTGGAACTCATGGCCGATGATGAGTGCGGCCACTTTATTCTTGTTGGGAGAAGCGACGCATGTCAGTTGCCCGAAGTGAACGGCGCCCGCGCGGTGAATTGAACCGCGTTCTGGTCATCGACGATGAACCGGATATCCGCGAACTGATCGACCTCACGCTGTCGCGCATGGGGCTGGCCGCGGCCTGTGCCGGGAGTGTCGCCGAGGCGCGCGCCTGTCTGGCCGATGGCGAGTTTCAGCTGTGCCTGACAGATATGCGCCTGCCGGATGGCGACGGCCTGGAGATCGTGCGCCATATTGCCGAGCATCACGCGCAGACGCCGGTGGCGGTGATCACGGCGTTTGGCAGCACCGAAAATGCCGTGGCGGCGCTCAAGGCGGGCGCCTTTGACTATCTCGCCAAGCCGGTCGGGCTTGAACAGCTGCGCGCCCTGGTGAAGGCGGCCCTGCGCGTGCCCGACGGCGCGCATCAGGAGGATCCGCTGCAGTCGCTGACCGGTGAATCGGCAGCCATGCAGCAGGTGCGGACAATGATCGAGAAGCTGGCGCGCAGCCAGGCGCCGATCTATGTTTCCGGCGAATCGGGCAGCGGCAAGGAGCTGGCAGCGCGCCTGATTCATTCGCGCAGTGCGCGCAACAGCGCGCCGTTCGTTCCGGTCAACTGCGGTGCCATCCCGGAAAACCTCATGGAGAGCGAGTTCTTCGGCTATCGCAAGGGCGCGTTCACCGGCGCCGAAAGCGAACGCGACGGCTTCTTCCAGGTGGCCAGCGGCGGCACGCTGTTTCTCGACGAAGTGGCCGACCTGCCGTTGGCCATGCAGGTCAAGCTGCTGCGGGCCATCCAGGAAAAACGGGTGCGCAAGGTGGGGGCGGCGACCGAGGAGCCGGTTGACGTACGCATCATCTGCGCCACGCATCGAAACTTGCGCGAGTGCGTCGAGAAAGGGACCTTCCGCCAGGATCTGTATTACCGGCTGAATGTCATCGAGTTGCGCATGCCTGCGCTGCGCGAGCGACCGGACGATATTCCGCTGCTCGTCGGTTCATTGCTCAAGCGCCTGTGCGGTGATGGCGGCCCGCGCCTTTCGGATGGCGCCCTGCGCGCGCTGGCGGCCTACCCCTTCCCCGGCAATGTGCGCGAACTGGAGAACATTCTCGAGCGGGCGACCGCGCTGTGTTCGGGGGCGTCGATCGAGGCCGAAGACCTGCAGCTGGCGCCCGATGAAATGGCTGGCGAGAGCCCGGGCCGGGGCAGCGAAACGCTCGACGATTATCTGAACCGGCTTGAGCGGCTGGCGATTCTCGAGGCTCTGCAGAAAACCGAGGGCAACCGGACGGCCGCCGCCCGCGTGCTCGGGGTCACATTCCGCTCGTTGCGGTACCGGCTTGAGCGCCTGGGCATCGAGTGAGGCGCTGGCGCGGCGACGGCTGGCTGAAGGGCGCGCGCTGGGTGCGTTCGCCGAATCAGGGGGGGCGCCCGGCGGGCAGTACGGTTTCCCTCGTCGTGGTGCACAACATCAGCCTGCCGCCGGGGGAGTTCTCCGGCGACTGGATAGAACGCTTCTTTCTCAACCGGCTCGACGCGCAGGCCCACCCGTATTTTGCGACGATCGCCGAGCTGCGGGTATCGGCGCATTTTCTGGTTCACCGCAGCGGCCGGGTCGTCCAGTTCGTCGGCTGCGACCGGCGCGCCTGGCATGCCGGGCAGTCGGCTTGGCAGGGGCGGGGCAACTGCAACGACTATTCAGTGGGCATCGAGCTGGAGGGCAGCGACGAGCAGCCCTTCGCGCCGGAACAGTACGTTGCGCTGTGGCGACTGATCGAGGCGCTGCGCCGGCGTTATCCTATCGCTGCCGTTGCCGGCCATTGCCACGTGGCGCCCGGGCGCAAGACCGATCCCGGGCCGCATTTTGCTTGGGATGCGTTGCAGGCCCAGTTTCCGGGGCTGGAGTTACCGGCCGAAGTACGTGGCCAGGCGCTCGACCGCCTCGGCTAGGCGCCCGATACCGTTGGTGTACGCGAAGCGGATATGTTTTTCCGGTGCATTGCTGCCGAAATCCAGACCGGGCGTGGCAGCGACGCCGGCCTTTTCCAGCATGTCGCGCGCGAGGCGGAAACTGTCAGCGCTGAGGGCCGAACAATCGCAGTAGAGATAGAAGGCGCCCTGCGGTTGCGCGGTGATCCGGAAGCCGATGCGTTCGAGGGCCGGCGCGAGAAAGTCACGGCGGCGGCGGAATTCGGCGCGGCGTTTCTCGAGAATCGCCAGTGTCTCCGGGCTGAATGCCGCCAGCGCAGCGTATTGCGCCGGGGTCGACGGGCACAGCGTCAGGTTCTGCGCGAGCTTTTCGACATCGCGCACGTAGGGTTCGGGAACCACCATCCAGCCCAGTCGCCAGCCGGTCATCTGGAAGTATTTGGAGAAGCTGTTGATGACCCAGATGTCGTCGCCGGCGGCGCAGGCGGTGGGGGCATTGGCTTCATCCTCCGAGAGCACTTCGTTCGCCGCGAAGCAAGCCCCTTTGTGGGACGGGGCGTACGTCAGGCCATGGTAGATCTCGTCCACCAGAAAATGGCCGTTGTTGACGCGACAAATCTCGGCCAGCGAGGCGATGTCGTTCAGCGAGAGCAGCGTCCCGGTCGGGTTGGCCGGCGAGGCGACGAGCAGGCCGGCGGTCTTGTCGCTCCAGTATTGGCGCAGTAATGAAGGTGTCGGCTGAAAGTTGCTCGCGGCTCCCACCGGGATGCTGACCGGCCGACCTTCGTAGGTGCGGATGATGTGGCGGTTGCACGGGTAGCCCGGGTCGGCCAGCAGCCACTCGCTGCCCGGGTCGGCGAGGCAGGCAAAGGCGAGGTTGAGGGCGCCAGACGCGCCATTGGTGACGACGATGCGGCTGGCAGGCACGGGCACGCGGTAGCGCTCGCGGTAAAAGGTGGAAATTGCCGCGCGAAGTTCGGGCAGGCCGAGTGCCTGGGTGTACAGCGTTTTGCCCTCTTTTATGGCGTTGACCGCAGCTGTCACGATCGGACTTGGCGTCGGGAAATCCGGCTCGCCGATTTCCATGTGGATGATGTCGCGCCCCTCGGCTTCCAGCTGGCGGGCGCGGGTCAGCAACTCGACGACGTGGAATGGCTCGATGTCGGCCAGGCGAGCGGCAGGGCGATAGGGCATGGGTTTCCTCAAAGAAAAACGGCCACCCGCAGGTGGCCGCTTCATTATCGCTCAGCTACCGATCAGGCAGCGTCCTTGAACAGCGCCATCTCGAACAGCTCACGCTTGAGCGTGAATTCGCGCGGCAGCTTTTCGCCCATCTTGTCGAACCACTCCTTGTGGCCGGCCAGTTCGGATTTCCAGGCATCGGCGTCAATCGTGGTCAGCGCCTCGAACTCGGGCTTGGTGATTTCCAGTCCGGTCCAGTCGATATCCTCGAACTGCGGCATCCAGCCCAGCGCGGTTTCCTTGGCGGCAACCTTGCCCTTGCAGCGCTGCACGATCCACTTCAGGACGCGCATGTTGTCACCGAAGCCCGGCCACATGAATTCGCCTTTCTCGTTCATGCGGAACCAGTTTACGCAGAAGATCTTGGGGGCGGCATCGACGGTCTTGCCCATGCGCAGCCAATGGTTGAAGTAATCACCCATGTGGTAGCCGCAGAACGGCAGCATGGCGAACGGGTCGCGACGGACGACACCCTGCTGGCCAAAGGCGGCGGCGGTGGTTTCGGAGCCGAGGGTGGCGGCCATGTAGACGCCGTAGTTCCAGTTGAAGGCTTCGTACACGAGCGGCACGGTGGTGGCGCGGCGGCCGCCGAAGATGAAGGCGGAAATCGGCACGCCGGCCGGATCTTCCCAGGCGGAATCAACGGACGGGCACTGGCTGGCCGGCGCGGTGAAGCGCGAGTTGGCGTGGGCGGCCTTCTTGCCGGCCTTGCCGTCTTCGGGCGTCCAGTCGTTGCCTTGCCAGTCGATCAGATGCGCCGGCGCTTCCTTGGTCAGGCCTTCCCACCACACGTCGCCATCGTCGGTCAGCGCGACGTTGGTGAAGATGATGTTTTCCTTCAACGTAGCCAGCGCGTTGAAGTTGGTCTTTTCCGAGGTGCCCGGAGCGACACCGAAGAAGCCGGCTTCCGGGTTGATGGCGTAGAAGCGGGTGACGCCGTCCTTGTCGACACGCGGCTTGATCCAGGCAATGTCGTCGCCGATGGTGGTGATCTTCCAGCCGTCGAGGGTCTTTGGCGGGATCAGCATGGCGAAGTTGGTCTTGCCGCAGGCCGACGGAAAGGCCGCTGCAACGTAGGACTTTTCACCTTCCGGCGATTCAACGCCGAGGATCAGCATGTGTTCGGCCAGCCAGCCCTGATCGCGCGCCATGTTGGAGGCGATACGCAGGGCGAAGCACTTCTTGCCGAGCAGGGCATTGCCGCCGTAGCCCGAACCGTAGGACCAGATCTCGCGGGTTTCCGGATAGTGCACGATGTACTTGACGGTCGGGTTGCAGGGCCACTTGGCATCCTGCTGGCCCGGCTCGAGCGGGGCGCCGACGGTATGGACGCAGGGGACGAATTCGCCATCGCTGCCGAGCACGTCGAAGACGGCCTTGCCCATGCGGGTCATGGTGCGCATGTTGGTGACGACGTACGCGGAATCGGTGATCTCGAAGCCGATGTGGGCAATCGGTGAGCCGAGCGGGCCCATGCTGAACGGGATCACATACATCGTGCGACCCTTCATGCAGCCCTTGAAGATGCCGTTCAGGGTTTCGCGCATCTTGGCCGGTTCTTCCCAGTTGTTGGTCGGGCCGGCGTCTTCCTTCTTCTCGGAGCAGATGTAGGTGCGATCTTCGACCCGGGCGACGTCGGAGGGGTCGGAAAAAGCGAGGTAGGAATTCGGGCGCTTGGTTTCGTTGAGCTTGATCAGCGTTCCGGCTTCGACCATTTCGACGCACAGGCGGTCATATTCTTCCTGCGACCCGTCTGCCCAGTGGATCCGGTCCGGCTGGGTCAGCGCGGCGATCTCGGCGACCCATTTCTTCAGGCCTTCGTGTTTGACGTAGTCAGGTGCATTCAGCGGTGCGGTCATGGCGGTGTCTCTCTCCAGGTTACTGAAACTGCTAGTTTTCATACCAGTCGCCGGTAACTGCCACCAAGATTTAGAGCGGCGCGAAGCCGTCGGCTGGGAAGCCGATAATTATCACAGAATCGAGGGTAAACATCCACTTGACTTTGCGGCGCTAAGTGTTATCCGCAACTTGGCCCGGCTTTTCTACGTGCTAGAATTTTGCGCAATTCAGGACAAAATTCCACGATACAAAACGGAGGCAGACATGGATTCCAAGCAGTTGCGCGAGGCGGCGCTTTACTATCATCGCTACCCGAAGCCGGGCAAGATCGCGGTCACGCCGATCAAGCAACTCACCAACCAGTACGACCTGTCCCTGGCCTATTCTCCTGGCGTCGCCATTGCCTGCGAGGAAATCGTCGCTGACCCGGCGGAAGCCGACACCCTGACTGCCCGCGGCAACCTGGTCGGCGTTATCACCAACGGCACCGCGGTTCTCGGCCTCGGGCCGATTGGTCCGCTGGCTGCCAAGCCGGTGATGGAAGGCAAGGGCGTGCTGTTCAAGAAATTCGCCAACATCGACGTCTTCGACCTGGAGATCGACGAGCGCGACCCGGACAAGCTGATCGACACCATCGCCTCGTTGGAGCCGACCTTTGGCGGGATCAACCTGGAAGACATCAAGGCGCCCGAGTGCTTCTACATCGAGAAGAAGCTGCGCGAGCGGATGAAAATCCCTGTCTTCCACGATGACCAGCACGGGACGGCCATCGTCGTCGCTGCTGCCATCCTGAACGGCCTGCATTTCATCGGCAAGGACCTGAAAACCGTCAAGATCGTCACGTCGGGTGCCGGTGCGGCGGCGCTGGCCTGTCTCGATCTGCTGGTCAATCTCGGGGCGCCGGTCAGCAATATCTGGGTGACCGACATCAAGGGCCTGGTCTATGAAGGCCGCGTCGAGGAGATGGACGAGATCAAGGCCCGCTACGCCAAAAAGACCGATGCCCGGACGCTGAGCGAAGTGATCGCCGATGCCGACGTTTTCCTCGGCCTCTCCGCCGGCGGTGTGGTCAAGCCGGAAATGGTCGCCAGGATGGCGGCCAATCCCATGATCATGGCGCTCGCCAATCCGACCCCGGAAATCACGCCGGAGCTGGTCAAGAGCGTGCGCGACGACGCCATCATGTGCACCGGCCGTTCGGATTACCCGAACCAGGTCAACAACGTGCTGTGCTTCCCCTTTATCTTCCGCGGCGCGCTCGACGTCGGCGCGACGACCATCACCGAGGAAATGAAGATGGCGGCGGTCAAGGCCATCGCCGAACTGGCACGCGCCGAGCAGTCGGAAGTGGTGGCTTCGGCTTATGGCGAAAAAGTCTCCGCCTTCGGCCCGGAATACCTGATTCCGCGCCCCTTCGACCCGCGCCTGATCGTCAAGATTGCGCCGGCCGTTGCCAAGGCCGGGATGGATTCGGGTGTCGCCACGCGGCCGATCCGCGATTGGCCGGCCTATATCCAGGGGCTCAACGAATTCGTCTATCACTCCGGTTTCATCATGAAGCCGGTCTTCTCGCAGGCCAAGATTGCACCGAAGCGCGTGGTCTTTGCCGAAGGCGAGGACGAGCGCGTGCTGCGTGCGGTTCAGGTGGTCTGCGACGAAGGCATCGCCCGCCCGATCCTGATCGGCCGCCCCGGGGAAATTTCCCGGCGCATCGAAGCGGCCGGTCTGCGCATTCGCCAGGGCAATGACTTCGAGGTGATCCATGCCGATGATTCGGAATTCTTCAACAGCCATTTCGACGAATTCTGGCAGACCTACCACCGGCTGACTGAACGCAAAGGGGTGTCGACCGACTACGCGCGCCGCGAAGTGCGCCGCCGGGCGACGCTCTATGGGGCGTTGATGGTCCATCTCGGCTACGCCGACGGCCTGATCTGCGGCACGTATGGCCGACATGAAACCCACCGCGAATACGTGCAGAGCGTGATCGGCACCCAGGCCGGGCTCGATCGCTATTATTCGATGAATCTGCTGATGTTGCCGGGGCGCACGGTTTTCATCGCCGATACTTACATCAACTACGATCCGAATGCCGAGCAACTGGCTGACATGACCCTGCTCGCTGCCGAGGAAATCCGCAATTTCGGCATCCAGCCCAAGGTGGCGCTGCTGTCGCATTCGACGTTCGGCACCGCGGACACGCCGACCTCCCTGAAAATGCGCCAGGTGCTGTCCCTGCTCAGTCAACGGGCGCCGGAACTGGAAGTCGATGGTGAAATGCACGGCGATGCGGCGCTCGATGAGCAGATCCGTCTTGCGGCGTTCCCGAATTCCCGGCTGAAGGGCCAGGCTAACCTGCTGGTGATGCCAACGCTCGACGCCGCCAATATCTCGTTCAACCTGCTCAAGGTGGCGGCCGGCGACAATCTGACCGTCGGGCCGATCCTGCTCGGGGCGGCAAGACCGGT
>Ga0209310_1000692_pt1 | contig 33662 bp, 25 predicted proteins | sample AD_UKC030_MetaG_FD_184415 | JGI IMG/M metagenome (GOLD analysis project Ga0209310, IMG submission 184415) | Active sludge microbial communities of municipal wastewater-treating anaerobic digesters from USA - AD_UKC030_MetaG (SPAdes) (version 2) | ecosystem: Engineered > Bioreactor > Anaerobic >...
TTGGTGGGCTCGGCCACGTTGTAGACGTCGTGGATGTCGCGGGCCGAGTGGAACTGGGGCATGAAGAGGGCGTCGGAGTTCCAGAACTCGGTCTCGACGAGGCTGCCGTCGAACTCCTCGAAGCCGAGGCCGACGAGCTTGTCCTTGACCCCCTCGAGGAACTCGACGTAGGGGTTGCGCCGGCCCGGCAGGAGCCGCGCGGCGGGGGCGTTGATGTTGTAGGGCCGGAAGGAGGCGGCCTTCCACGCGCCCTTCTCGAGGATCTCCGGGGTGACGGCGCCGAGCTCCTCGCCCGTGACGCCCTGGGCGGAAAGCTCCGCCGCCGCCGCCGCCGCGTCGGGGCTCAGGGCGTAGGCCACGGTCTCGCGCTCGGCCGAGCGGAAGGGCGCGTCGGCGGCGCCCCGCTTCTTGGCTATGCCGCCCATCGCGGCCTTCTCGTCCGCGGAGAGGGCGGACTCCTCGAGGACCCCGCCCTCGGCCTTCGTCGCCTTGACGAGGAGCTCGCGGACCAGGGCGAAGCGGGGCTTCGCGCCCGCCTTCGCGGAGGAGGCCGCGGCGTACCAGTCCTTGTTCAGGGAGGCCCGCTTCTCGGCGTCCATGGCGACGGCCCCTTCCTTGGAGAGGAGGCCGAAGGCCGAGCCCACGTCCTTCTGCTGGAGGCCCAGCTCCGCGACGAGCTCGGGGAGGGTGGCCGGCCCCTTCCCGTCGAGGCGCCGGAGGATGCGCTCCTCGACCGTGCCCTTCTCGGCGAGCTCGCGCCCGAGGGGCGTGAGCTCGTAGACCGTCCGCGCCTCGCGCCCGAGCTCGGCGCAGAGCCCCTTGGCCGAGAGCCAGGAGAAAGCCTGGTTGCAGTGCCCCTCCTTGTAGCCGAGCTCGGCCCGGAGGCGGGCGGCCTCGAGCCGCTCGCCGGGCTTGTAGTTGAGGAGGACCTTCACCTCGAGGGGGTGGAGGGTCTTCACGAGGGCTTTGACGTCCATGGGGCGCTCCGGGCTGTGTTCGGGGGAGAGCGATCGGGAAGGCTCCCTGCCCCGCGGTTCCGGCCATTGTGGCGAAAAGCCGGGCCGGCGTCAATGACGAGGGCGGGCCCGGCCGAGGCCCCGCGGCTAGGGCTTGAGCTTGGGCAGCTCGACGCCCTTGACCGCCTTCGAGGCGAGCTCCTTGGCCCGGGCCTCGAAGCCCTTCGACTTGGCCTCGAGGCCCTCGCTCGAGGCCGAGGCCGAGGCCTCGTCGGCCGCGGCGGAGGAGGAGAGGGAGGAGAGCTCCCCCTTCGAGCCGAGGCCTCCCTCGAGCTCGCGCCCCGCGTAGCGCCGCAGGGCCGCCTCGAGTTCGGAGCCGGCCTTCGCGGCGTAGCGGGCGGCGGCCGCTGCGGCGGCCTTGGCGGCGACCTCATCGAGGTTCGTGCGGACCGAGAGCCTCCCCTCCCCCGCCGGCCCGGCCTCGTAGCCGAGCTCGGCCCGGAGCGTCTTCGTCTCGGCCAGGGCCGAGGCCAAGGCGGGGCCCAGGCTCCCCGAGGTCCTGCGGACGGCGGCCTCGCGGAGCTCGAGCCCACCCTCGGCCCTGAGCCCTCCCCCGGCGGCTCCGGAAAGGTCCAGGGAGCCGGCGGCCCGGCCGCGGAGGCCCTCGAGGCCGACCGAGGAGAAGGCATCGCCCAGGTCGAGGTCGAAGCCGGCCACGCGGGCCTGGGCCGAGTAGGAGGCCGCGGGGACGCGCTGGTCGAGGAGGGCCGAGAGGGCCGCCGATCGGCCTCCTCCCTCCATGGAAAGCTCGAGCCGCGCGGGCTCGGCGAGCAGGGAGGGCTCGGAGGAGAGCTCGCGCAGCTCGAACTTCCACGAGACGTCCCCGGAGCTGAAGTCCGCGCCGAGGAGGCCGAGCCTGAAGCGAGGGAGCTCGGCCGAGGGGAAGGCGCGGTCGCGGCCCCGGCTTCGGAGGCCGGCCTTGGGCTTTTCCGCGGTCCGGGCGGCTCCCGCGGGCTTGGCGAGGGCGAGGGCAGCCTCGAGGCCGCGCTTGGCGTAATAGAAGTAGCGCTCGCCCTCCTCCGAAAGGAGGTCGGCGACGAGGGGCTCCAGCACAGCCGCCGCGGCCCCCGAGCGCGGGTCGACGAAGGACTTGAGGTAGGCGAGGTCGCGGTCGAGGGAGGTCCGGGCCTCCTTCTCGAGGGCCGAGGCCCGGGCGGCGTCGGCGCGGAGGCCCGCGGCTACCGCGCTCGCCTCCTTGGAGGCCGCCCTCGATGCGTCGAGGAGGGCCTTGGCGTCGGCGGCGGCCTTGAGCGCCTCCGGAGCGGTCTTGAACGCCTTGGGGTCGATGGCCATGGCCTTCTTGGCGGAGGAGGAGAGCTCCCCGACCGCCCGCTTCGAGGAGGCGGCCCGATCCTTCCAGCGGGAGGCGGCCTCATCGTAGGCCTTCCCCGCCCGCTCGTAGGCGGCGGCGCTCGAGAGCTTGGCCTTCTCCCGCTCGAGGAGGGCCTCGGCGTCGAAGTTGGCGAGGTCCAGGATGGGCCTGCCAGCGGAGGAGGCGGCGGGTTTTCCTTCCCGCTGCCTGGCCGGGACCCCGGGAAGGGCGCCCGAGGAGGAGCGGGGACCGCCGAGGCTCAGCCTGGCGGCGCTGGCCTCCTCGATGTAGACCCTGCCCCTGAGGGCCGAGGCTGCGTTCAGCCGCAGTTCGAGGCGGCCGGTCTCGAAGAGGTTCGTCATGGGCTCGTCCCGGTCGGCCACCGCGAGGGCGCCGATCGAGACGCGGAGGCGGAAGGGATCGAGGCGGAAGGAGGCGATCTCGGCGCGGGCGCCGAAGACCGCCTCGAGCCCGGCTTCGGCGGCCCGCTCGAGGAGGGGGTTCATGAACAGGAGGCCGAAGGCGGCTAGCGCCGCCGCGAGGAGGCCGGCGAGGACCAGGGGGCCCTTCTTGACGAAGCCGCGGTTCGCGGCGATGGCCTTGGCGAGCTTGTTCAGGCGGAGCAGGTCCTCGCGGCTGAGGCCTTCCTTGAGGACATAGCTCCCTCCCGAGCGCGCGAAGGAGGCCTCGAGGAAGGCGCGGTCGGCGGCCTGCTCGATGAGGCCGAGGCAGCGCTTGCGGAAGCTCTCCTCGGCTATGGGCTTGCGGAAGAGGGCCGCGGGCTTGGGCGGCTTTCTCGTCTTCTTGTTCGCGCTCATGGCCGCACCCTCAACCCAATCCGCCGGCGGCGCCCGAGAGGGCCGAGGTCGCCTTGGCTATGGAGCCGAGGATGGGGAGCTTGAGGAAGGCCTTGTAGAGCCGGCTCCCCGCCACCCTCGGCGCGAGCTTCGCGCGGTAGAGGGAGACGAAGGAGCGCATGGCGAGGAAGGCCGGGAGCCAGAGGGCCAGGCCGGCGGCGAGGCCGCCCATGACCAGGCTGTTGTTGAAGCGGGTGAGGGGGGCCAGGGGGGCGTTGTAGAGGGCGGTGAAGGGAGCCTGGAGGAAGGGGAGCCCGAGGATTGCCCAGCCGAGGGCGTCGAGGGCCCCGCCGAGGAGGGCGCGGAAGGGCGAGAGGAGGAGGGCGGCGAGGACCTGCATCGCGTAGTTCAGCTTGAGGAAGAAGGTGAGGATGAAGAGGAGGAGCCACAGGAGGTTGCCCGCGGGGAGGAGGGCGAAGAGGAGGCCGAAGGCGAAGCCTGCGGCCACCTGCTCCCGCTTTTGGTTGGAGTTGAGCGCCGCGAGGGCCCGCGCTATCGCCTTGATCATGGGCTCATTCTCGCCGAATCCTGCCCGAGGCGCAAGGCTCGGCGCTCGACGGGGAGCTTCCCATGCGCGATAGTCGAGGGGTAGGGCTTCCCGGCAAGCGGCAGGGGAGCGGCTGGAGGCAAGCCGGTGGCGAGGGAGCGGCGGGGCAGGATAGTCAGCGTCGAGAGCGAAGGGGAATCCGATGCGGCGACGGGCCTGCGGAGCCAGGGCTACCCGGTCGAGGCCGCGGCCTCCCTCGACGAGGCCCTGGCCCGGGCAGAGGCCGATCCGGGCATCGGGCACTTCCTCCTCGGGCGCGGCCCCGGCCTCGAGCTCCTCGGCTCGAAGCGGAGGCAGGACCGGGGGCTCGCCGCCATGCTCGCGATCGAGGGCTACGAGGAGGCCCTCGAGGGGGCCGCGACGGTGGAGATGCCCGGCATCGTCGCGCGGACGGCCCGCGAGCTCTTCGGGGCCTCGGCCGCCGCGGTCGCGAACTACGACGCGGCCGGCCAGGCCCTCGTCCTGACCGAGCTCTCCGTGGCGGAGGAAGAGGAGAGCCTCGCCGTGAAGCTCGTGGGGCGGAGCATCAGAGGCCTCGCGGCCCCGATCGACGAGGAGATGCGCCGCACCATGCTCGAGCTCAAGCTGGGGGCCTCCTCCAGCCTCTCGGAGCTTTCCTTCGGCAAGGTGACGCCCAAGCTGGGCTCGGCGATCGAGGCCGCCTTCGGCATCGCCTGGTTCCGCGGCCTCGTCCTGGCCTCGCGGGGCATCCTCATAGGCGGGCTCGGCCTGGCCGGCAAGAAGGGAAGCGAGGAGCCCGACACCGTCGCCCTCCGGGTCTTCGCGGCGATCAGCGCGAACGCCTTCCAGCGCCGCGCCGCGGAGGAGAAGGTGGCGAGCCTCCTCAGGGAGAAGGACGCCTTGCTCCGCGAGGTCCACCACCGGATCAAGAACAACCTCAACACCGCCTCGAGCCTCCTGTCCATCCAGGCGAGGGCCTGCGAGGAGGGGCAGGCCTCGGACGCCCTCCACGACGCCATGGGCAGGCTCCAGAGCATGAGCAACCTCTACGACAAGCTCTACCGCTCGGATGACCTGCGGGACATGTCCCTCGCCGCCTACCTGCCGAGCCTCGCCGCCGAGATCGTCGCCCTCTTCCCCAACCGGGACTCGGTGGAGCTCCGGACCGAGGTCGAGGACCTGGTCATCGACGTCAAGCGGCTCTCTCCCCTGGGCATCCTCGTCTACGAGCTCGTCTCCAACGCCATGAAGCACGCCTTCCCCGACGGCCGGAGAGGGGGCATCAGGATCGTCGCGAAGGAGAAGGGCGGCCGCCTCGTCATCGTCATCGAGGACGACGGCATGGGCCTGCCCCCCGGGCTCGACCTCGAATCCTCCAAGGGCTTCGGACTCGGGCTCGCGAGGATGCTCGCCGAGCAGCTGGAGGGGAAGCTGCGCGTCGAGCGGGGCAAGGGGACGAGGTACGTCCTCGAGCTGCCCCGAGCCCGAAGCTCGGGAGAGCGGTCCTGAGGGGGCCGCGGCGCCCCTACTCCTCGGCCCCGATCCCCTCCTCCTCGCCCGCCCCCTCACCGTCCGCCGCGGTCGGCGCGGCCGGGCAGCGCTTGCGGATGAGGGCCTTGCTCTTGCGGCCGTCCATGAGGATCTCGAGGGGCTCCGGCAGGATCGTCCAGGCGCAGCGGGCCGTGCGGCGCTCGGTCGGGAAGGAGGAGAGCCAGGCCCAGTCCACGAAGGACAGGCCCGTGGCCGGGACGGTGAAGTAGCCGATGTTCATGCTCGTCACGTTGTGGAAGAAGTGGGAGCCCAGGGAGGAGTCGACGTGGTAGCCGGGCAGGTCGGCCTCCACGATGACCCGCGCGTGCGAGATCTGCGCGAAGGTGACGGGCACGCCGAGCCAGCGGTCGCGCGTGCCCCAGCGCCCCGGGCCGACGAGGAGGTACCTCCGCCCCGCCGCCCCGAGCTGGCGGTCCAGCTCCTCGATCTCGGCGGCGATGTCGAGGGTCGCCGAGCGGTCGAAGCGCTCCGGGTCGACCCAGACGACGTCGCGTATCGTGGCGTCGCGTCCGTTGCCCATGCTGAGCTCGGAGACGATGAGGCAGTTCGAGGGCTCCTCGCCCTCGAGCTCGACCTCAACCTTGTCCTCGCTGCGGATCAGGGGCTTGATCTGGAGGAGGTAGAGGGCCGGCCTTCCCGAGGCCTCGTCGAGGTTGAAGGCGTACTCGATCTCCACGGGCACGCCCATCGAGCGCGAGACGATGTCGAGGACCATGTCGACCGCCCGGGCGAAGGGCAGGGCCTCGTGCTTGAGGATGTTGGCGAAGTCGACGAAGCGGGGGCCCCGGGCCCCCGTGCCCGGCACCAGGCGGTCGTTCTCGAGGTCCCAGGTCGAGGCGAGGAGGGCGAAGCTCGGGTCGGACTCGGCCTCCGCTATGTCGATGTCGGCCAGGGCCGCGTGCTCGCCCGAGCGGAGCTCGGGCTCGCTGCGCTCCATGTCCAGGGCGCGGAAGCTCCGCTGCGACGCGGCCCGCGCCCGCTCGGGGGCCACGACGTCGAGCTTGGGGTAGCGGGGGCAGAAGCGGTGCGCGGCCCCGCCCTCGACGACGTAGGAGCCCAGGCCGAGGGCGGCCACGCAGAGCCCGTCCTCCGGCTTCACGTAGGAGACCGGGTAGTAGTTGAAGGACTGGGCCGTGCCCGAGACGTGGGGGTAGAACCAGCGGCCGCGGCGCCTGCCGACGAGCTCCTGGACCACGACGGCCATGCGCTCCTCCTCGAGGTTGTACTTGGCCGTCTCGAAGTAGGAGCGCGATTCCCGCGCGAAGAGGCTCGCGTAGATGAGCTTGATGGCGTCGCAGAGCTGGCGCAGCCGGACCTCGAGCACGGGGTGGGAGTTCGGGATCACGTAGGTATCGTAGATCCCCGAGAAGGGCACCATGAGCATGTCCTCGAAGAGGCCCGAGGAGCGGACCGCCAGGGGCGCCTCGGTGACGTCAAGGAAGCGGCGGAGCTTCTCCACGAGGGAGGGCGAGAGCGGCGAGGCGAGGAAGCGCTCCCGCACCCGCTCGGGCCCGTCGGGGCCGGTGGCCTCGTAGAAGGCGAAGGACCACAGGCCGTTCGACTCGAGGAAGCGCTCGAAGTCGTCGATGCCGATGAAGGAGGTGCGGGGGATCTTGACGTCGATGCCCGGGAGGTACTGGGAGAAGTCGAGGTTCTCGAGGAGGCTGCGGATGAAGACGATGCCGCGGCCCTTGCCGCCCACCGAGCCGTCGGCGAGGCGCGTCATGCAGTTCTCGTCGCGGCAGATCGCCTCGTCGAAGTAGGGCACCATGCCCCGCGACTTGTCCTTGCGCGCCCCGTCGAGGACGCGGCAGACGAAGTCGCGGAGGTCCCTGGTCGAGCCGAAGTCGTCGAGGCGGTAGCCCTTCAGGAGGCGAGCGAACTGCAGCTCCCCGCGGGCGACGAGCCAGGCGGAGAAGTGGTTGCGCCCCGCGTGGAGGGCCACGCTCTCGAGGGGCACCTCCGACAGGCGCGCGATGAACTCGTCCATGCTGCGGGCCTCGGCGATCACCGCGCCCTCGGGGGAGCGGAAGCGGAAGGGGCCGAAGCCGAGGTTCTCCTGGAGGAAGGAGGCGAGGTCGTACTCCACCGACTCGGAGTTCTTGTCGGCGAAGGCGGCGCCCATCGCGTAGGCCCGCTCGCGGACCCCGAGCTCGCTCGACTGGATGACCACCGGCAGGTCCGCGATGCGCGACTTCGCCATGCGGAGGAAGTCGAAGCCGGCCTCGGGATCGGGCTTGCCCCCGCGCGGGAATCGCAGGTCGGTGATGACGGTGAGGATGTAGGGCTCGTAGCGCTCGAAGAGGGCCGTCGCCTCCTCGTAGCTCGAGGCCAGGAGGACCTTGGGCCGGGCGCGGCTGCGCAGGAGCTTGTAGGTCTCCACCCCCCGCTCCTCCTCGATGAGGGCCTGGGTCTGCCTGAGCACGACCTTGTACAGGACGGGGAGGTAGCGCGAGTAGTAGCGCACCGAGTCCTCGATGAGGAGCATGACGCGCACCAAGCCCGTGCGCGTGTCGGCGTCGACGTTGCGCAGGTCCTCGACGTACTTGATCATGCCGACGAAGAGCTTGGAGTAGCCGTTCCACACGAAGACCCGGTCGATGGCCTCGAGCTCGGGGCGGGAGGGGTCGAGGGCGGCCAGGCTCGTGTTGTTCGTGGCCATGAGGAGGACGGGCGTGCCCGGCCAGGCCGCCTTCATCTGCCGCGCGAGGGACAGGGGCTTGTCGAAATCGATCCCGGCCATGAGGATCACGAGGTCGAAGCGGCCTTCGTAGAAGAGGTCGAGGGCGGCTTCCTCGGTGTAGGCGCAGGTGACGCGGGGGATCGTATTGAGGTTGAGCTTGAAGTACTCGCCGTAGATCTGCTCGGTGAGGATCCCGTCCGACTCGACGACGAAGGAGTCGTAGAGGCTCCCGACGAGGAGGACCTCGCGGATGCGGAAGCGCGAGAGGTCGTGGAAGATGTTGCGCTCCCGGCGGGCCTGGTCGTAGGCGGCGACGAGCTCGTTGAAGTACATGGCGCATGATACCCCGTGCCGGCGCGGGGCCGCAATACGAGGATCCGGAGGAAGGGGAAATGCCTGCCCGTCGAGAGCGTGAAGCCGGCGCCCACTTTCCTATGACGGCGAAGGGCGGGTCCTGTCGCAGAAAAGGAGGCAATCCGCTCGAATACTCGCGGACCGCCCCCTTTTCTGCGACACCCGCCGCCCTACGGTGGATCGTGGATCGTGTCCCTCGTTCATCCCCGTCGCGCCGGCCGCCCCGCTTCCCCCACTCGTAGCGGTAGGCTCAGTGGTAATTTATATAGTCCCTACATGTCGGGGCCGTCCCTGCCGACGATATACGCATGATCCAGCTCGACCCGGCCCGCTACCTGCCCGCGCCCGATACGCTCGAGGGAGCCCAGGAGCTCGCCCGCGACCTCGCCCTCGCCGCCGAGGAGGCGGCCCAGTGGCTCGCCGCCTCGCTCGCCGTCCAAGTGCGACCCCGGAGGGGCGCGGGGGACTAGCCGAGGCGCCCCGCCGCGGCTCACTTGATGACGCGCAGGGACTCGTGGTCGATGGTCAGGGCGACCACGACGAGGAAGACCATGCCCTTCACGAGCTGCTGGGTCGCGGGGATCGGGAAGACCATCGGCAAGCTCATCTCGAGCACGCAGTAGGTCAGCGTGCCGATGATGATGTTTGAAAAGCGCGCCTTCGCGCCCCCCGAGATCGGCATACCGCCGAGGACCAGGGCGATCAGGATCTGGGTCTCGAGCTGGCTTCCCGCCGTGCCGGTGATGGAGCCGACCTTGACCACGTTGATGAAGGACGCGAAGCCCGTGATGGCCCCGGCCGCCGTGAAGACGAGGAACTTCCTCAGGTCTGGCCGGCATCCGGAGAAGCGGGCGGCCGTCTCGCCGGCGCCGATGGCGCGCAGGTCGCAGCCGACCCGCGTGAAGCGCCAGACCGCGAACCCGGTCATGAGCATGACGGCCGCCAGGAGGAGCTTGAGCCAGGTCAGGTTGAGCTCGAGGACCTCCGGTATGGCCGGGACGGGTCCGTTCGTCGTGATGTACTTGCACAGCCCCCGGAAGAAGTACATCGTGCAGATCGTGACGATGAAGGAGGCTATCCTGAACCTCACGTGGAAGAAGCCGTTGAAGGCGCCCATCGCGGCGCCCGCGAGCGCCGCCGCCGCGATTCCGGCGACGATGCTATGGCCGGAGACCCAGCAGAAGACGATCGAGGAGAGGCCCAGGATGGAGCCCTGCGAGAAATCGAGGCCCCCGACCGTCATGACCATGAACACGCCCATGGACGAGATCAGCAGCACGTATACCTGGCTGAGCATGAGCGAGAGGTTGGCCGGCGCGGTTATCTTCCCTCCGGTCGCTATCGAGAACGCGACGATGACGCCCATGAAGCCGAGCAGCGGCATCAGCTCCCTGAGGTATTTGCGGGACTTCACCTTCCCGACCGCCGAAGCCTCGCTCTGTATTTCCATTCCGCTGCTCTCCATTACACCATCTTGGTGATCAGGTCTCTCTCGCCCAGGCTCCGGCTTCGCGCGAATTCCCCGCTGATCCGCCCGCGCTTCATTATGAGGATACGGTCGCTCATGCCCAGGAGCTCCTGGAGCTCCTCGGAGATCATGACGATCGACTTCCCCTTCCGCCTGAGCTCGTCCATGAGTGCGTAGATGTCCGCCTTCACCTTGACGTCTATCCCCCTCGTGGGGCTGTCGAGGACCAGTATGTCCGAATCCTTTCCCAGCCAGCGCGCGAGGACCACCTTCTGCCTATTGCCCCCGGACAGGGACGAAACGTACTGGTCTATGCCCGTCATCTTGACGCTCATGAGCTCGGCGTTGCGCCGCGCGAAGGCATCGAGCTTCCCGGAGCGGAGGAAGGGGCCGGCCGCCAGATCGTCCAGCGAGGGCAGGCAGATGTTGTCGCGGATGGAATCGGCGATGACCACCGACTCGTTGTCGCGGTCCTTGGACGCGTAGGCCACGCCATGCCGGATGGCGCCGGGAATCGAATCGACCCCGTACCCATCCTCGAGCGTCACTCTCCCGCTCCGCCCGAAGGAGGCCCCGAAGATCGCCTTGCCGACCTCGTGCATGCCGCACTCGGAGAGGCCGCCTATTCCAAGGATCTCCCCCTTCCTGAGGTCGAAGGATAATCCCTGTATCTGGCCCGGCACGGACAGGTCGTCGACCCTGAGCACGACCTCGTCCGGGACGGGCTCCCCGTAGTCCGTGCGATAGTAGTGGGTGCCCAGCTCCCGCCCGACCATCAGGTGCTTGAGCTCGCCCGAGCCGACCTCGGCGCTCCTCACCGTGGCCACGAGCCTGCCGTCCCGCAGGACGGAGATGCGATCCGCGCGCTCGATGACCTCCTCGAGATCGTGCGATATGAAGATGACCGTATTTCCGAGGCTCCTCGCCCGGTCCATCACCGTGAAGAGCTCCTCCCGCCCCGACTGGCTCAGGGCGGTGGTCGTCTCGTCGACGACGAGGACCTTGGGATTGAAGTAGGTCGCCTTGACGATCTCGATGAGCTTCCGGTCCTCGAAGCTGTAGTAGTCGATCATCCTGGAGGCGACGATGCGCGTGAACCCGTACTCGTTCAGGAGCCGCTGAGCCTCGCGGTCCATGGCCCCGGCGTCCTTGACGATGCCGTGCATGAACTTGTCTTCCTCGCCGAGGAAGAGGTTCTCCGCGACGGTCAGCCCCGGCAAGGTCCCCGTCTCCTGGACGATGATGGAGACCCCCCTGCGGTTCGCCTCGACCTGCGACCTCGCCTTCAGCTCCTTGCCCTCGAGGAGGAAGCGGCCGCTCGAGGGAGGGTAGATGCCGCAGAGCGTCGAGCAGAAGGTCGATTTCCCGGAGCCGTTCTCGCCGATCAGGCCGTGGATCTCGCCCTTCTCGAATTCCAGCGAGACGTCGTCGACGGCGGTCGTGATCCCGAACCTCTTGCAGAGGCGCTCCGACCTCAATACGGCGTCACTCATCGCGTCCGCTCCGTCATTTCACCACGCTGCCTTTCGCGCCCCGGTTCGTGAGGGTGACGATGGTGAGCAGCACGGCTCCCGTCACGAAGTCGTTGATGGTGGTGGGGACGTTCAGGGCCACGAGGCCGTTGAAGATCATGATGATGATGAACTCGCCGATCACGATGGCCGATACCGGGCAGCCGTATTTCTTGAAGGCGACGCCGAAGAAGGTACCCATGAGGGGCTTGAAGTTCCGGTCCATCGACGACATGCCGGTGACCGCGAGCATCCCCCTGCCGTAGCTGACCGTCAGCAGCGCCATGACGCCAACGAAGAAGTGGAGGAGGACGAAGCCGATGAGCTTGTAGCGCTCGACGTCGACGCCCATGTTCTTGGCGACGAGCTCGTCCGAGCCGATCGCGTTGCAGTACGTGCCGATCCTCGTGAACCGCAGCAGGAAGAACATGAGGAGGAAGGCGGCGCCGGCGGCGATGTAGTTCCACGGGGCGCGGCTGAAGGCGAGCATGCCGCCGCTGGAGAGCTTGCCGGGGAAGCCGGCCCGGTCGAGCCGCACGACGAAGTTGGCGACGCTCTCCAGGACGAGCATGAGCCCGACGGTGACGATCATGGACGGTATACGCAGCCGCGAGTACAGCAGCCCGTTGAAGGCCCCTATCAGCGTCCCGCAGAGGAGGCAGCCGAGCACGAGTCCCCAATAGCCGTAGTGGCGCGAGAGCAGGACGCCGACGAGGGCCGAGAGGACGATATTCGCCCCGATGCTGAAGTCAAAGAGGCCCATCACGACGATGAAGTAGAGGCCGCAGCCCCCGACGGCGTACTGGATGCTGGTCTGGAGGTAGTCGGTCATCTGCCTCGAGGAGCCGAAGTTCGTCGGGGACAGCAGCCTGAAGACGGCCCAGAAGAGCAGGGTCAGCGCGACGAGCGCCGATATCCCGAAGGCCCGGCTCGCCTTGAGCTTCTGGAACGATCCGCTCGCGTTGATTATTCGAGGCCTCCAAAAGCCCGGCGGCATGCGATGCCGCCGGCTCTTTTACCCGATGATACAGGACGGGCCGAGGGCCGTAAACCCTCGATAACTCGCCTACTTGCGGCGCTGCATCACGTCCTGGATGGACAACGCGGCGGATTTCTTGGCGAGGTCGGGCTCGCTGAGCTTGGACATCGCGACGAGCTCGCTCGCGTTGTACGGCAGGTCGTCCACGAAGTACTTCGCGTAGGCTTCGTAATCCGCGGGGGAGGCGACGTACAGGTAGGGGAAGATTATCTCGTAGAAGGAGCCTGCGGGCTTCTTGTAGTTGCCCTTGACCGCGTTGTACACGAGCATGAACGCGAAGAGGGGATCGGCGTAGTGCCCGCCCGACTCGCCGGCCATGGCGCCTGACGCGAGCTGCTGGTCGAGATCGGCGAGGAAGTCCGTCGACATGACCTTGATCTTGCCCTTCAGCCCCATCGAGTCGATCGCGGCCAGGGCGCCGATGAGGGTGTCGCCGCCGCCGCCGGCGACGATCAGGGCGTCGATGTCCTTGTTGGCGTTGATGATCGCCTCGGCCGTGGCGCGCCCGGTATCGGTGGTCGTCCCGCCGTACTGGGGATCGAGGAGGACGGCCTTGGACTTCGGATTGGCCTTGTTCCAGGCCTCGATGCCCTTCTTGTATCCCTGCCAGCGGAGGAGGAAGGTCGCGTCGCCGGAGTTCCAGCCCTCGAGGGCGATCTTGCGGCAGCCCTTCTCGCAGAGGATCCGCACGAGGTTCATGCCGTTGTCGACCTCGCTCTCGTGGACGGCGCCGATGAAGTAGGGAGACTGGCAGGCGAGCTTGTACTCGTTCGGGTTGGCGGTCTTGTCGATGATCCGGAAGAACTGGGCCAGGTACATCTTGTTCTTCGTGCAGGTGTTGATGACCGCGTTCATCTCGGCCGAAGCCGAGTTACAGATGATCATGCCGTCGCAGCCGGCGGCCGCGAGCGTCTCCGCCGACGCGGTCACCTTCTCGGAGACGTGGCCCTGATCGATGTACATGAGGTTGACGTCGAGGGCCTTGGCCGCCGCGTCGAGGATCCTCTTGCACTGGCTGCCGAGCGTGTCCGTCGAGCTCCAGATGGACACCCCGATGAGCGGCTTCTTGTTGCCGGCCGCGAACACGACCGTGGACGCGAGCGCGAGCACGAGCACGACGCTGAGGAAACGTTTCATCCCTCTACCCCCTTACAGATCCGACGACGATGGGCGGTTCGTCGACCCTGGCGTTTCCGTCGCGGGTCGCGGCCGTCGCTAGATATAAGCAAGCTCCATGCCAACCGCCTCGTTGCGCGAATGGGCCGTAGCCACGGCCCTGCGCCGCGACGCCTCGCCCCAGCCCCGAGCGATGGGCGGCACCCGCTTTCTCACTTTGAGAAAAAATGTGCAATTATGTGTAGGCGCGGCCTTTCTATGTACAAATCGATATACCGGGTTTATCATGCGCTGGATGCGCCTCAGGACCAAGCTTCAGATGCTCTCCATCGTGATCCTGACCGTGCCTGCGTTGATCGTAGTCATCGTGGCGGGCATGGAGATCGGGAGGCGCGAGCAGGACCTGCAGCTCCTGACCCTGAAGAGCGTGAGGCTCGAGCTCGAGCGGGAGTTCGAGATCTTCGAGTCCGACTTCAGGAAGGACGCGATCATGGTCGCGAACCTGGACGACGTCAAGATGCTCCTCGGCGACAACCCCGGCGGTCCCGGGCCCGAGGAGCTCGGCTTCAAGCTGGGGAGCCTGGTACTGCGCAGCAAGGTCGACACCCTGGCGCTGTACCGCAACTCAAAGAGCGCCTCATTCCGCTGGCTCGTCGCCGGCGACAACAGGGACCTGCCCTCGACGATCAGCCCCACGCTGGGGCTGGAGGGAGGCGACCACGTGCGCTACCAGGCCGAGCCCTCCGCCATACGCGCCACCACGGTGTTCCCCGTCTCGCTCGAGGGCCGCGGCGCCGGGCTCGTCTACCTCAGGAGGACCTTCGACTCCGAGTGGTTCGCGGCCTTCGCCTACGCCCACAAGGTCGATTTCGGGATCCGCCGCGGGGGCGATTTCATCTTCTCGAGTTCCCCGGCCTTGGCCGACATACCAGCCGCCAGCCTCGAGAAGGGGGACGCGGACTCGTTCGGATTCGTCTCGGGCAGAGAGGAGTACCTCGGCGCCACGACGCCGATCGTCCCCGGGCTCAACGGGACGGCGACGGCGGTGATCGCGATCAAGAACGACCGGCTCCTCATCGAGGACAGCAGGACGACGACGATCCTCGCGGGGATCCTCCTGTTCTGCATAATCTTCCCCGCCATCGTCTTCAACCTCGTCGGGCTCAGGATCATCGGCTCGCTGTCCTCCGTCGCGGCTGCCGCCGGCTGCCTGGCCCGGGGCGACCTCGCGTACCGGATCAAGTCCCGGCGCGGCGACGAGATCGGCGACCTCTACGACTCGTTCAACCAGATGGCCCTGCAGCTTGAGGCCAAGGAGGCCTCCCTCAACGAGCGGAACCGGAAGCTCGCGCTCCTCAACGCCTATATCGGGGCGGTCTTCCAGGACCTCCTGGTGAGCTGCATCGCGGTCGAGGCGGACGGGACCGTGGCGCTGGCGAACGAGAGCGCGGGCGTCGAGCTCAACATCCCGGCGGGCGCCGTCGGCTCCAATCTCTTCGAGATCCCCTTCTTCGTCCGCCACAAGGCCATCGTCGAGGCCCTCCTCTCGAGGCTCCCCGAGCAGGCCGAGCAAGCCGCGGCCCGGCCGGACCCCGTGGACATCAACGATCCCGCGACCGGCAAGTCGTACACCCTCGACGTCTTCAAGGCGCCGCTCGAGGCCTCCTGCGGGGGTGCGATCATCGTCGTCGTCGACATCTCGGAGCAGCGCATCCTGGAGGAGGCGCTCGTGCGCAACGAGAAGCTCGTCGCCGCGGGCCAGGTCGCCTCGGCCCTGGCCCACGACATCTACAACCCGATGAGCGTCCTTTTGTCCCATATCCAGGTCCTGTCGACGCGGCGCCTGCCGGACGACGAGGCCGCGCGCTTCCTCGCGAGGATGGAGGAGGAGGCGCGCCGCATCATCCGCCTGTTCGAGCGGCTCCTCGGCACCGTCAAGGCCGACGCGTACCTCCAGGAGCCGACCGAGATCAACGCCATCATCCGCGACATGATCGAGGTCTTCGAGATCAAATTCAAGCATCGGGGCATCGAGGCCTCGCTCGTGGAGGAGGCCGGCCCGCTCAAGGTCCTCACCTCTCCCGAGGGATTGAAGCAGGTGCTCTTCAATCTCCTCGACAACGCCGTGCAGTCGATCGAGCGGCCGGACGGGGCGATAGTCGCGAGGGTGGGCATCCGCGAGGGCGGCCCCGCCGTCGAGATCCTCGACAACGGGAAGGGGATCCGCGAGGAGGACCTCGAGCGCATCTTCGAGCCGTTGAGGCCCTTGAGCCCGGGTCCCGGCGCCGGCTTCGGGCTAGGGCTCTATTTCAGCAGGCGAATAATGAGGAACCTGGGCGGGGACCTCCGCGCCGCGAGCTCGCCGGGGGCCGGCTCGCGCTTCACGGTCCTCTTCAAGGCGGGGGAGACGCATGGAGCGACGTGACTTCAAGGTCCTCATCGTCGACGACGAAGTCGGGATACAGGAGTCCCTGAAGGCGATCGTGTCCTTCGAGGGCTTCTCCGCGGACGTCGCCGCGAACGTCGCCCAGGCCGAGGCCCTCCTGCGGAGGAACGGCTACGGCCTGGCCCTCGTCGACATCCGGCTGCCCGACGGCACGGGGCTGTCGCTCCTCGAGCCGCTCAAGCGGGCCGGCGCGAAGACGGTCATGATCACCGCGTTCGCCACGGTAGACACCGCCGTCGAGGCCCTGAAGTCGGGCGCGGCGGACTACCTTCGCAAGCCCTTCGAGATGGACGAGGTGCGCGTGCTCTGCGCGGGCGCCTTCCAGGAGGCCTCGACGAGGCGGCGGGGCGACGCCGCGCCCGAGGGTCCGGCTATCATCTACCGCAGCGAATGCATGGGCAAGATGCTCGGCGTCATCGACAAGGTCGCCGCCTACGACATACCCGTCCTCATCCTGGGGGAGTCCGGGGTCGGCAAGGAAGTCGTGGCCCGCTGCATCCACGACCGGGGGCCCCGTCGGTCCTTCCCCTTCATCGGCATCAACATGGCGGCCATCCCCTCGGAGCTCGTCGAGAGCGAGCTCTTCGGCCACGAGAAGGGCGCCTTCACGGGGGCGACGGAGAGGCGGATCGGCCGATTCGAGCTCGCCGACAAGGGCACGATCTTCCTCGACGAGATCGGCGACCTGAGCTTCGCGCTGCAATCGAAGCTCCTGCGGGTGCTCGAGGAGCGCTCCTTCGAGCCGGTCGGCTCGGTGAAGTCGAAGGAGCTCAAGGCGCGGGTCATCGCTGCGACCAACAAGGACATCCTCGAGAGCGCGCGGCTCGGCGCCTTCAGGACCGACCTCTACTACCGCCTGAACGGGATCCGGATCGACGTGCCGCCCCTCGCCCGCAGGGTCGAGGACATCGAGCCCCTGGCGAGGCACTTCCTCGAGCGCACCGTCGCGAGCCTCGGCAAGCATGGCATATCGCTGGGCCCCGAGGCGATGGCGAGGCTCAAGCATTATCCGTGGCCAGGGAACGTCAGGGAGCTCAAGCACGCGATCGAGCGCGCGGTCCTCCTCTGCGACGACGGCGCCGCTCTCGGCCCCAGGGACTTCAACCTCGGCGACGCCGGCGCCCCGGGCAAGAGCATCCGCGAGATGGAGGCCGATATCGAGCGGGACTCGCTGATCGCCGCGCTGATCGGGAACAACTTCAATCGCTCCGCCGCCGCCGAAAGCCTGAAGATCTCGAGGCGGACCCTGTACAACCGGATGAAGAAGCATTCGCTCCTGGGGAACGGAGGCTAGCATGAAAAAGCTCTTTGTCGGCCTGACCCTCGCCGTCTCCGCCCTGTCCATGGCGGGAGGGGCTCCCGGCTCGCCCTATACGGAGAAGACCATCGGGTTCATCCCGCCGGGCACGATCAGCCCTTTCTACGCCGAGGTCATCGCCGGCGCCAAGCCGGCCTGCGAGATACGCGGGTTCAAGCTCGACGTCGAGTCCCCCCAGCACGAGGACGATTTCCAGGGAATGCTCAGCGTCGTCGACGAGGTCCTTAGGCGGAAGCCCTTGGGCGTCTGCCTCTGCTCCACCGACGGCCCGACGCTGATCGACGCCATCAGGAAGGCCAACCGCGCGGGGATACCGGCCGTGGTCTTCAACAGCATCACGCCCCTCCCCGGCGCGAAGGTCTTCGCGTACGTCGGCTACGACCAGTTCGAGGCCGGGAGGAAGGTCGCCCGCCACCTCAAGGCCATCGCGAGGGGACCCCTGCGGGTCTGCATCATCGAGGGCCTCCCGAGCCAGTTCACGCTCGAGCGCGAGGGCGGCTTCATCGAGGAGATCAAGGACTCCGCGGAGATCGTCGTCTCGCAGAAGGTGCGCGGCGACTGGGAGCGGGGCATGGCCGCGAAGGTGGCCGCGGAGGCCCTGGCCCGGGATCCCGGCATCAACGTCTTCTACGGCCTGTCCGACGAGATGGCGCTCGGCGCCCTCGACGCGGTGAGGAAGATCGGCAAGCGCGACGTCGTCATCCTCGGCATCGACGGCAACCGGAGCGCGATCCAGAGCATCCTGGAGGGCGGGATGACCGCGACGCTCAACACGAACCGAGACCTCATCGGGAAGGAGTCCATCAATTCCGTCATCAAGGCGATCAGGCGGGAGGGCTCGAGCAAGATAATCACGATCGAGACCTTCATCATCGACCGCGGAAACGCCCATTCCTTCTACTGACGAGCGCCATCTTCCCGTCCAACCCCGCCACGCGAGAGCCGGAAAGCCCCTGGAGGCCCCGGTCCTCCGCGCGATGGCGCGGCCGCGCCCCGGGTGCTATACTAGCCCCCCGCCGAAGGAGGGACGCGATGCACGAAGCCGCCGCGAAAAGGGCGCTTGACCTAACCCGGAGGATCATCGACCGGACCGGCCCCCGGCTCGCCGGGAGCGAGCCCTGCAAGGCGGGGGCGGCCCTCCTGGCCGAGGCCGCGAAGCCGGTCTGCGACTCGGTCGCCGCGGAATCCTTCGTCCTCCATCCGGGCTCCTTCCTCGGCTTCATCCGGGTCCTCGTCGGGATCTACGCCCTCTCCCTGCCCCTCCTCGCCGTCGCGCCCTGGGCCGCCGCGGCCCTGGGGAGCGCCGGGGTCGCCATCCTCGTCCTCGGCTTCTTCCTCTATCGGAAGGTCCTCGACCCCTTCTACCCGGCTCTCGAGGGCCGGAACCTGGTCGGCCGGCTCGAGCCGCGGGGCGAGGCCAGGCGCCAGGTCATCGTCTCGGGTCACCACGACTCGGCGCGTATATTCAATTTCTTCGTCGACCGCCCCGAGCTCTACTCACGCCGTCTCTTCGGCGGGATGGGGGCCTTCGCCGCCCTCTGGCTCGCCTCCTTCCCCCTCGCAGCGGCCGCCGGCCCGGGACCGCGCATCGCGGCCGCGACCGCCTTCGCTCTCGCCCTCCCCCTCGTCCTCCCCCTATGGAACTTCGCCTCGAAGGAGGGCACGCCCGGGGCCGGGGACAACCTGGCCTCCTCGGCGACGGCCCTCGAGATAGCCCGGGTCTTCCGCGAGCGGCGCGACGCGGGGAAGGGCCTGGAGTCCACGCGCCTGGTCTTCGTCAGCTTCGACGCCGAGGAGGCCGGCCTCCGCGGGGCGAGGGCCTTCGCCGAGGCCCACCGCGCCGAGCTCGAGGCCCTCCCCAGCTTCGCCTTCAACATGGACTGCGTCTACCAGCGGGACAAGCTCAGGCTCCTCCTCACGGACCTCAACGGCTTCGTGAAGCTCGACGCCCGGGCGGCCGAGCTCATCGCGGCCAAGGGGGCCTCCGAGGGCCTTCAGGTGGAGCGCCTGCCCATCGCCTTCCTCACCGGCGGCACCGACGCGGCCGAGCTCGCCAAGGCGGGGGTCCGCGCCGCGAGCCTCATGGGCATGGACTGGTCCAACGAGGCGCGCTGCTCGGCCTACCACACCCCGCGGGATACGGTCGACGCGATCGAGCCCGGCGCCGTCGAGGCGGCCATCGGGCTCGGCGTCGGTTTCGTCGAGGCCGTGGAGGCCGGGGAGCTCGACTAGGTCCGCGCCGGGGCCCCAGTCGCGAGGGCGCCGAATCCGCGCCGAGGCCCTCGCCCTCCCCCGGCCATGACAATCCCGCCCCGGCCCGCTATACTGTCCCATCGCCCTTGACCGAGGCCGGTCGCGGCGGCTATAGTGCCAAGCTACTATAAATAGAAGCGCCCAAGGAGCGATATCCGCCCCCGGGGAGCGGGGACGGGGGATCCATCATGAAGAACTTGAAGCTGTCCGCATCGAGGCCAGACGGGGCGCGGACGGTCATCGACGTGGGCGGGGTCAAGCTCGGCGGCGATTTCGTCGTCATAGCCGGGCCCTGCTCGGTCGAGTCCGAGGAGCAGACCTTGAGGACGGCCGAGGCGGTGGCCGCGGCCGGGGCCAAGATGCTCCGCGGCGGGGCCTTCAAGCCCCGCACCTCCCCCTACGCCTTCCAGGGCCTCGGCCTCAAGGGCCTCAAGATCCTCGAGAAGGCGCGGCGCGAGACGGGCCTGCCCGTGGTCACCGAGGTGGTGGACACCCGCGACGTCTCCTGGGTCGGCGAGTACGCCGACGTCCTCCAGATCGGCGCGCGGAACATGCAGAACTTCTCCCTCCTCCGCGAGGCGGGGCGGTCGGGCAAGCCCATCCTCCTCAAGCGCGGCATGCACTCCACCCTCGAGGAGTGGCTCAACTGCGCCGAGTACATCCTCGCCGAGGGCAACGGCCAGGTCTTCCTCTGCGAGCGGGGCATCCGCACCTTCGAGACCTACACGCGCAACACCCTCGACCTCTCCATGGTGCCGGCGGTCAAGGCCGAGAGCCACCTCCCGGTCTTCGTCGATCCCTCCCACGGCACGGGCATCCTGGGCATGATCGAGCCCATGAGCCTCGCCGCCGTGGCGGCCGGGGCCGACGGCCTCGAGATCGAGGTCCACTGCGACCCGAGCTCGGCCCTGAGCGACAAGGACCAGCAGCTGACCCCCGCGGCCTTCGCCCTGCTCATGGACAAGCTCCGCAGGCTCCGGGCCTTCATGGGCGAGCTGGGCTGAAGGCGATGCCCGATCTCGGGTTAGGCGCTTCCGGCCTGGTCCTGGCCGGGCTCGGCCGCCTCGCCGGCGCCCTCGATCCGTCGGCCTCGGTCCTCGTCACCGACGCCGAGCTGCGCCGCCTCTACGGTTCCGAGCTCCCGCCCTGCCCCCTCGTCGAGGTGCCCCGCGGCGAGGCGGCCAAGGACCTGGCCGTCCTCGAGGGGCTCTACGCCGAGCTCGCGCGGCTCGGGCTGGACCGGGGCGGCACGATAGCCGCCGTAGGCGGCGGCTCGGTCTCCGACCTCGCGGGCTTCGCGGCGGCGACCTGGCTCCGGGGAGTAGACTTCTGCGTCGCCCCGACCACCCTCCTGGCCATGGTCGACGCGGCCCTGGGCGGCAAGAACGGGATCGACTTCGGCGGGCGCAAGAACCTCGTCGGCACCTTCCGCATGCCCCGCCTCGTGCTCTGCGACGTCGGCCTCCTCCCGAGCCTGCCGGACCTCGAGTTCGCCTCGGGCATGGCCGAGGCCATCAAGCACGGGGTCATCGAGGGCGGGGAGCACTTCGAGTTCCTCGAGTCGGAGTGCCGCTCCCGGGCTTCCCTCGACCGCCCCCGCCTCGAGCGCCTCGTCGGGCTCTCGCAGGCGCTCAAGCTCGGCATCGTCGCCCGCGACCCCCGGGAATCGGGGGAGCGGCGCCTCCTGAACCTCGGGCACACGATCGGCCACGCGGTCGAGTCCGCGACGGGCCTGCCCCACGGGCACGCGGTCGCCGCCGGCCTCGCCTCGGCCTTCCGCCTCGCGGGGCGCCGGGGCGGGGGGAGGCGCGCGGCGGCCGGCGCCGAGCGGGTCTCCTCCCTCCTCGGCTCCTGGGGCCTGCCCGCCTCCCTGGAGGAAGCCCGGCTGGCGGCGCTGTCGCGCAACGCGCCCTCCGAGACGCTCTCCGAGCTTCCCGCCTTCCGCGCCGCGGTCGCCGCCGCCCTCGTATCGGACAAGAAGCGCTCCGCCGGGGAGATCCGCTTCGCCCTCCCCCGCGCCGTCGGAGAGGTCCTCGTCGAGGCCATCCCCCTGGCCGAGCTCGAGGCTTTCGTCAAGGAGGCCCCATGAACTCCTTCGGCAGGCTCTTCCGCGTCGAGCTCTTCGGCGAGTCCCACGGCCCGGCCCTCGGCTGCCTCGTCGACGGCTGCCCCTGCGGCCTGCCCCTCGCGGCCGAGGACTTCGAGGCCGACCTCGCCCGGCGGCGGGCCGGGGCGAGCGGCACCACGCCCCGGCGCGAGGCCGACCTCCCCGAGCTCGCGAGCGGGGTCTACGAGGGCAGGACCTCGGGCGCGCCCCTCTGCGTCCTCTTCCGCAACGGGGACGCGCGCTCCGGGGACTACGAGCTCTTCGCCCGGGTGCCCCGGCCCGGCCACGCCGACTTCACCGCCTCGGCCAAGTACCGCGGCTTCAACGATCCCCGCGGGTCGGGCCACTTCTCCGGCCGCCTCACCCTCCCCCTCGTGGCCGCGGGGGTCGTCGCCAAGAAGCTCCTCCCCGCCCTCCGCTTCGAGACCCGCCTCGTCGAGGCGGGAGGGCGCGAGGACGCGGCGGCCGCGATCGCCGAGGCGGCGGCGGCGGGCGACTCGGTTGGCGGCCTCGTCGAGATCAGGGTCGAGGGCCTGGGAGCCGGCCTCGGCGAGCCCTTCTTCGACTCCCTCGAGGGCCTCGTCGCCCACGCGGCCTTCGCCGTCCCGGGGGTCCGCGGCATCGAGTTCGGCGACGGCTTCCGCGCCGCCGCCATGCGGGGCTCGGAGCACAACGACCGCTTCGTCGGGGCCTACGGCCTCACGGCGACGAACCACGCGGGCGGGGTCAACGGCGGGATCTCGAACGGCTCTCCCCTCGTGCTCCGCGTCGCGATGAAGCCCACCTCGACCATCGCGGCGAGCCAAGCCACCTTCGACCTCGCCTCCGGCGCCATGACCGAGCTCTCGGCCCCTGGCCGCCACGACGCCTGCATAGCCCTGCGCGGCGCGGTCGCCCTCGAGGCCGCCGTGGCCGTCGCGTTAGCCGACCTTAGCTTGATCGCACGCTCACAGGAGGGCAGCGCATGAACCTCGAGGATCTCAGGAAGGACATCGACGGCCTGGACGCCCGTATCCTCGCCCTCTTGAACGAGCGCATGGAGAAGGCCATCCTGACCCGACGCTTCAAGGACGCCCTCGCCGACCCCGGCCGCGAGGCCGCCGTGATCGAGAAGGTCCGCCGCCAGTCGCGCTGCCTCATCGACCCGGAGTTCTCGACGGGCCTGTACCGCTCGATCATCGAGCAGAGCAAGGCCCTCCAGGCCAAGGGCCTGCGCACGATCGGCTTCCAGGGCGAGCACGGGGCCTACAGCGAGATGGCCGCCCGCTCCTGGGGCCCCGACGCCGCGGCCATACCCTGCCGCGAGTTCGTCGACGTCTTCGACGCGGTCGAGTCGGGCCTCTTCGACTTCGGCATCGTGCCCGTCGAGAACACCCTGGGCGGGCTCGTGGGCCCGGTCAACTCGATCCTCGTGTACACGGGCCTGCGCATCGTCGCCGCCGTCGACATGGGCATCTCGCACTGCCTCCTCGCCGTGCCCGGCTCGGACCACCGCGAGATCAGGACCGTCATCTCCCACTCCCAGGCCCTGGCCCAGTGCCGCCGCTTCCTCGCCCGCAACAAGCTCGATCCCGAGCCCTTCTACGACACCGCCGGGGCCGCGCGCGAGCTCTCCCAGACGAGGGCCAAGGGCACGGCCGCCATCGCGAGCCGCTTCGCCGCCGAGCTCTACGACCTCGAGATCATCAAGGAGGCCATCCAGGACTCCGAGAACAACCGCACCCGCTTCTTCGTCCTCGCCCGCGACGGCGCAGCCTCGCAGGAGGGCTCGAAAGGCTCGGCGGTCTTCTCCGCCGAGGGCGACAAGGCCGGGGCCCTCTACGGGGTCCTCGAGATCTTCGCCCGCAGGGGCATCAACCTGACGCGCATCGAGTCGGTGCCGGACAAGCCCGGGGACTACGCCATCTTCATCGACTTCGAGGGCTCGCGGGGCGATGCCCGCGTCGTCGAGGCCCTCGCGGAGGCGCAGAGGACGGCGCGGGACTTCCGGCTCCTGGGCTTCTACGACGAGGCGAGGGTCTAGGCCATGCGCGTCTTCATCATGGGCGCCGGCCGCATGGGTGCCTGGCTCACCGAGGAGCTGTGCTGGGACCACGAGGTCTGCGTCTACGACGCCGATCCCCGGAGGCTGAAGTACTTCATCAAGGTGCGCCGGGCCCTCGACCTCGCCGAGCTCTCCGACTTCGATCCCGAGCTCCTGATCAACTGCGTCACCCTGGGCGACACCGTCGCCGCCTTCGAGGCCGCCCTCCCCCGCCTGGGCCCCGACTGCATCCTGGCGGACATCGCCTCGGTGAAGAGCGGCCTGGCCGACTACTACCGCGAGTCCGGGCGGCCCTTCGTCTCGAGCCACCCCATGTTCGGCCCCACCTTCGCGAACATCCGCGACCTCCGCGACGAGAGCGCGGTCATCATCTCGGAGTCCTGCGAGAAGGGCAAGGCATTCTTCCGGGATTTCTACGCGCGCCTGGGCGTGCGCATCTTCGAGTACGACTTCGCCGGCCACGACGAGACCGTGGCCTACTCCCTCGCGACGCCCTTCGCCTCGACCATGGTCTTCGCCGCCTGCATGAAGCACCAGAAGGCCCCCGGCACGACCTTCAAGAAGCACATGGCCATCGCCAAGGGACTCCTCGCCGAGGACGACCGCCTCCTCGCGGAGACCATGTTCAACCCGCGGACGGTCAGGCAGCTCGAGCTCATCGGCTCCAAGCTGGCCTACCTCAAGCACATCATCGACCAGAAGGACTACGAGGAGATGCGGCGCTTCCTCGCCGCGCTGCGGAGCAACATAGCGGACCCGGCTATCGAGGGGAGCTGACCGAGCCGAGGTCCTCGAAGAAGGAGGGCCAGGACTTCGAGACGCAGTCCGCCCCGTCTATCCCGACGGCCCCGAGGCCGGCGAGGGCGTGGACGGCGGCGGCCATCGCGATGCGGTGGTCCCCGTGCGAGTCGACCCGGGCCTCCTCGACGGTCCCCTGGCGGCGGGCCGCGCCCTCGACGCGCATGACGTCCCCGTCCACCGTCGCCTCGACCCCGAGCTTGGCGAACTCGAGCGAGAGGGCGGCCGCCCGGTCCGACTCCTTGTCCCGCAGCCGCGAGACGCCCCGGATGGAGCTCCGGCCCTCGCAGCGGGCCGCGAGGGCGACCAGGGGGGGGAAGAGGTCGGGCCGGTCGCGGGCGTCGAAGGAGAAGGCGCGCAGCTCCCCCTCGGCCGGCCCTACGCGGATCGAGCGCTCCGAGGCCTCGACGCGGGCCCCGGCGTCGCGCAGGGCCTCGAGGATGCCGCGGTCGGGCTGGGAGGAGCCGAGGGAGAGGCCCTCGACGGAGAGGCCCGCGCCCCCCGGCCGGCCGGCTATCGCGCCGGCGACCAGGAGGAAGGCCGCCCCGCTCCAGTCCCCCTCGACCTCGAAGTCAGCCGCGGCGTAGCGCCGGCGCCCCTCGATCCGGAACGAGGGCCCCCGCTCCCCGGCGGAGCGCTCGACCTCGACGCCGAAGGCGCGCATCGTGTCCAAGGTCAGCTCGACGTAGCCTCCCGAGGCCAGGCCCCCGACCTCGAGGATCGAGTCCCCGGGCGCGAGGGGCAGGGCGACGAGGAGGCCCGTGAGGAACTGGGAGCTCGCGCTCGCGTCCACGAGGGCGCGGCCGCCGCGCAGGGGGCCCTCGATCCGCAAGGGCGGGAGGCCGTTCTGCGTCGCGCAACGCGCCCCGAGGGCCTCGAGGGGGCCCGCGGCCATGCCGACCGGCCGCCGCGCGAGGGAGCCGCGGGCCGCGAGCTCGGTCCTCCCCGGCCTCAGGGCGGCGATGGACGAGAACATGCGGATGCACAGGCCCGACTCGCCGCAGGGGAGCGAAAGCTCGCCAGAGCCCGACAGGAGGGCGCCGGGGGCGCCCCCGACGCGGACGGCGCCGGGCCCCGACTCCACGCGGGCTCCCAAGGCCCGCGCGACCTCGAGGGCCGCCAGGCAGTCGGCGCTCAGGCTCGGCGAGCGCAGGGCCGATTCGCCCTCGGCCAGGAGAGCGCAGGCCACCGCCCGCTGCATGGAGCTCTTGGATGCCGGGGCGCGGATCGATCCGCTCGCCACGGCCGGCTGCATCGTCCTCGTCACGCTCGGCCCTCCACGATCAGGTATCTCGGACTATAGAGCCCCGGGGCCGGGAAGCGGAAGGGGCCCGCGCGGGGGCTTCCGCGCTTTGACAGGAGCCCGGGCGCCGTGCTACTGTCGCGCGGGTAAAGGGGAGCGATGGAAACGAAGGGCATATACCTCGTCGGCTTCAGCGGGACGGGCAAGTCCACGATAGCCCGGCCCCTCGGCCTCGGCCTCGGCTGGCCGGTCTTCGACCTCGACGCCTGCATCGTCGAGCGCTGCGGCATGGCTATCCCCGAGATCTTCGCCCAGGAGGGCGAGGCCGGCTTCCGCGCGAGGGAGGCGGCCGCCCTCCGGGAGATCCCCGAGTCCGGGCCCTTCGTCATGGCCACCGGAGGGGGGGCCTTCGTCGCCGCCGAGAACCGCGCCCTTATGGCCAGCAGGGGCTGGGCCTTCGCCCTCGAGGCCAGGCCCGAGACGATCTACGCGAGGATCGAGCGCCAGCGGCGCCTCGCGGAGCCCGGCGCCGCCCGGCCTCTCCTCGAGGCCGGGGACCCGATCGAGCGGATCCGCTCGCTCAAGGCCCTCCGCCAGGGCGCCTACGCCCTCGCCGACTGGACCGTGCACACCGACCGCCTCTGCGTTGAGCAGGTCGTGGGGGAGATCCTCCGCGGCCGCGAGCTCCTCGAGGCGGCCAAGGAGGTCGTATGAGGCGGGTACTCGTCCTTCACGGGCCCAACCTGAACTGGCTGGGCAAGCGCGAGCCCAAGGTCTACGGACACTTCACGCTGGATGAGGTCAACCAGGCCCTCGAGGAGCTCGCGGCCGAGCTGGGGATGGAGCTGAAGATCATGCAGACGAACTGGGAGGGCCAGATCGTCGACTGGATCCAGGCGGAGTCCGAGTGGGCCCAGGGCATCCTGATCAATCCCGGGGCCTTCACGCACTACTGCTACTCGCTCAGGGACGCGATCGCCTCGGTCAGCCTCCCCGCCGTCGAGGTCCACTGCACCAACATCCACGCCCGCGAGGCATTCAGGCACGAGTCCGTCGTCGTGCCCGTCTGCGTCGGCCAGATCTCGGGCTTCGGCCTGAACAGCTACCTGCTCGGGCTCAGGGCCCTCAACCACTACATCGAGGCCCGGATCGACTGAGGCCGGGCCGCCGGCCGATGGCGGCCGGGGCAAAAAAGAAGGGGCCGCCCTCGGGCGGCCCCTTCACGCTCGCCGCCGGCCGGAGCCGGCGGCGCGTTAGGCGAAATGGATCAGACGAGGCCCTGGGCGAGCATGGCGTCAGCGACCTTCTTGAAGCCGGCGATGTTCGCGCCCACGACGTAGTTGCCCTCGAAGCCGTACTGCTTCGCGGTGTCGTAGGCGGCCTTGTGGATGTTGACCATGATGGCGTGGAGCCTCTCGTCGACTTCCTCGGCGCTCCAGGCCAGGCGCATGGAGTTCTGACTCATCTCGAGGCCGGAGGTGGCGACGCCGCCCGCGTTCACGGCCTTGCCGGGGCCGAAGGGGATCTTCTTCTCGACGAAGAGCTTCCAGGCCTCGGGGGTGCAGCCCATGTTCGAGACCTCGGCGACGACCTTGACGCCGTTGGCTAGGAGGGTCTTAGCGTCCTCGCCGTTGAGCTCGTTCTGGATGGCGCAGGGCATGGCGATGTCGACCTTCTGCTCCCAGGGCTTCTTCCCGGCGAAGAACTTGGCATTCGGGAACTTCTTCGCGTAGTTCTCGACCTTGTTGCGGTCGATGACGAGCATCTGGTTGAGGTAGTCCCACTTCTCCTGGGTGCCGATGCCGTCGGGGTCGAAGATGTAGCCGTCCGGGCCGGAGATGGTGACGACCTTGGCGCCGAGCTGGGTACCCTTGATGCAGGCGCCCCAGGCCACGTTGCCGAAGCCGGAGACGGAGATGGTCTTGCCCTTGAGGCTGTCGTTCCGGGCCTTGAGCATCTCCTCGACGAAGTAGATGGCGCCGAAGCCGGTGGCCTCGGGGCGGACGAGGGAGCCGCCGAAGGAGAGGCCCTTGCCGGTGAGGACGCCGGTGAACTCGTTGGCCAGGCGCTTGTACTGGCCGAAGAGGTAGCCGATCTCGCGGCCGCCGACGCCGATGTCGCCGGCGGGGACGTCGGTGTCGGGGCCGATGTGGCGGAAGAGCTCGGTCATGAAGCTCTGGCAGAAGCGCATGATCTCGTTGTCGCTCTTGCCGTTGGGGTCGAAGTCGGAGCCGCCCTTGCCGCCGCCCATGGGGAGGCTCGTGAGGGAGTTCTTGAAGGTCTGCTCGAAGCCGAGGAACTTCATGGTGGAGAGCTGGACCTTGGGGTGGAAGCGCAAGCCGCCCTTGTAGGGGCCGATGGCGCTGTTGAACTGGACGCGGTAGCCGCGGTTGACGTGGTACTCGCCCTTGTCGTCGATCCAGGGCACGCGGAACATGACCGTGCGCTCGGGCTCGACTATCCGCTCGAGGATCCGCTGGGCCTTGTACTTGGGCTCGGCGTCGACGAGCGGGGAAATGGACTCGAAGACCTCCTCGGCGGCCTGGAGGAACTCGGTCTCCCAGGGGTAGCGGGCCTTGACGTCATCGAGCACCTGCTTGATATACGGGTTCATCACACCCTCCTTGTCGGTGTTCTTCGGAACTTGGATAGTCCGAAGCGATAGAGCAGAGAGAATTTTATTGTATACCTTGATATCGAATCGGGCAAGGGCGAAGCGAATATACAAAACGCGGTTTCACATTCTAAAACACTTGGCGGCAAAAAGCCCGTGAAACTGTTCTGGAACAGGGGTTCTTTTTGCCTCGGCGAGGCTCTGCGCGCGCGAGATTATCCGAGGGATGGAATGGGCTCCCGCCCTAGCGCATCTTCCGCACGAGGTTGAAGAGGCCCGGCCACTCGCTCCGGCGCTCGGGAATCGCGGGCGCCTCCGGCTTCGCCGCGGCGCCGGCTTGCGGCGCCGGCTTGGGCGCCGGCAGTACCTCGTCCCCGACGTTGACCGCGTCGAAGAAGCCGGCCCGCTTGAGCCTGCCCTCGGAGGCCTCCTCGCCGACGCGCTCGAGCTCGATCTCGCCCAGGAGGGCCTCGGGCGCGTAGGCCTGCCCCAGGCCCTCGGGCCTCACCGCGAGGCTCCCCTTCTTGAGGACGAGGAGCTTGTCCCCCGGCGCGAGGCCCTCGGCCTTGCCGAGGTCGACGAGGACCCGATCCTGGCCCCGTTTGACGATGACGCCGCGGGGGGCCAGGGAGGAGACGAGGGAGTCGCAGATCCTGGAGGCCGCGCTCTTGAGCCGGTCGTTGCCCGAGCGGTAGGCCTCGACGCTCGCCGCGGGGCTGCCCGTGCGGGCGACGCGGAGCTCGAGGGAGATGGAGAGCTCGCGCTCGCTCTCCCTGATCCTCGCGATCGCGAAGTAGTCGACCTCCGCCTCCCTCGCCCTGCGGAAGGCCTCGGCGTAGGTGGGGGCGGCCGGGGGCACCTCGGCGACGGAGAGGCGGGGCGATGAGGAGAGGATGTCCTTGAGGTAGCCCAGGACGGCGGCCTCGGCCCCGGCGTGGACGCAGGCGTCGGGCGAGCTCTCGTACATGAGGGCCAGGGAGTAGTGCCGCTTCGGGAGGGACTCCTCCTCGACCGACCAGGCCCGGCCCAGGTCCTCCGCGAGGAGGGACTCGTAGATCTCGATCGCGTCGAGGACCTCGCGGGAGGCGCGGCCGTTGTCCTTCAGGAAGCGGAGCTCGGAGAGGTACTTGCCCGGATAGCCCCGCGACTTGAGGAGCTCCGCGTAGAGGAGCCGCCCCGAGCCCGAGTAGGGGTAGATGCGCAGGCCCCGGCGGTACTCGAAGAGGGCGGGATCGTAGAGGCTCCGCTCCGCGAGCTCGCGGCCCCGCTGGAAATGCCACTCGGCGTAGGCCTCGCGCGACTGGTCCTCGGCCGGCGAGTCCTCCATCACGATGAGCTCGAGGGCGACGCGGGCGAGCTCGTCGTCGGGCCTGAGGGAGGTCGCGGTCCTGAGGCTGTAGACCGCGTCGGCGCGCTTGCCGGCCGCGGCCTGGGCCGCGCCGAGGGTGTACCAGGCCATGCCGTCCCTGCGGTCGCGGGCCACCGCCTCGCGCATGAGGGCGACGGCCTCGGCGTAGGAGCCCGAGCGGAACATGAGCTGGGCGAGGAGGAGGCGGGCCTCGGCGTAGCCGGGCTTGATGCCGAGGGCGGCGCGGGCGTGGAAGGCCGCGCCCGCGGCGTCGCCCGCGTAGTCGGCGACCTGGGCCGCCACGTACTGGGTGCGGCTCTCGCCGCCGTGGTAGCGCAGGGCCCGCTCCACCAGGGCGCGGGCCTCCTCGGCCCTGCCCTGCTCCCGCGCGAGGAGGGCGAGGGAAAGAAGGGCGCGGCCGTTCTGCGGGGAAAGCCGGAGGCTGTCCTCGAGGCGGGCGCGGGCCTCGGTGCGCCTGCCCTCGGCCAGGTCGAGGACGGCGAGGCCGAATCTGGCGTCGAGGTCGTTGGGCGCCCGGCCGATCACGAGCCCGAAGGACTTCTTCGCGCCGGCCAGGTCGCCGAGGGCGGCGAGGACGAAGCCCTCGAGGTTGGCCAGGGCGTTGTCCCCCTTGCGGAGGGCCAGGGCCCGCCTCGCGTAGGAGAGGGCCTGGTCGTACTCGCCCAGGCCGTAGTAGGACTCGGCGAGGCCGGCGAGGGCCTCGCCGTAGGAGGGATTGCGGGCGATGGCCGCGAGGTAGGCCTCGATGGCCCCGTACCAATCCTCGGCGAAGCGCAGCTCCTCGGCCGCGGCGAAGGATTCCCTGGCCGTGGCGGCCGGCGGGACGGCCTGGGCGGCCGCGGACAGGGCGGCCGCGGCGAGCAGGAGCGCGGCGGCCGCGGCGCGCGGGAGCGATGAGGACCTCGATGCCATGCCTTACTCCTCGCCCTCCGCGGCGCCGCCCGGGGCGGGGCGCCGCGAGATCTTCACCGACGTTATGCGATGCCCCTCGATGTCCTGGACCGTGAAGTCCAGGCCTCCGGCGCTCACCCGCTCGTAGCGGGCGGGGATCTTGCCGAAGAGGGCGAAGACGTAGCCCCCGAGGGTCTCGAACTCGCCCGAGGGGAGCTCGGCCCCGATCTCCCTGCCCAGGTCCTCGAGGTCGGCCCGCGCGTCGCAGAGCCAGGCGCCCTCGCCGAGGCGGACCACGTCCTCGCGCTCCTCGTCGAACTCGTCCTGGATCTCGCCGACGATCTCCTCGATGATGTCCTCGAGGCAGACGATCCCCGAGACGCCGCCGTACTCGTCCACCGCGATGGCGATGTGCACGTGGCGGCGGCGGAACTCGCGCAGGAGCGAGTCGATGCGCTTGGACTCGGGGACGAAGTAGGGCTTGCGCAGGATGTCGGCGAGGGCGAAGTCCCCGCCCTTGACGAGGGCCCGCAGGAGGTCCTTGGCGTAGAGGACCCCGACTATCTCGTCTATCGTCTCCCGGTAGACGGGGATCCGGGAATGGCCGCTCGAGACGACCGCCTCGAGGAGCTCCTCGCGGCCGGCGTCCAAGGGGAGGAACACGGCGTCGATGCGGGGCACGAGGACCTCGCGGACCGTGGTCTCCGAGAGCTCCTTGACCCCCTCGATCATCTCGCGGCGCTCGCTGGCGGCGAGCTCCTCGCGGGCGCGGTCCTCGCCGGCGGGAGCGCCTCCCGGGGCGCCGTCCCGGGTCCCCGCCCCGCGGCGGCCGAGCATCCGCCCGAGGAGGGCCGAGAGCGAGGCGCTCACCGGCCCTCCCCCCCGCCGGCCTCCGCCCGGCCGGGTCGGGCGAGGCGCCGGAGCAGCTCCTCCTGGAGGGAGAGCATCGGGTTGGATAGGTCGTTGTCGGCGTGGTCCATGCCGGCGAGGTGGAGGATGCCGTGGAGCACGAGGCGCCTGAGCTCCTCGCCGCGGTCGATCCCGCCCTCGTCCGCGTTGCGCGAGAGGCTATCGAGGGAGATCACGATGTCGCCCGCGAGGTAGCGCTCGGCGCCCGAGGGATCCCGGTAGCTCGCCCCCTGCTCGAAGGAGAGGACGTCGGTCGGCTCGTCCTTGTCGCGGTACTGCAGGTTCAGGCCCCGGATGAAGCGATCGTCGCACAGGAGGATGGAGAGGTCCCAGCCCTCCTTCCCGAGCTCGGCGAGGGCCGAGAGGGCGAAGCCGCGGGCCAGCTCGAGCCACTCGGGGGTCCCCACGCCCTCGACGGAGATCTCCACCTCGTTCCGCGGCGCCGCGCTCCGCGGTTCCGCCTTCGCCGGCTTCTCGTTCCGCGGCCCCTCGCTCATCTGGCTTGCTCCCGCCCGACCTTCGGGTACTCGATCCGCGAGTGGAAGTGGCCGGCGAGGATGCGGGTGAAGCTGTCGCGTATCGCGTCGATATCCTTGAAGGTGAGGTCGCAGCGGTCGAGCTGTCCCTGCTTCACCTTGTCCATGACTATCTCCCGGATGAACTCCTCGAGCCGGGGCATCGTCGGGCGCTTGAGGCTGCGCGTCGCCGCCTCGACCGAGTCCGCCAGCATGACGACCGCCGCCTCCTTCGACGCGGGAGGCTGGCCGGGATAGGAGAAGTCCTCCGGGTTCGCCTCGGGCTCGGACTTGCGCGCCTCGGCCAGGAACCAGGCTATCGCCGCGTTGCCATGGTGCTGGGCGACGATGTCGACCACCGCGTCCGGCAGGCCGAGGGCCCGGGCCTTCTCGGCGCCGATCTTGACGTGGCTCCGGATCACCGTGGCGGATAGGCGCGGGGAGAGCTCGTCGTGCTTGTTGTAGCCCGACTGGTTCTCGACGAAGTACTCCGGCTGCTCGATCTTGCCGATGTCGTGGTAGTAGGCCCCGACCCGCGCGAGCAGGGGATCGGCGCCGATCTCGCGGCAGGCCGACTCGGCGAGGTGGGCCACGGTGACCGAGTGGCTGTAGGTGCCCGGCGCCACGGTGAGCAGGCGCTTGAGGATCGGCGAGTTGAGGTCGGAGAGCTCCATGAGGCGGAAGCGCGTCGGCGCGTTGAGCGCCTGCTCCAGCACCGGCAGGAGGGCTAGGGCGAGGAGGGCGCAGGCGAAGCCGTTGCCGGCCCCCCAGAGCGCGGCCCAGAGCACGGCCCCGGAGCCCGAGGCGCCCGGGGCGGCGAGGAAGGCGGCCGCGGCACCCTCGAGGAAGGCCAGGAGGGCGCCGGCGCGCACGAGCTCGATGCGCGAGGAGGCCGAGCGGACCGCGAAGGTCCCCGCCGCGCTCGACAGCGAGCAGAAGACCAGGAGGCGCGCGTCCAGGCCAGCGGCCGCCTGGGCCAGGAGGGCGAGTATCATGCCGTAGAGGGCCGAGTAGCGGGGGCCGGCGAGTACCGAGGTGAGCATGGCCAGGAGGGCCGTGGGCAGGAGGAAGCCGACGGACATGGGCTCGTCGGCGAGGAGCCGCGCGACGAGGAGGGCGGCGATGAAGTAGGCGAAGGCCGCCGCGCCGAGGAGGTAGTCGTGGGACCTCCGCTGCCTCGAGCCGGCGACGCCGGGGCCGAGGACGAAGAGGCCGAGCGCGATGGTGGCCGCGAGGAGGCCGACGCCGCCCAGGCCGGCGCCCCAGTCGACGCGGGATAGCTCGTCGCGGGCGTCGGCCAGCTTGGCGGCGTCGGCGGCGGAGACGACGGCGCCCTTGCGCAGGATATGCTCGCCCTTGGCGATGGTGCGCCGCACCGGCTCGACCCGGGAGCGCACGGCGTCGAGGCGGCGCTCGCTCTGCTCCGCGTCGAAGAAGGCGTTCTCGACCGCGAAGGAGCGCACGAGGCCCCCGGCCAGGGCCGCCACGGGGCGGCCGATCCTCCGGACCGCGGCCTCCTCGTCGATCGCCGATCCGAGATTCTTGAAGGTGAGGAGGCGGCCGCGGGGTATCTCCTCGGCGGCCGCCTTCCCCTCCGAGACGCGCCGGAGCTCGACGTAGTCGCCGTTGTAGCGCTCGAGGCCCTGGGCGGGCAGGGCGGCGATGCCCCGGTCGAGGAGCCGCCTGAGCATGGCCTCGGCCTGGGAGAGGGCCTGGGCGCGGTAGGGCGAGCGGGCGACG
>Ga0209310_1000693_pt1 | contig 33566 bp, 28 predicted proteins | sample AD_UKC030_MetaG_FD_184415 | JGI IMG/M metagenome (GOLD analysis project Ga0209310, IMG submission 184415) | Active sludge microbial communities of municipal wastewater-treating anaerobic digesters from USA - AD_UKC030_MetaG (SPAdes) (version 2) | ecosystem: Engineered > Bioreactor > Anaerobic >...
TGATTAAGCAGAACGAAACACGTATCGTCACCATGTCGACGCATCTCGCGGCCCTTGCTCCCGCTAGCGCACTGCGTCACGTTACGGCCGGCAAGTGCATCGCGCTCTGCCAGTGGGGCCATGTCGATTGGGAACTGGGTGCGTTGATCCTGGCCAGAATGGTGCAGTCGGAGCCAGCATTAGTTCTCGCTTTACTCGAACCACACTATCGAGGATTAGCCGAAGCTTTCTCTCAGCCTAGCCCGACTTTCTACAATGATGGCTTGTTGTTTCTACGCCTCCTTGCACAGGTTGCACCTAGCGGGCTGGCCAGAGTGCTAGAGCAGATTAATGTCGAAAAGGCTGCGCTCGGATGGCGCAACGCGCTTCGCGGCTGTGAGAACAATAGTAAGGTTGGCGCAAAGGTACAAGCGCGGCAGGTAGTTTCGTTGCTGATCCACTATGCGTTTGAACGTGATGACGATGTCGGTGAGCTTGCGCGTCAATTACGACGGGACTTTCCCCGACTGTCCGTGCCTTTAGCGAAAACTCTTGAGCAGATCGACATAACTGAACCGATCGAGTGAGCGTACCGCAGTTGTGTTTGCTGCCTTTCCCTCGCCCGTTTGACATTATCGCCCGTAGGTCAGGAGTTCGGTGCGGACATTGGGTCCGCACCGCTTGAGCGACTACAGCACTTTCCAATGTCGCCATTCGAAAACGTTCGGCAAACAAGTCTGGCTCGATGAAAATGAGAGGCCGCGGAGAGCGCATATGGGAGAACAATGGCGTCACGAATGGGGTTTCGGGCTTGACGCGGCTACGCCGTTCCCTCGGAGGCGGCACGGCAACAAACTTCATTGCACCTTGGCTGTCATAGGCTGGCGTTCGCGCCGTCGGATTGTTCCTCCTCCGCTTGCTCCGCATTTGCGCCAACCATTTTCGATTCAGCCACGGGGGCGAATTTGTCGACGACGAAGGTCGGCCCGCGACCGCAAAAAAGCACCTTTACCCTGACGATGTCGTTTCGCTCCGGGTTTCCTGCGCGTTCGCGGGCAGCCTTGAGGCGGCCGACAAGAAAGCGGTATTTGGCCTTCAAGTCTTCGTCACGCGCGGCGTTCAGGAAATCGACGGCATAGTCGCCGCCCCTGCTGTCGGCGAGGCGTTCTGCGACAAACCGGTCCAGCCTCTCCATCCAATCGGGCGGGCAGTCAGCCCGGCGGAAAACCGCCTCCACCAGGTGCCCAAGGAGCTCCCCATAGGCGCCAAGCTGCGGGTTGATCCGGACCAGCGATTTAAGAAACTCAAGGATCACCTTCTCGATTGACGCGAGTTCCGTCTCCGTCGAGGAGACGTAATCCTTAAGGAGCTTCATTCCTCTTTGAAGCGACCAGTCGCCTTGGGAGAGCATCCAGAGGATGTTGCCGGAATCCAAGGACACGAATGAACGCTTGGAGAGAAAGGATCCGGAGGTGAAGGCGTTCGCATCTCGTTTAGGAAGGATGCCGGAAGCGGACGCTGCCATCACCAATGCCTGGGGCCACACGCCGTCGACTCCCGCGAAGTGCTTTGCCATCTGACGCAGCCGTCCGTCGAGCGTGAGGAGCAGCCCGCCACGCTCCTTCGCGAGAAGCACGGCCTCCCTCCCCTCCTCCCCGAGAATCTCGGAAACACTGGCGGCCTCCTCGTCTTCCCCGAAATCCCCGTAGCCAGGTTCGACCCGGCAGTGCTCGCTGAGAACATTCAGAAGCCTTTCGCCGAAATCCGACTGCCTTTTTCGGTATGACTCGTCGTATTCGACGAAGCCGATCCGGCCACCGGCGTCGTAGGCCGTTCCGGCTTCGGGAGTCGACTTGGAACGTTCGGCGAAGGCTTCGATTATCTCTTTCGTCCTGTGGCTGACGAGAACCTCCCCAAGACAGGAAAGCGCCGACTCCGAGTTGAACCTTGCTAGTTCTGCCAAGGCGAAGGAGTCCGCCACGAAGGGCTTTTCCCGCTTCAACACGAGTTCCAAGGCGGCAGTCCTCTCCGTGCCCAACCCCGTGCCCACAAACAAGGGAGGCGCCTCGTCCGGCCACCCTTGACAGACGTCCACCGGCGAACGCCCGATCAACTCAGACAGCTTGGACAGCGTCAGAAGGCCCTGGGCGTAGATGTCCAGCATTCCTTGGGAAAAGGCCGAGGATCTGTTCAGCATTTCGTACAGGGGGGCCAAATCCTTCACGGGATCGCCGGAATCGCCGATTTTCAGCGACTGCACGTTCGGCAGCCCGTCCAGCCTGGCTGCGCGATCCTGAGCCATTTCAAGCAGGGTGAGGTAAGAGGAGCCGATGGAGGCTATCCGAACCGTCTTCGCCGTCCCGAACGTCATGGAGACCTCGACCTCGTCCCCAACCCCCCTGCCGATGAAGGACTGGACGAACTCCGAAGCCGGATGGTAGAAGCCGGTCCTGTAAGGCAAACCTTCGCAGTCCAAGGGGTCGATGGCGAAACTGTCCCGACGCCCGTCCGCCTCCTCGAACACGCAATTGCAGCCGGGGGAAACGCAGGTAGGGCTGCTTTCCAACGACGGAATCTTGTTTGTCAGCAGGGAAAGCAGGTATGCGGAAAGCGCGTCGCGGTCGTCCGGATTCATGCGCACCAGCCGATACAGGCGGCGCAGGGCCCGTTCCGTCCGCCCGTATCTGAGCTCCAGGCTTGCCAAGGAGGCGACATTTCGCACCGACCCCGTCAGGTCGTCCGGTACGCCTAACAGTTCATCTTGGAAGCGTGACGGGCCGGCCACCCGGTCCAGAACGGACATCCAGAACAACCACGAGGCGGCCTCGCCAGGACGCTTGTCGAGTTGCTTCCTGGCCAAGGGTTCGAGGAAATGCCAATCCCCGGCCATCTGGCCCATGTCCATGGCGCACCGCCTCAAATCCTCGACGTCCGCCCATCCCTCAGGAAGCGAGGCCAGCAAGGCCTTGGCCTTCCCCCTCTTCCCGGTTTCGACGTGGCAGGTCAGGAGTCTGGCGTGAAGCTCCGACGCCGTCTTGGCGCCAGGGGCAAGCAGACGTTCGTAGAGTTTGGACGCCTCCTGCCATCTCGACGCGTTGAACAGGGTCTCCGCCACAATCAGCAACTCGCCCTGCGGGCTCTCCGGGCCGATTGTCGACAAGGCGGCGGTCTCCATCTTCTCCGCCTCGTCCGGCCTGCCGGCCCACCTCATGATTGGCGCCGCCCTGCACAGCAGGTCGATTTCTCCGGTGCCGATTGGGTCGGCGCGGAGGATCATCTCGACGACCTTAGACTTCCCGCCCCTCTTTGCTGTCGCGGCCCACACCAGGCCGGAGATGTAGCGGAGTATTTCGCCACACTCAGGAAAACGTTCCACGGCCTTCAGATGGGCGGTCTCCACGAATCCGGCGTCGCCGCCGGCTGCGGCTATTTCGCACGCGGCCGCTACCGACTCGATGGTCAGCTCGTCGATATGCTCCTTGGCGACGGCGAGCGCGTCGGCCTTCCGGCCGAGTTCGTCGAGGGCCTGTATCTCAATCCTGACGAGTTGGGGGTCGGCGACGCCGCCGGCCCTGGCTTCTCCGACCAAGTCGAGGGCCGACCGGGCGTCGCCGAGCAGAAGGAAGGCGAACCCGAGATTGGCCGCGGCCCTGGATACGTCGTCGGTTTGCACCGACCACAGCCGCTCGGGGTGAGGCAGGAACAGTTCCGTCGCCCTCGCCAATCTGCGTCGACGCTCGGCCGGAAGCAGGCCGTGCAGAGCGAGGACCGGGTCCTTGGCGCAGTCCTCCACCGCAAACGCGAGGAAGGCGTCCCGCGCGAAAAACCCTGAATCCTTGTGTTCAGCGGCAGATTCAGCCTGCTCCAAGGCCTTTTCATGGTTTCCCGCCTGATGGCTGGCGGCCGCCGCGAAATAGAGGATTTCGGCCTCGCCCCTTATCTTGGGCGGCGCGTCTTCGATGGCGACGTTCTCCCCCAGCAAGACGCGGGCGTTGGCCGTCGCGATCCAGACCTGGGAGGACAGGGGAAAGCGTTCCGACTCCTCGCTCCCCGCCTTGACGGCGCCTTCGTTGTCCCCGGAGAGCATCAGCCCGCGGACCCTCCCTGCGGCGACCCTCTCGTCGTCCGGGCAGCATGCGTACGCCTTGGCGAACAGTCGGGCCGCCTCGCCGGGGTCATCTCTGGACAGCCAGAAACACACGCCCCTTTGATGGTGCCAGCGCGCCTTTTGATGGGCGTCGAAGCCGGAAAGGTCTTTGCCGGCGGCGTCGGCGTTTTCAAGGGCGTCGCGGAACTTCCCGGCCCTGATGAGGGCGCTCGTCCGGTCCAACTGCTCGGTGACCATCTTGTTCAGGGAATCGGCCCGGCCCTGTGGCAGGACGGCCTCCACGAGCATCTCCTTGGTGTCCAGCACCGCCCTCAGGGTATCCGAGGCCCCTCTTTTTATTTCCTCATGCCCCCTCTCGATGCGGTTGAAGACGCCGCCGGGCGAGTTAGGGGCGTAGGTTTCCTGAAGGATGGGAAAAGATGAGACCCTGGTCTCGATGTCCTCCCAAAAGTCGACGGTCACATCGAACATGTCCTTCGCGACCCTCTCGCCCGAAAGCTTCTGGACCTTCTGTTGCAGAGCGGCGTCGCTGGGAGTCGTCGTCGCGATGAGCAGGCGCGTTATCGGCTGCTTTCCGTCGTCCGCCTTGCGCACCTCCTCCTCGACGTGTGCCCAAGTCAGTTTCGTCTTGTAATACTTCTTGCATTGGACGCCGATCTTCCCGGCGCCCTTGTGGGTGACGTAGACGTCCACGCCCCTTTGCTCCTGCCCCTTGCGTCCGTTCATGTTCGGCAGCGGGTCCCCGAAGACGACGCCATATATCTCGGCGCACATCTTTTCGAAATCGCCTTCGCTTTTTGGGATGGAAAGTTCTGTTGGGATGCCTAACAAGATTCGTCCTCAGGTCGCGCGACTAGCCTTAGATTATGACGTATATGAGAAAAAGCCGCCCTTCAAGTGACATGAAGCCTCAACGTCGGCAACCTACGCGTCACCGGCCACTCGACCGAACCAGTGCCAACGGCGGCAAAGGCATATCAGTTTCCGTAGGTCGTCGGCAGGTTTCAGAGTCGAACGGACCTTTGAACGGTGATAGCGCACCTGTCAGCGAGAACGGATAGGATAGCGATTTGGCATGTGCTCGCAGTGGGCCGAGCTAACGCTCATTGGAATAGAAATGAAACCCGAAACCTTTTGGTGTGGATCTCCTGACCCCGTAGATATCTATTTATACGTTCTTGAGTTGAACGATGGATGCTATTACATCGGTCTCACATCAGACATTGCCAAGCGCTTGAAACAACATTGGGACGGTGAGGGATTTGGTGCAGAATGGACTCGCCTTCATAAGCCACGCCGGGTGATGCACGCAATAAACACCGCAACACGAAATACCCGTGAAGCGGAAGACCTAGAAAACGAAGTCACCATTTTGATGATGATCCGTCATGGCATCGAAAATGTGAGGGGTGGGCATTTCAGTTATCCCGATCGCCAACTGGTCGAACATCATCTGCGCATAAAGGGGGCTTGGGAGCGGGTCGTACTAAACGAACTCGACAAACAACCCTGTGACACGAATGAATCTTGGGATCAGGCGATGTGCTCATTGCTTCAGCATGCCACCCGTTTCTACGATGCGGGCTCCCCCAAAGACCAACAGCAGGTACTCTTTGCTGATATCTATCGGCTGACCCGCTATCGCTACTGGCGCGATGAATTCGCGCCGGCGCTTACACCGGCATTTTGGGGTGGCAAAGGAATCCTTCCTGTGCTCCTGTCTTTTAAGCTGGGGCGAACCGTTGGTAGTCGGCTCGATGGTCCATTTAACGTTCTGGCCGCAGCTTTGTGTCGAGGGAAAAATGGGGATCACCCGCAGCGCCGCCTATTTCTAAAAGTGTGGCAAACCTACGAACCTTCGCGCACGGCAAAACAGGCAATCACGCTTGGAAAATTCATGGGCTATTTAGATGAAGAGGCGCTGGACGACAGGCAATACGATGAATTTATCTCGGTATTGTTTCCAGAAACCCGGCATTTGCTGCGCTAAAACGCATCTTGCGGAATGCATCTTTGAACATCGGAAAGTTGCCGTTCGGGGTCATTAGGTACGGAAGGGCCGCTACCCCCCCGACTGCCGCCAAATACCGAACGACTGGCCAATGACAGGTAAGTCCGAACAGCAGAAATCAGATCAACTCCCCTGCCCTATTTCGTTTGACATTATCCCCAGTAGGTCAGCTATTCGGCATAGTTAACCGTCATCTGATCCAGATAACGGAAACCTCAAGATGCTGCGTTAAGTGCCTTGGCGAACCAATCATATCCCCATAATTGATTGACGATAGCGCTACCTGTCGCGCTAGAACGACTGCTAACCTGATCGTCATCAAGAATTGTCGGGCCGATTATGGAAAATCCCAACGCTAACGTATCCCTCCGCAGCCGCCTGATCCAGGCGGCATTGGATTGCTTCCTCGCCGACGATTATCACAAAGTCAGTACCCGCCGCATTGCGGAATGCGCCAGCGCCAACGTGTCGATGATCCGCTACTACTTCAGCAGCAAGGAAGGTCTCTACGAGGAAATGATCCGCGAAACCCTGAGCCCACTGCTCGATGTCCTCGACGGGCCGCTACTCGCTTCGACAGGCGGTTTCGCCGATTTCCTCGGCCTGTATTACCGGACCATGTCGGCCCGCCCGGAATTCCCCAAGCTTATTCTCAAAGTGCTGGCGCTCCGCCACGGGCCGGGCCGCCGTTTCATCCAGCAATTGCTGGAACGCGGGCGCACCCGCGGTGCCGGCAAAGTCGCCGAGCTAAAATCGCGGGGACAGATTGCTCCAGCCACCGATCCTGACATTCTGCGCTTGGCCTTCGTTAGCCTGGCCATGACGCCCATGCTGCTCAAGGACATCTTCGAAGAGCAGATGGAACGTCCTATGGACGAGGCCTTTTTAAACAACCTAGCGAGTTTCAATGGTCACCTGTTCGCTGCAGGCCTGGCGACGGCAGTTCCCGGCACAGAAGGAGATAAGCCATGACGCTGCAGATGAATGTCGGCGCGGTGCGCCGATTCGCAAAGGCCATGAAATTCGGCGCCTGGCTGCAGTCGATTCCTAACAAGCTCACGCCAGCACCTTTCCGACTGGTACAGATCGGTTCTGCCTACTGGCAGTCGCGGGCTCTCTGCGTTGCGGCACAGCTCGATGTGGCCACCCTGCTTGGAGAAGAAAACCTGAGTGCAACGGAGCTTGCCGCTCGCCTTGGTGTCAGCGCCGATGCGCTCGGACGCCTGCTGCGTCTACTCGTGGCAATAGGCGTATTTGCAGAAACGGCGCCCATGGTTTACCGAAACAACAAGCTATCTCGTCACCTGCGCAGCGATAAGCCCGACAGCGTGCGTGCCATGATCTTGCTGCACAACTCGGAAGCCATGAGCCGCCCCTGGTTTGAGCAGCTGGACGCCGGCATCCGTAGCGGTACGCCACCCTTCCAACTCAGTCATGGGGAGGAGCTGTTCGGTTATCTCGACCATCATGCCGATTTTGACCGGCTTTTCTCGGCCGCCATGGATAGCGTCGAGAACTTGGCCGGCGACGGTTTTGCCACTGATCTGGACTGGGGCCGGTTTGACCGGCTGATTGATCTCGGCGGCTCGCGTGGCAGCAAGGCACTGACCATCCTGAAACACCATCCCAAGCTATCTGCCCTAATTATGGACCGTCCCCAAGTCATCGAGGAAGCCGAGTGTTACTGGGCCAATCATCCGACACCGGGTATTGATCGCCTGCGTTTTCAGTCCGGAGACCTGCTCGATAGCATTCCCTTCGCCACTGGCCCGCAGGATATCTATCTACTTTCGGCGGTCCTGCACGCCTTCGACGACGCGACCTGCGTGCGGCTCATGCGCCAGCTCCGTGCCGCCATGGGCGACAGTGGCGCCTGCGCGGCAGTGCTGGAAATGGTCGTACCGGAAACCGGCGCTGATGTCGCCAGCGCTTCATTCGACATGCAGATGTTCGTCGGGTGCCGAGGGCGAGAACGGACGCTCAGCGAATGGAAATCGCTCATTCAGGCCAGCGGGCTGGCGCTCGAAGAAGTCATTGGGCTGCGCTCGCTCGGCAGCATCCTGGTCCTGCGCTCTATTTGAACAACTGGCAGCTTCCAGAAATTGGCATGACGTCTCGTTGCACGCCCGTTTCGCGGAAGCTGCCATTGATCTACGATTTCAGAGGCAGGTAGATGTCGGTCACCAGCTCATGCTCTGGCGTTTCCGGCATCAGGTTGAGGTAATGGAAATAGAGCGGAAAATCGCGCAGTTCCTCGCCACTCTCCGGTAACCAGTCGCGGTAGAGCGGATAAATGCTCTCGCCTATCCTAGTGTGGGAGCCGTAATGCCGCACCCGCGCACAACGACCGCCGGGAATGCTTTTCGTGATCACGCCCTGCGGGTTGGGCGGAACCTCGCCATTCACCTCGCCGCAGATATCGAAGCGGAAGTCAGCAGGCTCGCAGGTGTCTGGGTTGTCGTAGACCACGCCGAAGCTCCGGCTGCTGTTCTTGGGCGAAAGACCGCTCGTCTTGCGCCAATCAATGAACTGGCCGACAGAGTCATTGACCCTTTCGGTCGGGCCGCGATGCTCCATGACGGCAATACGGGTGGTTTTGAAATCGACGATCTCGACTTGCACGGTTTGTTTCCTTTCCGGGATACAGAAGCGATAGCGCTCATGCCAGGACTCCCAGTCCGGCTGTCGCCTGAATGCGGAGGGCGACTGGCCGAAAGTGTTCCTGAAAGCACGCGTAAACGATTCCGGGTTTTCGAAGCCGGCGTCCAGGGCGATGTCGATGATTTTGTCCTGCCGACTGAAAGCGAGCCGATAACTGGCCTGCCGCAGACGCAGCAACTGGATGTAACGACCAACGCTGGTACCGACGTATTCGGCGAATTGCCGATGAAAGTGAAACTTGGAGAAATTGGCGACCTGGCTCAGAAGCTCCGTGCTCAGCGTTTCGCCCAGATTGGACTCGATATGGTCGAGCACTTTCGCAAAGCGCCTTGCGTATTTTTCAGCCTGTGTGTCGCTCATCATTCATCCTTGGTTCACGGCGCACACTATGCGCGGGACGCACCGGCAAATCCTGACCGTAATTGCTCTATGTATCGGCGAATCTTCAACGGACAGGAAGGAGTTGCCCGAGTTTCTCCAGGATGATCGCCTCCAGTTGCTTGATGACAGCGTTGGGCTCCGCCTCCGCCCGATGCAGCAGCAGACCGATGCTGGGCAGCTCCGGCATGCCCGTCAGAACCTGCAACTGTGCCGGCAGCCCGGCCGAAGTCCGGATTGTGATCCCCAATCCGGCCGCTACCGCCGCCCAGATACCGCTCAGGCTGGCGCTACTGAAGGCGAGACGCCAGGCGATGCCGGCCCGATCGAGCGCGGCGGTCGCTGCATTACGCATCAGACAAGGTGCTTCGAAGGCTACCAGCGGCAGCGGTTTATCCTGCCAATCGATCACTTCCCCCTGGCGTCCAATCCAGCACATCGGAAGCTCGGCGAGGCGCTGACCATAAGCAAATCCTTGTCCGGAATCCCAGGCCAGCGCGAGATCAAGCTGGCCACTGCCAAGCAGTTCGAGCAATTCAGCATTGCGCGCCACACGGGCCTCGATGCGCACCTGCGGATGAGCACGGGCAAAGCTGCCCAGGGCCTCGGTCAGCAAGCTTTCGCCAAAATCTTCCTGCAAGCCGAGGCGCACACAGCCGGCCAGATCGGCACCGCGCACGGCCGTGGCCGCCTCGTCGTTCAGTTCGAGGAGGCGCTTGGCGTAGCTGAACAGGGTTTCTCCGCGAGGCGTCAGCACCAGGCCGCGTCCGGACTTGCTCAGGATGGGCAGATCGATTTGGGCTTCGAGTTTCTTCAGTTGCGCACTAACAGCAGAGGTTGATCGCCCCAGACGATCAGCGGCCTTTGCAAAGCTGCCAAGCTCGATGCCGGTGACAAAGCTGCGCAAGACGTCGATATCGAAGTTCAGTTGCCGCATGCAAACCATCCTGATTTTGTGGATTAACAATCAAAAACTATCTGATATTCAAAACAATTCTTGGTCGTTATCGTGGCGATGTCAATTCATTTTTCAACCAGGAGAACTGCAATGAGCACGACGCAAAGCTACGGCCAACAAGCCATGGGAGAGGATGCAAGAAAGCTCGCCGAACTTACCGACAAGGTATTGTTTGGCGATATCTGGGAACGCCCGGAACTCACGAAGCGCGAGCGCAGCATCGTCACCGTCTCCGCCCTGGTGGCAATGTATCGGATCGAGCAGTTGCCCTTCCACCTCAACCGGGCACTGGAAAACGGCGTCACGAAAGAAGAGCTGATCGAGATCATCACCCATCTGGCCTTCTACTCCGGCTGGCCGACGGCGGCTTCGGCCATCAAGCTGCTCAATGCGATTCCCTCCCAAAACTAAGCCGTCCAGCGCCAGCAGGAGAGATCCATCATGCCGTTTTCCCGAATAACCCTGCTCAAGGGCAAGACGCCGGATTACCTGCGGGCGCTGTCAGAGAGTCTGCATCAGGCGCTCGTGGAATGCTTCGAGGTGCCCGCCACCGACCGTTTTCAGGCCATTCACCAGCTTTCGCCGGAGGAATTGGTCTTCGATCACCACTACCAATGTGGGCCGCGTAGTAATGATTTCGTGTTGATAGCAATTACTGCGGGGCGTCCGCGCAATACCGAAACCAAGAAAGCCTTCTATGGCCGACTGGTCGAGTTGCTTGCCACAGCACCAGGTATTCGTCGCGAGGATGTCATGGTGGTGATCACCACCACTGCGGCCGACGAGTGGTCATTCGGCAACGGTCTGGCGACGCTGGTGGAAGATTCAGAAACTTAAGGAGTTGATGATGTTGGCGATGCAGTACAGCTTTACCCTGCCGGCGGATTACGACATGGCGATCATTCGCCGACGCATTTCAGACAACGGACACAGGATGGATGGTTTTCCAGGTCTGGTATTCAAGACTTTCCTACATGCCAGTCGCGATCCCCAAGGTCGCGGAACCCATGAGAATCTCTATGCGCCGTTTTATCTCTGGGAAAGCAACGAAGGCATCAATCGTTTTTTGGCCAGCCCCGGCTTTGCTGCCTTGACCGCATCCTTTGGCTGGCCGGCGATCAAGCTCTGGTCCGTCTGGCAGGCACACTTGCCCCCAGAATTCACTCAGGCCAAGATTGCCACGCGAGAAATCGTTCAGATCGATCCATTTACTGACCTTGCCGAACTGCAGGCGCGCGAAAGCCGGCTGGTCAATTTCGATCAAAACGGAGATGCCCCATTGGGTTCGCTCGTCGGTTTCGAGCCGAACACCTGGTCCTTGGTTCGTTTTCGTTTGTGGCGTTCTTACGAAAACGATCTAGCCAAGGCCGGAACACAGGTCTATGAAGTTGGCTATCTCGCGAGATGAATGATGTTCTCTTATGGCGATGGGCAACTCATAGCGACCGTTGATTGGCCGTATGGGGAGCAACATAAGGCTGAGAAGCGAAACTTGGATCTGTTTCGCTGCCCGACTTCGTTTGACATTACCCCCAGTAGGTCAGAAATTCGGCCTGAGCGGCCGTTCGGGGGCATGGCTGATTTGGCCAGCAATACTTCGGCAAGATGCACTTCGACGATCAATCAGGTTTAACGACTACTTCCCTGACTGACGAACTCACACTTCGTGCCCAAAGCAGACCGTGGACTTTGTTAAGCAGCCTCATTTTTCCTCTTCTCGTTGATATAGCCGCGCCATTCCGCCTTCGCCTCTTTTGTCAAAAAAACAAAGAAGAAAAAGAACATATCTTCGTTGCGCGATAGCGATTCCCATTTGAAATTTAATGGGACCATCTTCGACATCACTTTCATGACAACAAAGAACCAAACTGCTAAAAAGTTCGCCATATACGCTATCTCAACATACCTCCCAAACTCACCCAAAAGGGGGGATGGAGGCATTACGAACGCGCCAAGTATTGCGATCAAGACGGTCGAAATAAGGAGAGTGGATGCAGTTCGCTCAGTCATGTTTTCTGCGCGTCAATGTCCGCTTCTGACCCCGATAGCACGTATCCCTGTACTTCATCCGATAGCTGCCGTTGAATTTTCCTGATGTCCGATTTGGGGTTATGAAGTTCGACAAGCTGGCCTCGACCCATTCCCATGGAGCGCTATTAATAGATATTGTTATCGATCATAACGGGCGAAAAAACCTGTCATTGTCGACAGGTGCCGATCCGTTTGGCATCTGATAACGTGCAAGCCGCAAATGACGGTTCGTGGCTCGAGGCTCTAGACAGGTTAATGATGTTCCGGGCGTCAATTGGAAATCATTTGTCGTTGGTTCGTCGATGAGGGCATCACTGTATGCCACCTTAAACCTGCGGACTTCAGACAAGCCCCATACAACGTTGGTAGCAAGTGCCATACCCATGAATGCCAGTCAAACCGCAGCACCCCTTGGCGCACTCTTGATGCGAGCCGCAGGTGCCGTCGTTCTGGTTGCCTACGGTTTGATCGGCGTCGTTCAGGATGACGTGGTTATTCCGACCAAGAGAGGCACATTCCACCTCCACGGGCTATCCGGATGGACCATGGCGGGAGCCATGCTTTGTGCTGCACTGGCCTTGCTTGCCGTCGTCATGGATCACTATGATCGACGGGACGATGAACTGGCGTATAAGCGTTTCGGAAAATGGGCGGCGCGTCTCGGATGGGTACTGACGGGGTTGGCGATTGGGCTGAATACGGCCGGCGTGAATTTTCCTGAGCCGTCGAAACTCACCCCGATTGGAATTTTCGGCGGGGTAATGATTCTGGTTGTGGTCACGGTTATTGGCCTTGCCAATGAGCGAGCAGTCGAAAGAACAGCGCAGCCGTCGCTTCAGGCGCCTGGCGACACACGAAGCCACTATCGGGTTGGCCGGGCAATCCTTGGGCAGTTGCTGATGATTTTTGGGGCGCTGATCCTTCTTTTCGCACTTCCGGGTGTGTTTCAGTTCAAGGTCATCAATTACCTGATTACATCGGTCTCGGTGCTCGCGGTCGTGCTTGGGTGGTTGCTGTTTTCCTCGCGAATCGCGCTTGATATTCAATTGCCGGCACCATCGACCAAAAAATTCAGGCATTGGCGTGCCATCAGGATTGGGTTGCTGCTCGTCGCCGGTCTCTGGGCGATCTGGTACGTCAAGAGCAGTCAGTGGGGCGAATGGCGTGATGATGACGAAGCGGAGCGGAAACGCGCCCCTGCCTGGAACTATCGGTTGGACGAATTCGCGGCTGGTATCCCTCTCCCGGTGATCAAGGATAGATTGTCCGCGGAAGGATTCCGGATGCGCTGCTACGGCAACCTTCAAAAGCACGAAAAGATCGAACCGGACGACATCGAGGTTTGCTGGACCATCGCAAACAACATCGAAGGCATTCCGTCGCGGATGATTACCTTCTTCTTTGGCCCGAACGGACTGCGACATATTCGACTCGACTTCCCGGAGTCGGCATGGCCCGCCGTGAAAGAATGGCACAAGCGACAGGGTGACCTTGAGGTCGGAAACTTCGGCCGTGACCAGGGGGGATCGAAGATCCTCGGCCGCCGCGGAAAAACCGGACTTGTTCTCGCCTCCGATCCCGGAATGCTTAACTGGGTCATGGTCATGTGGCAGTCGCGCGAGTTGATCCAGGAGCGTAACTGCGACGCCAAGGAGCATGATCACGCTACCTGGCAACTCCTCTGCAAGGACTGGCCACCATTCTCCGGTCCGTCCCCTTTCCTGAATGCCAATCCAAAGTCGACGCCCGCTACGCTCGGGCGGAGTGCTCCCCCTACCTAGAGATTCGTAATCCCGATGGCTGCATTGTTCTTTTTCATCCTTCCCGCGCTGGTGGTAGCGCTTGTCATCTGGTTGACGCTCCGAGAGAAGCAGAAATTCGAGAATGGCTTGCGTGGCAGCGAACCAGTGACCCCGCCATGTACCGATTCCCCGATAGCCTGCTCTTCGGACCAGCGATGGTTCATGCTGATCGACGGGGAGCGGCGAGGCCCGTTTGCAGTCGAACATCTCCAGCGGTTCCGTGATCACGGCGTTCTCGTTCGTGAGACAAAGTTGCTGGGGGCAACTACAGGTATCGGCCAGCGCGCCGACCAAATTCCGGATTTGTTCGAGCCGATCGGCGAGTCGCAACAGTTTGCTTCGCGCAAGGTGGCCTACCAGACTTTCCTTGGATTGCGCGACCCCATCTATCGGAGCAAGGGAACCGCGACGATCGCTCAGAGCCAACTCAAGCTGGCTGGCAAGCCGCGACGGCTCTTCGCGTGGCGCCGTCGCGAGGAAAGCATTCCGCTTGCGTCGATCCTGGATGTCCTGGTCGAAGGTCGAGTGGTCCGGTTCGCAGTCGAAGGCAAGACGCAGCAACGTTTGCTGAATTTTCGAACCGTGGAAGAGGCGCGCGAGTTTGCGCTGGCATTGCCAACTCGGATGTCTGAGGCGGGGCAGCATGTCAAACGCGACAGCGAGGAATTTGCCCAGTTCATGAAGGGTGCGCGCCCATGGGGAACGCTTGCCATCATCGGGGCAAATATCGCCATCTATTTGTTGGCTGGATTCAGCGGCGCCGGCTGGGTGCTGGTGTCCCCTGGAACGATGGCGAGCTGGGGCGGGAATCTTGGGCCGCTAACAACGCAGGGTGAATGGTGGCGTCTTTTGAGCAATATCTTCCTGCACTCCGGGCTCATGCATGTTTCGATCAACATGATTGCCCTGTGGGATGCGGGTCGAGTTACGGAACGCCTCTTCGGGCATACGCGGTACTTGTTCGTTTATCTGGCTGCCGGTCTTGCGGCCAGTATCGCGAGCATCAACTGGCAGCAGGAGTCCGTCAGCGTCGGGGCGTCCGGTGCGGTTTTCGGAATCTACGGGGTACTGCTGGCCGCCTTGGTATTGAACCCGCTTCTGTTGCCGGCTACGGTGACCCGACGCTTGCGGAATGGTGCTATCTTTTTTGTCGGGTATGCACTGTTGCAGAGCCTCGGTCAGAAAGGCATCGATCATGCTGCTCACGTCGCCGGATTGTTCAGCGGTATGCTTTTTGGTTCGGCACTGGTGCTCCCGCGGACGAAGGCTTTCTTTGCTGCCGGGGCGTCGGCGATCCTCGTCGTGATCGGTGCCTGGCGCGCCGACATTGCGAATGCACCATACGCTGACGAGAGGCGTTTCTGGAAATATCTGCAGACCGTAATCAATGAAGAGAAGCGCCTTAACGAGCGTGCCAAGGAATTGGTGCCCGCGGCAAGCAGCATGGGCACTGCGGCACTAGCCGAAGGCATCGACAAGGAGATCGTTCCTGGTTGGAGGTCGGTTAGCGACAATTTGAACCAGATGGATCGCCTGCTTCCTCGCTCGAAAGCCCTCCATGGCCCGTTATCGCGTTATGCCCAGTTGCGGTACGAGGGGTTCATGATGTTTCGGGACAGTATCCTGACCTCTGACGACAAACTCTCCAGTTTGGCTGGTGAGCGCCTGCAGGAGGCCAATCGACAAGCCGAAGCCTTTGCCTTACTCCTGAAGGAACAGGCGCTAAAGAAGCCGGGTGGTTCGGCTGGTGCAGGCAGCACGACCGCCACGCCGGCATCGGGCCCGCCGCTGCCGCTGAAGCCGCTTCCGGAACTGCCAGCTTCGCAACCAATCATGTCTGGACAATGGCGGGACGCCGGCCGCATCATTTATGCCGATGCGGCGAAGGCTTACCCCAAGGGACCGACGGTTGCACTCGATCAGGGCATGGCAGGCTTTGTCGAGGACATGCTGCAAAGCCTGGCTGCCGTTGACCCCGCAGCCAGAAGCTGGGTTCTACGCAAGGTGGCACTCGAGGGCAAGCGCTTGGACGATGCTACGCGCCGACAACTCCTGATGCAGTCTATCGAGAGTGTCCGCCAGAATAATGTCCGTGCTGGCCTGAAAGCGGAGGCGCTTGCCGAGGGGGCCGTTGGCCTCTTGAGGCTTCGCCAGTCGCAGGGATTGGCCGTTGAAGTGATGCGTGAAGCGCTCGCTGTGGCAATGGCCGCTGACGGCGAGGAGCGTGCCGTCGCGTTACGTTCGCTCGCCGAAGCTGTGGATTCGGACAGCTGGGCCGATGTCCGGCCGCTGTTGCCGATTGCCGAGGAAGCAGCGCAAATTTCTGGCGACCCCTTCCATCAGTCCTTTGCGCAGGCGTCGGTGGCGCATAGCTGGCACCGCCTCAAGCGCCAGGACAAGGCAAACTTGTGGTGGCAAAGTGGACGCCAGACGGCGGCACAACTGACCGAACCGCGTCGGCGTAATACCGCTGAAGCCCATCTCGCTAAAGTCGCTGCCGAATGGGGTGATCGTCAATTGGCCAAGGAAATGATCGACGCTAGGCGCGGCACCTTTGTCGATGTTCTCGCCAAAGACGTGATGGTCGCCAGTGCGAATCGTGGCGAATACGACCTGGCGTTAAAGGAGTTCATGTCGTTGCGGCCGAGTTGTACCTCAAGCATAGGAAGCGGAGGCTTTGCGCTGATGGATGTCGTGAAGATCCAGGCGGGTCGTGGCGATATCGAGCCGGCACTTCGCCTCATCTCGGAAGCGGGTGGATGTGCCCCGCGTTTTGTATCCGAGGCATTGATTTCCATCGCATCTGCCGAGGCAAAGCTAGGAAACAGCCCCTTGGCATCTGAAGCGTTGAAAAATGGAGTGGCCGTTCTTGCCTCGATCAAGGATCGGACGCTGACCAAGCATGAGTTGATGACCAAATTGGATGCGGCAACGGTGGCGGCCAGATTGGGGGACAAGAGGCTGGCCGCGGCATTGATCGCCGAAGTGGTTGCCGATGCGGAGAAGTTTCCGCTGTCCCAATCCGAAGACAGGATTGCGCTTCTCGCAAAGGCTGCGGCTGCCTATCTGGGCACTGGAAATGAGAAGCGGGGAGGTGAATTGTTCCTCAAAGCCTACCAGTTGGCGGAAAGTGCGCCGAAAACCCCGGGAGCCGACGACACTGGAAAATCACGGGCCCTTGCCGCGATCGCCGGCGCAATGCTGTCAGCCGATCAGTCCTGATCATGCCGCATGTTCGCGAAGCCAACTTTCAAATCAGACTTAGGCGAACGGCCTTGGCAACCGTCTGCGCTTTGCCGACGACACCGAGTTTCGCCTTTACGTTCGTCAAGTGGAAACGGATTGTGCGTTCGCTGAGAGAGAGGATGAGCCCAATTTCGCTGACGGTCTTGCCCGTAGCCCACCACTTCAGACATTCGTGCTCCCGCGAACTCAGTTCTTTTGGTGCGGGAGAAGGAAGCTCACGCGAATACACCAGGCGCTTTACCGCCTCATGGACATAAGCACCCAACAGGTAGGCCGCCCCCAGCATTTGCATATCGTGCGAACGCGTCTTGTAAGCACGCTCGGCATTTGCCACGCTCAGTAATGCGACCTCTCCGCGAACCCCTCGCATGGGAATGGTCACCCCTGAAGCGACGCCATGGCCTTGTGCATCCTCCCAAAAGGCCTTTTCGGCAGGCTTGGCAAAAACGTCATCCGACCAGATCAAGGGCAGGCTGGAATCGCCCAGCAGACAATGGCGAACGATCGGATCGATCCCGATGTAGTCCTTTTCCAGATAGGTTCTAGACCATTCCTCCGGGTAGCCACTGAAAATGTACTGAAGACATTCTCCATTGGATAACGGGACTCGAGCACCGTAAAGATAGTGCTCAAAACCCATTTGGATCGACACCTTCCGGACTTCTCGACCTAATTCGTCGAGCGAATCCGCATTTGCAATGTGCTCCATGGACGACAGATCTGCGTCACCGATGATGAGCTCCGGAGGATGCGAAACACGGTGGGTGATTTCTCTCATTGTGCGCCAACAATCAGTTCGTCGAATCAAGCGATTTTCGGCGGAAATAACTGCATTAGCAATGCGCTCGCTGTTCTGGCGCAGGTCAATTTGATACGTCTATCGACTTCCTGTTTGATCAACACATTATGTTGGCTAGACGATTAAATTGTCCGAGCAGACGATGGACACGAAGTCCATCAGGCTGGGTTCGGGTGGACCATGAGGCTCAGTCCGTTACACCTGTCGTTTCTGACAGCTTGATGGGGCGATCGAGCCCTTCCTACAATGGTCGGTCGGTATAACTACAATTGAATTGAGGCAATGTAGGTCTCTCCGAAAACCATGTTGTTTATCATCAATGTGCTTCTCATCCCAGGCGGGATTGTTGTCACCATCGCCGGGATAGCGATGGCGGCTAGCTGACATTCATTAGTATGACGAAAGGGATCTGCGTTGCCAGCAGAACAAATTCATCCTCGTGACAAGCTGAGCATACCTCCAGATGTTCTGGATTCGCTGAGGAACGACGCCAATGGTCTTTCCGATTCGGAGGAGCGAAACAAAACGCTGGAACTGATTCATAAATTGGAAAAAGGCGTTCTATACCACGAGAGGGGTATGCAGGAAATCCAGAGAAAATTCGCTGCGCCAACTCCACGTGTGTCACGAGCCAAGCTTTTCGGAATCACACTAATATTCGGTGGCTTTGCGTGGTTCTTTACTGGTGGGCTGATCAGTATTCTCGACGACGGTGGCTATACAGAACGCCATACCGGGCGATTTGTTACTGAGGCAACGGATGCGATTGCGTATTGGTGGGGAATTGACTTCTTCGCATTCACTTCCTCGCTTTCCTTGGTACTAACCGTTGCCTGCATCGCTGCGCTCCTAACCTACCCTGTTCCTCTACTTGATTGGCTCAGAGGGCGGAGATAACGTACGCTTTAACAGTTCTCGAAGGGCCGCTCAGGGTTGCATGCGCTCTTCCATCATTGAAATCCATCACCATCAGTCAGCTTTCGGCCAGAGGCATCCAGTAGTTATCCAGCAAAAACGCATACGGAATAAATCTAGATGGCTTTCCGCGGGCTATACTTGCGCAAAGAAACTGACATCCATGGCTCGCCCGAATGTACCCACGATAGAGACCCTGTCGCTGCTCTATGGGATGCTGTACTTGTGAGCCCACAATGGCGAGGTGATATTGCCAGCTTGAGCCATGATGTCGATGCTTAGAAAGGTCATGCGCTCTGGGCAGAAAGAGAAGTTCTATGGGACGCCGTTACGCGTCTGCGGTACATCGCAGCGAAGAGTTATCGGAAGACACCATCCAAGCAATGGCAGCACTCTATCTGGAAAATTTCGACGGGACTTCGGACGCCATCTTTCGCAGTGATCTGGCCGACAAAGATGAAGCCATCCTGCTCTTTTGTAATGAGTGCTTGGTCGGCTTCACAACGCTCAAGGTCTTCGAGGTTACGTGGCGCGACCATCCTGTGCGCATCGTCTATTCAGGCGACACCATTGTCAGTCCGCTGCATTGGGGGCAACAAACATTGGCCTTTGCCTGGATATCACGGGTTGGCCAAATCAAACAGAGTGCCCCGTCCATTCCTCTATTCTGGTTCCTCCTTGTCAAAGGGCACCGCACGTTCAAGTATCTATCTGTCTTTGGCAAGTCGTTCTTTCCACACTGGTCGGCACCTCGAGCGGATTTGAAATCGTTAGTCGACCAATTGGCCATCGCCAAGTTTGGCAGCGACTACGACCCTGGAACGGGCGTCGTCAAATTTCCAGCCTCGCGCGGCCACCTCAAGGAAGCGATTGCCCACGCCTCCCCAGAGGAAATGAGCAAGGCCGCGACACAGTTTTTCCTCCACAAGAACCCAGGCTATCGCCTCGGTCACGAGTTGGTTTGCATCTGTGAGCTTGAGCTGTTCAACATGAAGCCTTTGGCGGCACGCATCTTCCGGCTGGCTGAAGAGCCCGTTTGCTCATGACCGTCACCCCCTGGGCGTTACCCGAGAATGGGCAGGATGAGCCGAGTCAGTCCGCTTGGCTGCATGGCACCCTGGCGCGGAATGCCAGCACTGCCTATCTCATGCAGTACGGCAGTCCGGACACTATGCAGTCATTTCGCAGCCAGGTTCCGCTCTGCGGATACGAGGATTTGGCGCCGTATCTGGACCAATTGCAGGCCGGCGAAAGTGATGTCCTTTTCTCCGGATGGCCGGTCGCTTACGAACGCACGGGAGGCAGTAGCGGGGGCGCCAAGCTGATCCCGTACTCACGGGAAGGCCTGTTGGACTTTCAGCGATGCATCGTGCCGTGGCTTGCGCGAACCGTGAAAGACTACGGCATCACCGGCCAAGCTTATTTTTCGATCAGTCCGGCAACCCGAGAACCTGAGTTTATGGGCTCGGTCCCGGTCGGATTGCCTGATGCGGCTTATCTAGGTGAGCATGCGGGCTTCGCCTTGGCCAACCATAGCGCCGTTCCCCAGACGCTCGGAAACGTCAGGGACATCGCGGAGTGGCGGCAGCAAACGGTGGCGCACCTTAGAGAGGCAACGGACCTGGAGTTGATCTCGGTTTGGAGTCCGACCTTCCTTCTGCAACTGCTAGACGATATTCCGGACGCCCAACGCTGCTGGCCCAATCTCAAGGTGGTCAGCTGCTGGGCATCAGGCTCTGCCCACCGCTATGCTGAGCAACTCAAAGAACGTTTGCCGCATGCCACGCTTCAGCCAAAGGGATTGTTGTCCACCGAGGCCGTGGTCACGGTTCCTGGCGACAGCGGTCAGCCGGTACTTGTAGGCCATGGCTTTGTCGAATTTATCGACGGCAACGAGCTTCTGCTCGAAGACGAACTCGTCGAGGGTTCGGAGTATGAAGTCGTTGTCACCACCGCCAGCGGTCTGTATCGCTACCGGACGGGTGACTGCGTCCGATTTGACGGCCGCAACCAGCTTGGGCATGCCATTCTGGAATTTGTGGGCCGCGATTCGCTCACCAGCGACTTGGTCGGCGAGAAACTAACTGAAACTTTTGTCGGTAAGTGTCTCAAGGCCATTCCCGGGTTTGCCATGCTCGTGCCGGACATGTCTTGTCCGCGCTACGTCCTGATTTGCGAACGAATGCCGACCGAAGGCCAGCTCGCCAGGCTCGAGAACCACCTCGCTGCCAACCCGCAGTACGCCTACGCCCGCAAGCTGGGGCAGCTTGCCCCCCTTCGCGTGCTGCCACACGACCAGGCGTTTTCCGTGCTTGAACGCGTCATGCTCGGGCGCGGAGTTCGCCTGGGCGACGTGAAGCCTGTTGCACTGCGTCGCGAAGCCTTCTGGTTATCGCTTTTTGAGGACAGCCTGCCATGAAAATTGCGCTCATTTCCCCCAAAGGACCGCTGTACCGGGCGCGGGGCGGCATTTTCAAGAAGTCATTGCGCTATCAGCCATTGACCTTGACCACGCTGGCCGCGCTGGTTCCACCGGAATTGAATGCGCAGATCGCCGTGTATGACGAGGGGGTCCAGCCCATTCCGGACGCCATCGACGCCGACCTGATCGGACTCACCGTCATCACCGGAACAGCCGGGCGCGCGTATGAACTTGCCGCGCGCTTTCGTGCCGAGGGCAAGACGGTGGTCCTTGGCGGCCCGCATGTCACCCTGATGCCGCAGGAAGCCGCCCAGCATGCCGACGTTATCTGCGTCGGCTACGCCGAAGACAGCTGGCCAACGTTGCTTCGCGATTTTTCGTGCGGCGCGCTGAAACCTGCCTACCACCAGTCCCCGGATTTCTCCCTGGACCGGCCCGACATGCCTTATGCGCGCCGCGACCTGTTCGACTCTGGCCAATTCCTGACCCAAGCCGTATTTGAGGCCACCCGCTCATGCGTACATGACTGCGAGTTTTGCGTGGCTCCCGCGGCATGGGGGCGGCAGCAATATCAAAAGCCCGTCGACTGGGTCATCAACGACATCCGGCAGTTCGGTCAAAAGAAGCTCATTTTCGTTGACCTCAATCTCATATCCGACCGGGTATACGCCCGCGAGCTTTTTACCAAACTGGTGCCGCTCAACGTCGAATGGTTCGGACTGTCCACGGTCCTGCTGGCTCATGATCCAGAGCTGATGGAACTCGTTGCTCGCAGTGGCTGCAAGGGCCTCTTGCTGGGTCTGGAAACCGTTACGCCCGAGAGCCTGCGCGATGCCAAGAAGCGTTTCAACGGATCGGTTGGCTTCAAACAGGTCATCGGTGATTTGCACCACCTCGGAATATCCATTCAGGGCTGCTTCGTGTTTGGGCTAGACCATGACACGCCTGACGTCTTCGACGCCACGGTCGAATTTGCGCTCGACGCCGGCGTCGATCTGCCCCGTTTCGCGGTGCTAACCCCGTTTCCCGGAACGCCATTGCACACCCGCCTGGACAGCGAAGGAAGGATCCTGACCAAAGACTGGGAGCTTTACGACGGACAACATGTCGTCTTCCAGCCCCGTGCCATGACCGTGCAAGAACTCGCCGAAGGGCATGAGCGCGCCTGGAAAAAAGTCTACCAGTGGTCGTCGATTGCCAAGCGCTTGTGGGTTGCCCGCAATTTCCAGCCGCTGGCACTCACTGCCAACCTGGGTTATCGCTTCTACGCTCACAATCTTCACCGCTTTTACACCTGCGACTGGCCGATCCAGGCGCTACCGCCCCGCGTCAGCCGCGCCATCGCGTTCGCCGAAGAGTCCGCTAACAGGGCCATATGCGGATAACTCTCATCCAGCCCGCGATCGGCCATCGGATCGGGGAATCCTATATCCGCTCATGGCAGATGGAGCCCTTGCCCATTGCCACCCTGGCCGGACTCACGCCGCCGTCGATTGATCTTCGGTTTTACGACGACCGGATGGAATCCATTGCCTTCGACGAACCCACGGACGCTGTCGCCATTCCGGTCGAGACCTATACCGCGCGCCGGGCGTACCAAATTGCCAGTGAATATCGCCAGCGCGGCGTGCCGGTCATTCTGGGGGGGTTCCATCCGACGCTGGTGCCGGAAGAGGCGTCGCGCTTTGCAGAGGCCATCGTCACCGGTGAAGCGGAAGCCATCTGGCTGGAAGTCATCGACGATTTGCGCCACAACACGCTGAAACGCCACTACCGGGGCGAGCGTACCGACCTGTCGGGGATTTCGGTGGACCGAAAACTGTTTCGGGGAAAACGCTATCTCCCCATCGGTCTGGTGGAAACCGGGCGGGGCTGTCGGTTTCCGTGTGAATTCTGCGCAATTCAGACTTTTTTTGACCGCAGTTACCGGTCACGCCCAGCCGCTGCGGTCATCCACGAATTGGCGAGCCTGAAAGGTCAAAAGAAGCTGTTCTTCTTCGTTGACGACAATTTTGCCGGCGACATCAAGGCTGGCAAGGATCTGCTGCCGCAAATAGAAGTGCTGAACCTGCGTTGGATTACCCAGCTCAGCATCAACGCGGCACACGATGAAGCCTTCGTGCATCAGCTGGCACGCGCTGGCTGCCGTGGCGTACTCATCGGATTCGAATCACTCAACGAAGCCAATCTGCAGCTCATGAACAAGCGCTTCAACACGATGAAAAAAGGCTATGTCGGGGCACTGGACAACCTGCGTCGACATGGCATCGCGGTGTACGGCACGTTCATCTTCGGTTACGAACACGACAACCTGAACTCGTTTGGCGAAGCCGTGGAATTTGCGCTCGAGCAGGACATGTATGTCGCCGCCTTCAATCACTTGACACCCTTCCCTGGAACCTCGCTGTATCAGCGGCTGGCAGCCGAAGGACGCCTTCGCTTCGATGCGTGGTGGCTGGATAAGCGCTATCACTACAACGAACTTCCGTTCACCCCGATGAACCTGAGTCCCGAAGCTGTCACCCAGGGGTGCATCGAAGCGCGCCGCCGTTTCTACGCCTGGCCCAATATCCTGAAGCGCAGCCTGCGCAATCGCAGCGACTTTTTCATGTTTCGCAACTTCTTTCCCATCAACGCACTGCACCGGAACGAGATTTCGCTGCGTAACGGACACCCTTTGGGCGACGAGACGGGATCCATGCCGCTCCTCGAGGTCGCATGACCACCTATGCGCTGGCCACGCCACACGACGATGCCGTGCTGCGCGCTTTGCTGCACGACAATCCAATGCCCTCCTGGGTGACCATGTGCGTCTTACGCGATCCTTCCTTCTTCGCTGGCGTCGATCGTTTCGGGCGAGAATGGGCCGTTATCGCTCGCCAAGGGACTTCGCCAGTCGGCATGTACACCTGTTCCGACCAACGCGTACATCTGAACGGCGTGCCTACTGAGCTGGGCTATATGGGTGCCCTGCGAGTTAACCCCGCTTACCGGAACCGGCTGCGCATACTTCGGGGCGGCTACGCCTCGGTTCGCGCTCTCGCCCTATCTCGGCCTCCACCACTCTGGTACACGGCCATTGCGTCTGAGAACCTCCCGGCGCGCCGAATTCTTGAGGCGAATCTTCGCGGCATGCCGCGCTATTGGGCCACGAACGACCTCGTTACCATGGCGCTACCGCGGGCACGTGGCTACCGGCACTTTCTTTGGCGGCAGGTTCGGGTGGATGAGTTGGGCCGGCTTTGCGACTTCTACAATCAAAATGCCATTCAATATCAGTTTTCACCCGTCCTGACCCCCGAGATTGCTTCCAAGACAGGCGCATCGTTTTTTGTGGTGGAACGGGACGGTGAGTTAAAGGCATGCATGGCGCTGTGGAATCAGCAAAGTTACAAGCAGGTCGTCGCCTGCGCATATCGTCGTCCGCTCGGCCAGCTGCTGCCGATCTATAACGTCTATGCTCGCCTGGCGCGGAAGATTGAACTGCCCCGCGTGGGCCAGGCACTGGATCAGACCTATCTCGCGTTCCTGGCAATTTCACCGTCGCTTGAATACGAAGTTGTCGCACTGATTGAGGATGCACTGGCCCTTAATCCGGCGAGGGTGCTGACGCTTGGTCTGCATGCCGACCATCCGTGGCTTGCTCCCCTGCTTCACAGCTGTCGGCCGGCCACCTACCGCACACGCATTTATGCCGTGAATTTCGACGAGTCCGTCGCGCTCGATGGACGACCAGCACAACCCGAAGTGGCGGTCCTGTGAAAATTGCCCTGATTCGTCCCAACATGGGGGACTACCGCTCAACCGATGCCATGCCGCCACTCGCCATGGGTATCCTGGCAGCGCGTTCGAGCGGACATCAGGTGGTCTTTTTTGATGATAAGGTCGAACCGATTCCTGCCACGCTCGATGTGGATCTTGTGGCGTTGAGCGTGGAAACCTTCACCGCGCATCGCGCCTACGAACTGGCTGACCGCTTCCGCGAGCAAGGCAGTCTGGTCGTGATGGGCGGCTACCACCCGACATTCTTGCCCGAGGAGGCTCTTAGTCACGCCGATGCCGTAGTGACCGGTGATGCTGAGGGGGCCTGGGAGCAGCTCCTGGCTGATGCATCCAGCGGCCGCTTGCAGCGCATGTACAAGGGAGACAATCGAGCAGGGCTTACGGATTACCGGATTGACCGGTCAATCTTTGTCGGCAAGGCGTATGCGCCTGTTGAACTGATTCAGTACGGCCGCGGCTGCCGCTTTGTGTGCGACTTTTGCTCGATCCACAGTTTTTACGGTCCCCATGTTCGCGTCCGGCCGGCCGCGCATTTGCGTATCGAACTGGAAACACTAAACCGCAAGCGCCTGCTGTTCTTCGTCGATGACAATCTCTTTAGCACCGAAGATGACCTGGGCGCGTTGTTGTCGGCAATCAAGCCGTTGAATCTGCGTTGGTCCTGTCAGATCAGTATCGACATCGCCAGGAATCTGTCGATGCTCGACCGGCTTGCCGAAGCCGGATGCACGTACGTCCTGATCGGCTTTGAGAGTCTGGAACAGAAGAATCTGGTACAGATGCGCAAACGCTGGAACAACGTGGCCGGCAGCTACCCGCAGGTGGTTCGGGAATTGCATCAGCGGGGAATCGGTGTCTATGGCACGTTTGTTTTCGGCTATGACCATGACACTCCGGAGACAATCCAACTCAGCGTCGATTTTGCGCTTGAGGCGCGACTCGAAATTGCCAACTTCAATCCCCTGACGCCTACCCCGGGCTCGGCCTTGTACAACCGACTGCGTGATGAGCAACGACTGTTGTCGCCGCTGTGGTGGCTGGACCCGAATTACCGATATGGCGATCCGATCTTCGCCCCTAGGTCGATGACTGCCGAGCAAATGGCCGAGGGCTGTTTTGAGGCAAAGAAACACTTCTACACATGGTCTTCCATTGCTAAGCGCGTGTTCAACAGCGACCGGCGATTTTCTCTGTTTGGAACCTCCATGACGACGATTGCCAACGTAATCTCGCGCCGCGAAGTCTTCCGAAAACAAGGCCGTCTTCTAGGTGCATAAAGGGACTTTGTGAAGCTCACTCTCATCAAACCCACCATCGGTCGGCGCGAACACAGCCTTTATGTCGATGAAGGCCGCATGGAGCCATTGATGCTGGGGGTGCTCGCCGGACTGACCCCGCCAGACGTCGAAGTGGTGCTGCACGACGACCGTATGGAATCCATTCCTTACGACGACCCGACGGATCTCGTGGCCATCACTGTCGAAACGTATACGGCACGCCGAGCGTACGAAATTGCCGGGGAATACCGAAGCCGCGGGGTCCCGGTCATCCTAGGCGGCATGCATGTCGCGCTGCTTCCTGATGAAGCGAAGGAGCACGCCGACAGCATCTTCATTGGTGATGCCGAAACAGGCTGGGCGCAGGTGATCGAAGACGCCCGCCGCAAGAAGCTTCAACCCCAATATTACGGCCCGCCTGGAATTGCCCAGATCGGCGGGATACAGCCGCGCCGGGATCTGTACAAGGGGAAAAGCTACCTGCCCATGTCCCTGATGCAATTCTCGCGCGGTTGTCGATTTGCGTGCAGCTTCTGTGCCGTGAGCCAGTATTTCGACCGGAAACACTACCTTCGCAGAATCGATGAGGTCGTTGCCGAGATTGAAAATCAGGAGCGCAAGTTTCTGTTCTTCATTGACGACAACATTGCCTCCAACCGTGCGGCGCTCAAGGAACTTTGCCATGCCCTGATCCCGCTCAAGGTGCATTGGATAAGCCAGGCCAGCCTGGATGTGACGCAGGACCGGGAACTCATGACGCTGATGGAAAAAAGCGGCTGCTGGGGCAACGTCATGGGATTCGAGTCGATCAATGCGGCCAGTCTGCGCGAGGCGAAGAAGTCACCGAACATCCGCGGCTTTTCCAATTATGAACAGGAGGTGCGCATTCTTCGCGAGCACGGAATGCAAACCTGGGCGGCCTTCACGCTCGGCTATGACCACGACACGCCAGAGAGCATCAGCGCAACAGTGGATTTCGCCCTGCGCAGCAAGTTCACGTTTGCCGCCTACAACATCCTGATGCCCTATCCGGGTACCCCGCTGTACTGCATGCTTGCGGAACAGAAGCGACTGTTGTTCGACGGAAAGTGGTGGCTCCATCCAGAGTACCGCTTCAACCAGTCGGCCTTCATTCCCGAACTGATGTCGGCGGATGAGCTCACGAATGCCTGTCATTCAGCACGTACCCGCTACAACAGCGTGGCGTCGATGGTGCAGCGCTTCTCGGACTGGAAGACCAATCTCCGTTCGGTGACGCGGGCGGTCTCTTTCTGGCGCTATAGCTTGCTGTTCCGCAAGGAGGTTTACAAGAAACACGGAATGAGGTTCGGACTGCGATGACCCCGGCAATCCGGCTCTATCAGTACATTGCGCCCGCCCTGTTGGCGCCCCTGTCCTTCTATCTTTGGTGGACGGAATATCAGAACGTGCTGCAAGTGCTCGTTGCGTGGCTCATTCCCATCTTGTGGGCCTACATCGTTCCGGCGGTCGGCACAAATATCTGCAAGGTCTGGGAATTCGATGTCCGGTGGAAACTCGGTCGATTCCGCCCACACCATGGCTTTGTCTTTGGCAGTGCGACCGCCACGATTGCATGGCTCATCCATGGCCAACCGGCGAATAACGTCGGCGACATCCTACGCTTTGTTGTAATCCTCGGCTCCGTCCTCGGGTTCTGGAATCTGCTCTACGAAGTGAAGGCGCTGCGCGCCGGGGTGCTGAAAGTCTACAACCAGCCGTGGGCCGAGGGGCGTGGCGAAGAGGCAATAGCGCTTGACTATGCGCCCTGGTTTTTCGGTGGCTTCGGCGCGGCCCATGGGCTGGCCATCGGTGCTCTCGAGTATGCGGTGAATCGATACAGCCAACTGAATACAGCAGAAAGTTTTGCGTACTTCACGGTGAGTCTGATTATGTGTATTGCAGTCCCCGTACTCGGATTTATTCGCCATTCAATTCGGACACACGGACACCCTGGTACTCGTCCGGTCGCAAGGGAGTAGCGTCATGCCAGGCATTCTCAACACTTTCCTTCTGCTTCTCTCGCTGGCTGCCTCCTGGTGGTGCCTTTGGGCGGCAAGCCACTTAAGTCTGGGGTTTGCGCTTGTTGCCGTGTGGCTCTTCAGTCTGATGAGCCACACGCCTTTTGCTTTGATGCACGAGGCGGTGCACGGCGTCGGTTGCGCGTCGAAGCGTTGCAACGAGATGCTAGGCATCGTCTGCGGCTGGGCCTTTCCGACCTCCTTCTCGATGCAGCGCGTCGCGCACGTCGGGCACCACGAACGCAATCGTACGGATCAGGAGTTGTACGACTACTACCTGCCAACCCAGTCCCGGTTGATGCGCAACCTCTGGCTATACTTCGGAAATCTCCTGGGCCTGTATTGGTGGTCCATAGTGTTCAGCAATCTGATCTACCTGCTGGCGCCGTGGGCTTATCGTTCCCGCTTTTTTGTTCAGAAGCTGGCTCCCGCCCTGGGTTTTGGTCCGTATGTCGCGGACTTGGTCAAATTGCCGGTCATCCGCGTGTGGACCGAGATAGCCCTGGCCTTCGGTTATCAAGCGATTATTTTCTATTGGCTGGATCTGAATTTCCTTGGGATTCTGGCGTGCTATGGAGCATTTGCCATGCACTGGTCAGTTCTGCAATATGCAGACCACGCTTGGAGCGCCAGGAGCACCCGGGACGGCGCGTGGAACCTTAAGGTACTGCCGCCATTTCGCTGGGTTGCACTCAACTACCACTATCACTTGGCGCATCACCAACACCCGCAAGTGCCTTGGTACGACCTCCCCAAGTGGGTCGACCATGCAGCACCCCAGCCCTCTTTCTGGCGGATCTATTTCAGTCTCTGGAAGGGAGTTCGCCCAGCGCCGCCGATGGGCGCATCTGCCGACTTAGCTTTTCTTTTTCCGTCGGCCAACAAACCAGCCAACAGCACCGCCAACCAGTAGTCCGCCGGCAAGCCCCCCACCTGCAGCTTTGCCAAGGGAGTACTCGGCTTCGGTCAAAATCGGGTTATCCAAGAAGTTGGTACCGATGTGGATAGCCCGGACACGCCAATGACCATCGTCCTCTTTGACCATCGTCGCGGTCCAGCGGGTGTGCAGTTCGTACGGGCGACCATCCCGCAAGATGTATTTTTCCACACCATTTCCATACGCCAGGCCCCATGACTTATCTGCCGACAACTCCGTCAGCGCATCCGGTGCCAGGCTGATTTCCAATTTTTTGAGGTATCCATCCGAGCCGAACCACTTTTTGAAGTAGGCCGACACGTCGGCACGGCTCGCCAGGAACTCCTGATTGATCGGCGTTGCCCGGACCTGTTCGCTCAGGACCGGAAGCATCTTGTCGAAGTCGCCGGTGTTGATTGCCAACGTCAGCACGTTCAGGACAGCCCGAAGCTCTTCGTGGATGGCGTGGTCGGGCTCATCAGCGTTTGCGGTAAAGATTGCGAAGATGAGCATGGCGCCCATCAATATTTTCCTAATCATTATTTTTCCTTAAACAAGATGCGCATAAGCAAAGCTAACGCCACCCCGGCAACGACATCGAGTAGATGATGCTGATGAACAAGGATCGTCGATAGAACAATAAGTACCAACCACAGGCAAAGAACTACACGGATGGGAGCGCTGGCACGAGCTATCAGCGCGAGGCTGATGACTGTCGTATAGACCACGTGCAGCGACGGAACCAGATTGAAAGGCTGGTCCACGGAGAACAGCCCCTGAAAAAGACCACGGTAGAACTCGTCGACAGGCAGCGTTCGAGCAAACCCGAGGTGCGCGGGAAATACCAAGAAAGCAATGCCGGCGATGAGCGTCGCCAGGATGAGTTCCTTAGCCAGTCGTTTCAACTCCGCTGGGTCCAGAAAGAATGGCGGCAAGATGAAGAGACCGTACATGGACAAATATAACCAGATGAATTCAGGGACGAAAGGGATCAGTAATTCATCGGTAAAAAATAAGGAATAATGCTGCCCGCGAAAACCGGTCAGCCAATTAGTCGTTGGATAGATGCTGAAGAATGCAATTCCAACGAGCGTTCCCCATAACGCAAAAGTGGAAAGGCGCGAGGACAATGGTGGCAGCGGACAGGTTGCTGTCGATTGAAAATCGGGAGAGCAAGGATTCATTCAAGATGTCCTAGCGGGATCGAAGTAAAGTATGAAGCGTCAGCTGCCCCGAGGAATTATGACATGGATGTACGCACAAAATATGGATTCTGGCTGGCCTCGAATTTGAAAGACTCTTTCTTGATCGATTTGGCAGTCCACCTTCCAATGCTATTGGTGAGGCAGAGTAGAAATATTCAAGGTCTCCTTTCACAAACTCGGTTGGACCGCTATCGAGTGACCGCCGGACGGTCAATCAGCCCGAGCGTCAATGACCCAAGGGCACTGAGTACGCATTCGCCAAAAAGAAAAGCGGCCACTCGTACCTCTCTAGGCTAAACGGCAGGTAAGCGGCGGAATGCTGCTGCCCGATTCGGCGCATCAGGCGAACAGCAGTTATGGCCGAGGTGCTGCCTGTTGCTGCTGGCATGAGGCCAGAGTTAGGCCAATCCGGCCGTTGGCCAGTTGTTCAGTATCGGGCGGCAGTCGGGCAGCAAGCTGCCTTTCAGCCTCTCATTGTCTTGAATGCCTGCTTTCCCATCCAACGAACAGGTGCTCCCGACCCAAAACGGTAATTGCCTGCTAGAAGAAGGAGACGTTGAGGGAGTACTGATACGCTGTTCCTATCAGCGTCTGGCGCACTTTAGTTAGCAATGAAACTTCCCGCCCCACTCCGATAAACATGGCGAAGAGACCATTCTGAAGATTTGGTGAATACCAAATAGAAGGAATGTTCAATGTAGCCATCCCAGCGTTTGTGATGAATTGTCAAATCTACAATGCACTCATAGGAAAAAGGGCATGAAAATTTTTCCTTTGTGATGCTTGTTTTCTCCCTACCGCCCATGCTGACAGAATAAGTATTGACAAAATCACGTACCAACACCTCAATATCTGAGCGACCCGCAATACTCTCGTTTTGTTTAGATAGCCCCTCGCTATAGCGTTCAATAACGATTTTCTGAGCGTTCTTGTCTTGCCAAAGCCATTCTGGTGCAGGAGGCCATTCACGCTGTGTAGAGGCACATCCAACTATTGCGGCAATGCAAAGGGAGGCAATTCCATACCTCGACCAACGTTCGATGGTTTTGTTTCTATAACTCGGCATCATGTATCTATCCCAGTAGCGTGTTATATGGTCACGAGTTATACAGACGCAGAAACTTCCGGGTAATTACAAGTAACTCCTGACACGACCACATAGCCGAAAAGCGACTTAATGACGTTGAGATTACCCGATGTAAATCCTCGCATCAATCAGTAACCTACGAACAGGGCCTATGTCCGCTATATGGCATTTTCTTGAGAGACCGCTTGTGGCCGGTAGGGTGAGTAGGCGTTGAGGTCAGTAAGCCGACGTACGCCAAAATCTGGAATTCTCAATGGCAGCAATTCGGCGCGTATGCCACCGAGTACAACCGGCCTGTCGTTGTCACATTTCGTTTTGTCACTATCGGTAGCCAATTTCACTCAAGTGATCATAGGTACCGGAGATACTATTCAGTGAGAACACATCGGTGCGATAGCCGATCTCTTCCCTGATCGGTAGGCGCCAGTCATTCCGGAGCTTGGGATGGCCAGCAAGCTCCTCCGACAAGCGGCCGTCGCCATCCTCAACCAGTTCCATTAGGCATTTGAAACCGGTCCAGGTTTGGCCGTTTAAGTCGAGCGCTTCATCGACAACAAGCGCCACAGGCGGTGCAACGCCATGTCATAATTCGCGCTCTGAATTTTACTATCGGTGCCAAGCATCGGATGAGCTGGCTCCTGGGAGAAGTCGATGTTGCGTTCGCTACTGCGTCGGGGTTTCGGGATAGTTCCGCTATTGCTGATTGTTGCCGTCGTTGCGGCAGCCGGCGTGTACTTCGTCAAAACATGGAATGCCGATAACGGCGGTTCGGTCGATGGGACGTTCCAGATCGCTGACTTTGTAAACCGCGACTTTGAAGGTTCGCCTGCTCTGGCGCTGAGCTTCACGCATCCGATGGATGCCCGCAAAGGCTACGACGAGCAGATCCAGGTCTTCGAGATGCCGCCGCGTCCCGGCGAGGCTAAGCTGCGTGTCCGGACGGATGACGAGGAAAGAAGCGGTCCCGGCAACGGCAGCCCTCAAGTCAGCAGCGCGCCGGAGGATGTCGCAATCGACGGTGGCAAGCTGGTCAAGGGCGCCTGGGTCGTCAGCGACAACCCGCGCATCCTGTATTTTCCGCATATCAAGCCGCAGACCCGCTACGTCGTCCGTGTTGCCGCCGGCCTAGCGTCGCTGGCCGGCGAGAAGCTCGTCGAAGAAGGTCGCTACTCGGTGGTCACAGCCATCGTCTCGCCGGCCTACTACTTTGCCAGCCGCGGCATGGTGCTGCCGGCCAAGCAGAATGGCGGCCTGCCGGTGGTCACGGTCAACGTGCCCGAGGTCGATGTCCAGTTTCTCCGCGTCAAACCGGACCAGTTGCCACGCTTCCTCGACAAGGTGATCAGCGGGCCGCGCCCGCAGCGGGCCAAACGCCAACAGAACGACTACGATTACGACCCGGAATACGACGGCGATTACGACTGGCGCGCGACCGATCTTAAGGGTGCCGTGAACAACTGGTCGCTCGACAGTCTACACGACCTGACCGAGAGCGTCTTCGTCGGTCGCTTCCTGACCGAACAGAAGCCCAACAAGCGCAACGTCACCTTCATTCCGGTCGAGGAAATCAAGGAACTGCGCGAACCCGGCATCTACATCGCGGTCATGAGCCAACCAAACCGCTTCCGCTACGACTATCAGGTGACCTATTTCTACGTCAGTGATCTCGGTCTGAGCACCCGGCTGTTCGCCAAGGGGGCTGATGCCTACGTCAGTTCGCTGACCACCGGCAAGGCGGTTTCCGGCGCCGAGGTGGCGTGGATGGACGAGAACGCAAAGGTGGTCGCCCGCGCCGAAACCGACAGTAGCGGGCGGGCCATCTTCACTGAACGGCCGGTTGCCGCCAAGGTCGTCGTCGCTCGCCACGGCCAGCAGATTTCGATGATTACCCTCAAGGAACCTGCGCTTGATCTGTCTGAATACGATGTCGCCGGGCTGCCCGGCCGACC
>Ga0209310_1000698_pt1 | contig 33286 bp, 40 predicted proteins | sample AD_UKC030_MetaG_FD_184415 | JGI IMG/M metagenome (GOLD analysis project Ga0209310, IMG submission 184415) | Active sludge microbial communities of municipal wastewater-treating anaerobic digesters from USA - AD_UKC030_MetaG (SPAdes) (version 2) | ecosystem: Engineered > Bioreactor > Anaerobic >...
CTGCGTGCATCTATCTTTTCCATGCAGACTATGTAGCACAAATGAACCGATATTCATATGTTTATTTGCCGTGGTAATAACCATGCAAGAAAAAGGAGCTTCAGATGAAACAGCGAATCGACAGCAACGCCTTTCTGTATCCGATGCCGATGGTCCTGGCCGGCAGCATCGTGAACGGAAAACCGAACTTCTTGGCCGTCGGCTGGGTGAGCCGTGTCAATTACCGGCCTCCGATGATCGCCATCTCACTCGGCCCGCACTGGACCAATCAGGGGATTCACGCCAACCAGGCTTTCAGCATCAACATCCCCGACATTTCCCTGGCTGAAAAAACGGACTATTGCGGTCTCTTTTCCGGCTCGAAAGTCGACAAATCATCCATTTTCAATATCTTTTACGGATCCCTGCCGGACGCCCCTCTGATCGCCGAATGCCCCGTCGCGATGGCCTGCCGGCTTGTGGAAACCGTGCAATTGCAGGTGAACACGCTATTTATCGGCGAGATTGTGGAGGCCTTGTGCGAGGAGGCGTGCATAACCGACGGAATGCCGGACATCAAAAAGATCAACCCCTTCACACTGACCATGCCTGACAATCATTACTGGGGCGTGGGTGATCCGGTCGGCCGGGCCTGGCGCATCGGCGCCGCGCTGAAAAAAGACAAACCTTGAACATCGGCAGCAATAAAATACAAGCACAGGAGGCATGAAATGGCTGTAAAACAATGGGATCGTCCTCCGGAAATGACGATTGATCCGAAAAAAGCGTACCGCGTCAAAATTGAAACCAACCGGGGGGAGATCGAACTGGACTTCTATCCGCAATATGCCCCCAAGACCGTGAACAACTTTGTCTTTCTGGCCCGCGAGGGCTTCTACGACGGTGTGACCTTTCATCGGGTGATCCCGGATTTCGTCATCCAGGGGGGCGATCCGACGGGAACCGGCCGGGGCGGACCCGGATACCGGTTCGAAGACGAGGTCGCGGGAAACCCCCTCAAGCATGAGCGGGGCGTCATGTCCATGGCCAACGCCGGGCCGGGCACGAACGGGAGCCAGTTTTTCATCACCCACTCGCCGCAGCCCCACCTGAACGGGAAGCACACCGTCTTCGGAAAGGTCGTTCACGGGTTGGAGGTGGTCGATGCCATTCAGCAGGGCGACCGTATGGTGCACGTTTCGATCGTGGAGAGCTGACAGGCCGATCGTCCCATCAGGGGAATCATGATGTGTGATTTGTCCCTGCGGCGGATGTTCAAAACAGACCGGGAAGATGCAAGTCGAAGGGCGGCCGGACCAGGCCGGCTTCGGTGACGATGGCGGCGATGTATCGGTTTGGGGTGATATCGAAGGCTGGATTGTAGACCGGCATGCCTTCCGGGGCGATACGGGAACCGCCGATGGATGTGATTTCGTCGCTGCTGCGCTCCTCGATGGGAATTTCGCCGCCGGACGGGATGGACAGATCGATGGTGGAGCGGGGCGCGGCGATGTAAAAGGGGATGTTGTTTTCCCTGGCGAGCACGGCCAGGGAATAGGTCCCGATCTTGTTTGCCGTATCCCCGTTGGCGGCGATGCGGTCCGCACCCGTGATGACCAGATCGACTTTCCCCCGCTGCATGATAAAGCCGGCCATGCCGTCCGTGATGAGCGTCGCCGGAATCCCCTCCTTCATCAGCTCCCAGGCGGTCAGCCTCGCTCCCTGCAGAACCGGCCGTGTTTCATCCACGAAGACATGGACCCGCTTCCCTTCCTTGCAGGCGGCTCGGATCACACCGAGGGCCGTTCCATAGCCTCCCGTTGCCAGGGCGCCGGCGTTGCAGTGCGTCAGGACGCGATCCCCGTCCCGAATCAGGGAGCGTCCGTTCATGCCCATCCGGCGGTTGATCGCGACATCCTCCTCGCCGATTTTGACGGCCTCGGCAACGAGCGCTTCCCGAATGACCTCGATGGGAGTGTCCTGCCCGGTGGTGAGATCCGCCAAGCACCCTTTCATCCGTTCGATGGCCCAGAAGAGGTTGCGGGCCGTGGGGCGGGTCCGGGCGAAGCGGTCGCAGATTCCGTAAAATCCGGACCGGAAATCTTCCGGAGAGTCGGATGGGATGTGAAGCGCGCCGAGGGCGATGCCCATGGCGGCGGCCACGCCGATGGCCGGGGCGCCGCGGATGGTCATGTCGTTGATGGCCGTGATGACGTCCTCATAATGCCAACAGGTAACGGTTCGCTCGATCAGCGGCAGGGCCTTCTGGTCGATCATGACCACCCCATTGTCCTGCCAGTACAGCGTTCTGATCTCGTCCATCGGATTCGCGTCTCTATGCCGTCGGATGACCGGATGAATGTCTTGAAAAGCCTTGCCGCGGTTAAATCGCCGATCCCGGTCGAGGCCTTCAGCCTGCAAGCATTTTCTTGAGGAGATCGTTGATCAACTGCGGGTTGGCCTTTCCCTGGGTTGCCTTCATCACCTGGCCGACGAAATACCCGAAGAGCTTTTCCCTCCCATCCCGGTACTGGGCCAGCTGGTTTGGATTGGCGGCCATGACCTCGGATACCACCCGGGCCAGCGCTGTCTCATCGGTGATCTGGACCAGCCCCTTCTCCGCGATGATGGCCTTTGCCGGCCGGCCGGTCCCGTACATCTCCTCGATCACCTCTTTGGCGATCTTGCCGCTGATGGTCCCCTCTTCGATGAGCCGGATCATGTCCGCCAGCGCCTGCGGCGTGACCGGACAGGCCGCTATGTCCTTTTTCTCTTCATTGAGGAAGCGCAGGATCTCGCCCATGATCCAGTTGCTGGCGGTCTTCGGCTGCCCGGTCAGACGGACCACTTCCTCGTAGTAGTCGGCCAGGGCCCGGCTTGTGGTCAGGACGCCGGCATCATATGCAGGGATCTGGTAGTCCCGGACAAAGCGCTCCCGCTTTTCCAGAGGCAGTTCCGGCTGATTCCGCAGGATCTCCTCCACCCACTCCCGGCTGATGGCCACCGTGACCAGGTCCGGATCCGGAAAGTACCGGTAATCGTGGGCCTCTTCCTTGCTCCGCATGGAGTGGGTCACCCCGGCTGTGTCGTCCCACAGCCGCGTCTCCTGGATAACCTCGTTTCCGCCTTCCAGGATGTACTGCTGGCGCTTGATCTCGTACTCCAGGGCGCGCTGGACGTTGCGGAAAGAGTTCATGTTTTTCAATTCCGTCCGGGTCCCGAAGGCATCCTGCCCCTTCGGGCGGATCGACACGTTCGCGTCGCAGCGAAAACTCCCCTCCTCCATGTTGCCGTCGCAGATCTCGAGATAGACCAGGATTTCATGGAGCCTCCGCAGATAGGCGGATGCCTCTTCGGCGCCGCGGATGTCCGGCTCGCTGACGATCTCGATCAGCGGCACGCCGGTGCGGTTCAGGTCCACGTAGCTGAAGGGGTTGTGCTCGTCGTGGAGCAGCTTTCCCGCGTCCTCCTCCATGTGAATCCGGGTGATGCCGATCCGTTTCCGGTCCCCTTCCAGTTCGATGTCCACATATCCGTGTTCCGCCAGTGGATAGGCATACTGGGAAATCTGGTAACCCTTGGGCAGATCGGGATAGAAATAGTTTTTCCGCGCGAAATTGCACTCTTCGTTGATCCGGCAGTGGGTGGCCAGCCCCATCCGGATGGTGAATTCCACGACTTTCCGGTTCAGGACGGGCAGCACGCCGGGCATGCCGAGGCAGATCTGGCAGGTATGGCTGTTGGGTGCAGCTCCGAATTTCGTCGAGCACCCGCAGAAAATTTTTGCATCCGTCAGCAACTGGGCGTGTATTTCCAGCCCGATGACCGGTTCGAATTCCATCAGAGATTCGGTCTCCTTTTTTCGAAGTTGGCGCTCTTTTCATAGGCCCCGGCAATCTGGATGAGCTTTGCCTCCTCCATGTGGCCCGCGAGGAACTGAAAGCCGATGGGCAGACCACCTCGCGTGAATCCGCAGGGGACGGAAATGCCCGGGATGCCGGCCAGATTGGTCGAGATCGTGAAGATGTCGGAAAGATACATCTGCAGGGGATCTTCGGTTTTCTCGCCGATCCGGAAGGCAGGCGTGGGCGTGGTGGGGGTCAGAATGACGTCGCATCGCCGGAACGCCTCGTCAAAGTCCCTTTTGATCAGGGCTCGAACCTGCGAGGCCTTCTTGTAATAAGCATCGTAATAGCCCGATGAGAGGACGTAGGTTCCCAGCATGATCCGCCTTTTCACCTCGACGCCGAAACCGGCGGAGCGGGATTTCTTGTACATGTCCAGGAGCTCCCGACCCTCCGGCGAGCGGAACCCGTATTTGACGCCGTCGTAGCGGGCCAGGTTGGAACTCGCCTCCGCGGGGGCGACGATATAATAGACGGCCAGGCAGTATTCGGTGTGCGGCAGCGAGATCTCGACGCACTTTGCCCCCAGCCCCTCGACCACTTTGATGGCTTTGCGGACGGCCTCCAGGACCTCCGCGTCAATGCCTTCGATGAAATATTCCCCGGGGATGCCCACCGTCCAGCCGTCGATGCCCCGCGAGACATATTGACGGTAGTCGGGGACCTCGGCCGGCACCGATGTGGATTCCTTCGGGTCGTATCCGGCGATCACATTCATCAGGATCGCACAGTCCTCCACGTCTCGTGTGAAGGGGCCGATCTGATCCAGTGAAGAGGCGAATGCCACCAGGCCGTACCGGGAGACGCGCCCGTAGGTGGGCTTCATCCCCACGACCCCGCAGAGGGCCGCCGGCTGCCGAATGGAACCGCCCGTGTCGGAGCCGATGGCGGCGATGCATTCGCCGGCCGCTACCGCCGCCGCCGAACCGCCACTGGAGCCGCCGGGGATCCGCTCGAGGTCCCAGGGATTCCGGGTGATGCCGAACCAGGAGGTCTCCGTGGAGGACCCCATGGCAAATTCGTCCATGTTGGTCTTGCCCGTGAAAACGGCTCCGGCAGCGCGGAGCTTCTCCACCACCGTGGCGTCGTAGGGAGGCACGTAGTTGTGCAGGATGCGGGAGGCGCAGGTCGTCGTGACGCCCCGAGTGCAGAGGAGATCCTTCAGCGCGATCGGGATGCCGGTAAGGGCTTGAATACGGCCCTTTTTGATCTCCTCGTCGGCACGCGCCGCTTCCGCCAGCGCGGCATCCCGGGTCAGCAGAATGTAGGCGTGAACGTCCTTTTCCACGGAATCGATGCGCCGGAAGACCGACTGGACGATGTCCGTGGAGGTTGTTTCCCCCGCCTTCAATTTCTCCTGCAGTTCATGAATGGTAAGTTGATTCAAATCCATAGATTCCCCTAATCGATGACTTTCGGCACCCGGAAGAAATCCCCCCGTGCGTCCGGGGCATTGGCCAGCGTCTCCTCCCGGGGGAGCGACTCCATGGCCCGATCTTCGCGGAAGGCGTTTTTCTGGGCAATGGCATGTGTCATGGGCGCCACGCCTTCGGTATCGACACGGTTCAGCATGTCCATGTACAGCAGGATGCCGTTCAATTGGGAGGTGAATTTCTCCGTTTCCGCTTCCGTGAATTCCAGGCGCGCCAAGTTGGCGACGTGCGTGACTTCATCGCTTTTGATTTTCAAGGTTGTTCTCCCGATTGATGGTTCATCGTTCCCATGACGGACAGGCGGTCATTGGAAGATCTTCCAGTATGGCTTGATCTGTTCCATGACGCTTTGAATGAGCGGTTCGGTCGGACTGAAACGCTCCTCGCCTTCGCCTTCGATCCGGAACAGCTCCTCGTCCGTCACCTGGGTTTCGTCGCAGAGCTCCCGCAGCACCGACTTGACCGACTCCGTCAGCCCATCGATGTGGTAGCCACCCTCAAGGACCATAACCAGTTTTCCCCCGCAGCAGTCGTCGGCGATGTTCATCAGGATGCGCGTCAGATAGGCGAAGCCGCGGGGCGTGACCTTCATCTCCCCCAGCGGGTCCTGGTAATAGATGTCGAAACCGGCGGAGACCAGGATCAACTCGGGTTTGAAGGCCCGCGCCACCGGATCCAGCAAGGCCCGGTAAATCTTGACGTACTGTGCGTTTCCCGCGCCGGGCCGAAGCGGGACGTTGATCGTGAATCCGGCCCCCTTCCCCTGACCGATCTCCCGGACGGCGCCCGTGCCGGGATAGGCCGGCGACTGATGCGTGGAGAAGTACAGCACCCGGTTGTCATTGTCGAAAATATGCGCGGTGCCGTCGCCGTGGTGAAGATCCCAGTCGACAATCAGGATCCGGTTCAGGCGGTGTCTGGAGAGAGCATACCGGGCGCCCAGGGCGATGTTGTTGAACAGGCAGAAACCGGCGGCATGGCGCTCGCCGGCATGGTGGCCCGGAGGACGGATCAGGGCGAAGGCATTGTCGACCCGGCCGGTCATGACCTGGTCGATGGCGTTGAAGAGACCCCCGACGGCCAGCCTTGCCGTTTCAAAGGATTCCGGGGTGGTTTCCGTATCGGGGTCGAGATAAACGTGCGCCTTGCCGGCCGTGTCGGACACGAGTTCGATATAGTCCGGTTCATGGACGAGCGCGATTTCCTTCCGGTCGGCGTAGCGGGGTTCAATTTCGACGAAATGACCGGACATGTCCGGCTTTTCAAGCATGGAATAGACGGCCTGCAGGCGAGCGGGGCTCTCCGGATGGTAATGCTCCATGCCGTGACCCAGATAACGCCTGTCCTTGACGATCCCTGTTTTTCGCAACCCATCCGCCTTTCATGGGCCCTCTAGAATGAACAAAAATTTCTATCACAGCAGACCTCAAAAAGCAAAATATTTATCAGACGGCATACTTAACCGATTCCTTTCACCCGGGGGCTCGGCTTTCAAAAGATGTTCCGCACCACCTCGGGAAAACAGCGCAGCCGCGGCGGAATCGTCAAAAAGGATTGACAAATATTCAGAAGGCTATGTATAGTTTCGCAAAAGTGAAGCTGGTGGAATTATGTTTGGCATCGGGATGCCCGAATTGATCGTCATTGCCGTGATTGCCCTTCTCGTAGTCGGACCGAAGAAACTGCCCGATCTAGCGAAATCGCTGGGAAGGGGGTTTCAGGAATTCAAAAAGGCGACAGACGGTGTGACGGAAGGCATCAAGGACACTCTCAAGGCCGACGAGCTGAAAAAGGATGTGGAAGAGATCAAGGATTCCCTCCTGTACGGCAAGAAAGACGAAGAAACGGAGAAATCTCCACAATCCCCCAAGGAAGCCACACCCAAAACTTCCGCTTGACCCGTCGATTCCGAATCGAAAGCAAAACTTGAAGAAGGAAGCCGTCTTTGTCTATGGATGAGACCACGGAAGAGAAACTTCCATTGACCGCCCATCTGGAGGAACTGAAGAAGCGTCTGATCCGCTCCCTCATCGGCATCGGAATCGGCCTCTTCGCATGTTATTATTACAAGGAATGGCTGTTCAAAATCATTACGAAGCCCCTCATGGACGTCATGCCAAAGAACAGCTTCATGGTTTTCACCAGCCTGCCGGAGGCATTTTTCACATATCTGAAGATCTCTTTTTTCGCGTCTCTCTTCTTGACAGCCCCTTTCACGCTCTATCAGATCTGGAAATTCATTTCCCCGGGCCTCTATGCCCGGGAGAAAAAATATGTTGCGCCCTTTGTCCTGACATCCAGCCTCCTGTTTATCGGGGGGGTGGTTTTCGGATACTACCTGGCCCTGCCGCCGGCATTCGGATTTTTCATGGAATTCTCCTCCGATATGCTGCGGCCGATGTTCACCATGCGGGAGTACCTCTCCTTCGCGCTGAAGCTGCTTCTGGCCTTCGGTGTGTCCTTTGAACTGCCGGTATTTATTTTCTTCATGACGAAGCTGGGGATCGTCAATTCGCGAATGATGTCCAGGCAGAGGCGATACGCCATCCTGATCATCTTTATCGCCGCGGCCTTTCTGACGCCATCGCCGGATGCCTTTACCCAGATCATCATGGCCGTCCCGCTGATGATTCTCTATGAACTGAGCATTTACGTGGCTAAATTCGCGGAAAGAAAGAAGAAAGAAGACGCTGAGGAAGTGGCGGCATGACGGCGATGAAGGGATTCGCGAACCGGGTCCGACTCACACGATCCGCCCGCCAGTCCGGCCTGGGGACCATCCTGCTTGTTCTGCTTACGTCCTGCATCTTCCTGGCCGTTGCGGCCAGCAGCTTTCTCTATTATGTGCTGCTGAAGGAGCTGCCCTCCGTGGCGGCGCTCAAAGACTATCGCCCGAGCATTGCCACCCGGGTCTATGACGACCGCAACGAACTGATCGATGAATTCTTCCTGGAAGACCGGAAGATGATCAAATACGAGGATGTGCCCCAGGTGGTCATACAGGCTTTCGTGGCCGCCGAGGATGCCAGATTTTTCCAGCACAAGGGCTTCGATCTGCAGAGCATCTCCAGGGCCTTTTTCAAAAACCTCGCGGCCGGGCGCATCGTCCAGGGGGGCAGCACGATCACCCAGCAGGTCGCAAAATCCATGTTCCTGTCGCCGGAAAGAAGCTACATCCGGAAAATCCGGGAAGCCCTGCTGGCCTACAAGATCGACCATTACCTCACCAAGGAAGAGATCCTGGCCCTTTATTTGAACCAGATCTATCTGGGCCACGGCACCTACGGTATCGAAGCCGCATCGCAGGGCTATTTCGGGAAGAGCGCGAGGCACCTGACGCTGCCCGAGGCGGCGCTTCTGGCCGGTCTGCCCAAGGCGCCCAGCAATTACTCTCCCTTCGTCTACATGGAGCGGGCGCGCCAGCGGCAGGCCTATGTCCTCGAAAGAATGGGGGAGGACGGGTATATCACGCCGCAGGAGAAGAAAGCGGCGCTCGCCGCCCCCATCACGCTTCGCTCCGTTCGGCCGAAGGAGAAAGTCGCCCCTTATTTCGTCGAGCATGTCCGCCGCTATATTCAGGAAAAGTACGGAAGCGACGTCCTGTACAAGGAGGGCCTTGAGGTTTACACGACACTGAATCTTGCCATGCAGAAGGCTGCCAGGGATGCTGTCGCCAAGGGCCTGCGGGAACTGGATGTTCGGGAGGGATACACCTCGGGGCGTTCTCAGGGCGCACTGCTGTGCATGGAGGCCAGAACCGGCGCCATTCGGGCCATGGTCGGGGGGCGTGACTTCAGCAAGAGCGAATTCAACCGGGCCACCCAGTCCAAGCGTCAGCCCGGGTCCGCATTCAAGCCGTTTATCTATACGGCCGCCTTCGACAAGGGAATGACGCCGGTGACCAAACTGGTCGACGCCCCGATCGTCTATCAGGATACCGCCGGTAACGTGTGGAACCCGCAGAATTTCGACAGCAAATTCCTGGGACCGACGACATTGCGTTACGCCTTGGCGCATTCCCGGAATATCATCACGATCAAGGTCCTACAGGAGATCGGCGTGGATTACGCCATTGCCTATGCCCACAACATGGGAATCGTCTCGCCGCTCGGCCGGAACCTTTCTCTTGCCCTGGGAACGTCCGGGGTGACTCTCCAGGAGATGGTCCGGGCTTATGGCGTACTGGCCAATCAGGGCAGGAAAGTGGAGCCTTTTTTCATCAAAAAGATCGTTGATCGCACCGGTCACGTTTTTGAAGAAAGCCAGGTGCGGATCGAGCAGGTCATTGATCCGCGCATTGCCTTCCTTTCCACCTATGTCATGCAGGACGTTGTGGAAGTCGGGACCGGCCGGCGGGTGAGAAGCCTCGGCAGACCCGTCGCGGCCAAGACCGGCACAACGGACGACGTGCGCGACGCCTGGTTCATCGGCTACACCCCTTCTCTCGTTGCCGGCGTGTGGGTCGGATTCGACCAGGAAAGATCGCTGGGCAAACAGGAGGTCGGGGGCCGGGCCGCCGCTCCCGTCTGGCTGTATTTTATGGAAAAGGCCGTTCAGGGCATGCCGGTGGAGACATTTCCCGTTCCGGAAGGCATTGTTTTCAGCAAAGTCGATGCACATTCGGGCCTGCCCCTGCACCGCCTGTCCAGGGGCGGCATCTACGAGGCTTTTCTGGAGGGCACCATCCCCAATGACGGAACCCCCATAGCGCCGGGCGAGCTCCCTCGTTCTCCGGCTGACCATGATTCGGAAGCGGAGGATTGAATCACGGATGCAAAATTCGGCTTGACAAAACATTTTTTTTGTCGTATGAACCGGAATCTTAGTCGGAAAGATTTATTGTATGAACCGTCATAAACCGATCCACCGCGTACTGAACGTAGGAAATTGCGTATCTGTAGTCATCGTACAGGCGGGGTCTGCTGCTCGGTTTCCATGATGGTCAGACATAGAAACTGAAAGCCGCGGACCCCTGAAAGGTCCGCGGCTTTTTTTTGTAACAAAGAGCCGCAGATGAACATTTTGCGGTTTTTTGTTTTCTGGCCGAAAATACGCTTCATTCAATATACAGGAGGTTGGAAAGTGAAGTTAAAAGGAACCCAGATTCTGTTGAACATGCTCAAGGAAGAAAATGTGGACACCATTTTCGGTTATCCCGGCGGCGCCGTGATCGATATTTACGATGAATTGTATCGAAGCGATATCAAGCACATTCTGGTTCGCCACGAGCAGGGGGCGGTGCATGCCGCCGACGGTTATGCCCGGGCGTCCGGCAAGGTCGGCGTGGCCCTGGTGACATCCGGTCCCGGGGCGACCAACACCGTCACGGGCATTGCCACTGCCCATTCCGACTCCATTCCCATTGTCGTTTTTACCGGGCAGGTGCCCACGACGCTGATCGGGAACGACGCCTTTCAGGAAAGCGATATCACCGGGATCACCCGGCCCTGCACGAAGCACAACTTCCTGGTTCGGAACGTCGAGGAGCTGGCCACGACGATCAAGGAGGCCTTCCATATCGCCCGGTCGGGGCGCCCCGGTCCCGTCCTGGTGGATCTGCCGAAAAATGTCATGGCCTCCATGGCGGAGTACGACCCTTCCTCCATTGTCGTCAAAATGGATGAGCCCCTCCACAAGGCATCTTCCAAGAAGTATGGCCAGATGCTGGGATTTCTCAAGGAGGCCAAATGCCCGGTGGTCCTCATCGGCGGCGGCATCCTGCTCGGGAAAGCGCCGGAGGAGCTTCGCGCCTTCATCGAAAGGACCCGCATCCCTGTGACGTCCACGCTCATGGGCCTGAGCGGATTCCCCGGTACGCACCCCCTTTGGCTCGGCATGCTGGGCATGCACGGCACGTACTATGCCAACATGGCCATCAGCAACTGCGATCTCTTGATCGTGCTGGGGTCCCGCTTTTCGGACCGGGTGACGGGCAAGATCGAAACCTTTGCCGCGAACGCCAAGATCATTCACATCGATGTAGACCCGTCCTCCATCAACAAGAACGTCATCGTCGATCTCCCCATTGTCAGCGATCTGAAGACGGCCCTGCAGCACATGAACGGCATGCTGGTTGAGCAGCAGTACCGGTTCGACGAAACGGAGCGCCAGGCATGGCTGGATCAGATCGAGTCCTGGAAGCAGGAAGTGCCCCTGACCTACTGCCAGAACGGCGAGATCATCAAGCCCCAGTTCGTGATCGAAAAGCTCTTCGATCTGACCCGAGGCAGGGCCATCATCACCACGGAAGTCGGACAGAATCAGATGTGGGCCGCCCAGTTCTACCGGTATGAGAATCCCCATACCTTTATCTCGTCGGGGGGCCTGGGAACCATGGGATACGGCTTTCCGGCAGCCATCGGCGTACAGTGCGCCTTTCCGGACGCGCTGGTCGTGGATATCGCCGGAGACGGCAGCATCCAAATGAACATCCAGGAAATGGCCACAGCCGTTCAGTATAACCTTCCGGTGAAGATCGTGCTGCTGAACAACAACTACCTCGGCATGGTGCGCCAGTGGCAGGAGCTGTTCTACGAAAAGCGTTATTCCCATACGGAAATGATGTACGCGCCGGACTTCGTCAAGGTGGCCGAGGCCTACGGCTTTGTGGGTCTGCGGACGGACCGGCAAGCCGAGGTGGAGCCCCTGCTCCGGAAAGGGCTGGCGTTGCCAAAACCGGTCCTGATGGAATTCCGGGTGGCCCGGGAGGAATGCGTCTATCCCATGGTCCGGCCGGGCGGCTCCATCAGCGAGATGACCCTGGGCACAAGAGAAATGATCAATTAGAACATAAAGATAGAGAGAGGTACAACAGTTATGGAAAAAGCGGACAAAAAGGAGTATGTGTTATCCCTGCTGGTGAACAACAAACCCGATGTGCTGGCCCGTATTGCGGGCACGCTGGGAGGCAAGGGCTACAACATTGACAGCCTTTGCGTCGATATCACCATGAATCCCAAGGTGTCGAAAATCATCCTGACGACCCGGACTTCGAAGATCATGATCGGCAGGATAATCAATGCCCTGAACAAGCTGCTGGATGTCATTCGCGTGGAAAACCTCTCCGAGGTGGAGTCCATCAAGCGGGAAATGATCCTCATTCGAATGAATCTGATGAAGGAGACGAAGCCGGATCTGATGAAGGCGATCGATATCCTGAACTGCAAGATCCTGACTTTCAACACGGACCACTGCGTGTTGCAGTTCACAGGCAGCCGGGAGGACATCGACAAGGTGCTGTCCACGCTGCAACCGCTGGGCATCGACGACATCGCCAGGACCGGCGCCGCGGCACTGGAACGCAAATATTGACAGGCCGTCATGCTGCTGTCCCGGGGTCGCTCCCCGGGGCGGAACCGACAACCGGCTTGCCCCCATAATCAACGAATGCGTTGTAACTCCTGCCCGTTACGCAAGGAATGGAGACGGGGGGATTTTCGCAGTAAACGGATCATTCATTTTTTAACAAAATTCAACGAGTTTCAGGAGGGAATGCATGTCGAAGATCAACATAGGCGGAATCATGGAGGATGTCATCACGTCCGAGGAATTTACCCTCGAGAAGGCCCGGCAGGTCCTCAAGGATGAAGTCGTGGCCGTCGTCGGATACGGGGTCCAGGGGCGCGGTCAGGCCCTGAACATGAAGGACAACGGGATCCGCGTGATTGTGGGAGAAGGGGACTATAACTGGAAGAAGGCCATGGACGAGGGATTTGTTCCCGGCGAGACGCTGTTCCCGCCCATCGAGGCGGCCAAACGGGGGAGCATTATTCAGTACCTCCAGTCCGACGCCGGTCAGAAAGCCATGTGGCCGGAGATCAAACCGACGCTGACAAAAGGAAAAGCTCTTTATTTTTCACACGGGTTTTCCATTGTGTACAAGGAACAGACCGGTGTGATTCCGCCGCCGGACATCGACGTGATCCTGGTTGCGCCCAAGGGAGCCGGCCGCACCGTCCGGGACAACTATCTGGCGGGAAGCGGGATCAACTCCAGCTACGCCGTCTTCCAGGATTATACAGGACGGGCCATGGAGCGGACGCTGGCCGTGGGCGTCGCCATCGGCTCGGGATACCTTTTCCCGACCACCTTCGAGCAGGAGGTTTACAGCGATCTCACGGGAGAGCGGGGCGTGCTGATGGGATGCCTGGCGGGTGTTCTGGAGGCGCAATATAACGAATTGAGAAAACGGGGCCACAGCCCGAGCGAGGCCTTCAACGAGACGGTGGAGGAACTGACCCAGAGCCTGATGCCGCTGGTTGCTCAGAACGGAATGGACTGGATGTACGCCAACTGCAGCACCACGGCCCAGCGCGGCGCCCTGGACTGGAAGAACCGCTTCCGCGATGCCGTGGCGCCCGTATTCACGGAGCTTTACGACCGGGTTGCCTCCGGAAAGGAGACGGAAATCGTCCTTCGGGTCAACAGCGCCCCGGACTACCGCGAGAAGCTGCAGGCCGAACTGGATGCCATCAAGAACAGCGAGATGTGGCTGGCCGGCGCCGCCGTCCGCGCGCTCCGACCGGAACGGCGCAAAAAGTAAAGGGAGGGGGCGAACATGAGAAGCGACCTGATGAAGAAGGGCTTTGAACGGGCGCCGCACCGCTCCCTGTTCAAGGCGATGGGATACACGGATCAGGAAATCGCCCAGCCCATGATCGGGGTGGTGAATTCCTACAATGAAATCATCCCCGGCCATGTCCATCTCAACATCATCACACAGGATGTGAAGGCCGGCATCCGCCTGGCCGGGGGCACGCCGGTCGAGTTTCCCGCCATCGGGATCTGCGACGGCATCGCCATGGGGCACACGGGTATGAAATATTCTCTGGCCAGCCGGGAACTGATCGCCGACTCCGTCGAGGCCATGGTCATGGCCCACCCCTTTGACGGGCTGGTGATGATACCGAACTGCGACAAGATCATTCCGGGGATGCTCATGGCCGCCATGCGCCTCAACATCCCGACGATCTTCATCAGCGGCGGGCCCATGCTGGCGGGCAGGCTGGCCGGCAAAACGGTCGATCTGATCAGCGTTTTCGAGGGGGTCGGCAAGGTCAAGATCGGCCGAATGCCGCAGAGGGAGCTGAAAGCCCTCGAAGACTGCGCCTGTCCGGGCTGCGGGTCCTGCTCCGGCATGTACACGGCCAATTCCATGAACTGCGTCACCGAGGCGATCGGCCTGGGGCTTCCCGGCAACGGCACCGTTCTGGCCGTCCACGCTGCCCGCCGGCGCCTGGCCAAGGAGGCGGGCATGAAAATCATGCAGCTCCTGAAAAAGGACATCAAGCCAAGAGATATCGCGACACTGGCCGCTTTCAGGAACGCCATTGCCGTCGATATGGCCCTCGGCTGCTCCACCAATACCGTCCTTCACATCCCGGCTGTTGCCCATGAGGCCGGCATCCGGCTGGACCTGGACCTCTTCAACGAGATCAGCCGGATGACCCCAAATCTCTGCAAGCTCAGCCCGGCGGGCGCCCACCACATCGAGGATCTCGATGCGGCCGGCGGCATTCAGGCGGTCATGAAGCGGATCAGCACCCTGGGCGTGATCGATCCGAAGGCGTTGACCGTCACGGGAAAAACCGTGGGGGAAAACCTCAAGGCGGCAAACATCCTGGATGAAAACGTCATCCGGCCTCTCAAGAATCCCTATACAAAGGAGGGCGGCATCGCCATCCTGCGCGGGAACCTCGCTCCGGACGGCGCCGTCGTCAAACAGTCCGCCGTAGCGGAAAACATGCTGGTCAACGAGGGTCCGGCCCGCGTCTTTGACAGCGAGGACGAGGCAATCCAGGCGATTCTGGGCGGCCGGATCAAGCCGGGTGATATTGTCATCATCCGCTACGAGGGCCCCAAGGGCGGACCGGGCATGCGGGAGATGCTGGGACCGACGTCGGTCATCGCGGGCATGGGTCTCGACACCACCGTCGCGCTTCTGACGGACGGCCGCTTCAGCGGCGGGACCCGCGGGGCGGCCATCGGGCACATTTCCCCGGAGGCGGCGGAAGGCGGCCCCATCGGTTTGGTAAAGGAGGGAGATATCATCGCCATCGATATTCCGAAGAAAAAGATCACCCTCAAGGTCAGCCCCGATGAGATGAAAAAGCGCAAAAAGGCATTCAAGCCGCTGCCGCCCTCCATCACCACGGGATACCTGGGCCGCTATGCCCGGCTCGTGACATCAGCCAGTACGGGCGCCGTCTTCAAAGACTGACCGCTCCGCCGGCATTCCACGGCAAAAGGGATGCTTCGCCTGCCGATTCGCCGGCGAAGCATCCCTGCTGAACCTTCCCATATCAGTGTCGCGGGGAGCGACGTTCACGGCTTTTCATATCTAAACATTTGAATATAATCAATTATTCATTTTTGGCTTGCATTTTGTGCGATCCTGTGGCAGCTTGTCTGAGCTCTTTTAATAACGTTACCGGAAACCTTTGTACTTGTTCCAGTCTCGATTTGAATTCCGTACACGCTGATAAAGGTAGCCGCCCCTACTTCAACCATCAGGGGGATCGCCGTATTATTTCAAAACGTCGCTTCAGAAATTCCGTTTTCGACAACCGCTTTGCTGATGGCTTGTAGCTGTCTGTTCTGACTTTCCGGTTGTTTTCTACTTCGCGCCCTGAAGCATTTCAATGTGACACCGCCTGCATTCATGGGCACTTTGGTCGCATTTCGATGGGAGGCAGATATGCCAAGAATGCAGAAGATCAAAACGCTCATCAAGCGGGCGCTCGCCCCCGTGACGATCATGCTCATTCCCCACCATAACACCCGTAAATCCTTTCACATGAACATCCCCGCTATCGGTGTTTTCATTGCCGCCGCGATCGGCTGCGGCTGCGCCGTCTATCTGGGTATGGCCACGATCGATCTCCTCAAGTACCGGGCCATGGAGAAACAGATTCAGGACTACGCGAAAAAAGCCTCGGACTTCAATACCACCCTGGCGTCTCTGAAAAAGGCGGAGAAGGACCTTTACCGATTATTGTCCCTGGGTTCCCGCGAGAAGATTCTCGAAAATGTCGATGTGTCGGACATGGGAACCATGGACATGGGGACCGTGGACATCCAGCAGGTTAAGCAGCAGATCGCCATCTCGATGAAGACCGTTGGGGCCATCAAAGAGTATCTTCACCAGCAGAAAAACCTCTATATGGCCACACCCAGAGGATTGCCCGTGCCGGGGACGGTTTCCTCGCCGTTCGGCTCGCGTGTCAACCCGATCAGCGGCCGCGTCGAGCTGCATCGCGGCATCGATGTGTCCGTTCCGGGCGGCACGCCGGTCCTGGCGACGGCGGACGGAATCGTGAGCTTCTCCGGATGGAGCGGTGGTGGGGGCAACGTGGTCGTGATCGAACACGGGCACGGGTTTTCAACCTTCTATGCCCACAATGAGAGCAATACCGTCGAGGTCGGGCAGCAGGTGAAACGGGGCGGTGTCATCGCCTATGCGGGGTCGACCGGGAATTCCACCGGAAGCCACGTCCATTATGAGGTATGGCGGACCGGCCGGGTTCTCAATCCGAGGGACTTCATCGAAAGGAGCTCCTGATGTTCAGCAAAAAAACGGACCGGCTGAGGCTGATTATCGGCGAGAGTTCAAAGATTTCCGGAGATGTGGAGGCCCTGGGCACAATCATCGTGGATGGCTCCATCATCGGCCATGTGACGGGGAGTAAGGTGATCCTCGGAGAAAAAGCCTGTGTCCGGGGGGATATTTCCGCCAGCCACATCGTCATCGGCGGGATGGCGGAGGGGCAGTTGAAGGGCAAGGAACGGGTGGAACTCCGGCCGACCGGCCGGGTTCACGGCGACATCTTTACACCCCGACTGTCCGTGACGGAGGGGGCCGTCTTCAACGGGACCTCCTGCATGGACAAAATCGAACAGACCGATCAGAGTGAGTCGGCGGAGAAAAAAACGGATGAGCCCGGCGAGCGGAAGGTCCTGGAGCTCCTGTTCAAGGGAAAGTCAAGTTAAGGCCTGTTCAAGGGCCGCCAAACCGAAGCATCACTCCCGCCCTTCGATAATCCTGGCTACCCGGGCCAGCTCTTCGCAGGTGTCCACTTCCACCGAATCGTAAATGGTTTCCACCACCTTGATTTTATACCCATGTTCGATGGCGCGAAGCTGCTCGAGCGCCTCCAGACGCTCCAGAACGCCCTGCGGCAGCCGGGTGAAGGTTTCCAGGAACGAGCGCCGGTAGGCGTAGATCCCGTGATGTTTGTAATAGTTCGCCGCCTGTCCCGGGTCCCGTACATAGGGAATGGTGGCGCGGGAGAAATAGATGGCGAAGCCGTCCCGGTCGACAACCACCTTGACGGCGTTCGGGTGGGTGATTTCCTCAGCCCGCCGGATCCGGTAGATCAGCGTGGCCATGACAATGGCCGGATCTTCCAGGAGCGGTTGGACGACCTCGTCGATCTGGACCGGCTCGAAGAGCGGCTGATCCCCCTGGACATTCAACACGATATCGTCCGGGTTCAGCTTCAGGCCGGCGACGGCCTCGGCAATCCGGTCGGTGCCCGATTTGTGATCCGCCGCGGTCATGACGGCCCTGCCGCCGAAATTCACGACGGTCCGGTAAATCCGGTCGTCGTCGGTGGCGACGGCGGCCTGGGAGACCGACCCGGACTTCAACACCCTTTCGTAGACATGCTGGATCATCGGCCTTCCGCAGAGGTCGGCCAGCGGTTTCCCCTCGAAGCGCGTCGACTCAAAGCGGGCCGGAATGATGCAGACGACCTTCATAGGCGGGGATCGGGTTTCAGCAGGTAGTTGGCGACGTAATCCTGAACGGCTTCTTCGAGGGACCGGAAGGCGAGCGGGCACCCCGTCGCCCGGAGCTTGTCCATGTTTGCCTCCGTGAAATACTGGTACTGGGCGGACAGGCCCGGCGGCATGTCGATGTATTCCACGCTCGGCTTCATGCCCATCGCCGCAAAGACGGCTTGGACGAGATCGTTCCAGCTTCTCGCCTTTCCAGTGCCCAGGTTGAAGATGCCGTTCACTTCAACATGCTCAAGCAGCCACCAGAGAACGTCCACGCAGTCCTTTACGTAAACAAAGTCGCGGACCTGTTCCCCGTCGCCGTATTCCTTCCTGTATGACTTGAACAGGCGGACACGGCCCGTCTCCCGGATCTGATTGAAAGACTTGAAGATCACGCTGGCCATGTCTCCCTTGTGGTACTCGTTGGGGCCGAAGACGTTGAAAAACTTGATGCCGGCGACCTTTTTTTCCGCCTGCTGCTTGAGCACCCACAGGTCGAAGACCTGCTTGGAGTATCCGTACATGTTGATCGGGCGCAGACCGGGTATCCGCGAATCGTCGTCGGAGAATCCCTTTGTCCCGTCGCCATAGGTGGCGGCCGAACTGGCATAGATGAAGCGGACCTGGTTCCGAATGGCCCAATCGGCCAGCCGGCAGGTGTAGAGGTAGTTGTTCATCCAAAGGTAATCGGCGTCCCGCTCCGTGGTGGACGAACAGGCCCCCATGTGGATGACCGCGCTGGCCTTGAAGGGGACCTGGTCGGCATAGATCATCTGGAGGAAGTCGTCCTTCTTGATGTATTCGATGAAGCGCAGATTGACGAGATTCTTCCATTTTTCCGACGTGCCCAGCCGGTCCACAATGACGATGTCGTTGATGCCTTCCCGGTTCAGTTTCCAGACGAAGGCGCTGCCGATGAATCCGGCCCCGCCGGTGACGACGATCATGCGGTCCCTCCTGAAGTTTCCGCGGCGGCGGCATGGGCGTGTCTCCCCGCCACGACCCGCAATTTTGCCAACGCAGACGGCACGGTAGTCCCTACAATGCCGCGGCGGCCTTCTCGACTGCCGCCTGAATGGCTGCCATACGCTCCTCCGGCATCTTTACGGAGATCCCCATGACGAGCGTCCGTCCGAGGATGTCCTCGGCCTGAGGGATGAGGTGGCGTCCGTAGTCGATCTTGCCCCTGTACATCGGGTTGCTGAAGGGGAAACGCTGGGAATTCGCCGTGCACCAGGCCTGGAAGTGCTCCCAGTTGGGGACGTAGTGCCAGAGATTCTTTTTGAAGCAGACCGTGTCGACGCCGTTCGCGCCGAGGGTTTTCTGGAAGTGCTCCGCCGTGCCCGGATCAGGGAAGTTGAAGGCCAGGAACGTGGCCGTATCGCCTTCGGGGTCGGGCAGTTCCCGGAATTTGACGCCTGGGACGGCGCCGAGCATGCTCTTGATGGCCTGCTTGTTCTTCTTCTGTTCCCCGATGAGCCAGTCGAGCTTTCGAAGCTGGGCGAGCCCCAGGGCGCCCTGGAGTTCGTTCATCCGGTAGTTGAAGCCGAGGATGCTCCGTCCCTCCATGGCGCGGCTGACCTTGGGGTTGTGGTCGTGGCCGTGATCGTGATACCACTCGGCACGGTCGGACAGGCGCTTGCTGTCCGACACCACCATGCCGCCCTCGCCGGTGGTCAGCGTCTTGTAGTAGTCGAAGCTGAAGATTCCCATGTCGCCGAAAGTTCCGAGCTTTTTGCCCTTGAAGCTGCCCCCGCAGGCCTGGGCGTTGTCCTCCAGGACCAGCAACTGGTATACCCGGGCGATGTCCACGATCTTGTCGATATGGGCCCCGGAGCCGCACATGTGCACGGGAATGATCGCCTTGGTGTAGGGCGTGATCCTTTTCTCGACGGAGGCCGGGTCGAGGTTCAGTGTCTCGTCGATGTCGGCCATGACCGGGATGGCCCCCACCTCCAGCACCGCCTCGTAGGTCGCCAGGAACGTGAAGGCGGGGACGATCACCTCGTCGCCTGGGCAGATATCCATCGCCGTCAGGGCGACTTTCAGCGCCGAAGAGCCGGACGTGACACCCAGGGCGCAGCGGGCCCCGCAGTATCTCGCGAATTCCTCCTCGAACTCGCGGACCTTGAAAACCCCCTTCCTTTCCCTGTCAAAGCCGTATCGCATCAGGACGCCCGTCTCCAGGACATCCATCACTTCCTTCATCTCTTCGCTGCCGATCAGTTCCGCGCCTGCCATTCCGTTTCCTCCATGATCCCCCGCTCAAAACGGGTTTGTTTCCGTCAATACGCTTCCTCGTATATTTCCACTGCGTCGTCAAGGGTCAGCTTTCTGGGGTTGTTTTCCAGGGGCCTGGCAACGGTCAAGGCTACTTTTGCCAGTGCCGGGAAGGAATCCCGGGGGATATCCAGGACTTCCAGGGTGGTATAGATCCCGCAATCCTCGATGAGCGTCTTCACGGCTTCCACGGACAGCCAGGCCGCCTCCCGGGAGGGCAGGTTTTCGGTCACCTCGCCCATCACCTCGGCAATGACGGCAAATTTCTCCGGGTTTCCGGATAGGTTGAAGGACATGACGTGAGGAAGAAGGATCGTGTTGGCCAAGCCGTGGGGCACCCCGTACTGCCCGCCCAGGGGGTAGGACAGGGAATGAACGGCAGTGACGCCGGCATTGGCCAGTCCCAGCCCTGCATAGAGGCTGCCGAGCAGCATCTGTTCGCGGGACTCCAGATCGCGGCCGTTGTGAACGCAGGTCCTCAGGTTCTCCGCGATCAGCCGGATCGCCTCCAGCGAGAGCATCTCGCTCATGGGGGAGGCATTGATGGATGTGTAGGATTCCACGGCATGGCAGAGGGCGTCCAGTCCCGTCGTGGCCGTCGGTTCGGGCGGCAGTGTCAGGGTCAATTCCGGGTCGAGAAGGGCAATATCGGGATAGAGGTAGGGGCTGTTCATCCCCTCCTTCTTTTTCAGGTCCGGACGGACGAACACGGCCGTGAAGGTCACTTCGCTGCCGGTCCCCGCGGTTGTGGGGATCATGATCATGGGCAGGCCGGGCCCGGGCACCTTGTTCAGGCCGAGGTAATCCACGGCATGGCCCTGATTTCCGGCCACGGCAGCCACCGCCTTGGCCAGGTCCATGGCGCTGCCCCCGCCAACTCCCACTACCAGATCGCACTTCCCCTTCAGGGCGATCCGGGCACCCTCGTCGGCCAGATCCAGTTTCGGCTCCGGGTCGGCCTTGTCGAAGAAGCTGATCTTCAGGCCGCTTTGGCCGAGAACTTCTTCAACTTTTTCCTGGAATCCGGCCGCGGCCAGATTCTTGTCCAGCACCACGAGGGGTCGGCGGCCTTTCAATGCCTGGATGTGCTCGGCCAGCTTTGCGAAGGAACCGGTTCCAAAGACAATCCTCCTGGCGCCGGTAAAGGAGAAAGGTTTGATCATGATTGCTCCCTTGAAATTTTTGCCTGCTTATAACCGATTCCGGCCGGGAATGTCAAAGCGATAAAGCGGTGGTGATGCGGCGGCATCCGGGCCAACAACTCGAATCCGGACGATCCGGAAGCGGATTTCAGGATGGAGGGCAGCCGGCCTATGCCGGCGTCGCCAGCCGCAGGCCGACGATTCCGGCGATAATGAGCCCCACGCTGACCAGCCGGAAGGCGTTCACCGGCTCGTTGAACAGCGCGATCCCGAGAATCACGGTCCCGGCGGCGCCGACCCCGACCCAGACGCTGTAGGCGGTCCCGATCGGGAGCGATTTCATGGCGATGCCCAGAAGCCAGAGGCTGACCAGCATTGCCAGAATGGTCCAGAGGCTTGGCCACAAGCGGGTGAAGCCTTCCGTGTATTTCAGCCCGATGGCCCAGCCGACCTCGAAGAGCCCGGCGAGAACAAGTATGATCCAGTCCATATTCCTCTGAGCGCCTCTGTTTGCTTGTGTGACGGGTTTCCATGTTCTCCTCGAACGGATGCTCGAGGCGGGAGGGTGACCCGCTACTTCTCGATCTTCAGCTTGAAGTCATCCCGCTCTTTTTGCAGGTTTTTCAAAAGCTTCACGGTCCGGTCGTAGTCCCTGCCCATGAGCTTTTTCGAATCCCCGGCATGCTTCCAGACGATCTCGAACGGACCTTCAACGTCCGTGGACAGGACATCCCACAGCGCATCGAGATTCCGGCCGAAATGCTTCGGCAGCGACAGAGGGATCGAAAGCTGATCGTAGAGATCATCGAGCGAAGCCATCGTTTTGCCGTTCATCTTGCAGTGTTTTATCGGCATGGCGGTATCTCCACAAAAGTGTTGTAATGGTCCACGGTCACAAAGCGCCTGCCGTCCCTCGCATAGACAAGGCGCTTACCGCCCCGGCGTCCGCCCTTGTAGTCCAGGTCCGCCTCCCGCCATTTTCCGTCGGGGAGCCGGCCCTCCAGATTCCGGAAGGTATCGCCGCCGATGCTTGCGCCCCTGAGCCCGTCGACGAACCACAGACTTCTGCCGGGCTTCCATCCCCACGAGCGGGCCTCGCGCTTGGTGACAAATTTGGGCGGCAGCTTTCTGTTGCCGGTATGGTTCAACGTGCGGAGGATCTCCATCAGCTCCGGCTGGTCGATCCCGGACGAGAGCCGGGCGCTGACGGCGGCAATGACGCTTTTACAGGATGCCTCTTGCGCCCCGGACACTCCGCTCAGGCCGATTAAAAGAAGGATAACCGCCGATAGGATTCCCACCCGTTTCATCAGCATCGACGCTCCCATGTGATTCGTCCCGCGCCCCGTTTCCACCCCTGCGCCCCGAATGTATTGCTCGTTCTTTCCCCTTTCTCGCGGACACTCATACCGGCGTACCTGCTTTCAACAGCTCCTTCGCCTTTGCAACGAATTCCTGTGGCTTCTCCGGCGTGAACCTCAATTGCCTGAAGAATCCGCTTTTCCTTTCAATCCCCACATGTTCATTGAAATCAGCCAGATCGAGCTTCAATGCCCAAAACGTTGATCTGATGACGGGGGGTTCGAAAACACCGATCGACACGAGATCGTCCTTCGGAATGACCAGGGTCTGCGTGAAAAACGGGAACCTGCACCGCAGCTCGATCCGGTCGGCGAAAATAGAATAAGCATTCCCGAGGCTTTTCACAGTCGACCGCGATTCATACAAGGGGAGATCAGCGCTTTTCATGTCTTCGCCCTATAGCTGCACAAATCCATGGAAGGCAGGCGCGCATGCCCATTCCGTGAATCGAGACGTTGTGCGATCTTTTGATAATGTGAAGCATGCCGGATGTCAATCAGAAACGCATGAATATGTGTGGCTTGAGCGTTATTTTCATGCCGGGGTCGGCCATACAATCTCTCCAAGAAAACAAATGCTCAGCCTCGCCTCTTAACATATTTTGTGAAGCCCGACGTGGCCATATTCAGTAGCGGCTTTTTGGCATGCCTTTTTCCAGGTCATAGGACATGAACGTGACGCCGAAGGGCAGATGCGGAAACGCTTTGGTCTCGCCCTCGGTGAATCCGATGCGCCTGTACCAATCTTTCAGTTCGGTGTCTTGTGCGATCATGCCGATTCCTACACGACGCACGCCAAGGTCTTTCGCCCGGGAGAGGGCATGTATGACCAGTTCTCTTCCCATGCCTCGTGTCCTGTGACCGGGAAGGACGGCAAGGCGCTTGAGATAACATACTTCTGAGCTCGCATGTTCCAGTGCAACGCACCCCACGATACCGTTTTCAGTGTCGATGACGAAATAAGAGACACCGCGGGTCATATCTCTTTCTATCCAATCCGCCGTGCAGTTCGAAGGATGGCGCGGGGCATTCTCCCCGTTGAGCCCGAAGCGTTTTGCTACGGTGAGGAACGACTGCCGAATCGTGTTCGTCAAGATCTGTACGTCCTGTTTCGTACAACTGCGAATGGTTACATGCACAGTATTATGCCCCTGATATTGCCGCGTTTGAGTTCAGGGTGTGGCCCGTCCGGAGCGTCGCCTGTAACGAATGGTTCGGCAAACCGCCGGAGGCTTGGGTACAGCGATGTCAAAGCACGGCAAAATGCCGCCCAGACCCATCAATTCGCTACACGCCATCCGGAAGCTTTGACCGCATCATTTCTCTTCGATTCAACTTCCGCCCATCCACAACGAACGTTCCATCGCCAATTGCGTGAACGGTTCGCTTTTCTTTTCGTGAATTGTCGAAGTACGCGGCGACGCCTTCAAGCACCACGATATTGTGCTTTTTGACGATATCGATCACTTTACATTCGATATTCGCCAGGCATTCCTTAATCAAAGGCGATCTGACACACTTACCCACCACGGGGGTCAGCCCGAACTTTTCAAATTTGTCCGTGTCGGCACCAGAACATGTTCCCACGCCAACGACCTGATCCAGGAGGTCAATGGTGGGAATTGAAATTACACATTCCTTCGATTTTCGAAGCGCGGCATAAGAATAGTTCCAGGACCCAGTCGTGATGGCAAACTTCGGAGTGAAGTCCATCACCATGGTCCAGGAGATCGTCATGATGTTGTTCTTCTTCCCGTCATGGGTCGTAACGAAAACAACGGGGCCCGGTTCCATAAGAGTGAAAGCTTTGCTGATCTGCATGGTTTTCATGATCACACTAGCCCCCATCTTGCTTGCATGACGTGCTGCTCGGGAGCGGCGCAGATTTTTGCGCTGTCACCTGAAGCAGCAAGGTTGGAATTTACGGCATTCATCGCGAAAATGCCATTTTGAACCTTCGCTTGGGATCCCAGAAATCCACATTTTCGGGATCAAACTTATCGGGGTCATAAGGAAAGTAATTTTTTGCGTGACCCTTCAGCCATTGGTTGTATTCATGATGTTCCGGATGATTTGGATCGGACAGTATTTTGAGAACCTTGTAATAACCATCGACACCACCGCAATCTTCAGGAGGGCATGCTCGCGCGCCGCCAATGCATTTCGGGTACTTGACGCCCTTTTGTTTCAGAAGAATGCCTTCAAGAAGAACATCATGGGACCAACCATCACCAAAATCGTAATCGTAAATTGCCGACTTCCCGGGTTCTGTGAAATATCGTTTAATTGGAACTTTCCACCCGGGTAAAATGTCCCGGTTGCCGAAATCGTCATCGGGTATTCCAATTTCTATTTTCGATTTTTTAAGTGGCATCTTTATGAAGAATGCATGCAGATGGTAATCAAGCCACCCCATGGCGTCTTGTATCGCTACATGCAGATCCCAAAAGGAATACTCCGAGGGCACCTGGATGACTCTCCAAATGGTGGGTTCAATTTCACTCAACTCAATGCGGAATTGATATATGATGTTGTTGTGTTTCTTTGTCATTTGTCCTCCATCCTATCGTGAAGGTTGCCGGGAGGCGGGCGCCTTTTCCCGCCGATCCGATGGGAGAGCTTGATGTTCGCAGGCGGTGATGCCTCTTTTCTCACGTGGTTCGTCATGGGCATGCCCAAGAGGGCGCGTTATCCAACTGGAACTGTGCCATACCCCCCTTTCCTGAACACATAAATCGCCCACCCCATCGTTTCCCGTCCCCACTTCAGGTACGCCGTCTTGCTTGCCCGCACTCGCTTCAGCACGGTCTCCACATCCGGATCATCCCGATGATCACCCGCCCAGGTTTCCCCGGCATACCACTGCAACCCTTCATATCGATCCCAGTCATCCTGGCTGCTGACGAGTGTGTAAACCGCCTCCAATCCGTACTCTCGCCCGGCCTCTACATTCTGATCGTGTGTTCCGAAGTCGGTCCGTGCCACGCCGATTGCTTCTAAATACTCTCTTTCCGGTTCATGCCGCCAGTACGGCTCTCCCACAACGATCCAGCTTTCCGGGGCTGCCATCTTCTGCAGCGCGTTCAATGTCCCTCGATGCCCGCCATAAATCCAACTCGCACCGATGCAGGCGACCAGATCAAAGCTCTCCAGGGTCTCCGGGACATACTTGGCCCCGTCCATCTCCAGGAAATGGAGTTGGGCATCCGGAACACGTTCTTGATGCTTCCTGCGAACATCAGCAATGCAATAGGGAGAGAAATCAACTCCTGTCCCTGTCATTTGTCGGTGCCGCTCTGCAAGCCTGATGAGAAACTCGCCCTTTCCCGAGGCGATATCCAGCACGCGTGCCCCGGGTTTCAGAGGCAGAAGTGTGAAAAGCTGGTCAAGTTTCTCAAGACTCATCGGATTGCAGAGAATGTGCTCCCGATGCGTGATGTTATAGAACTTCCAGATGTCCATACGATCTCCTCTATCAATTCCAGCCGACCGTAACCGCGTAACCGGCGGAGCTTAAGCGCAGTCCGGTTTACGCGGGTGTGGGCAGTCTTTCCTGATTCAGATGTTTAGGGCAAAGCGAATCGCCCTTCCGACTTCTGCCATTTTTGCTTTAGGTAGGGAGGTGATCCGGTACCCGATCTTTGCCTTCGAAACAGTCTGCAGGTGGTCACAGTTGATTGCGCAATCGCGAGGCATGCCGTGGGCTTTCGAAAGGAAGACCTCGGAGGGAATATTTCGGACCGTGGTTGTAATGGGTGCGACGGTTACCTCGCCAAGGTATTCCAGCACGGAATCACGCGACAATACAAGAACTGGCCTCTGCTTATCCGGATGAGTGAACTTGTACCAACGGATTTCCCCATGTTTCATTCGTCACCCCAACTCTGTTGCGATTCCCAAATGGAGAACTCATCCGAAGCCGCCGGGTGTCGTGCGTACCCTTCGCGGTGCTTGCGCTCAAGCTTTTCGAGGTTGTGGCAGACAAGTGCCTCGCGAAGGGCCTTTCGTGTGAACGCAGAGCGGGTTGTGTTGAGTTGCTTTGAGACACGGTCGACCGCCTTGACAAGGTCCTCGTCAAGAGTCATCTGGATTGTTTTCATGGGCACACCTCACATGTGGATTCACATAGCTATGATAATCCACATCTTACCTCTTGTCAATCGTTTCGTCCTGCCAACGTACGCTTCAGCCACGCGAGGTACGAGCGTCGGCTGGAAGCGATTGTTCGGCAAGGCCGTCATTCGGTTACACAAAACTCGGTCTCCCCCAAGAATCTTATGAGGTCGCCAAAATAAAGGCAGAAAAGTTCATGGCTTTCACCCAGATAGATCTTTTCAAGCTCATGTTTTGGGAGGCCTTCAAATTCCTCCACCGATATAAATGGTGGCAAAACAATCGCCACATTATCCGTCATGTTGAGCATATTCCTTAAAACCAAATCCGCTGGTGGTTGGGTGTTAGATTTTTGAAATCGATATATGTGGTCAGGCCCCGTGACTGCCCAGTCAGGATCGATAAAAACTGCATCAACCTTTGGTATTTTCTTTATGGTCTTCGTTTCAAGGATGCTGCCGCGCAAAAAGGATACCTTTGCTGAAAGTCCCGCTTTTTTGATATTACTGATCGCTTTTTTCTGGATAGACTCATCAATTTCAACCGTGATCACATGCTTAGCCGTTCTTGCCAGCGATATCGTTGTGAATCCCGCACCAGTGCAAGTTTCTAAAATATGAAGACCGATAAATCGTTCTGCGAAATGTCTGGTGATACGCTGGTCGATGCCCATGATAAAGGTACGTTCATCGGCGATGTAGTCGTCACCGAATTTTTCTCGGATTTCATTTGGATTAAGAATCATCTTAGTCACATGCCCAACGAAAAGCTAAGCCGGAGCCGCGAAGCGGCGATCGGCTTTAGCGACGGATTCGACTCTTTATGATTTGACTAATACCCCGGCTTGTAAAAGTATGCCTTCGATTTCTTGCAGGGAATAACTATTTTTTGCTGTAAAATGAACGATAGGAATACCAGCAGTCCGCATAACATTGTCAACGAATTTGTCGCGGTTTTGCGTTTTTGATTGTTTATGTGTTTTATCATCAAGCTCAATTACAAATAAAACGCTCAGTGTCGTTGGATCGCATGCAACTAGGTCAACATGTTTGCTCTGGATTTTATTGAATGCATTTTGCCATTCACTTTTGCTTAAACCGTTTTTTACCTTTACGATGTCTGCCAAACGAATTTTTCCCATTAAACGATAGCGATTATTAATCACCTGCTCAAGCACGCCAAGGAAAGAGTGTTCAGCAGGAGAGAACAAAGCTGGCTCCTTCTCGTATGGGTAGGTCTGCTCACCTTGTGCTTTTTGTTTCATAAATATTTTTATTGCAGCGACAATTGCTAAGAGAAGAACGAGGATAACGATTAGTGGTAGAAGGCTATTGAACATGTGTAATCATTCCTTTCTTGTGTCGAACGCCTGAATTAAGCCGCGCCACGAAGCGGAGTCGGCTTGAATGTATTGTGAGGCCCGCCCGAGACAGACCTTTCTGTTGATTGCATGGATAACCGGACCAAAAGAAATGAATTCAGGCGCAATCTCATCTCGGCGAGCCACCAGACGGTGCACGACTCCGTCATGGACAATGCGCCGGATGTGCCAAGGCATCACCGTGGCATCAGCGCGAACACGCCCCAGCCCAGGTATTCACGCGTGTAAGCGGCGTAGCGCTCGGGTTCCGAGGTCAGTTTGGCTCGAACCTCCTTGGCCAACTCGTCGTTGGGATTGGCTTCAAGCCACCGGCGCATGGTGAGCCACTTGGCCGCCTCGTATTGGTCCCAGCCGTCCTGGTCGGCCAGGACCATCTCGACGACGTCGTAGCCGAGGTGGCCGAAAGACGCGAGAAGATCTGGAAGCATGAGAAAGTCGGAAATCGAGTTGGCTCCACACCCCTGGGCAACATCTTCCGTCGGCGGCAACTGCCGCCAGTAGGGCTCGCCGATGAGAATGATCCCTCCGGCGCCCAGGCTCCGCGCCAGAAGCTCGATCGTGCTGGCGACTCCCCCACCGATCCACGTGGCGCCGACACAGGCTACCACACCGACCCTCTCGTCAGAGACATAGCCGGCCGCATCGCCATGGATGAAATTGACTCGATCGGCTACGCCGAGTTCTACCGCGCGGATTTTCGCTTGCTCGGTGAACAACCGGCTCATGTCGACGCCGGTGCCGATGACGCCGTAATCGCGCGCCCAGGTGCACAGCATTTCCCCCGAACCGCTGCCGAGGTCGAGCACACGGGTGCCCGGTTCCAGACGCAGCGCCTCGCCGAGAGTGGCGAGCTTTTCGGGTGTGATCGGGTTGTGGATGCGGTGCGCACTCTCAGTGATGTTGAAGATCCGTGGGATGTCCATTGTGAAAAATCTCCTTACGGGCGTGAACTTATGGGGTGAAAGTCCCCTACCCGGCTACGGCCCGGTAATCTCTGTGAACCACCCGGTGCGGACCCGCATGCCGGGTGGTGTGGGGGCTGGGGGGCTAATCCCCCCGGCTACCCGATTAGACGCCCATCGACGTCATTGCGCATTGTATCCTTCACTGGGAACCGGACTGGAATCGATGCAGCTGGCATTACTTTCGCTTTTCCTCTCGATGCACCCTGTCATGGCAGGCGGTGCAGAGCGTATTCAGGTTCCCTTCGACATTCTCGCCTCCCTTCGCGTGATGCTTGATGTGGTGCAACTCCAAGTGCCGCGGATCAGACGGATTCCACTCGTTGTGCGACCAGCCGCATGACTTGCACTTGTACCCGTCACGCCGCAGCACTTCCCGACGAACATCGTCGGTAATGCTCCGGTCATGTTCCGGACTCTGACGGTCGGCCTGCAACACGTAGACCCCGACGCCCAAGTCAGGGCGTCCAGTGGTTTTCGTTGCGATCGGCCAACCCTGCTCCGTGCGCAGCTCGCGCACACGCCGCGCCCACTCCGTCTTGTCCCCGGCGACGTAGCGCAATTCCTCGTTCGTCACGCCGCGCCCTACGTTTATCTGAAGAAACTTCAGGATCTTGCCGCGCACCGATCCGCGTTCCTTGCGGATCGTGTTTGCGACGTGCCACCGGTGCGCCGCGTCGCGATCCTCCTCGGCGCTCAGCAGGACGTACTCGTTCGGCCTCATAGGCTTTAATTCGTCCGGTACTTCCTCCACCTCTTCATTGCGCATCTCCTTGATCGTGACACCGCTCACGATGGCCCAGCCGAACTGTACCCGTAGTTCCCGTAACCGCCGTGCATACTCCTGAATCCCGGAGACTACGAGCAACTCGTCGCCATTGATGATCGTGCCTGAGTACTGCAGGAAGTAGTACAGAATCCTATCCCTCGCGGACGAGGCATATTGGGGCGGAATAAGGGTTTTGCCCAGGTCGCGCAGCCCGTGGAAGATGGGAACCAGAGCGAGCACCTTCGCCCGGAGTGCGCCCGATCGAAGCTCAGCTTCGAAATTACTGATCAAACTCGCGACCTTCTGCCGTATGGCTTCCGGGTCCGTCGCCTTTGCCTTCAGTCGTTCACTCGTCATGCAGAAACCTTTCCAGCTTTCGCAACATCTTCTCCGGCTTGCGGACCTCGCACTGCCACAAGACCAGCACCTTCCAACCCATAAGGCGCAGCTTCCTTTGGAAGCGCTTGTCTCTCTCAATGTTCTCATCGAGCTTCTTGTTCCAGAAGCCCTTGTTGGTTGTCGGCCGCTTTGACCGCTGGCACCGCTTGTGCCCGTGCCAGAAGCAACCGTGCACGAAAATCACCTTGCCGTGGCGGGGCAGCACGATATCCGGGTTCCCAGGAAGGTCACGCCGGTGAATTCGGAACCGAAATCCCATGCGATGAACGAACGACCGAACGAGTATCTCTGGCTTGGTGTCGCGTCCCCTGACGCGACTCATGATCCAGCTTCGCTTCTCCTTGGAGAATACATCGGTCATGTCAGCGGTCGTTCATCGTCAGAAGCAGATACACCACGTCGGCGACGCGTGCCGCTAGGCCCGGCGGCACGGCGTTGCCGATCTGCCGCGCAATTTGGATCTTTGATCCCGTGAAAATGAACTCATCCGGGAAGGACTGCAGCCGTGCCGCTTCGCGGTGCGTTATCGGTCGGTGTTGATTCGGATGTAGGTACCGGCCCTTCTCCGGTTTGAAGAACTCCGTGCGAATCGTGAACGCGGGACGATCCCACCACAGACGGCCGAACAGGTCCGTCCCGCCGCTCTTCTTGCGAATCCAGCAGCCCGGCACCAACTCGAGCGCACGCTTCTGAAGGTCGAAACGGTTCATGCCCTCTTCAGGAATCGCCTTGTAACGGGCGATGCTCATCGGAGTAGGGGAACGTCCGAAGTGAAGATCGAAAGGCGGGTCTTCGTCGCGGATTTCCGTTCCCTTCGGTTGCGGAAGATCCGCGATCGCATCGTGCACTGTGCGCCACTTCACGGCACCAGGCAGATACCCGTTGCGGTCCGCTTGCAGAAAGGAAATCTGCACGCCGCCCTTGCGCGGGTCGAAGTGCGTCTTCCTCGGCGGAAACACCTCGGAGGGATCGAAGAACTTGCATCCGACGATGAACGCCCGGCGGCGTGTCTGCGGCACGCCGTAATCGGCCGCGCAGAGCACTTCGCTCCAGCACTTAAAGCCGATCGTTTCTGCCGTACCAATAATCTCGCCATGCTCGAACGAGCCTAGGAGTTGCGGCACGTTCTCCATGACGAAAACTTGGGCTCCGGACCGCTCAACAACATCAAGAAACGGACGCCAGAGCTGCTTTCGCGGATCGCCCTCGCGGTTCTTGTTCAGAAGGCTGAACCCTTGGCACGGTGGGCCGCCAATGACGACATCGGCTGGCGGAATCTGCGTTGCCGGATCGTTGAGAATGTCCACGATGTCGCCTGACACGCAGTGGTCTCCGAAGTTCTTTCGATACGTGCGTACGCAGGCATCGTCAAAATCATTGGCCCATACGGAATCGAACGCATGGGCGAACATCTTGGAGAACCCGAGAGTCATCCCCCCGGCCCCGGCGAACACGTCGATTAGGCGGAACCGCTTGCGCTTTCGGCCGAGAATTCCATTGCCCCTGGCCTCGTAGACTCTCTGTTCTTCTCGGACAAGCCACGCCGAGTCTTTCTTGATCTCGTATTTCAACTTCCGCCTTCCCTCTCTTGGTCTTGTTTCATCTCTCAGGGTCATACGACTTTGGCGTCTATCGCTACTCCTGAGGCGCGACCTTTTGGACGTCGCCTCCAGGAGATTGTTAAAGCGCAACCAGCTCTGCGAGCTTGGCAGCAATGTCTGTCATTGGCTCTTCTGCAGTACTCAGGCCGCTTCGCGAGGCCAGAAGGGGGCTGACTTCGCGGAGAGCTTCATACGTCGTCCCGTGTACGACTGGTACTAGCCGCTCACGCGCGAGGAGTGCCGATAGCTCTTTGTCAGCGATGCCCTCTGCAGGAAGGCAACGCAGCAGCGCAGGGGTCACCAGCACGATCCCTACTTTCGAGTTTGCCAGGCCTTTGTCGATTGCACGGAGTAACGGCACGCCGAGGCCAACGTCTTTCTCGCTGAACCAGACCCGCACACCACGTGACTCCAGCAGATCGTGAAGCTCCTTGGCTGCCCCCTGTCGGTCGTCCCATGCATGGCATAGGAATACATCCCGAAGGTCCGGCTGCTTCGCCAGTGCCTCGACGCTGTTGCGGACCGGTGTGAGCGCTCGCACTTCTTCAGGCGTATACCACAAGGACGAACCGGCTCCCGACCAACGCGGCCTTGTGCTGCGGCTTGACCCGCCGTTACTCCTGCTGCTCCCAATGCTTCGCATCGGGGAGTCAGAAGAGGGTGAGTACGACCCGTAGCTGCTGTACTCCCCATAACTTCTTCCATAACGTCCACCGCATGCAGGGCAGTTGGCTGCGGCGCTCGCCGTGCGATGGCCGCGTACTGGTGCTGTGCATCTAGACATGTTGTGATCCTTTCTTTTGTAATCGCTCTAACGACGAAATCAGCGGCGGCTGTAAGACGTCCGCCGGCTTGTTTTGTTGGGCTCCTTTTCGAGGAAGACCATTCTTACAGACCCTACCAATCAACGGTATCCCGACAAACCGTCTCGAACAAGTGCAAGTCAACGTCCGTATTCCATGCAGCTGGAAATACACTACCGATTGTCTGTTGAGACAGATTTGCGATTTTTAGTGTCCCTTTCGGGGATGGTTGAAACCCCTCGCCTTTAGGCGAAGAGAAGATTATAATCTGTTGCTATGCGACGTTATCAAATAGGAGCACATACTAAAACTGACTTGAAAGTTCACCTGATCTGGATACCTAAATACCGGAAGAGGGTGCTTACTGGTCAAGTAGCG
>Ga0209310_1000705_pt1 | contig 32970 bp, 29 predicted proteins | sample AD_UKC030_MetaG_FD_184415 | JGI IMG/M metagenome (GOLD analysis project Ga0209310, IMG submission 184415) | Active sludge microbial communities of municipal wastewater-treating anaerobic digesters from USA - AD_UKC030_MetaG (SPAdes) (version 2) | ecosystem: Engineered > Bioreactor > Anaerobic >...
TGGCATGGGCAAGTTCATCGCCGAACAAACGATCAAGCAACTGGTTCGCAACGGGCACCCGATCAAGGATTGCCCGATCATCGTTCTGGGCCTGACCTTCAAGGAAGACTGCCCCGACCTGCGCAACTCCCGAGTCATCGACGTCATTCACGAACTCGAGTCCTATGGCGCGCGCGTCATCGTTCACGATCCGGTTGCTGACAGCAAGGAGGCTCAGCATGAGTACGGAGTCGATCTCGTCTCTTGGGACGCGCTTCCCAAAGCATCCGCGATCGTCGCTGCGGTGGGCCATCGTGAATTCAAGGCACGGTCGACGGCGGATTTCATCGAAAAACTGCAGCCCTGCGGCGTAGTGACTGATGTCAAGAGCATGCTAGACGCCCCGTCTTTTAGCAAGCACGGAATCAAGATCTGGCGACTCTAGCCGCCATAGACTGCCATGAAGCGAACCCTTCCCCAACATCCAAGCCTGTGCCGTATTCTCCTCTGTTCGGCTTTGATACTTGCCGGTAGTAGTGGGCAAGCCGCCTCCGATACGGGCAACCCGGCAGCACTACGTGAACAGGCGCGTGGCCATGAACATGGTGAAGGCGTTCCACGCAACCCCAACATGGCGATCCAGCTTTATTGCGAAGCTGCCCGCCTGGGAGATGTCGAATCGCAGTACAGCCTCGGCTGGATGTATGCAAATGGTCGTGGCATCCAGCGCGATGATGCCACCGCCGCCTACTTTTTCGAGATGGCCGCCAAACAGGGTAACCCTCAAGCCCAACGGATGTTAAAGCAAGTCGGCGACCCGGTTCGTAAACCGCCCGAATGCCTTTTTGACAGTGACGGTCACGATATCGTCGCCAAGGCAGCCCCCGATCACCGCAAGGTTATGGAGATGGTTTTGAAACTTGCTCCGGAATACGGCGTTTACCCCAGACTGGCGATGGCTGTTATTCGTGCTGAATCAAACTTCAATCCGGGTGCCATTTCGCCAAAAAATGCACAGGGACTGATGCAGCTTATTCCGGAAACCGCAGAGCGCTTCAACGTCAAGAAACCCTTCGACCCCGAGCAAAACATCCGCGGCGGTTTGGCTTACCTGCGTTGGTTGCTGGCCTATTTCAAGGGAGATGTCGCGCTGGTTGCTGCTGCCTACAATGCGGGAGAAGGTGCAGTAAATCGCCATGCGGGCATACCACCGTACGCTGAAACGCAAGGCTATGTAAAGCGCATTCGTGAGATCTTCAAGCGGGATGCCCATCCATTCGACGCAACGGTCACCGAGCCTTCGCCCGAACTGCCCCGAATTTCATCAAGGAGGGTAATGTGAAGACAGGCGCTTTCGGAAATCCTAGAACCCTCTTGAAGATCTTCTCGCTTCTCGCCTTGGGGGTCATCATGTCGACAGCCCATGCGGGGCTGATCGAGACGATTGAAAGGGTGAAGCCTTCGACTGTCGTCATCGGAAGCTACAAAATTTCAGGCAGCCCGCAATTTGCAATGCGCGGAACCGGCTTTGTCGTCGGCGATGGAAACCTGATTGCCACCAACGACCACGTCACCTCTGAAATTGCAGATGCGGAGTTAGTCGTTCGTGTTGGCGCTGGCCCCGCCCCGGGCGAATCCCGTTTGCGGCGCGCCCGTGTGGTCGCAACCAGCAAGGCACACGATCTTGCAGTCCTGCGGATCGAGGGAGCACCGCTACCTGCAATGAAACTTGGGAATTCGGATACCGTCCGCGAAGGTCAAACCGCTGCATTCACGGGATTCCCAATTGGCGGCGCTTTGGGCTTTTCCCCGGTCACACATCGTGCGACTGTTTCATCGATAACCCCACTTGCGTTGCCGGGTGGTAACTCCAATCAGCTCAATGAGAAATTTATCCAGCACATCAAAAGTGGCACTTATGACATATTTCAACTGGACGCCACGGCCTACCCCGGGAACAGTGGCAGCCCGCTTTTCGATGTCGACACAGGAGAGGTCATTGGAATCATCAACATGGTATTCATCAAGGGTAGAAGAGAGGCTGCTCTGAGTCAGCCATCCGGCATAACTTACGCCATTCCCTCTATTCACCTGAAAAATCTGCTTTCACAGCGCTAATCGACTCAAACATTTTTTTACCGAAGTAAAAGCAAGCACGTCAGGTTTAAGTATTCACACTCTCTCGCTGTCGGAACCCCGGGCGCTCGATGTAGTTGCCTGCTATTGCTGTTTCAGATCGAGTTGTGCCAGGTCTACCCGCTTCCGGTATCCGCGGAACCGGAGCCATGCCTTGTGCGACAGGTGCCTGGCAAGCAGTCCGGGCGGCATCCGCAACCAATGGGCTCGGACATAGATCAACCAGCGGGCCACAGTTGCCCACCGGGAAGGATGATCCGGATGTTCCGGCAGAAGGGCGAGATGAATCAAACGACACATCAACTTGCGGACCGGCCAGAAAGGTGCCGCATCATCCAACCCACGCAGAACATCCGCTGGAATCGGCGTTTCGAAAAGTCGCTGCGCATGTTGCAGGCCATAATACAAAGGACGCTCGAAACCCAGAGCGCGCGCCCTTGGCCCGAGGCTGTGCCAGAAACCAGGGTCCTCACCATGGTGACAAAGCAGATCGTGGACGTCGAGCAGATCCCGCAGGCGCAGGCCCTCGTCAGGGTCGCCCTCAAGGAACAAGTGCACCAAGGCGTGCAGTACCATGTCGGTTGGTGCAAGAACCTTTAGCCGTGGGTCAGCCAGCGGCCGGGCAGCGGCAAACAGCGACCCAGGCTCAGATTTAAGGTGGCTGGTTCTCGGCAGAAGCCGGTGGTGGATGTCGATTTCGGTGCCGCGCTCCCGGTGTCGAAGCGGCGGAATTTCATGCATCCAGACGCGGTAGTAACGGTCGTCATACGGGTCGATCTGAGTCTTGAACCAGCCGCGCTCGACCAACCTTTCCTCGATCGCGCCGATTCGGTCTTCCGGGACCAGCAGATCGACATCGGCGAAAATCCGGCCGCGCGCTGGCGGTAGCTCGGCCAAGAGATAGGCGGTACCCTTGAGCAGGATCAACGGAACGTCGATGCCTTTGAGCGCCCACAACAGGCGGTTCACCTCCCAGGAAATCAGCGTGTTCCGGTGCGCAATGACGTTACGCGCTGCTCGCAGATGGGCAGCGGCGCGCGTTGGAATGATTCCAAGCAAACCGGATCGTGCAAGGTCGGACTCCAATCGTCCGAGCACCCGGGCACGCCGGGCCATCCGCAGGAGAAGGTCCCAATCGGATAGTGGCATACTCTGCAGGGTTTCGGGACCCCTTAGAGCGCTAAGCAGGAGTCGCTGCACCCGCCGCGTTTCGCTCACTGCCCTAGTCATCGCCGGCGCTCGAAATCTCGTCAAGTACGTTGACCGCCTCGTCGAGCTTGGAATAAATCAGCGAGTAGGAATCGCAAGAGAAAATCATCTCCGTGACCAGTCGAAAGGCAATTTCGTCCAGGACATCGTAGTTGAAAGCGTTGGTGGCAACCATCAGGAACGCCTGACTCTTTGGGATCGGTTCTAACGTCAATGGCGCGTTGGCTACCCAGCGCGGAAAAACGAACCATCGCGGACGGGCCGGCTCCTGCGCTCGCCGGATGCTCTCTTGCGGTGGCCGCACATGCGCAACCGTTCCCTTGCGCGTTCCGAGAAACGACGGGCCGATTATCGCCTCCGGACGAAATTCCCGAATCACGTCGATCGACTCATTCTTCAGAGGAATCAGGCGTGGCATTGGAAGCAATAGGCCATCCTCGGGCTTTACCATGCCGAATTCATCAGAAAGAAGGCGCCATCCCGAATGGACCAGGGCGGTACAAAGTGTGGATTTTCCATACCCGGGCGAAGCCGGAAAAAGCATAGCGCGCCCATTGCGCTCGACGCCTGCTGAATGCAGAAGCAGCAAATGATGCGCGCGTGTAGCTACGCACCAGTTAATCCCCCATTCGAGCGCAGGAAAGGCATGCTCGACGGTATAGGGTGCAAAGGGAAATTGCCCATCAACACCGAAACACGCTTGGCTACGTATTAATCGGCGCGGGCCACGCGGTGCACTGATCTCAACGTGAAAGTCGCTGATCTCGGCTGCGTCAGCCAAAGGGTACGGTTCGTATAACTGATGTGCGAGCGCTGCGAAGGAATCGAGATTGGAGCGAACTGTAAGGTTGAACGGGCCAAATTGGAGCTTGAGACCACCTTCTGCCAAGCATTTCCCCAATTCCCGGCGACTCAGGTCACCGACAATCATCGAGGAATGCTGGCTTCGTCAAGACACTCGATGAGGCCAAGCTCTTCGAGTCGAGTGGTGGCGAATTCAAAGTCACCAGTAACTAACTCACCCACACGAAGACCGAGAGCGGTTTCGGTTTTGGCTTTGATTGCCGTTGCCTCCAGAGGGCCCATCGCCAAGCACCTCAAGATCATGGCAGTTGTTTGGTTAAAAACGTGAGTTTCCGCAGATGTCGGCTGATAGACGATAAATATCTCATCCCACTGACGCCACTGCAATCCGCTTGCAGCACGAGTACAGATCAGAAAGCAAGCCGTTTCATGGGGTCCGACCGTCAACATCAGTCCAAATCAATTGCATTCAAGTGCACTCCCGGAATCGCCGAGCATTATGAACCAACAAATGAAGCAGCGGCAGTTGCACTCAAAATTGCGACATTTGTACCCCCAGCCAAGTTGCCGCATTTTCCGTTGTTACCGATCGTGTAGCCAGGGGGGGCTCCCACAATATTTTCCAATTTGGTTGGAGCATCTGGGCATGTGTTTACATCTGAAACCTTGAAGCATACATCGCCCTCCACGGCTCCAACGCTGGCAGGGGGTTTCGCGTTGTTGTCAAGGATGGTGTTCACGGTTCTGGCTCCGGTACATGAAGCCGCCGCCAGTGCCCCGCTGCGCAGGGTCAGAACCAATGGCGCCAAAGCAACTACACCACGAACCACGCGCCGCCTACCGACATTTTCCTGTTGGCACGACAGTTCTTGATCGTTATTCATTTTGCTCATGGCAATTCCTTTTCAGCATGGCATCAACCGAGATGGATTACACCATGCAAGAATCGAACCATTAAAATTAAGCAATTTTTTTCAACTACTTATACACCCGACATTCGAATTCTAGTGCTTGGTGCCAGCCAACTGTAAAAATTTCCGACATGTTTGACTTCCCACTCTGATCTTATGCCAAGCGCACAATAGCCAACAGGAATTTTTTCACATCTAAGACTCGGCTACGCCTGAGTCGCGCCACAAATCAGTGCCGCCCATCTGGTTGTCAGGTCAAGAATCCCAGCGGGTTCAGCGACTGCCAACGCCACGCGTCAAGACACATTGCCGTGACATCCCGCTCGGCAGACCAGCTGAGAACCGCCTTGGCCAGCGATGGATCGGCATAACAGGCGGCAACGTCACCGGGTCGGCGCTCGACGATGCGATAGGGCACTTTTCTGCCACTCGCCCGTTCGAACGCCTCGACCACCTCAAGGACGCTGTAGCCACGGCCTGTGCCCAGGTTGATCGGCATGACGCCTCCCTGCCTGTCCAATGCCTGCAGGGCAGCCAGATGGCCGCGTGCGAGGTCGACCACATGGATATAGTCACGCACGCCGGTACCGTCCGCCGTCGGATAGTCGCCACCGAAGATACTAAGCTCGGGCCGGCGTCCGACCGCGACCTGCGCCACGAAAGGCATCAGATTATTGGGAATCCCCGCAGGGTCCTCACCGATCAGCCCACTTGGATGCGCTCCGACCGGATTGAAATAGCGCAGCAAAACTACGCGCCAGCGAGCATCGGATTGGCCAATATCGTGCAGCATTTCTTCGATGACCAGTTTGCTGCGGCCATAGGGATTGGTCGCCTGCAGAGGAAAGGTCTCATCGATGGGAACCCTGTGCGGATCGCCATAAACGGTGGCCGACGAACTGAATACCAGTCGATGGACACCGGCGTTGGCCATGGCCTCGAACAGGCGCAGGGAGCCGAGCACATTGTTGTCGTAGTAGCGCATCGGCTGCGCGACCGATTCGCCGACCGCCTTGAGGCCGGCAAAATGGATTACGGAGCGAATCGGATAACTGGAGAACAGCCGCTCAAGAAGCAGCGAATCCCGGATATCCCCTTCGATTGCGACGGGGCGTTTCCCTGATATTTGCTCGATGCGCTCGAGAACCTTGGGCGAGCTGTTGGAAAAATTGTCGAGAATCAGCAGTTCATGCCCTGCCGCGAGCAATTCGACGACGGTATGCGAACCGATATATCCCGCGCCACCCGTGACAAGAATCATCGCTGCTCCCACTTTCGCTTTCCGCAGCGAACACCCGGTTTGGATTGGCGTGCCCGGAGGGACTCGAACCCCCGACCTGCTGCTTAGAAGGCAGCTGCTCTATCCAGTTGAGCTACGGGCACATGAGGGTAAAAACCAACAAAGAATGGTCGGGGCGGTGGGATTCGAACTCACGACCCTCTGCTCCCAAAGCAGATGCGCTACCAGGCTGCGCTACGCCCCGACACGAGGAGACGGATTCTATCACCAGCCTGAAACCCGCACCAGATCAGGGGCGTATAATACTTACATAAACTTTTCTTGCAGCTCACACTGCTTTCTGATATTTAATCGCCTTTTTGTCTTTGGAACGCACAATCAAAATGGCAGAAGAACTGCTCCACAAACATTTCGCGCCCTACGAACCCAAGAAGGGTGAGGAGTACATGAGCGCCAGGCAACTTGCGCATTTCCGCAAGATTCTCGAGACACTCAAGAAGGAGTTGGGCGAAGATATTGACCGCACGGTGCATACCATGCAGGACGAGGCGACCGTCTTCGCCGACCCCAACGATCGTGCCAGCCAGGAAACCGATATCGCCATCGAACTGCGCAATCGCGACCGCGAGCGCAAGCTGATCAAGAAGATCGACGAGACGCTGGCCAGCATCGACAGTGGCGACTACGGGTTCTGCAACAAGTGCGGTGTCGAAATCGGCATCAAGCGCCTGGAGGCCCGCCCGACAGCCACGTTATGCATCGACTGCAAGACATTGGACGAGATGAAGGAACGGCAGATGGCGAAGTAGCTTTCGCCATCTCCTGTTGCGGTCAACGTTGGAAATGCCGCAAAAAACAAAGGGCGCCGCGTGGCGCCCTTTGGCATTTCACTACCTGGTAGCGGTTACTGAGCCGTGACTTCCGGTGCAGGCGCCGACTGCCCAGCGCCCTCTTCTGCCGCCGCCGCCTTCATCGACAGCTTGACCCGGCCGCGGTCATCGGTTTCGAGGACCTTGACGCGCACGATCTGGCCTTCCTTGAGATAGTCCTCGACCTTGGCTACACGCTCCTGCGCGATCTGGGAGATGTGCAGCAGACCATCCTTACCCGGCAGTACGGAAACAATTGCGCCGAAATCAAGGATCTTCAGAACGGTGCCTTCGTAGATCTTGCCGATCTCGACTTCCGCCGTGATGGCATCGATACGGGCACGCGCCGCGGCAGCCGCCTCGCCACTGCTGGAGGCAATGGTGATCGTACCGTCATCCTGAATATCGATCGTGGTGCCGGTTTCTTCGGTCAGGGCGCGGATGACTGCACCGCCCTTGCCGATGACGTCACGGATCTTTTCCGGATTGATCTTGAAGGTGTACAGACGCGGGGCGTAGGCCGACATTTCTTCACGCGGACCGGCAGCCGATTCCTGCATCAGGCCGAGGATGTGCAGACGTGCATCCTTGGCCTGGGCCAGCGCGACCTGCATGATTTCCTTGGTGATGCCCTGGATCTTGATGTCCATCTGCAGCGCGGTAATGCCGCTGGTCGAACCGGCAACCTTGAAGTCCATGTCGCCGAGGTGATCCTCGTCACCCAAAATGTCAGTCAGCACGGCGAAACGATTACCGTCCTTGATCAGCCCCATGGCGATACCGGCAACGTGCGCCTTAAGCGGCACACCGGCGTCGAGCAGCGCGAGACAGCCGCCGCAGACGGAAGCCATCGACGACGAACCGTTGGATTCGGTGATTTCCGAAACCAGGCGCATCGAGTAGGAGAAATCCTCGGACTTGGGCAGCACGGCGAGCAAAGCGCGCTTGGCCAGACGACCGTGACCGATTTCACGACGCTTTGGCGTACCGACGCGGCCGCATTCGCCGGTGGCGTACGGAGGCATGTTGTAATGCAGCATGAAGCGGTCGCGGTATTCACCTGCCAGGGCGTCGATGATCTGTTCGTCGCGGTTGGTACCGAGGGTAGCGACAGCCAGCGCCTGGGTTTCACCACGGGTGAACAGAGCCGAGCCATGGGTGCGCGGCAACACGCCGGAACGCATGGTGATCGGACGCACGGTGCGTGTATCGCGACCGTCGATACGCGGGGCGCCGCTCAGGATGCGGCCACGCACGATGCTGGCTTCCAGTTCATGAAACAGGTTACCGACGGTGTTTTCATCCGGAGCGCCTTCAGCACCGGTAGCCAGCGTTGCGACTGCCTCGGCACGGATTTCCTTGACTGCCTGGCTGCGCGTTTGCTTGACGGTGATGTTGTAAGCCTCTTCGAGCTTGGCGGAAACCAGATCCTTCAACTGGGCGACCAGGGCTTCGTCCTGGGCCGGCGCTTGCCAATCCCATTCCGGCTTGCCGGCTTCTTCGACCAGTTCGTTGATGGCGTTGATCGCCTTCTGCGACTCGGTATGGCCGAAAACCACGGCACCGAGCATGATTTCTTCGGACAACTGATCGGCTTCGGACTCCACCATCAGCACGGCCGATTCGGTACCGGCAACCACCAGATCGAGCTGGCTGGTCTTGAGCTGGCTCAGGGTCGGACACAGCACGTACTGACCGTCGATGTAACCGACGCGGGCGGCACCGATCGGGCCGTTGAACGGCACACCGGAGATGGCCAGGGCGGCGGAGGCGCCGATCAGGGCCGGGATGTCGGAATCGACTTCCGGGTTCAGCGACATCACGGTGGCGATGACCTGGACTTCATTGTAGAAGCCATCCGGGAACAGCGGGCGGATGGGACGGTCAATCAGGCGGCAGGTCAGCGTCTCTTTTTCGGAAGGACGGCCTTCGCGCTTGAAGAAGCCACCGGGGATACGGCCGGCGGAGTAGGTTTTTTCCTGATAATCAACGGTCAGCGGGAAGAAATCCTGGCCCGGCTTGGCGTTCTTGGCAGCCACGACGGTGACCAGAACCACGGTTTCTTCCATGGAAACGAGGACTGCACCACCAGCCTGGCGGGCAATTTCGCCTGTCTCGATGGTGACCTGATGGGCACCATAGGCGAATGTTTTTTTCACGACATTAAACATAATTCCCTTTCACACTCAACAATTTAGCTTCAACACACAACACAACGACAAAAACGAAAAAAGCGGCCGGGGAAATCCGGGCCGCTCCTTCGGGGGGCTTTAGTCTGCGTTACTTCCGCAGGCCAAGGCGGGTAATCAGGGTACGGTAGGCGTCGACGTTCTTGCCCTTGAGATAGTCCAGCAATTTACGACGCTGATTGACCATGCGTAGCAGGCCACGACGTGAGTGGTGGTCCTTCTTGTGCTCCTTGAAATGCGGGGTCAGGTCGTTGATGCGCGCGGTCAGCAGCGCAATCTGAACTTCGGGAGAACCCGTGTCGCCCTTGGCGCGCTGGAAATCGGCAACAACGCCGGCTTTGACTTCGGTGGTAAATGCCATTTCAAACTCTCTTTCATGGTGACGACGCCGCCCCAGTTTGATAGAGCCAGCGCCAGTTGGAAAATCTCCCGTTGGCAACGGGAAGCGAGCAATTATATCAGTTAATCAGCAAGTTGAACCAAGCGCTTCGGCCACAATCGGTCGCCCTGCCCGGGCTCGCCGACACCGATCAGACGACTGCCTTCATAAACCCGAATCTTTCCGCAGAATCCAGCCGGCAGGTCAACCGGATTCCCATGGCGAAAGCGCTGTGCCGCATCACCCTCGAGCGTTAGCGCCGGAAGCGTATGCAGCAGGGCATCGACGGGCCGCAGGTGCGCGATGCGCCCAGCTTCGTCGAGCGCCTCCAGTTCCGCCAGGGTTACCGCACCCGCCAGGCCGAGTTCGCCGACAGCCGTTCGCCGCAGGCCGGCCAGATGCGCACCACAGCCCAGCGCGGCGCCGATGTCTGCCGCCAGCACCCGGATGTAGGTGCCCTTGCTGCACTTCACACGCAGGGTCAGCTCATCGCCGGCAAAAGCCAATAGATCGATGGAATGAATCGTCACCGCCCGCGGCTGACGCTCGACCGCGATTCCCTGCCGAGCCAGTTCGTACAACGGGCGGCCATTGCGCTTGAGAGCCGAGTGCATGGGGGGCACCTGAAGTAGATCGCCCGTAAAGCGGGGGAGGACGCCAAAAATGGCTTCCTTTTCGACGTCGACCGGCGCCGTGGCAATGACCCTGCCCTCTGCATCCCCGGAGTCCGTGGTGACGCCAAATCTGATGACCGCTTCATAGGTCTTGTCAGCATCGAGCAGATCGGCCGAAAATTTCGTCGCTTCGCCAAAACATAGCGGCAACAACCCGGTCGCCAGCGGGTCAAGGGTACCGGTGTGCCCGCCCTTGGCCGCCGAAAACAGGCGGCGCGCCTTTTGCAGCGCGTCGTTAGAAGTGAGCCCGAGCGGCTTGTCGAGCAACAACACCCCGTCGACCTGTTTCCAGGTCTTCTTGACTTGCATGTAGCTCAGTCTTCCGGGGTCTGGTCGCTGAGCGCGTTGGCCCGCTCGATCAGCGCCGACATGCTGGCGCCGCGTTCGATCGAATCGTCGTACACGAAATGCAGTTCCGGCAGCGTATGGATATGGATGCGACGCCCCAACTCGCGGCGGAGAAAGCCTGCGGCCCGCTTCAACCCGCGTTCGATTTCTTCCAGATGGTCGGCATTGAGCGTGGCAAAAAATACCTTGGCGTGTGCGTAATCCGGCGTCAGCTCGACCGCCGTCAGGCTGATCATGCCAACCCGCGGATCCTTCAACTCGGTACGAATCAGATCAGCCAGGTCGCGACGGACCTGCTCCGCGACCCGGTCACTGCGCTGAAACCCTTTTTTCTTCATTACAGCGAACGCGCCACTTCCTGGATTTCGTACACTTCGAGTTGATCGCCTTCCTGGATGTCATTGTTGCCGCGCAGGGAGAGACCGCACTCGAAATTGCTGCGCACCTCCTTGACGTCGTCCTTGAAACGCTTGAGCGAATCGAGTTCGCCGTCCCACTGTACGACATTGTTGCGCAACAGGCGAACGCGCGAATTGCGCTTGACGATGCCTTCAAGCACATAGCAGCCGGCAATGGTACCAACCTTGGAAACATGAAAGACCTGGCGGATTTCGACCAGCCCGGTAATCTGCTCGCGTTTTTCCGGGGACAGCATGCCGGAAAGTGCTGCCTTGATTTCATCGACGGCGTCATAGATCACGTTGTAATAGCGGATATCGACACCGAAGGTCTCGGCCAATTTCCGCGAACCGGCGTCGGCACGAATGTTGAAGCCGATGATGACCGCACCCGATGCCTGGGCCAGATTGACGTCGGATTCGCTGATCGCTCCGACCCCGCCATGAATGATCTGCACCCGGACTTCCTCGTTCGAGAGCTTGCCCAGGGTTTGCACCAGAGCCTCCTGAGAACCCTGCACGTCGGCCTTGACGATGAGCGGCAAGGTCTTGATCTCTCCTTCCTTCATCTGTTCGAACATGTTTTCCAGCTTGGCCGCCTGCTGCTTGGCCAGCTTGACATCACGGAACTTGCCCTGGCGGAACAGCGCGATTTCGCGCGCCTTCTTTTCATCGGCCAGCACAATGGCTTCCTCGCCGGCAGCCGGCACATCGGACAAACCAAGAATTTCAACCGGGATGGACGGGCCCGCTTCGCTGATCGGCTTGCCGTTTTCGTCGAGCATGGCGCGCACACGGCCGGAGACCTGACCCGCCAGAATGATATCGCCACGCTTCAGCGTACCGGACAGCACCAGCATGGTCGCCACCGCGCCGCGCCCCTTGTCGAGACGCGCCTCGATGATCAGCCCCTTGGCCGGCGCATCCTTCTGCGCGGTCAACTCAAGCACTTCGGCTTGCAACAGGACCTGTTCCAGCAGATCGTCGATGCCGGTGCCCTTCTTGGCGGAAACCGGCACGAAGGGCGAATCACCACCATATTCTTCAGGAATCACGCCTTCGGCGACCAGTTCCTGCTTCACGCGATCAACGTTCGCATCCGGCTTGTCCATCTTGTTGATGGCCACGACCAGCGGCACACCGGCCGCCTTGGCATGATGGATCGCTTCCTTGGTCTGCGGCATCACACCGTCATCGGCAGCCACCACCAGGATGACGATGTCGGTCGCCTTGGCGCCGCGCGCACGCATCGCAGTAAACGCTTCGTGGCCCGGCGTATCGAGGAAGGTGACCATCCCACGCTCGGTTTCGACGTGATAGGCGCCAATGTGCTGGGTAATGCCGCCAGCTTCACCGGCCGCCACCTTGGCCCGCCGGATGTAGTCAAGCAGCGAGGTCTTGCCGTGGTCAACGTGGCCCATCACGGTAACCACCGGAGCACGGGGTTCAAGCGGCACATCCTTGTGCTCGACCCCCTGGGTGTCTTCAAGGAAGGCATCCGGGTCGTCCAGCTTGGCAGCCACCGGCGTGTGCCCCATTTCTTCGACCACGATCATGGCCGTTTCCTGATCCAGCACCTGGTTGATGGTGACCATCGACCCCATCTTCATCATCACCTTGATGACTTCGATGGCCTTGACCGCCATCTTGTGCGCCAGATCCGTGACGGAAATGGTTTCCGGAACATGCACTTCGCGCACCACCGGCTCGGTCGGCGCCTGGAAGCTGCCCTGGCCGTCATCGGTCTTGTTGTCGTGCTTCTTGTGGCCATGACGACCCGTTTTCCAGGAACTGCCCGTATCAGCGGAACGCGTCTTGATACCCGACTTCTTCTTCCCGTCATCGCCGCGGCCATTGCCGCCTTTCTTGGCGTCCTTGCCCGGCGCATCCGGCTTCTTGTGCAGCGTTCCTTTTTCGCCTGCAGGCGCAGGCGCCTGCGCCTTGGCCTGGGTCGTTGCCAACTGGCGCGCCTGCTCTGCTGCCTGTGCTGCGACGGCAGCGACCTCGGCTTCGCGCCGCATGCGAACCAGCTCGGCTTCGCGCTCCTGCTTCATGCGCATTTCGCGGGCTTGCAGTTCCAGTAGTTCGTGGTGGCGGCGGTCCTGTTCGTCACGGAACACCCGTACCGGGGCGGGTGCCGCCGGTACTGCTTCAACCACCGGCTCGACGACCGGCGGCTCGACAATTACTGGCGCAGGCGGAATCTCGACCGGCGCAACAACCGGCGCCTGCTCGACAACGACTGGCGCCACTTCGACGACCGGCTCGGCAATCACCTGTTCTGGCAGCGTGCCAGGCACCTGGTCACCGGGCTCGCGCTTGATCAAAACGCGTTTCTTGCGCACCTCGACCTGAACGGTCCGGGCGCGCCCGTGGGAATCCGTCGCCTTGATCTCGGAGGTCTGCTTGCGGGTCAGCGTGATCTTTGTCTTCGATTCGTCGCCATGCGCCCGGCGCAGGTACTCGAGCAGCCTGGCCTTGTCCTGATCGGTCAGCTCATCATTGCTGCCCTGCTTGCCCACGCCGGCCTTGCCGAGTTGCTCGAGCAACGCCACCACCGGCATCTTGAGTTCTACTGCAAATTGCGAAACAGTTGTTGCGGTCATACGTCCACCCTCCCGCTCACTCAAACCAGTGAGCACGCGCCTTCAGAATAATTTCCTTGGCACGTTCTTCATCAATGCCGCTCATTTCAACGAGCTCATCCACCGCCAGTTCGGCGAGGTCATCACGGCTCTTGATCCCATGCCCCGACAGCTTCGCTGCAAGTTCCCTGGTCATCCCTTCGAGACCGAGCAGGTCATCGGCGACCCCTTCCAGTTGCTCCTCGGTCACGATGGCTTCGGTCAGCAGGATGTTCCGCGCGCGATTGCGCAGCTCATTGACAATATCTTCGTCAAGACCGTCGATCTCGAGCATTTCCGCCAGCGGCACGTAGGCAACTTCTTCCAGCGAGGAAAAGCCTTCCTCGATCAGCAGGTCAGCCAGTTCCTCGTCGATATCAAGCTTTTCCATGAAGACGAGGCGGGTCACCGCATACTCGGCTTCCGATTTCTTTGCCGATTCGTCCTGCGTCATCAGGTTGATCGTCCAGCCGGTCAACTCGGAGGCGAGACGGACATTCTGCCCGTTGCGGCCGATAGCGATGGCAAGGTTGTCTTCATCGACCACGACATCCATCGCGTGCTTTTCCTCGTCGACCACGATGGACGACACTTCGGCCGGAGACAAGGCGCCGATGACGAATTGGGCCGGGTCAGCCGACCACAGCACGATGTCGATGTTCTCGCCACCGATCTCGTTGCGCACGGCGGTGACGCGCGAACCGCGCAGGCCAACACAGGTACCGATCGGATCGACGCGCGGGTCGTTCGACTTGACGGCTATCTTGGCACGCAGCCCCGGGTCGCGGGCACAGGCCTTGAGTTCCATCAGGCCATCCTCGATCTCCGGAACTTCCATTTCGAACAGGCGGATAACAAATTCCGGCGCGGTGCGTGACAGGATGATCTGCGGGCCGCGGGCATTGCGGTCGATGCGCAGCAGATAGGCGCGAATACGGTCGCCGATGCGCAGGTTTTCCTTGGGGATCATCTGGTCACGCGGCAGCAGGGCCTCGATCTTGCCGGCCTCGACAATGGCGTTGCCGCGCTCCATGCGCTTGATGGTCCCGGAAACCACATGCTCCTTGCGCTCGAGGAAGTCGGCCAGGATCTGCTCACGCTCGGCGTCGCGGATTTTCTGCAGGATGACCTGCTTGGCCGCCTGCGCACCGATACGACCGAAATCAATGGGTTCGAGCGCCTCTTCAAGGGAATCACCGGCCTCGATCTCCGGATCGTCCTTCTGCGCTTCGGAGAGCGGAACCTGAAGAAATTCGTTGACGTATTCGCTATCCGGCACAACCTGCCAGCGACGGAAGGACTCGAAGCTACCCGTGTTGCGATCGATGGCGACGCGCACGTCGGCCTCATCGTGGATACGCTTCTTGGTCGCGGACGCGAGTGCCAGTTCAAGGGCACCGAAGACGATATCCTTGCCAACGTTCTTTTCGCGGGCCAGTGCATCGACCAGCAGCAACAGTTCACGGCTCATGGGCTAAAACCTCCTAGTCCTTCAGTCGAATCGGGGCACCAGACGTGCCTTTTCGATATTATTGAATTCCAGTTCCACTTCATCTTTTTCGAGACGCAAGGCAACCTTGCCATCCCAGTAGCCAAGCAGTTCGCCCTGGAAATTGCGGCGGCCGCCGTGCGGAATGCGCAGTTTGATCTGGATATCCTGGCCGGCGAAGCGCGCGAAATCGGCAGCCTTCTTGACCACGCGGTCGAGCCCCGGCGACGAGACTTCGAGACGGTCGTAATCGACGTTTTCCACTTCGAAAACGCGCGAAAGCTGATTGGACACCTTGGCGCAATCCTCGACGTCGATACCGCTCTTCTTGCCCGGGAGGTCGATGAAGACGCGAATCGTCCGGCCGCGCGGCGACATCTCGACGTCGACGAGCTCATAACCCAGACCAACCACGGTCGTTTCAAGCAGCGTGTTTAAATCCATAGCCACAAATAAAAAATGGGCGAAACGCCCACCTCGATAAAAAAGATGCTCCGCCATAAACGGCGGGGGGAACAAACCCGTGAATTATAACGAGTTTATTCCCCCCGGTAAATGAATCCAGCCGACTTTATGCACCGTCAAGGGGCGCCGGCGCAGGCTTGGCCGATTTTTCCAGTTCGCGCAGGAACATCCTGACCTCAGCTTCTTCGAGCTCGCGCACCCTGCCCCGCTTGAGCTGCGGCGGCAGGCTGAACGGACCGTAGCGAACACGGATCAGACGGCTGACCGTGCAGTTGACCGCCTCGAACATGCGGCGCACCTCGCGGTTGCGGCCTTCGAAGATGGTCACGCGGTACCAGTGGTTGGCGCCTTCGCCGCCGCCATCTTGCAGGCTGGCGAAACTGGCCGGGCCATCTTCCAGCTGGATGCCTTCCAGCAGCTGTTTTTGTGACTCCAGCGTCAGTTCGCCCAGCACCCGCACGGCATACTCGCGAATCAGTTCCGAACTCGGGTGCATCAGGGTGTTGGCCAGTTCGCCGGACGTCGTGAACAGGAGGAGGCCCGAGGTATTGAAGTCGAGGCGGCCGACCGCGATCCAGCGTCCACCGCGGATGCGCGGCAATGCGGCGAACACCGAGGGACGCCCCTCCGGGTCGTCGCGCGAGACGATTTCGCCTTCCGGCTTGTGGTACAAGACGACGCGCGGCGTGCGCGTGGTCGTGAAACGCAGATTGACCAGGCGACCGCCAATCTTGACCTTGTCGGTCGGCACCACGCTTTGCCCGACCTGGGCGGTCACGCCATTGACACTGATCTTGCCGGCGGCAATCCACTCCTCCATTTCGCGGCGCGAGCCGATGCCGGCCTGGGCCAGCACCTTTTGCAGGCGCTCCGGCCGGGCTGCGGCGAGCGGCCGGCCATCCCGGGCGACGCTGCCGCGATTCGCCCGCCCACCGGTATTGGGCGCCGGCTTGCGGGGTGACGCGGCGGCCACTGCAGGAGCCGCCCGGTCCTCCGGCGCCGCGCTGTGGCGCCTGCGGCCCCGAAGCCCTTCACTGTCACGGTCGACGCCATTTTCATGCCGCTTTTCAGAAGCGCCCCCGCCCTTTTTCAGCGATTGGCGCAGCGGCGTACGTTTAGTTTTCATGGTTCAGTTCCAATGTCTGGCTGACTTGTTCGAGGGGTGGCAATTCGCTGACGCTGCGCAAACCGAGGTCATCGAGAAATTGCCGGGTCGTGGCGAACAGCGCCGGGCGGCCGGGGGTATCACGATGCCCGACAACATCGATCCAGCCACGTTCTTCCAGCGTCTTGACCACATTGGAATTGACCGCCACGCCGCGAATTTCCTCAATATCGCCACGCGTCACCGGTTGCCGGTAGGCGATGATGGCCAGTGTCTCAAGTACGGCGCGCGAGTACTTCGGCGGGCGCTCCGGGTTGAGCCGCTCGAGATACGGCAAGTATTCGGCACGGGTGCGAAAGCGCCAGCCGGAGGCGAGCTGGATCAGTTCCACTGGCCGATCCGCCCATTCCTCGCGGATTTCATCGAGCAGCTTGCGCAAGGTGTCAACCGATAGCGCATCGTCGAACATCTTGCGCAGTTCGAGCGGCGTCATCGGCTCGCGTGCGGCGAGCAGGGCCGCTTCAAGCACTTTCTTGACCTGGCTCGCTTCCACCTTGATGCACTCTCACGTAAATGGGCTGAAACGCCTCGGTTTGGGTAAATTCGACCAGCTTTTCGCGGGCCAGCTCGAGCATGGCGAGAAAATGCACGACCAGACCGGGCGCACCCATTTCCGGGTCGAACATCGTTTCGAACTGGACGAAACCGCCGCGCTCCCGCAAAAGACGCAGGATGATCCCCATATGCTCGCGCACCGACAGCTCTTCGCGTTCGATCCGGTGGTGCTTTTTCAGGCCGGCCTGGCGGAAGATCGCCATCCAGGCATCCTTGAGATCATCGACCGAGACTTCCGGCAAACGAACGTAAAGCGACTTTTCGACCAGCGTCTCGACCCAGAAGAACTCGCGTTCGGCCTGCGGCATTTCGTTCAGCCGCTGGCCGGCCAGCTTCATCTGCTCGTACTCCATCAGCCGACGCACCAGTTCCGCACGCGGGTCCTCGGCTTCGTCGTCAGCGCCGACTTTCGCGCGCGGCAACAGCATGCGCGACTTGATCTCGATGAGCATGGCCGCCATCACCAGGTATTCGGCGGCCAGTTCGAGATTGCCCGCGCGCATGCTGTCGATATAGCTCAGGTACTGCCGGGTCAGCGGCGCCATCGGGATGTCGAGCACGTCCACGTTGGCTTTGCGGATCAGGTAGAGCAACAAATCGAGCGGCCCCTCGAAGGCATCGAGCATGATCTCGAGCGCATCGGGCGGGATGTAGAGATCCTGCGGCAGGGTCTCCATCGCCTCGCCATAAATGCGGGCGACCGGCACGAAAACAGACGCCTGGGGCGCGTCGACCACCGCATTCATCGGAAAATACAACCGTCAGCCCGGGATGTCGTCCGCGGCGAAGCCATCAGTGGTATTCGAGCCCCATCGACTCGCGCACGTCGCGCATGGTTTCGCGGGCCAGTTCGCGCGCCTTCTCGCAGCCGTCGGCAATGATGTTCTTGACCAATGAGGGATCATCCAGATACAGCTGCGCCCGCTCGCGCATCGGCACCTGTTCACGCAGGATACCGTCGATCACCGGCTGCTTGCATTCGATGCAGCCGATACCGGCGGTGCGGCAGCCCTGCTGCGCCCATTGCTTACAGCTGTCATCGGAATAGACCTGATGCAACTGCCAGACCGGGCACTTGGTCGGCTCGCCCGGATCATTGCGGCGCACCCGGGCCGGGTCGGTCGGCATGCTGCGCACCTTCTTCGTCACCGACGCCTCGGATTCGCGCAGGGTGATGGTGTTGTGGTACGACTTGGACATCTTCTGCCCGTCCAGCCCGGGCATGCGCGAAGCCTCCGTAAGCAGTGCGCCCGGCTCGGCAAGGATCATCTTGCCGGTGCCCTCCAGATAACCGAACAGCCGTTCGCGGTCACCCTGGGAAAGATGTTGGATTTCATCAAGCATCGCCTTGGCCTGCTCGACCGCCTCCTTGTCGCCGTTTTGCTGAAAGCGGGTGCGCAGTTCCTCGTAAAGCCGCGCCTTCTTGCTGCCCAGCTTCTTGACCGCCTCGCGTGCCTTGTCCTCGAAGCCCGGTTCGCGCCCATACAAGTGATTGAAACGGCGGGCAATTTCGCGCGAAAACTCGATATGGGGAACCTGATCCTCGCCCACCGGCACCTTGTCGGCGCGATAGATCAGGATATCGGCTGACTGCAGCAGCGGATAGCCGAGGAAGCCGTAGGTCGACAAATCCTTGTTCTCCAGCTTTTCCTGCTGGTCCTTGTAGGTGGGCACCCGTTCCAGCCAGCCGAGCGGCGTCATCATCGACAGCAGCAAGTGAAGCTCGGCATGTTCCGGCACCCGGGACTGGATGAACAGTGTGGCCAGATTGGGATCGATACCGGCCGCCAGCCAGTCGATGACCATGTCCCAGGTCGCCTGCTCGATACCCTGCGGGTTGTCGTATTGCGTGGTCAGGGCATGCCAGTCGGCGACGAAGAACAGACAGGGATGCTCATGCTGGAGCCTGTTCCAGTTCTTGAGAACCCCGTGATAGTGGCCAAGATGCAACGACCCGGTGGGGCGCATGCCGGAGAGAACACGTTCTGCGTACATAGTCGATCAATAAAGTCCAAAAATGGATTCGATGGTCCGCGCCGCAAAGATCACCAGCGGATTCATGACGGCGCCAAGAATACCGGTGAACAACAGGAGCAGCAAAATCGGAAAACCCCAGCGCTCAAGCTGCGCGAACTTCCACGCCAGCTGGTGCGGCAGAAGGCTCACCGCAATGCGCCCCCCATCGAGCGGCGGCAACGGTAGCAGGTTGAGCACCATGAGTACGCAATTGACGATGATGCCGATCTTGCTCATTTCGGAGAGCGGCAGCGTGAAGAAATTTCCGGGCATCAGCCAGGCCAGCTTGAGCATGAAGGCCCAGAAAAAAGCCATGAAAAGGTTGGCACCCGGCCCGGCAGCGGCCACCCATAACATGTCGCGCTTGGGATTGCGCAGGCGGTTGAAGTCGACCGGCACCGGTTTGGCGTAGCCGAACAGGAAAGTGCCACCGGAAAAGAGCAGGATCGCGATCGGGATGATGATGGTGCCGACCAGGTCGATATGGCGGATCGGGTTGAGGCTGATGCGCCCCATCTGCCAGGCGGTCGGGTCGCCAAAATGGCGCGCCGCATAGCCATGCGCAGCCTCGTGCAATGTAATTGCAAAGATCACCGGCAGAGCGGCGATGGCGAGGGTCTGGATCAGGCTTTCGAGCATCAGCTGCCCAGCCCGAAAGGCACCAGGGAACCGCGTCCGGCGCGGATGAGCTCGGGCGTCGGACCGGTCAGGTCGATGATCGTCGTCGGCTCGGTACCGCAGTGACCGGCATCGAGAATCAGTTCCAGCTGATCCTCGAGCCGGTCGTGAATTTCCCAGCCTTCGGTCAGCGGCGTTTCGTCACCCGGCAATTGCAGGGTGGTGGTCAGCAGCGGCTCGTTCAGCTCGTCGAGCAGCGCCAGCGCCACCGGATGCGCGGGGACGCGCAGGCCGATGGTCTTGCGCTTCGGGTGCAGGACGCGGCGCGGCAACTCCTTGGTACCTTCGAGGATGAAGGTATAGCTGCCCGGCGTGGTCGCCTTGAGCAAACGGTACTGACTGTTGTCGACGCGGGCGAAATGGGCAATTTCGGAAAGGTCGCGCACCATCAGCGTCAAATGATGGCGGTCATCCATCTGGCGGATCTGGCGAATGCGATCCAGCGCCTCCTTGTCGCCGAGACGGCAACCCAGGGCGTAGCACGAATCGGTCGGCAGCGCGACGAGCGTCCCGTCGCGGATGAATTCGGCAGCCTGGGCCAGCAAGCGCTGTTGGGGCGACTCGGGGTGAATATTGACGACGCGGGCCATGAATTAAAGAATCATCCGCCAGATCGGTTTGAGGTCTTCCGGCAGTTGCGGCAGCTTGCCAAGATCGACATAACTCTCCACCGGCCCGTGGAAATCCGAACCGCGCGAGGCGTGGAAGGCGTAATGTCGGGCCAGCCGGGCAAAATGCATGACATGGTCGGGTGAATGGCTGCCGCAGGTCACCTCGACACCCTGCCCGCCCAGTTCCTTGAAATCGTCGAGAAAATGTCGCATTTCGGCGCCCGACATCTTGTAACGCCCGGGATGCGCGACCACCGGGACGCCGCCGGCAGCGGTGATCCAACCGATGGCTTCCTCCAGGGTCGCCCAGCGATGATCGACGTAGCCCGGCTTGCCCGGCGTCAGATAATGCTGAAAGACGCTCGAGACATCGCGAGCGATGCCGATCGACACCAGATAGCGGGCAAAGTGGGCGCGCGAAATCAGGCTCGGGTTGGTGGCAAAGCACAGCGCCCCCTCGTACGCGCCAGGAATACCGATGGCAGCCAGCGCATCACCCATGCGTCGGGCGCGCTCAAGACGACCGATCCGCAGTTCATCGAGTCCGCCACGCAGCGCCGGATCCTTGTCATCGAAACCGAGACCGACAATATGAATGGGGACACCCTTCCATTCGATGGAGATTTCCACGCCGGTCACATAGCCCATACCGACCTCTTCGGCGACTGCGCGGGCTTCATCCAGACCACCAATATCATCGTGGTCGGTCAACGCCCACAGGTCTACGCCATTGGCCGCCGCACGTCTGGCTACCTCATGCGGCGGCAGCAAGCCGTCGGAAACGACCGAATGGCAGTGGAAATCGAAGTTGGCTGGGGTCACGGGCAAGGCAGTTCAGGCAAAATGCGAGTTTAACACGAAGGCAGGCGACGCCCGGCTTCCCTTGTGCAGTGCAGCAGGTTGCCTGACGGGAGGCATCCCGCTATAGTGCTTCCCGTTCCGTGGGAGAGCGCAGATCCGTCTGCCGCCGAAGGCGCAATTTCACCCGAAAACGCTCAGGCAAAAGGACCGCGGAACCGATGCCATGCCCCCATGGCATTGAAACTCTGGAGAGCGGCGTCAACAGCGCCCACCGATGGGGCAAATCTCTCAGGTATCGAGGACAGAGGGGTGAAACGCAAGATGTGTGTCTTTCGTTTCACCCCTTTTCCGTTTCTAGAAGTGGCGTTAACAAACGTTCATAAAGGATTGATATGCTGAAGAAAACGGTTTTGAACGCAGCCCATCGCGCGCTCGGTGCCCGGATGGTCGATTTCGGCGGCTGGGACATGCCGGTCAACTACGGTTCGCAGATCGAGGAGCACCACGCTGTGCGCAAGGACTGCGGCATGTTCGATGTCTCGCACATGTGCCCGGTCGATGTCGTCGGTGCCGATTGCCGCGCCTTCCTGTCGCGCCTGGTCGCCAACGATGTCGCCAAGCTGACGGTTTCCGGCAAGGCCCTTTACTCGGCCATGCTCAACGAGGCCGGCGGCGTCATCGACGACCTGATCATCTACTTCCTGAGCGATACACGCTTCCGCATCGTGATCAACGCCGGCACGGCCGAGAAGGACCTGGCGTGGATGCAGGCGAAAGCTGCCGAATGGAATCTGGACGTGACCATCACCCAGCGCCGCAGCGGCGACAGTGCCCTCGCCATCATCGCCGTGCAGGGCCCGAATGCCCGCGCCAAGGTCTGGCAGGTGCTGCCGCAGGCCAAGGCGGCCATCGCCAACCTGAAGCCCTTCTTCGCCGCCGAAGTCGATCAGTATTTCATCGCCAGCACCGGCTACACCGGTGAAGACGGCTACGAGATCATGCTCCCGGCCAGCGAAGCCGAAGCGCTGTGGAATGCACTGCACCAGGCCGGGGTCGCCCCCTGTGGCCTCGGCGCTCGCGACACGCTGCGCCTGGAGGCCGGCATGAATCTCTACGGCCAGGACATGGACGAGACAGTTTCGCCGCTCGACGCCGGTCTCGCCTGGACGGTCGCCATGAAGGACGGCCGCGATTTCGTCGGCAAATCGGCGTTGACCGCAGCCGGCCAGCGGAAAGCTTTCCTCGGCCTCGTCCTGCTCACTAAGGGCGTACTGCGCGGACATCAAAAAGTAATTACGAAACATGGCGATGGAGAAATAACTTCAGGTAGTTTCTCGCCAACGCTGCAGCAGTCCATCGCCCTCGCCCGCCTGCCACTTGGCGTCCAGGTCGGCGATGAAGTCGAAGTCGATATCCGTGGCAAGTTGTTGAAAGCCAGGGTCACCAAACCTGTATTCGCCCGCAACGGCAAAGCCGTCAGCTAATTCAATCCCATTCAGGAGAAAACCATGTCCAACGTCCCCGCCAATCTCAAGTACGCCACCTCCCACGAATGGATGCTGCTCAACGCTGACGGTACCGTCACGGTCGGCATCACCGACCACGCCCAGGAAGCGCTCGGCGACCTCGTTTTCGTCGAACTTCCGGAAGTCGGCGCCCATTTTGCCGCCGAGAAGGAAATCGCCGTCGTCGAATCGGTCAAGGCTGCGGCTGACGTGTATGCACCGATCGCCGGCACCGTGACCGAAGTCAATCAGGCCGCTGCCGACGCGCCGGAATCGGTTAATGCCAACGCCTACGCCGCCTGGCTGTTCAAGATGACGCCGGACAACGCCGCCGACCTCGACAAGATGCTCGACGCCGCTGCCTACCAGGCCGTCGCCGACGCCGCCTAAGCAAGGACTGCCCATGTCGCTCAATCAACCGCTCGCCGCGCTGGAGCAGCACGACGAGTTCATCGGCCGTCACATCGGCCCCTGCGCCAGCGAGATGACCGCCATGCTAGCCGCCATCGGTGCCGCCAGCCTCGACCAGCTGATCGACCAGACCGTGCCGGCCGCCATCCGCCTGCCCGCCGACCTGCCGCTGCCCGCACCGCGCCGCGAACACGAGGCGCTGGCCGATCTCAAGGCCATGGCCAGCAAGAATGTCGTCAATAAGTCCTGCATCGGCATGGGCTATTACGACACGCTGACGCCCAAGGTCATCCTGCGCAACGTCATGGAAAACCCGGGCTGGTACACCGCCTACACGCCCTACCAGGCCGAAATCGCCCAGGGCCGCCTGGAAGCGCTGATGAACTTCCAGCAGATGGTCGTCGACCTGACCGGTCTGGAAATCGCCAATGCCTCGCTGCTCGACGAAGCGACCGCCGCCGCCGAGGCGATGACCATGGCGCGCCGCGTTTCCAAGTCGAAATCGAACCGTTTCCTGGTCGATGCCGCCTGCTTCCCGCAGACCATCGACGTCGTGAGGACCCGCGCCGAGTATTTCGGCTTCGAATTGGTGATTGCTGCGGTCGACCCCGAAAATGAGGCAAAAACCATTGCCGACGATTATTTCGGCGCCCTGCTCCAGTACCCCGGCGACAACGGCGAAGTCCGCGACCTCAGCGAGCTGATCGCTGGCCTCAAGGCCAAGGGCACGACGGTCGCCGTGGCCACCGACCTGATGGCGCTGGTGCTGCTCAAGTCGCCGGGCGCCATGGGTGCCGACATCGCGCTCGGCTCCAGCCAACGCTTCGGCATTCCGATGGGCTTCGGCGGCCCGCACGCCGCCTTCTTCGCCACCCGCGAAGCCTTCGTCCGCTCGATGCCGGGCCGCATCATCGGCGTCTCGAAAGACGCCCGCGGCAACACCGCCTACCGCATGACGCTGCAGACGCGCGAACAGCACATCCGCCGCGAGAAGGCCAATTCCAACATCTGCACCTCGCAGGTACTGCTGGCCAACATGGCCGGCATGTACGCCGTCTATCACGGCCCGCTGGGCCTGCAGACCATCGCGGCCCGCATTCACCGCCTGACCGCGATCCTCGCCGAAGGCCTGGCGCGGGCCGGCGTCAGCGTACTGACCAGCCAGTTCTTCGACACCCTGCATTTCGACCTCGGTGCCCGCGCCGAGACGGTCTATCGCGAAGCGCTGGCCGCCGGCTACAACCTGCGCCGCGTTTCGGCCGGCGTGCTCGGCGTTTCCTTCGACGAAACGACGACCCGCCACGATGTCGCCGCGCTGTTCAAGCTGATCGCCCAGACTACGCTCGATGTCGCCGCCATCGATGCCCAGGTTGCTGCCGCCGACCCGGCGCTGCCCCCTGAGTTGTTCCGCAGCGACGTCATCCTCGGCCACCCGGTGTTCAACACGCACCACACTGAACACGAAATGCTGCGCTACCTCAAGTCGCTGCAGAACAAGGATCTGGCGCTCGACCACTCGATGATCTCGCTCGGCTCCTGCACCATGAAGCTGAACGCGACCAGCGAAATGATCCCGGTCACCTGGCCGGAATTCGGCGGCCTGCACCCGTTCGCGCCGCGCGACCAGGCGGCCGGCTACCTGGAAATGATCGCCGGCCTGACCGAGTGGCTGAAGACCGTCACCGGTTTCGACGCCATCTGCATGCAGCCGAACTCCGGCGCCCAGGGCGAATACGCCGGCCTGGTCGCTATCGACCGCTACCACGCCAGCCGCGGCGAGGAACACCGCAACGTCTGCCTGATCCCCAAATCGGCGCACGGCACCAACCCGGCCACCGCCCAGATGGCCAACATGAAGGTCGTCGTCGTCGATTGCGACGACAACGGCAACGTGGACGTTAGCGACCTCAAGGCCAAGGCTGAAGAGCACAACGACGACCTGGCCTGCCTGATGATCACCTACCCGTCCACGCACGGCGTGTTCGAGGAAGCGGTGCGCGAAATCTGCGCCATCGTCCATGCCCACGGCGGCCAGGTGTACATGGACGGCGCCAACCTCAACGCCCAGGTCGGCCTGACTTCGCCCGGCTTCATCGGCGCCGACGTCAGCCACATGAACCTGCACAAGACCTTCGCCATCCCGCACGGCGGCGGCGGACCGGGCATGGGCCCGATCGGCCTCAAGGCCCATCTGGCGCCGTTCATGGCCGACCACGTCGTCCAGCCGACCGGCGATGCCAACCGCGTCAATGCCGGCCAGGGTGCGGTCTCCGCCGCCCCGTTCGGCTCGGCCTCGATCCTGACCATTTCCTGGATGTACCTGGCCATGTTGGGCGGTGCCGGCGTCAAGAAAGCGACGCAAGTTGCCATCCTGAACGCCAACTACGTTGCCCAGCAACTGCACGACCATTACCCGGTGCTCTATACCGGCAAGAACGGCCGCGTCGCCCACGAGTGCATCCTCGACATCCGCCCGATCAAGGCAGCGACCGGCATCGCCGAGATCGACATCGCCAAGCGCCTGATGGACTACGGTTTCCACGCGCCAACGGTGTCCTTCCCGGTCGCCGGAACGATCATGGTCGAGCCGACGGAATCCGAATCGAAGGCCGAGCTGGACCGCTTCATCGCCGCGATGGTCAGCATCCGTGAAGAAATCCGCCAGATCGAGAATGGCGTCTGGTCGGCCGACAACAATCCGCTGAAAAATGCCCCGCATACGCAGGCGGATATCGTCGATAGCGACTGGCAGCATCCCTACAGCCGCGAGCAGGCCGTCTTCCCGCTGCCCTGGGTCAAGGCCAACAAGTTCTGGCCGAGCGTCAATCGCATCGACGATGTGTACGGCGACCGCAACCTGAACTGCGCCTGCCCACCTATGGAAGCGTACGAAAGCTGATGACTGTCGACCTCTCTGCCATCGCCAAGTGGCCCAACGTCCCCGCCTGTTACGACTGGCTGTCGCTCGACAGGCGGGGCGACTGGCGCTTGCAGGGAGAACGCATCACCCACAGCGGCCTGATTGCCTTCATCAACCGGCAGTATGGTTGTGACGACTCAGGCTGCTGGTTCCTGCAGAACGGCCCGCAACGGGTATTCGTTGAACTAGCCTACACGCCGTGGGTGTTTCGCCGCGAGGGAGACCGCTTCGTCAGCCACAACGGCCAGCCGGCCGGCGCCGTAAAGGCGGCATTTCTCGATGAGGAAGGCAGCATCCTGCTCGAAACCGAACTCGGCATCGGCCTGCTCGACGACCGCGATCTAGCACGCTTTCTCGGCGAGTGCCGCACAGCCGCCGGCAACGCCGCCGGCGATGACGATTTTCTCGCCCTGATGACGGAAAACAACGGCACCGCGATCTGCTGGCAAACACTGCCGCTGCAGCGGATTGCTGCGGTCGACGTGCCCAAACGCTTCAAATTCGAGCCGCATCCGGAAGCCGCCGGATAAGCATCGCGACCGCGGCATCGCCGGCCATTGACCGGGCAAGATCAGGCAGCCGATACTGCAACCACCATGTTGAGTTTCCTGTCCCTCCTCCATCTGTGCGTGCTGCTCGGCATTGCGCTGCGCATCTTTTCGCGGCGCAACGCGCATGGAACGGCCGTCGGCTGGTTGCTGCTGGTCATTCTGCTGCCGGCGCTCGGGGCGCTGATGTATCTGCTGATCGGCGAGCGGCGGCTGGGTAAAATATGGATGCAACGGGCAGCCGCGCTGCGCCCGGAAATGCTGCGCTGGGCTGAAGGCATTCCGGCGGCCAGCATTGTCTCGGCGACAACCCTCTCCACCGGCGGGGAAAGCATCAGCCGGCTGGCCCATGCCGCGGTCGGACTGCCCCTGATGAGTGGTCACCGCCTCCAGTTGCTCGCCGACAGTGCAGCGATCATGCGCGCGCTGATTGCCGATATCAACGCGGCGCGCAGCTCGGTGCGCCTGGAGTTCTACATCTGGAGCGCCGGCGGCTTTGTCGATGACCTCATTGCCGCGCTGGTGCACGCCACGCAACGCGGCATCGCCTGCAGCGTGCTGATGGATTCGCTCGGCAGCCGGCCTTTTTTCAAGAGCACGGCAATCGAACGCCTGCGTGACGCCGGCGTCGAGGTCGTCGAAGTTCTGCCAGTCAATCCGCTGCGTGCCCTGTTCGTGCGTTTCGACCTGCGCGACCATCGCAAGATTGCGGTCATCGACCGCCGCATTGCCTACACCGGCAGCATGAATATTGCCGACCCCCGCTTTTTCAAGCAGGATGCAGGCGTCGGCGAGTGGGTCGATGCCATGGTCCGGATCGAAGGACCAGCTGCCTGGGTACTCGAAGCCGTGTCGCTCACCGTAACGTCGCTGCAGACCGGCAACCGTTTCGCACCGCCGCCCCCGCCCATCCTGGAGCCCGCCGGCACCAGCCATGTCCAGATATTCCCCTCGGGGCCGCAGGCATCGACGCTGCCCATCGACGCCCTGCTGCTCGCCGCAATCTACGCGGCGCGCCGTGAAATTGTCCTCACCACACCCTATTTCGTCCCTGGCGAAGCGCTGCTGACGGCGTTGCGTACGGCTGCCTTGCGTGGTGTCCAGGTCGTACTGATCGTTCCCGAGAAGATCGACTCACGCCTGGTACGTTACGCCAGTGAAGCCTACAACGAGGATCTGCTGGCCGTCGGGGTCAGGATTCTGCACTTCCGCGACGGTCTGCTGCACACCAAGAGCATGGTCATCGACGAGGAAATCACCATTTTCGGCACGGTCAATCTCGATCTGCGCAGCTTCGAGCTTAATTTCGAGGTATCGCTGATCGCCTATGACCGGAAATTTTCTGCTGCGACGCGGGCCTTGCAGCGCGCTTACGAAGCCCGCTCCCGCACGCTGGAACTCGAACAGTGGCGCGCCCGACCACGCGCCCGCCGCCTGCTCGAGAATGCGGTCCAGACGATGAGTCCGCTGCTGTAAGCCGAGTTGCCCTTCAGCCCGGCACCGGCAGCGGGATTCTTCCCATGCTGAGAATGCCGGCCAGCGCCTCGGCCGGTGCCGGCCGGGCGATCAGGTAGCCCTGCACTTCATCGCACCCGTGATCGCGCAGCAGCTGCCACTGCGCCACGGTTTCGACGCCCTCCGCCACCACCCGCAGGCCGAGACTGTGCGCCAGCGCGATGGTGCCGCGGGCGATGGCCAGATCGTTGGCGTCGCTGGCGATGTCGCGCACGAAGCTGCGGTCGATCTTCAGCGCGTCGAGCGGCAGGCTGCGCAAATGCGAAAGTGAAGAATAGCCGGAACCGAAATCGTCGATACTCAAGGTGACCCCCATCGCTCCCAGCTCGCCGAGGCGCCGGGCGGCGGTATCAGGATTTTCCATGGCGGCTGTTTCCGTGACCTCGAATTCCAGCAGATCCGGCGCCACCGCAGCTTCGTTCAGCCGGCGCGCCACGCTCATGGCCAGATCGTGCTGGCGTAGCTGCCGGGTCGACAGATTAACCGCCACGCGCGGCGGACGAATCCCGTCATCGAGCCAGGCGCGCAATTGCCGGCAGACGGCAACGAGCACCCAGTCGCCGATTTCGTCAATCAGGCCGCTCTCTTCGGCGATGGCGATGAATTGCGCCGGCAGCATGGAAGACGCCCCCTCGGCCTCCCAACGAAGCAGTGCCTCCAGCCCGGTCAGGCGTCCGGCCATGTCGATTTTCGGCTGGTAATGCAGGGCGAGCAGCCCTTGATCCATGGCCTCGCGCAGCCGGCATTCGATCCGCAGACGCTCGGTCGCCGCCTGGTTCATCTCCGGGGCAAAATACTGAAAACGCCCACCGCCTTTCGCCTTGGCGGCGTACATGGCGGTATCGGCATATTTGATCAGGGTTTCGACATCCTGCGCGTCGCGCGGGCACAGGCTGATGCCGATCGACGGCGTCGTTCGCAGTTCCCGGTCGCCGATCATGTAGGGGGCCGACAGTGCGTCGACCAGCTTGCCGGCGATGGTGGTCACGTCAGACGAGGCCAGACGCGGCAGCAGCACGACGAACTCGTCGCCGCTCAGGCGGGCAACCGTATCCGCCCCGCGCACACAGCCCTGCAGCCGCGTCGCCACCTCGACCAGCAGACTGTCGCCGGCGTTGTGCCCGAGCGAGTCGTTGATGTTCTTGAAACGATCGAGATCGAGCAGAAAGACCGCCAGCGCCAGATCTTCGCGCACGGTATCGGCAATCGACTGATCGAGGATGCTCTCGAGCGCCACGCGATTGTTCAGCCCGGTCAGCGCATCGTGGCGGGCCTGATGGTGCTGCTCGCACAGCAGCTTCATGTGGCGGTCGTTGAGGCTCCCGACCTGGCTGAGAACCAGCCACGACATCGAGCCGATGGTCAGCACTGCCGCCACCCAGCTATATGGATTTTGCATGAAGGTCGGCAGGTCGAAGCTCAGGGCGATCCAGCCCCCCACGTGCAGGATGCCGACCAGGGCGCAGCTGCCGATGCTGAGCGCCGCCGCCACACTGCCACCGCGCACGCCGAAGAAGGTGGTCGAAACGAAACAGAAGGCCATGTAGACCGCCGCTGAATTGCCCGCCAGCCCGTAGATAAACAACCCGCCGGTAGCTGCAAGGTAGAGCAGGACGACCGTAAACCAGGCGATGCGTTCGGCGCCGATGCGCCGCCGCAGCAGGAAAACCGCAAACAGCGTCAGGTAAAGCACCGGATGCACGACGCTGAGCGAATTGCCTAGGTGCAGATTGCGCGCCATGTTGCCGATCAGCAGCACGCCACCGGCGAGCAGCGTGACCGACAGCGTCTTCATGACCACCTCTTCGCGAATGGCGCGAATCTGTTCGGCAAGTTCTTCCGAAATGGAGGTCATGGGCCACCGCAGGCAGGTTGAATCAGCACGCTAGTTTATTACTCCTCGCTCGCGCTCGAATGAATGCTGCGGTCGACCGGCAAAAATCCCTGAAATTCAAAAAGCTTGGCGCTGGAGGTATTGCCGGTTCCACGCGGCGATCTCCGGCAGGCTGCCCGCCACCTCGTCCAGTAACGCGGCATTGGCCTGGAGCAGCAACTTGCGCTGGCGGGCGTTCAGCTTGCCCGGGAAAACCGGCTGCAAATGGACGACAAGATCGCCTGCGGGATGCTTGCCCCGCCCCGGAAAGCCTTTACCGGCCAGGCGCAGATCGCGCTCTGCCGGGTCGCCGGGCTCCAGCGTGCTGCGCAGGCTGCCAGCAAGTACCGGCAACTCGATCTCGCCACCCGCCAGCAGGGCCAGCGCACTGACCGGCATGCTGAAGTGCAGGTCGCGCCCGCGCAGCTGAAACAACGGGTGGCTGCGGATGACGATGGTCAGGAACAGATCGCCCGCCGCCAGTTCATCGCTGGCGGCCTCGCCCTGCCCGGCCAGACGCAACTCGTCGCCCGGCAACATGCCCGGCGGCACCCTGATCTCCAGGCTGACGCTGGCGATCTCGCGCCCGCTGCCGCCACAATCGGGACAAATCCGCTCACTGAAAAACCCGCGCCCGACGCAGGCGTCGCAACTCACCAGCACGCGCCTGGCATTGTGCACGCGGCCGCTGCCATGACAGGCTTCGCAAAAACGCGTGCGGGCCATGCCGGCCTCGCCGCTGCCGTCGCAGGTCGCGCAGTCCTTGCCGCGCGTGTAGTCGATGGTTCTGCGACAACCGGCCGCCGCTTCTTCCAGACTGATTTCAAGATTCAGGCGAATATCCGCCGCCTTGGCCACGGTCTCTTCGGTTTCCGGCTCCGGCTCGGCTTCCGCGGTTTTTACCTCGGCTGGGACGCCGACCGCAACAAGCTGCTCATAAGCTGCCCGTATCCGCTTGAAATGCTCGGTCGCCGCCGGGTCGGTATTGCGATCCGGATGCCAGCGCATCGCCAGTCGGCGGTAGGCACGCTTCACTTCGGCCGGGCTGGCGCCCGGCGCAACGCCCAGAATGGAATGGTGATCACTGTTCATCGCGGGGATTTCAATGGCGCGCCGACGCGGATGAGCGCGGCGGTCGGGTCAGTTGCGGCAGAATCTCGCCGATCAGTTCGGAAATCAGACGCGCGGTGATGCCATGGCGATCGCGGTCCGGATTGTATTCAACGATTTCCAGGGCGCGCAGACCGGGCGTACCGGCCAGGCGGTGGAGTCCGAGTCGCACTTCCCGCACCGACAGCCCTTCCGGCTCCGGACTGCCGACGCCGGGGGCGATCTCCGGATCGATGGCATCGAGATCGAGGGTGATGCCGAAGCCGTTGGCAGCCCCGGCGACGGTGCTCTCCGCCTCGTCGAGACATTCTGCAAAGCCGCGTGCAGCGATCTCGTCGCTGCCGATGATGCGCACGCCCAGACGTGCGAGAAACTCGGCTTCCTCGGGTTCCCAGGAGCGCGGGCCGAGGACGACGGTATGCTGCGGGCTGAGCTGAACGCCGGGAATGCCCATGCCAAGCAGCCGCTTGTCGCCGCGCCCCAGCAGACAGGCCAGCGGCATGCCGTGGATTGCCCCGGAGTAGGAAGTTTCCGGCGTGTGGCTGTCGAGATGGGCGTCGATCCACAACAGGCCCAAGGGGGCGCCGACAAAGCGTGCGACGCCACTCCACGTCCCGATGGCGACCGAGTGATCGCCGCCGATGACCAGCGGAAAGGCACCGGCGGCCAGCGTCCCGGCGACCTCGTCAGCCAGCTCGTGGCAGATATCGGCAACCCGTTCGACCGGCGCATGGCCCGGCATGTCTTGGGCGAACAGGGTCCTGCCCCAATCGATGAGCGGGTGACGCTCGAGCTCGTGCCAGGCTTGCGAACGATGAAAGGCGACCGGCCCGTCCTCGCAGCCGCGGTCCTGGGCCCCAACGCCGCTGGCGGCACCGATGATGCGAATCCGGTTGGTGGTCATGGCCCCTCCCGCCAGGGTTCGTGGAGTACCTTTGAAACAAAATAAGCCCTTGAGTTCAAGGGCTTATTTCAATTGCTGGCGGAGACGGAGACCCCCTTGAATATCTCCGACCGCTTCCTAACGAGTACAAACTTCTATTATTTTACAATTAGATAGGCCGCTTAAGAGTCCTAACAACTCCTAAGCACTCCTACCCGAGCCAACCCATTGTGGCATACTGCATGGCATACTGCTGAGGTATTCCATGGCTATTCTCACTGATACAAAGGCTCGCAATATTAAACCAGATGGCCCTCAAATCGCTCACGGCGGTGTCACAGGGCTGGTACTCATTCCGTCCAAAACCAAGGGTCGTGGCAAGTGGGTCGTGCGGTTTGTCAGCCCGACCACGGGCAAGCGACGGAATGCAGGTCTAGGTTCCTATCCTGATGTCACCATTGCTGAGGCTGGGAAACAGGCAAATGCCATGCGCGAACAACTTGCGGCAGGCATTGATCCGCTCGATGCGCGGGAGGAATCTGCCAATGCCCCGGAAGCGCTAAATTTCGAGCGGACTGCTGTCTGTGTTCATGCCGAACTGCTTCCCGGCTGGAAAAACAAGAAGCACGGCCAACAATGGATTACTACGCTTCGAGAATATGCTT
>Ga0209310_1000708_pt1 | contig 32612 bp, 46 predicted proteins | sample AD_UKC030_MetaG_FD_184415 | JGI IMG/M metagenome (GOLD analysis project Ga0209310, IMG submission 184415) | Active sludge microbial communities of municipal wastewater-treating anaerobic digesters from USA - AD_UKC030_MetaG (SPAdes) (version 2) | ecosystem: Engineered > Bioreactor > Anaerobic >...
AATGGGGATTAATGATATAACAGGGGATACTATATCTACCCCTTCACCAACACAAGCCTATAGGGATAACTATGACCTCATATTTACTAGGCCTAAAAGAGATTTGGAAAATACTAATGACGAAGGAGAATCTGGAAGTTCAAGAGAATCAGGAAATGGAGTTATTGAAGAAACGAATTCAAGTTCTTGAAGAAACAATAAAGGTATGTCTAAAAATGTTAGAAACCTGGGAAGACGTTTCTAGAAAGATGTTGTATCCACATCAACATAATACAGGTACTTTAACTAAACAGGTTATTTCAGAAGTGAGAAAAGTATTAAATGACTGAAAATACAAAAGTGCCTAAACTAGATACAGTAGTAGATGTATATAACTATTTACTTAGTATTTTATTTAGGATAAAAAATGATTGAAGTAAAAGTTATAAAAGATTCAGTGAGCGAATACGATGGAACACGCATTACAACTTTACAACTTAAATTCCACAGATTTATATTGCCTGAGTTTAATACTCATAGGGTCTTTAGTCGCAACTTTAGTTCTAGTAGAGCTATACCTACCAATAAGCTACTGGAGCAAGTACTTACGGATCCAGCTATGCCAGTATTTTGGGGAAAGAATCAAGCTGGTATGCAAGCAGAAGAAGAATTAGATCCTCTTACTAAACGTAGTGCTAAAGCATCTTGGATCGAATCGGCCAAAGATGCAGCATCCCGTGCTGCAATTATGGCGCAAATGGGTGTACATAAACAAATAGTTAATAGAGTTATCGAACCATATCTTTGGGCTACAGGTATTGTTACCTCTACTGAATGGGATAACTGGGATTCTTTACGTAGACATAAGGATGCCCAACCTGAAATCCAAGAATTGGCTGTTCAAATACATAGAGCTATAAGTGACTCTAATCCTGAATTTCTTCGTAGAGGGCAATGGCACCTACCTTATATTAATAGTGAAGAAGTATACAATATTCTAGATATTAATTTACTAAAGAAAATTAGTGCTGCACGGTGTTGTAGAGTGAGCTACCTAAAACATGACGGAACCTCACCAAATATTGAGGAAGATCTAACATTATTTAATAGATTGGCTGGATCAGTACCACTACATGCTAGCCCTTTAGAACACCAGGCTACACCAGATGAATATCATTATACAGATGGTGGATATACTAGGATGGGTTATAAACATCCCCATCTACACGGAAATTTTAAAGGTTGGATTCAGCATAGAAAACAATGGGAAAAAGAATTTCAAACTTGACTTTATAAGCCAAGTTTGATATAATATTATTTCACTGGAGATAATAATGATTAAACTATTTGGCGGAAATGAATGGTTAGAATTGAAATTTTGGACTTTTCCTGGTGGAGAGCGTAATGTTCGTATTATAAACCCAGAAAAGATTATTAAGTTTCATTCTTTTATGGTAGAGTGCATCTTCAGGTCATCAGATGATATTATAGACATGCTTCTACTAGTAAATGCTATAAGAAATATAGAAAAAAATACTAAAATATGGTTAAATATACCGTATTTCCCATTTGCCAGGCAAGATAGGGTAATGGTAGCAGGGGAGCCACTAGCACTACAAGTGATGGCTTCTATTATTAATAGTTGTAAATTTGATGAAATTAAAATACTTGATCCACATAGTGATGTTTTAGCTGGAATGTTTGATCCAGGTGTATTGAAGATAGTTGATCAAACCGAAGCCTGTAGGCTTAATCTATTACTGGCCGGAATTACGAATCCTAATACTTTTCTAGTATCACCAGATGCAGGTGCGCTAAAGAAAATATACAAAACTGCTAAAAACTTCAATGTGCCTGTAGTAGAAGCGCAGAAAGTACGTAATGTTAAAACCGGGGAGATTACCAAGACTTTTGTAAATCTTGTAGAAACTGAACCAAGACCCAAATTTATTATCTTGGATGATATTTGTGATGGTGGAAGAACTTTTATAGAACTAGCCAAAGAACTTCGCTATATGTATGGAGACTGTGTAATTAAACTAATTGTAACGCATGGTATCTTTAGCAAAGGGTTAGATGTTCTATATGAATATATAGATGAAATATATGCAACCATCAGATTAGATAAAGGAATATAATATGTTTAAACAAACTGCACTTACCTCATGTGACTCTTACAAACTTGGTCATGCTGATCAATACCCAGAGGGAACGACCAAAGTTTACTCTAATTTTACCCCACGTTCTGAAGGCCACTTTAATATTCCTAAGGAATACAAAGACAGTAAGATTTCTTGGTTTGGTCTTCAGGCCTTTCTACAAGAAATGGTTGAAGTATGGGATGAAACTTTCTTTCTTCAACGAAAAGAAGATGTTCTTTCTGAGTTCCAAGAACTAGTAGTACCTTTTGTTGGTCCTAGGGGTTTTGATATTAGCCGTATGGATAAACTTTGGGAATTGGGATATCTTCCGCTAGAAATTAAGGCTTTGCCTGAAGGTAGTAGAGTTCCTATTGGTGTACCAGTACTAACGATTACCAATACTCTTCCAGATTTCTTTTGGCTTCCTAACTTTATGGAGACCTGGATTACCGCGGAACTTTGGAAGTCTAGTACTAGTGCTTCAACCTCTTACGTTTACCGTAAAATTCTAGAGAAGTACTCTAAACTCACTGGTGGCTCTAAAGAGTTCATTGGGTGGCAAGGACATGATTTCTCTGTTAGAGGTATGAGTGGTATTCAAGATGCTGCCAAATCTGGTGCAGGACACCTAGTATACTTTCTTGGTTCTGATAATCTTCCTGCTGTCAAACTTATCAATGATGTTTATCAAGGTAAGAGTACTTTTGTAGGTGGCTCTGTTCCTGCTACGGAACACAGCGTAATGTGTGCTGGTGGTGCTGAAACGGAAATTGAAACCTTCCGCAGACTGCTAAAAACGTATCCTTCTGGTGTAGTTAGTATTGTTTCTGATACGTGGGATTTCTGGAACGTTATTTCTAATTTTGCAGTTCAACTAAAGGATGAGATTTTAAATCGTGTTCCAGATAGTCTTGGTCTAGCAAAAACCGTTTTTCGTCCAGATAGTGGTGATCCCGTAAAGATCATTTGTGGTGATGAAAATGCCCCTGAAGGTGCGGCACGAATTGGTGCAGTTGAAGCACTGTGGGGTATTTTTGGTGGTACGGTTAATGAAAAGGATTACAAGACCCTAAATCAGCGAGTTGGTTTGATCTATGGTGATTCTATTACCCCACAACGAGCTGAAGAGATTCTTCGTAGGCTAGCTGCTAAGGGATTTGCATCAGATAACATTGTATTTGGTATTGGTAGTTATACTTTCCAGTACCAGACGCGCGATACCCTGGGTTTTGCAATGAAGGCAACGTATGTCGAAATCGGTGGTGATGAGATTGAAATCTTCAAGAATCCAAAAACCGATAATGGTACGAAGAAATCTGCTAAAGGGCTTCTTCAAGTTCTCTGGAAGGATGGAAAATATATTCTAAAAGATCAGGTATCTAAGCAGGAAGAAATGTCTGGAGATAACCAACTTGAGAGAGTATTTCTTAATGGAGATATTATTAATCAGTATTCAATCGATACCATTCGTAATCGTGCAGCGCAGTTTTAACTAAAGAATAGGCAGGGTACAGTGTACCCTGCCTATTGGAGCATATATGAAAAAACTTTATTTAGATTTAGATGGTGTATTTGCTAACTTTGATAAAGCTGTTAAAAGTTTAACTGGATTTAAGTATGCTGATAATCCCGCATTAGCCTGGAGTTTTATTGATAAAGTAGATAACTTTTTTCTAACTTTAGAACCACTACCTGAAGCCATAAAGCTCTTTAAAGAAATTAATAATAGGATAGTAGTGCCAGTAACTATGCTTACAGCACTACCTATGATAACAAATAAGCTTGATACAGCGGCCAACGATAAACGTACTTGGATAGCTAAATACCTATCCCCTGAAATTAATGTTATTTGTGCAAATAGTTGGGCTGAAAAGAAAAAATACTGCAAGTATAACGACGTTCTTGTGGATGACTCAGCACGAAATATAGCAGACTGGGTTAGATCAGGTGGAGAGGGAATATTACATTTTAATAATGATATTGATTACACTTTGATCATGTTAAAAGCATTGAAGGTAATAAAATAGTGGTAGCGCCCAACCTCAATAAATTAAGATACTGAAAGTTACGTATATGGAAATTAGTACAGAAGTTACAGAAGTAAAGTCTTATGAGCCTATTGATACAGAACCTTATCATTATATTGCTCTAGTAAGATATGCTAATTGTGGAAATATGTGGTCTACATTTTGTGTATATCCAATGACCTCAAAATCAAAACTAGAAGAAAGTATTCGTACTTCCTCAGTTAGTTATGAAGAAGTCAGAATTATAAAGATTAGGTTACCAATTAAATGAGTGATAGTACAGTATTATACGAAAAAATTATATTTGAAAATACTGAAAAAGGTCTCCAACTACGTTTAGTCCTAAATGAGTTTAGAGAAAAGCAGTATTTACACTTGAGAAAGTATTTTTTATCTTTTGATGATGGGTACATTCCTACAAAAGAAGGCGCTAGTATGGAAGCGTCTATCCATAATATATATGCCCTACTTGACGGATTACTCGAACTAGTAGCAGGTGCTGAAGGTATAGATGGTATAGAGCATCATTTTAGCAACAAAATTTTAGACTTGAAAAATAAAATAAAATAGTGTATAATAGTATTTTAGTGAGAGAAATTAAATCAAAATGACTAAACATGAAGCTGCCGTCGTAGCGGCGTATACTGGTATCTTAATTGGTGAATTCTCCGAACTACATGCATATATAGAAAAGACTATGGGTAGATCTGTATGGACACATGAATTAGCATATGCTGGTATATAGAATGAAATTAAAGAGAAATCAAAAAGTGATTTTATTAACCTGAGTGTTGAATGAAAAATATTATAGCCTATCTTGATGAATGTTCTAAGCAGTATTACGCCGGAACTCCAATTATTTCTGATGAAGTTTTTGATAGGCTTGCAGAGTCAGTAGGCTATAGTACTATTGGCGCAAAGCAACACGAGCATCTTCAGAAGCATTATTTTCAGATGTATTCACTACAGAAATTCTATGAAGACGAACCTAAAGATAATCCACTTAGCGGTGAAAGGGACGTCTCTTTCTCACATAAACTCGATGGAGCAGCTATCTCCATCCTTTATATTGACGGAAAGCTTTCAAGAGTACTTACGCGAGGAGATGGTAAAGAAGGAACAGATGTTACAGAAAAGTTTATTGGATCGAAGTTGCTCCCACAATCTGTACACCATACTGGAGTTCTTCAAATTACTGGAGAAGTGGCGGCCCCAAAACATATCCCCAATGCGCGCAACTACGCTGCGGGCGCATTAAATCTAAAAGATGTAAATGAATTTCGTACTAGAGCCATAGAGTTTTTTGCATATGGTATGCAACCATTCCAATATCCTACATTCGAAGAGGATATGGAACTACTAGCAAAACTAGGCTTTAATACTATTAAGACTAATGACCTGGATAAAATTTATCCAACTGATGGGATTGTTTTCCGTGTCAATTCAAATAAACGATTTGAAGAACTTGGATATACTTCAAAGCATCCTCGTGGAGCGTATGCAAGAAAGACTAGACCAGAAGGTGCTGAAACCACTATATTGGGGGTTGAGTGGCAAGTGGGAAAATCTGGAAAAGTTACACCGGTTGCCTTGCTAGAACCAGTACTTCTTGGAGACGCTACAGTCTCTAGAGCAACGCTTAATAACCCAGGATTTATTGAAGAACTAGGAATCCAAATTGGTGATACCGTTCATGTAATTCGTGCGGGTGAGATTATTCCTTGTATAACCCATAAGGTAGAGTAATGTTTATAACTAAAAAAGAATATACAAAAGACTTAGACAGGATACAGTATAATCATAATTATGAAGTAAGATGTTTAAAGCAGGATAACTTAATACTATCTCAAAGAGTACGAAATCTAGAACTAGATTTAAAAGCCATAATGGATTTCTTAAAAATTAATCTTATTACTATACCAGCGGTTTATAAAGCTGTATTAAAAGAAGATGAATCAGAATCTAACTAATATAATTGAAGAAACTGATACTTTCTGTACAAAAAGAGGTACTCATAATCGTGAGACTTGGGATACTAAATTTGCGGAACTTATTATTCGTAAGTGCTCAGATATAGCCCTACGAGAAGAACACGATCCTAGTGATTGTATTCTAACCCACTTTGGACTCAAAAGAGTTAATGATTAAATTTTGGCTTGCAGCATCAAAAATTTTGACTTGACTTTCACAACTAAATGGCGTATAATATTACAATAGACTGACAAAACAGATATGAAAATTAACATTCCAACGCATTGTCCAGTTTGTGATTCAGAACTTGAGAAAGTTAACGATCAACTGTTCTGTAGAAATAGTGCTTGCCCTGCTCAACTATTCAAAAAGATGGAGCATTTTTGTAAAACCCTAGGTATTAAGGGTTTGGGTGAGAAAACTATTGAAAAACTCAATCTAAATAGCTTAGCAGAATTATTCTATTTAGATAGAAGTGACGCTATCGAAGTACTAGGTAGTGAAAAAGTAGTTGATAAACTCCTTGGAGAGATCGACCGTGCTAAATTGGCTTCACTAGCCACAGTAATTGCTTCATTTTCCATTCCATTAATTGGAGGTACAGCAGGAGCTAAACTAGCTCTAGTAGTTGGTTCTTTGGAAGATATTACTGCCGAGACCTGTAAGAAAGCAGGTCTCGGAGAAAAGGCAACAGCAAATCTATTAAATTGGAAAAATACAGAATACTTAGAGTTGAAAGAGTTTCTACCCTTCAACTTTAGTAACCCTAGTAGTACATTATCAGCCAATGCAAAAACAATTTGTATTACTGGTAAACTTATCTCCTTTAAAAATAAATCTGAGGCTACAAACATATTAAATGGTTTAGGATTTAAAGTCAGCGACTCAGTAACTAAAACTACTGATTATTTAGTTGACGAGGAAAACAAAAATAGTTCTAAGCGTAAAAAAGCTGAAGAATATAATATTGCAATTATTACAAATCTAAATGATTTTATCAAAAAGGTAAATACAAATGACTGAAAAAGCAAAGAAGTGGTCTGACGAGAACGTGGCCCAACTCCTATCCGTTGTTGGTTCTGAATCCCCTGTCTCGGCTTCTGCTGTTGAAAAGGCAGCCGAAGTTCTTGGTGTGACCACACGCTCTGTAGCAGCAAAGCTTCGCCAACTTGATCGCGAAGTAGCTTCTCTAGCTAAAGAAAAGGTTTCTTCTTTTAACGAAGCTGAAGGTATGGCCCTGGCATCTTTCGTACAAGATAATGCTGGTAAATACACTTATAAGGAAATTGCTGAAATGTTTGCTGAAGGCAAATTTAATCACAAGCAAATCCAAGGTAAGATCCTTGCGCTAGAACTTACTGGTTCTGTTAAGCCAGCAGAAAAGGTTGAAGTTGCTCGTACCTATACTGAACAAGAAGAAAGCAAGTTCATTACAATGGTTGAAGCAGGTAAGTTCATTGAAGAAATTGCCTCAGCTCTAGCAAAGACCCTTCCCTCTATTCGCGGTAAGGCTCTTAGTCTGCTTCGTTCTGGTGCAATTGACAAGATTCCTCAACAAAAGGAAAGTCATGCTAAAGAATCTGGTGATCCAGTAGAGGCTCTTGGAGATTCCGTTGTTGGAATGACCGTAGCAGAAATTGCTAAGGCGATTGAAAAGACTGAGCGCGGTGTTCGTACTCTTCTTACTCGTCGTGGTATCAACGTTAAGGACTATTCAGGCGCTGATAAGAAGGCAAAGGCAGAAGGCAAGGCCGCTGCAAAGGCTTAATTTTAAGCTAAAATAAACAGTGGGCAAGAGTTGTTAAATACTCTTGCCCATTTTTCGTTATATTGGAATAAAAATGCGAGTAGAATTAAAATATCACGATACCTCTAGCTTTCTGATAGAAGAAGTTATTAAAGAAGCTAAAGCTAACTATGGCTCGCAAGTCTCTGTTACAATTTCACCAGATTCTGATACACCTATAGATCACCTATATTTTGCTCTTCAACGATTGATTACTGGAGAACATTTAACTCTACTATTTGATAGTGATTCTACCTATCAAAAAGATCTTGAAAAGCTTAGAGCAGAAACTATGTATAAGGTTGGAGAAATACTTAATGAAGTAATAATGGATAACGAATCAAAAATTCACCAGGAGGATTAAGTGGATACCTCAGCAGTAGTACTAAAAAAACTGCTGGATGAAGGTAGTCTCGATCTCTGGGCAAAATTAAAACTTGCTTTTCTTGACTCGGCCTATAGTTCAGTCTATAGTGCTATTAGTAGGCACTATAACAAATACAATCAAATCCCTAGCTTTGATGATCTAGAAGTATCATTACGAGAGGGTGCTACAACTAAGATTGTAGCCGCATTAAAATTAGTAGACACTGAAGAAATAAGTGCAGATGTAGCCTTAGATGCTCTAATTGACCAATATACTCAAAATGAAACAATTAAATTATTAGATAGATTTGTAGATAAACTACCTCTATATGATACAGTAGAAATTAAAGATAACCTAGCTAGTATCGTTTTAACTTTAGATGAAAAGACCCTAACTACTGAAGGGGTCTTTGCAATGAACGATATATTCCTATTCCAGCCAGATGATGAAATTAGTAGAAATAAAGTATTTCTTGGGCTTAATAATACTTTTGATGCAGTACTTGGTGGGGTAGCTAGACAAGAACTTATCCTTGTTGGTGGCAAACGCGGTAGCGGTAAATCAATAGCATCTAATAACCTTATGGTTAATCAGTATGAAGCCGGAAATAGCTCCCTATACTTTAGTATTGAAATGACTGGGTACGAAACATTTCAACGTACAATGTCAATTTTAGCTAATGTTAACCATCAAAGTCTAAAACAAAATAAACTTACAGATGAAGAGATTCTAAGAGTAGTAAAAGCTAGAGCTGGTATGTTTATTGATTCGGATGCTCTAGTATCAGAATTTATAAAAACAAATGATAGGTATAAATTTGAGTCTCAGCTAGTTAAAGAATGTCAATTAAAACCAGATAATCAAATGATTATTATTGATGATAGAGCATTAACCCTAAGTTCGGTCGATTTGCACATTGGTAAGGCCAAGGCCCGTTTTGGTGACAAGTTGACCACAGTTATAGTAGATTACCTAAATCAGATCGTAATTGAAGGAGGTTTCTCACAGTTCGACTGGCAGCCTCAAGTAATTATTTCCAAGAAACTAAAGGAAATAGCTCGTAAGTACGACGTTGTAATGGTAAGCCCTTATCAGATTGACGCTAGTGGGGAGGCAAGATTTGCAAAAGGTATTCTTGATGCTGCTGATATTGCTCTAACTATGGAAGCTCATGATAAAGAACTGGCTGCTTTAACTTTTAACACTTCTAAGATTCGCGGAGGTAGAGAAATGAAGTTTACTTCCCCAATTGATTGGGATACTCTTAGAATTAGTTCTACACCAATGGATACACCAGAAAAGAAAGAAGCTCCAATTAAGAAAACTGGAAAGAAGAAAACAGATGAAGAGCCTACTGACCTGCCTTGGGATTGATAATGGACTATAAAGTACTATTACTAAAGTATATTCAACTGGTTGGAGAAGCCGAAGGGGTATCATTTATAAATAAAAGGTACAAGCCACCAAAGTTATTTACTAAAGAAGAGTGGGAAGAACTAGAAAGATTGGATAAAATAGATGGAATACGTAGCGAACCTACTTAAAGAAAAGGGAATACCTTTTAATGTATCCGGACATGACTATCTTATTAAATGTCTAAATCCGGAGCATGATGATTCTAACCCTTCTTGTCGCGTACATAAAAATACAGGAGCAGTACACTGCTTCTCCTGTGGATTTAAGTCCAAAAGCATTTTTGAATACTTTGGTATCCTTAGTAACCATACTTTTATCAAAGTAGCTAAATTGAAAGAAAAGCTAGCACAATTAAAGACTAATACTACTGGATTGGAGGTCCCACCAGTAGCTATACCCTTTACTAGATCGTATAGAGGTATTAGTGCTAGCACTTTACAAAAATTTGAAGCTTTTTATATACCTGGAGAAGGTAAATACTTAAAAGGTTTTGAAGACAGAATTATTTTTCCCATTAAAGATATTAATGGTAAGATAGTAATGTTTCTTGGTAGACATACGTTATCTCAAGGAAATCCAAGGTACTTAAACTATCCAAGCGGCGTTAGCATACCAATATTTCCAGCTACAGTAGATAAAAGGCATAAATCAGTAGTATTTGTAGAAGGTATTATGGATATGCTAACCTGTTATGATAGGGGAATATATAATGTAGTATGTATTTTTGGAACTAATACACTACAAAAAGATACTAAAAATAAGTTGTTACCATATAAAATGCAAGGTATAAATAAGGTATACCTTATGTTGGATGGGGATGGTCCTGGGATAGAGGCTGCTAATAAGTTAAAACCTCTTATTGAGCAAGAAGAATTTGAATGTGAGATTATTAGGCTACCAGATAACTTAGACCCTAATGCTCTTAGTGATGAATACCTAGAGAGTATAAAGGAGTATGTACATGGCAATAGTTAATAGAACTAAAGAAAACCTAATAACACATGAATACTTACTATCTAAATTAGAGTATATACCTGAAACTGGTTGGTTTATCTGGAAGAATAGTACAGGTAGATCAAAAGCAGGGACACGGGCAGGAAATAAACAAGCCAATAATTATAGGCAAATAAGATTAGATAATAGGTTATATTTAGAACACAGGCTTGCTTGGTTTTATTGCTTTCAAGAATGGCCTACAGCTATAATAGATCATATAAATAGAGACCCATCAGATAATAAACTAGACAATCTTAGAGAAGCTACTCAAACTGAAAATTTAGGTAATATGGGTATTAGTTCTCATAATACCTCTGGATTTAAGGGAGTATCATATAATAAACAGCGAAATAAGTATGAAGCCTATATTTCAATAAACAATAAAAAGAAAAACCTAGGATTATTTAATACTGCAGAGGAGGCCTTTGAAGTATATCTACAAGCTACTATAAAATATAGAGGGAATACGTAAATGTATAACAGCTTAAACATTTATATTGAGCAATACGTTAGTAGTAAGAAACTAGCCATACGTCATAGTATATCAGAAGAAATGCTTAGTAGCTATAGTTTTGATGACGAGCATTTAATTATAGAAGCCACCATTATAGCCTATAAACAGTTTAAACAAGAAAAAGAAATGGAGTTAGAAAATCTAAAGTATGCCCCTAAAGAGGCCATGTTACCACTTCCAATAGGCAGGCTTAAAGATCCTTCAATGGAACCTAACTTTTATGGTGATAGTAATGCCTAATATAGCCATTATTGATAAGTGCCCATCTAAAGTAGACTACTCAAAATACTTTGATTTTGATTTTGAACTATTTCACTTAAGTTCAGTATATATTCAAAAAATACTTAAAAAAGATGTAGATTTAGATATAGACCCTACTCTTTATGACTTCGTCATAACTGTAGGCGCTGAAGCAACTAAACACTTTGCCAAAGCCTCAGTAACTAACAGTGCCGGGCTACTACTAGATAATCGGTATTTACCTCTACCAAATCCAGCTATGTTAGCTTTTCGCCCAGAAGGTAAACCAGAATTTGAACGTACTATTTCTCAAATTAAAAAGTATATTTCCGGTGATATTAAGAGTGCTTCTATAACTGGAGACTTCAAAGGTATTCAAACACCAGAAGAGGCTAATGACTTTCTAATGGAAGTACTACTGAGTGATGCTGAAGCAGTAGCACTAGATACTGAAGCTACAGCCCTATATCCACGAGATGGTTATGTGTTAGGTATCTCTATATCTTACAAATTAAACCATGGCAGATATATCTTAGCTGATGCAATAGATGAAGGTAACCTTAGTATCTTACAGGAAATTATTACGAAATGGGGTAGTAATATTGTATTCCATAATCGTAAGTTTGATGAAAAGATGCTTAAGTATCATTTTGATCTAGAATTCCATCCTGATTGCCAAGATACAATGGTGGAACACTACGTTCTAGATGAATCAGAAGGTACACACGGTCTTAAAGCTCTAGCTATTAAACATACTAATTATGGAGACTACGATAAAGACCTAGATAATTTTAGGGAAGAGTACTGTAAACAACATAATGTATTAAAAGAAGAATTTACATATGATTTAATTCCTTTTGACATTATATCAAAGTATGCTGCAATTGATACAGCTGTAACTCTGGAACTACACCATAAGTTTAGACCTATTATTGCAAAAAATCCTAAACTAGAAAGTGCTTATAATACTATACTAATTCCCGCAGTAAAACTATTACTGGAAATGGAAGAAGTAGGCATTCCTATGGATGTTGAAAGATTAAAAGCTGCTGAGGTATATCTAGAAAAATGGATAGATGAAGCTAAGCAGGAAATATACCAATTTGCTGAAGTACAAAAATTTGAGCAAGATACTGGTAAGATTTTTAATCCTAATTCTGTACAGCAACTTCGTAGTATTCTATTTGATTACCTAAAACTAACACCCACAGGCAAACTTACAAAAACAGGTGCACTTAGTACCGATGCAGAAGTACTAGAGGAACTTAGTGAAGAGCATCCACTACCCAAGGCTATTTTAAGAGTACGCCAACTAGGAAAAATTAGAAGCTCCTATATTAGTAAAATACTTCCGGAACTAGATAGAGATGAACGCATACGTACAAATTTTAATCTTACTTTTACCTCTTCTGGTCGTTTGTCCTCTAGTGGTAAGTTTAATGCACAGCAAATACCAAGAGATGATCCAATTATTAAAGGATGTATCAAGGCTCCTCCAGGATACAAAATAATCTCACAAGACTTAACAACCGCTGAGATGTTCTTTGCAGCCGTATTAGCTAAAGATAAAAACTTACAGAGCGTATTCTCTAAAGGCGGGGATTTTCACTCAACTATTGCCAAAATGGTATTTAACCTACCATGTCCTGTAGAGGATGTTAAGAAGTTATATCCATTAGATAGGCAAGCTGCCAAGGCAGTTTCCTTTGGGATTTTGTACGGTTCAGGGCCGCAAAAGGTAGCAGATACTGTAAATAAGGAAGGAGGCAATATGACCCTTTCTGATGCAGTAGACGTTATTAAGCAGTATTTTAACACGTTTAATAAACTAAAGGCTTGGTTAAATGAAAGAAAAGATTTTATCTCCCAAAATGGGTATACCTACTCCTTCTTCGGCCGCAAACGCCGCCTACCTAACGTTTTTAGCTCTGATAAAGGAATTGCCTCGCACGAAGTACGTTCAGGCATCAATATGGAAGTACAATCCCTTGCCTCGGATATTAATCTCCTAGGAGCGATAGATACGGCCAAGGAAGTTAAGCGTAAAAAATTAGATGCAAAGATATTTATGTTAGTACATGACTCAATTGTAGCCCTAGTAAAAGAGGAGTGTGTTGATGAATACTGCGAAATAGTAGCTAGAAATACACAGAAAGACAGAGGTTGCAGTATTCCAGGATTTCCAATTGGAGTAGACCAAGAAATTGGGGATGATTACTCCTTTGGAAAGTTTGATAAAATGTACACTATAAAAAATAACATACTCACAAAGGTATCAGAAAAATAATATTGATTTTTTGTAGTATGCGTGGTATAATACATATTATGCAATATAAAAGGAAGTATAATGTCTGGTAAATTTGTGGATGAAACAGTATTTTCGGTGTACAATGAAGAGTCATGTTACTGGGCTGGATTTCTTGCTGCCGATGGTTGTATTGACGTAAATGGCACAATACGTATAGAACTGGGTGGTAGGGATGTTGAGCACGTAAAGTTATTTAAAACTTTTTGTAAATCAGAACACGATATTAGTTATAGTGCTACAAAAAATGCTTATAAGATAGGTTTCTGCTCAAAAACTATTAAAGATAACTTACTTATGAATTTTTCAGTATCCGTTGATAAAACACATAATCTAGTATTACCTATATTTACTGAGGAATACTATTATGCTTGTTACTTTAGGGGGTTCTTTGATGGGGATGGGTGTTTCTCGGAATTTTTTAATAATAGACCAACAGCGAGCTATAGGGTGTTTCTTACTAATGGCTCGCTAGGATTTTTAGAAGAGTCTCTAGATCTACTTAGGAGTCTAAAAGTAGTATCTGGTGGTAGTATAGTAAAGAAATCTGCTAACTGTTGGCATATTCAGTTCGCTATTAAAGATACTACAAGTTTTCTTAATTGGATATACTCTGCTAAAGGATCGAAGCTGCCAAGAAAGTATAATAAGTACTACAATATAATTGTTCTTGGTAACAGGGCAAAACTATGCAACTAATAGAAATTGCTTGGCCCGTATATAGTCTTGGAACTCGCACGCCTATTAGAGAAGGTAATGTATTACTATTTTCAACAGTATCTAAAGATAATAAAGTATCTCTAGAAATAATTGATGATACTAGTGTGCCTGGTAATACACTAGCCCTTAGACGACTTAATCTTATGGGTAATAACATTAAACTATGTAAAATAAGATATGCTTTATTCTTTTTAGGTGATTTGGTAAAAATAGCTAAACCAAATCACTGGTTTATTGATACTAGTGGTAAAGTATTCCAGTATAAAAAAGATAGAAGAGCTAAACTATTTTTTAAGAAGATAACTAATATTACTAAAGGAATAGGAAATGTATTTATTGAGGTGCAGGGGCACGAAGCCAGGTATACTTGTTTATACCCACCTGAACCAGAACAAAAATACGCAGGATTATTATTCTTTAATGGAGTATATATTTTATACGGTTTTTATACTGAACAACATAAAGCAACTTACAGGAGAGTATAATTATGAAAATATCTGACATGCTAAATCAACCAATCGAGTTACAGGAACGATTTATACAAGAGTATACTAAACGTAGTGAAATTTTACGTGCAATGAGACACTATAATGAGACTAGTGCAGAATTGTCAAAGGAACTTATAGAGATTAGAAATCGCTGTACCCATCCGCTGGAAATAGTTAAGAAGTCTTGGGATGAGGATGAATATGGCAAAACAATGCAATCGGGATATATTGATTATATTTGTCCTGATTGTGGAGCTAGACGTACGGACATATTCTAATGGCAAGGGCAGTTATATCAAATAGAATTTATATGGATTTGCCTACTGATAAGACTAAGCTATTTGATGCTTTAACTTATCGTATTGTAAGTAATGATGGTTCAAAGAAGTATGAACAGATAGAAATTATTAGAAATTATAGAATGGTAACACCTTCTATAATTTCTATTCCTCAAGGTAGAAAAGATTTAATACCACCAGAATATGAAATTGTAGACAAAAGAGTTATAGAGTTTGCAGATTTTCCTGCGCCTAACTTCGAATTATTTCCAGAGCAATTAGTAGTATATGATGCAGCAGATGATACCTGTTTTATTAATGCACTGGTAGGATGGGGTAAGACAATGACTGCCCTACATATTGCGCATAAGTGGGGTCAAAAGACTTTAGTAGTTACACACACTAGGGCTTTGCGTGATCAATGGATAGAAGAAGTAGAAAAACTATATGGGTTTAAACCTGGGGAAATCTCTGCAGGAAAGTTTAACATAGAACCACCTATTACAGTTGGTAATGTACAATCAATAGTTAAAAATCTAGATAAAATAGAAAAAGCTTTTGGTACTGTAATTATGGATGAGGCTCACCATACCCCAGCATCTACCTTTACCTCCATTATTGATAAGTCTCATGCAAGGTATAGGCTAGCACTTAGTGGTACTATGGAACGAAAAGATGGTAAACATATTCTTTTCTCTGATTATTTCGGGAGTAAGGTATTTAAACCACCCCAAAATAATACTATTAATCCAACTATACATCTATTAAAAACTGATATAGGATTACCACCAGCAGCTACATGGGCAGATAAAGTAACTAAGCTATTAGCAGATACAGAGTATCAAGACCTTATAGCTTCAATAGCACTAGTTCAGGCTCGTAAAGGCCACAAAGTACTAGTAGTAGCAGATAGAGTAGAATTTCTACAAAATGTAAATGAGTTACTTGGTTCTCGTTCTACTTTAATAGTTGGTAGTACTATTAATAGAAAAGATGAATTAGATAAGATAGCTAATGGCACTTGCGATATATTATGTGGTTCTAGACAAATATTCTCAGAAGGCATATCTCAGAATGAATTAAGCTGCCTAATATTAGCTATACCTATTGCTAATAGACCTACTTTAGAACAACTAATAGGTAGAATTATGAGACTATCTCCAGATAAATTAAGTCCAGTTGTAATTGATATACAGTTTAAAGGTCCAAGTGAGAAAGTACAGAATAATAAACGCATTTCTCTGTATTTAGAGAAGGGTTGGAAAATAGTACAGTTATAGCATTTAAAAAATAGACTTGATTTATATCTTTAAAGATGATATAATATTATTTATGGGTTGGGAAATGACTTTATTTTTTAATTGGCAAAACTTAAACCAAGAAACTAAAGGGGACCCAGTAAAACTTGTAAACACTTTGAAAGCTTTTAATAGTAAAAAAATACTTAAAGCTGGTTTACAAAATAAACTAAAAGGTAGCAGTTTCTTGTTACAGGCAAATAATATTTTAAATGATAGTAATACAGATATTTTGTTTATATATCAATATATATTTTTGGCTGCTAAAAGAGACTATTCTCTTTATAAACTTTATGGAGTAAAATCTTTACCGCTATCACACTATCCTGATATAAACTTAAGCAGTATAAGAAGTAATCCATTACTTATAGTAACTAACAACGAAATACATTTTAAATACGAGGAATAAAATTATGGCATTAGCATTCGGCTCTACAAAAGGTAAGGCACAAAAGAAGACTATTGATGCATTTGAATACAAAGATGGAGAAAATACAGTACGTATTATTGGTGGAGTACTACCACGATATGTATACTGGCTAAAAGGTACTAATGGCAAGGATATCCCTGTAGAGTGTTTGGCTTTTGATCGTCAGGCTGAGAAGTTCAATAATCTAGAAGTAGACCATGTTCCAGCATACTACCCAGATAAGAAATGTTCTTGGGCATACAGTATCAATTGTATTGATCCAAGCGATGGTAAGGTAAAAGTTCTTAATCTTAAAAAGAAGTTGTTTGAACAGATTATTAATGCAGCAGAAGACCTTGGTGATCCTACTGACTACGATAGTGGCTGGGATATTGTGTTTAAGCGCGCTAAAACTGGTCCGCTACCTTTTAACGTTGAATATACTCTGCAAGTACTACGTTGTAAGAAGCGTGCTCTAAGTGAAGAAGAGCGTACTGCAGCAGATACAGCCGAAGATATTGATAGTAAGTACGCACGTCCTACAGCAGATGAAGTAAAGAAGACTCTAGATAAGATTGCTTCTGGAGAAACTGAGGAAAGTACCGGAGCGGAAAAAGAAGCTATTAGCGAACTGGGTAGTTAATAGTTAAAAGACCCCACTGGAATCATCCTTTGGGGTCTTTTCAATTTAGGAAAACTAATGAGTAATATACTACCTAATATACTTAGTGAAATTTCTGTAGACTATACAAAAGCAATAGAAAAATTGGCAGACGTACTACTAGACTCGCTAAGTAATGATAAGCAAATAAGTGTTTATATAAAAGAAGCCAATCTTAGCATGGGAATAGGGCCACATGTATTGACAATTAACTTAGAGATATATGCAAAATGAAAGATACCCTAATTATTACAGTTAATGAAGAAACAAAAAAAGTACTTTTAGCTCTGCTAAACAGTATTTATGATAATGAACTAGATTTACTTAGTATTAAACATGAAGAAGATAGTCTCTCTACAGTTAGACTTCTTACCATAAAATATAGAGAAAAATATGTATGAAAATATTACTATCTGCAGACTACCATATTAAGTTAAAAACTAAAAATATACCCGATGATTGGGCTAAAAATAGATTTAAATTACTATTTGATAAATTACATGAATTAGAAAAGTTAGCTGATTTACATATAGTAGCGGGTGATTTCTTCGATAAAGTACCTAGTTTAGAAGAACTAGAACTTTATCATGAATTTATATCTGGATGCAAATGTGATACAATAATTATCCCTGGAAACCATGAAGCTATTAAAAAAGGTACTACTTTTTTAACCTATTTAAAAACTATTACTAATAGGCTTAATCCAAAAGTACGAATAATTGACGAATTCCATACAGAATACGGTATCGACTTTATACCTTATAATAGGCTAAAACAATACTATCCGGCTGACATAGACTTTCATAGTGATACACTAGTTACTCATGTTAGAGGAGAGATCCCACCACATGTTAAACCTGAAGTTGATCTATCAATATTTGATAGATGGAAAACAGTTCTCGCAGGTGATCTTCATTCTTATGATAATTCTCAACGTAATATACTATATCCAGGATCACCAATCACTACTTCATTCCATAGAAATAGCGTTAGTACAGGTGTTATCTGGTTTGACTCTGTTACGCATAATCATAAGTTCACCCCCTTAGACTTACCTCAGCTAATACGTAAAACTATTAAGGTAGGAGATCCTATGGTACAAACTAGTCCAGATCATACTATATATGAAGTAGAAGGAGATATAGCAGAGTTGGCTGGATTAGAAGATCACGAATTAATAGATAAAAAAGTATCAAAACGTACCAACGATACAGCATTAATACTATCTCCAGAAATGAGTATAGAACAAGAGGTTACAGAATACTTAATGTATATTTTGGAACTACCTGAAGAAACAATAAAAAAGGTATTAAAAACTTACCATGATTTTGCTAAAAACTTTAACATGGAGTAACTTATTTAGTTATGGGCCTAGTAATACTATACACTTTGATGAAAGTCCAATTACGCAGTTAGTTGGTAAAAATGGGCATGGAAAGAGTAGTATAGCTTTAGTACTAGAAGAGACCCTATTTAATAAGAACTCAAAGGGCATTAAAAAAGCAGATATATTAAATAGGCATATTAAGGATAAAACATATAGTAGTAGTCTTACTTTTAATAAAGATGGTATTGACTATGAGATAAAAAGTACTAGAGGTTCTACTCAAGCTGTACAACTATTTAAAAATGGTGAAAATATTAGTAGTCATACCGCTACTGCCACTTTTAAAGTATTAGAAGATATACTAGGATTTGATCATAAAGTGTTCACTCAACTTGTGTATTTAAGTTCCAGTTCTAGCCTAGAGTTTTTAACTGCTACTGATACTAATAGAAAGAAGTTCTTAATTGATCTTCTTAATCTGACCAAGTATATAGAAGCTTTCGAAGTATTTAAAAACGCAGTAAAAGAATTAACTGAAGAACTAATTTCAGTAGAATCATCAATTAGTACGACTAGTAGCTGGCTGGATAAACATAAAAAAGAAAACCTTAGTCCAAAACCTATAGTACCAGTGCCAGATATTGACCCTAAAATATCTCAAGAAATATTCGATAAAAAAGCACAACAACTAAGTATACTTGAAACAAATAGACGTATAACTAAAAATAATGAGTATAAGAGCCATCTAGCTAAGATTGACCTATCTGATGTGCCAAAGGACTATCCCCCTATTAAGGATACTTCACCCATAATTTCTGCAGTAGGTGAGTACAAGAAAACAGTAAAAGATGCTGATGCACTTATATCTAAGATTGGTAAACTTAATGGGACCTGCCCAACTTGCTTACAAGAAGTAGATAGGGTTAAGTTAGATGAACTTATTATAGAACAAGAAGAGCTTAGAGAGTCCGCTAATAAAGCTATCGAGTCTCTTAATAGCGAAATTGATAGAATTAATATAGTTAAGAAAAAAGTAGAAACCGCCAGGAAAACACAAGCTGAATGGGAGTCCTACCATAGTCTAATTGACGATAGTATTCAAACAGACTTATTAGATTACGATGATATAGAAAAAAGAATTAAAGTACTAGAAGCTGAGGTACTTGGAATTCAGGAAAAAATTAATTCTATAACAAAACAAAATACTATAGCAACTAGTCACAATGCAAAAATAGATGTTATCAAAGAACAGATGAACTCTATGCAGGACGATTTAAATGGTTATTCAGTTATATTAAAGGATATTGAGGAAAGACTCTCATACCTACAGATATTACAAAAAACTTTTAGTACTAGTGGTTTAATTGCCTATAAGATTGAATGTCTTATAAAAGACCTAGAAGATCTAACTAATGAGTACTTAGCAGACTTTAGTGGTGGTAGGTTTCAATTAACTTTTAAAGTATCATCGAGTGATAAATTAAATGTAGTTATTACAGATAATGGTAAAGATATTGATATACTAGCATTAAGTGGTGGAGAACGTGCACGAGTTAATACAGCTACATTATTAGCAATTAGAAAGCTTATGCAGTCATTATCTAGTGCCAGAATTAATTTACTTATCTTAGATGAAACTATTGATAGTTTAGATGTAGATGGTAAAGAAAAACTAGTAGAGATTCTTTTGAAAGAGGAGCATTTAAATACCATGCTAATATCTCATGGATACACCCATCCATTACTGGAAAAAATAACTATAGTAAAAGAACATAATATATCGAGAATAGAATGAGAACATATGATATACCAGTAAATGCAGAGTTACTTGAGGTTGTATGTTCCGCAGATACCGTACACTCTGCAGAAGGTTTTATACTTTATCATGATTTAATAGCTATATTACATACTGCGTTGGCTATAGAGTATATATATCTTGTATCTGGTGGAATGCGTGCTTCTGTAAAAGGAAGAGAACCTGCTAATTTTAAAGATTTTATATAATGGTTGATAGTAGACAAAAAGGAGCTAGAGCAGAAGCTGACATTGTTAAAAAGTTAACAGAATCCACTGGACATATATTTAAAAGAATACCTATGTCTGGTGCATTAGATGCTGCTCATGGACTAAAAGGGGATGTTTATATACCCAATAGTTTAAATATATACTGTATAGAAGTAAAACATTATAAAGATGATCACTTTACTTCTAAAATACTTACAGATAAAAAGGCACAATTAATAGACTGGTGGGAACAAACTATTAGAGAAGCCGCTCAAATTAGTAGAAAACCATTATTAATTTATAAGTTTGATAGAAGTAAAATATTTGTTGCATTTAAGGATATGCCCACTAATAGTGATTATAGATGGGTATTTTTTAATATTGATGGCCATGAGTTTTACTCAGCCAAATTAGATGATTGGATAGACTATGAACAGCCTAGGTTTGTTTAATAATGAGTAAAAGTTTTGATAATATATCAAAAACACAAGAATCTACTCTACTAGTAATAGATGCGTTAAACTTAGCGTATAGGTATTTACATGCTAAGTCAAATAACTTTGTCGAAGACTACATTCGAGTAGTAGAAAGCCTTAAAAAGTCGTATAAGGCAGGCAAAGTTATTATAGTTGCAGATAAGGGTGGATCGAGTTACCGTAAAAATTTATACCCAGAGTATAAAGCTAATAGAAAAGAAAAGTACGAAAAGCAAACAGAAGAAGAAAAAAGACAGTTTAATGCGTTCTTTGAAGAATTTGAAAAAACTCTATTACAGTTAGAGACTATATATCCGGTTCTTAGATTTGATAAAACTGAAGCTGATGATATTGCGGCGTACATTGTAACAAAAATAAAAAAGTATCCTATAACTGAAGTATGGTTAATATCCTCTGATAAAGACTGGGATTTGCTAATTAATGAACAGGTTAATAGATTCTCATATGTTACTAGGAAAGAGATAACTTTTGATAGCTGGCATACCCACTATGATTGCGATATAGAAGAGTACATTAGTATTAAGTGTCTTAATGGAGATACTGGTGATAATGTAAAAGGTGTAAAAGGTATAGGACCAAAAAGAGCATTAGAGCTAGTTAGGGAATATGGTTCAGCATTAGATATTGTAGCTTCTCTACCTATTAAAAGTAAATATAAATATATTCAGGAATTAAATACTTCTGGAGATTTAATTATGTTAAACTATGAATTAATGGATCTTATATCTTGCTGTGGGCAGGCCTTAGGAGATAATAGGTTTGCTATAGATAAACTAATGGATGAATACTTAAAATGATTGAAATCAAACTACTAGACCCCAGAGCTAAAGTACCTGCATATGCTACTAAGGATTCAGCAGGAGTTGATCTTATTGCTTGTATAGATAATATAATTTCTATTCCACCATTTAAAACAGCTATGATTAAAACAGGCATTGCTATTAATATGCAAACAGAGCACACTAAATTAGTGGCTCTTATACATCCACGTAGTGGTAAAGGTGCAAAAGAGGGTAAAGTTCTTGGTAATCTAACTGGAATTATTGATCAAGACTACCAAGGAGAATTGATGGTATGTATTTGGAATCGTAATTCAGATTTATATATAGATATTACCCCAGGAGAGGCCATAGCTCAGCTTGTAATGACACCAGTATATCGTGCCGAATTCGGTATTGTTGAGGAGTTTTCCTCTATTACCGAACGTGGCAAAGGTGGATTTGGGAGTACAGATAATGTCAAGTAATTCCCCAACTAGAGATAAACTACTACTTGATCTAATACATAAGGCCTCAGAAGTAACTATGTCCCTATCCAGGGCATTAAGCTATGGTATGGATTTTAATTCTAGATTATCAGTAAGTCCCTCAGAAACCATTCTTAAAAATATTAGTGAATTTAATCAAGTATCTAAAAAACTTATTAAACAACTACCAAAACCACCAATATCTTACATGGTAAAAATAATATTAGATGACTTTAAAAATTTCTCTGAGAGAGAAAAAGAGGAATTTATTACCACAAAGTTTGATAATTTAAATCTTTTTATGTCAAGTCTTGGACTTGGTATAATTGAACACTTTAATCTATGGGCATTTCCTTGGAAACCCCAAATAGTAGATGGTTTGGATATGTCTCCAAATCATCCGGAAAATTTAGCATTAACGGTAATAGAAGCCGTATGGAGAAACTTACAAGATGCCTAGTACAAGAGCACAAGTAGTAACACGTAGAACATACTGTAGACCAAAGAATGAGGAGGGTACAGAGTTTGAGACGTGGGAAGAAGTTATTAGTAGAGTAATCTCACATCAACGCTGGTTGTGGGAACGAGCATTAACCAATAAAATAATGCCAGAAATGCCTTTACATGATGTTACGGAAAATTTAAACGAATGGGTTAAACTAAGTAAAGACCAAGAAGGTGAGTTAAATACTCTTAGAGCCCTATTCTTAGAACGTAAAGTTGCTCCAGCAGGCAGAACATTGTGGTTGGGCGGAACGGAAATTGGAAAGAAAATTGAACTTAGTCAATTTAATTGTTGTTTTATTACTGTTAGTACCGTTTATGACGTAGTAGACTTCTTCTGGGGACTACTAAATGGAGCTGGAGTAACAGGACTATCTAACGCGGGTACACTAACAGGTTTTCGTAAGCGTATACCAGAACTAGAAATAATTCGTACTACCAGAGGCCCACAAGATAAAGGACCTGAAAGTAATTCTGAGGCTTGGGACCCAGGTACTGCCACATGGACTATTAAAATTGGGGATTCTGCTAAAGCCTGGGCTAAGTCTATTGGTAAGTTAATGGCGGGTAAATATCCTGCAAAGAGACTTGTATTAGATTTTACTAATATTAGGGGGCCTGGTGCTAGACTACGTAACTACGGCTGGATTTCACAGTCTGATAGTGGACTTAGTAAAGCGTATGCGGAAATATTTAATATCTTAAATGCTCGTGCTGATTCTATACTTACAGAGATTGATATTAATGATATTATTAATCTTCTTGGTACGGTACTTAGTACAAGACGTGCTGCAGAAGCTCTACTTATGCATAAGGAGAATCCTCGCTGGAAAGAATTTGCAAATGCTAAGCTAGGCATGTGGGAGAATGGTAAGGAACATAGAGCTCAAAGTAATAATTCACTACTATTCTATAACAAACCTACCCATACTGAACTAACTGAACTATTTGATATGTTAAATAGGGGAGGAAATGGAGAACCTGGACTGGTTAATGCCAAGCATATGGTAGATAGGGCACCTTGGGCCAAGGGCTTAAATCCTTGTTTTGAGATACTACTAGCAGATGGCAATACCTGTAATCTAGTAACTATTGATTTAGCTAAGTTCAAAGGGGATAATGAGGGCTTGTTAGAAGCTGCTCGTTTAATTACTAGAGCTAATTATAGACAAACCTGTGTTGACTTTAGGGATGGAATCCTACAAGAGAAGTGGCATTTAAATAACGAGCACCTACATCTATGTGGTGTAAGCTTAATGGGTATTGCAATGCGTCCAGACATGCAGCCTTATGACTATAAGAAACTTGAACGCTGTGTTGTACACGCTGGATATGGTATGGCAGATGAACTTGGAACCCCATACCCAAAAAATTTAACAGCCCAGAAACCTGAGGGTACAATTTCTAAATGTTATGATAGCTCAGAGGGAATGCATAAGCCTCTAGGTAAATATATCTTTAATAATATTGCATTTTCTGTGTATGATCCTATTGTTAAAATAATGCAGGAAGCCAACTATAAAGTATTTACACACCCATATGACCCTAGTGCAATACTAGTAACCCTACCAGTTAAGTATGACGGTGTAGAGTTTGATATTGTTGACGGAAGAGAAGTTAACATAGAAAGTGCTATATCTCAGTTAGATAGGTATAAGATGCTTATGCAACACTATTGTCACCAAAATACTAGTTGTACTATTTCTTATAGTATTAAAGAAACTCCAGAAATTGTTGATTGGCTATACAATAACTGGGACTCTTATGTTGCGGTTAGTTTCTTATTTAGAAATGATCCTACAAAAACAGCTATGGATCTTGGATACCCCTATTTACCTCAGGAAGTAGTGACTAAAGAGATATATGAGGAGTATACCAAAGATTTAAAACCTGTCTATTTAGATACTGTTACAGTAGATGATTCTATGTTAGATTCAGACTGTGCTACTGGGGCCTGTCCAGTACGATGAAACAACTACTAACCCCCGATGAAGCCTCTCGTAGAATATGTCCACATATACAAGCAAAAGATACTTATGTCTATTGTAAGGGTACTATGTGTATGGGATGGGAGTGGGAATCTGTCCAAGTACCTCAAGAAAGTAATGGGTATATTAAACCACCCAAGTTTGAAAAGACAGATAAAGGATACTGCGGAGCTTAAAGAAAAACCCCCATACACTAAGTGTATGGGGGTTTTTTACGTTACTACAACCCGTAATCTCTCCGTAACTAGTTTACTAGCTATTTCTCGTACTGAGTGATCAATTAAACGAGTTGGATAGTATCCCTTCTGTCCTTGTTTACCGCCCTTTTCAAAAGTAGCATAGGGGTATTTCATGTAGGATAGGAAAGCAGTTATAGAGCCGTCTCTACTTCTACTAAGACTGTTTAACTCAATAGAATCCCTAAAACGGCTAGTCCTATTTATTAGATTTGGACGTCTCATATTTTTGAGTAGTACTGGTGGTAGGGCTGCACGAATAAGAACTTCTAAGGAAGTTAATGATGTAAAAGTTCCTTTTAAGCTACGAAGTTTTGGTAGTTTAGGAACTGGCACTTTTTTAGTAGTATTTTTATTCCCTTTTGGCGGTGGTACATTATTAGTGATAACGGCTTTAGTAGTTTTCTTAGTAGTGACTGAAGTATTAGTTTTAACAGATTTGACCTGTTTATTAGTTAGAGTATTAATTAAATGCCCCTCTACTAACTCTAAAGCAGATTTACTACCACGCTGCCCTAATAAGTCTATGTGTTTACCTATAGCTATTTCATTCATTAATTTTAAGAAGTAACCACTAGTAGCTTTTGATAAATGGTTTGATATGGCTTTTTCTAAACCAGCACCCTTCTGTTGATTAGCTACGCTAAATTCTGGAAAAGTTTTATCTAATACTTGCGATGCTATCTTTTTAATAACTGTGGCATCTAGTTTTGGTTCTGTCTTTAAAGTGACTGATAGCTTATTATTAATTATAGATTTGGTAAATCCTACTGTTGCATTAACACAAGCATTAAATAGTTCCCTATCATCTATACCCAGTCTTTCCATAAGAGCTGAGGCTGTAGAAGGATCACTTAGTTTACTATACAATGAATCAATTTCATTTACAACAGCATCAGAAGATATATCTAGATTTTTTCCTCTACGAACGGCATTAAATATTACTGCACCATATGCACTAATTATATTAGAATGATAGTGTCCTACGTCCATACCAAATTTCTTACCTAATTCAACACTAGAAAGGTCTCCTGGGTTCCCGGTATTTTTTAGTACTTTGTCTAAGAAGGATTTTATATTATAAGCATTCGTAGTACCAAATCCGGCATTAAGTAGATTTCTTATTTGTTGATAATTATCCCCCTTAAATGTAGTAGATATTTCATCAGAACTAGAATACTTAAATTTACTACTATTAGCAGATACATATTTGGAAATATTAGATTTAAATTCTATAACAGCAGCAGATATATATGTATCTATATTAGTTGGCCCTATTAATTCCACTAACTCTACATTACTACGTATTAGTGCTGTTAATTGGGATTTCAAAGTACTCTCACTAACATCCAATGTATGTGAGGATAGTTTGGAATACTCTCTATAGAATTCCCCAAGATTCTGTCTACCTTTACCAGATTTGGGAAGCTTTAAAGCCTCTGGGTTAGCTTGAGCTAAAGCCACAGTTATTGTTTTTAGTAGTTCACCTGAACTCATTCAATTGCTCCAATAATAAAGCCCCCAATCGGGGGGCTTTATGTTAATCCGAATAGGCCTGTATAATTTTCTTACACATATCACTTCTAACAATATCATGTGTTAAGAAGCGAACTACTTCTATACCTCTAATACCTTCTAGTCTAGTAATACCATCTTCAAGGCCGGAATGTCCTTTTATATCTTTTTGGCTTACGTCTCCATCAATAATAAAACGACAATTATCTCCAATTCTAGATAGAATTAATTTCATCTGGCCGGGTGTTACATTCTGGGCCTCGTCAATAATACATATAGCATTTTCAAAGGTGCGCCCACGCATGTATGCAATAGGTACTGGCTCAATACTTCCTGTGCGTAAACAGTATTCTACAAAAGATTTTCCTAACAAGCCTTCCAGTATATCTCTAACTGGAGCTAAGTATGGTGCATACTTATCTTCTAGTTCTCCTGGAAGGAATCCAAGACTTTCTTCTGCTTCTACAGCAGGTCTGGTAATAAGTATTTTATCTACTTTCTTGTAATATAGTTGTTCTGCGGCAAATGCAGTAGCTATATAACTTTTACCAGTTCCAGCAGGTCCAACAGCAAAGGTTATTTGATTACTACGTAAAGACTCTAAGTATGTACTTTGAGCATAATTTCTAGCAGTAATTGGTTCAAAACCATTTATTTTTATCTGATTTGAATTACCTTTGCGGGCCTTTTTAGAAGTTGACATAAATTACCTTAATTTAAGTTAAAAACATTACTTATTACTAGAACAAGTATCTCTAAGTCCTATTGCATATTTCTTGCATATCTTAAATTGATTAACTACTTTGTCGGCGTCAGCTGCGAAGTTGAGAAGAAATCCAGTAGCCTCTGCTGAAAGTTCTCCGCTGCTGGCGGATTGGTTACTGCTGTCGGAGGTGGCGGTAGAACCATTTGAGGGCACTGATCTGCAGATAATCCCGCGGTTGTCGCGCAACCTGAAACCATCATTGATAAGGCTAGTATAATGACCGAGTACCTCATTAACTCGCGCGTTTTCTTTATCATAACTACCTTCCAGTTGGGTTTGAAGATTAGTAATAGTTTGTTCATTTGCTCTTACTTTGTCAGTAGCAATTTTTAGCTGCTTAGCTTGTTCTGTTGCTATTTCTAGTTGTATTTCAGCAAATTTTGCATCTTTATAATCAAAAGATAGGTATACTGTTCCTAACACTAAAATAGCTAAGAAGGTTATTGCAGCTCCCACTTTGTATAGTGGATTTACTAAACTAATAGGTAACACTTGGGAATCCTTCATCTATATAAGGTTTATACTTATAACGTCTAATTTCTAAGATATTCTTTGGATACTCTCTATTGATTTCAAAGAAGCTCTTACCGTACCCTGTTACTTTGGTTTTTTGTTTTAAAGAGGTGTGCTCAGTGTGTCCGAACCATAGTCCTGAATTACACTTGGGAGTGTTTCTGCAGATTCTTTGGTCTGCTTGTATTCCGCCAATACCACCATTGTAAGAAGCAAGCGCAAAAGCATACCTATCATAGTCTCTTTCAGCCAATTTAAAAACATTAAAATTCCTTTTCAACATAGCTAAAATTGCTATCATTTGCAATTCTGGATTAAATCTATCTTCCCATTGCCAACTTTTAAGCCTAGAGTCTAACTCTTTTACTTCATTAAAAGTATTGAATCTAGGAGTAACAGTTAGTTGACCAAGGCCAAAACCATATTCTCTTTTGGTTTCCAGTTTAGCATTAGGAGACCAACACTTTGAGTGTGTTAGTGAATAGCAAGTTTCTTGTTCAATAAGTCCTGGAATAACTGATGGCATAGTAATTTCATTCCATGAAGAATGTATTACTTTGCTTAGAGTATCTTTATGAATTAAGAAGTTTTTTGGTACTTCCTGCGCAAAGACTACTCCTACCACTATTAGTAATATTAGTGCAATAAGCAAATGCTTGGCACTACGAGAGAAGTTTAACATTTACAGCTACTAAAGTTGCTAATACTAAGGATACTGAACCAAATACAATAGCTGCACCTAATTCAGTTTCAATGGCTTTCTTAGCTATAAGTGCTAAATCAAGGTCAGGAAAGAAAATTCTACGGATAATATGACTAAATAAAGATATTAATAGTACAATAGATGTACTTGTAAATACGGAAGTTAAATATGCAAAATTCTCACCTTCTGGCATATACGTATCAATATTGCCAAGAGCCCAAACTATTGCTAGTACTGAAGCTGTTCTACCAGCATCCATACCAAAACGATTAAAAATTTGTTGAATTGTTTCAAACATAGCTACGCTTTCTTAATAATAGTTTCTTCCAATACAACTATTTCTACTTGTGTATTAAAAACTACTGGTTGAACTACTGAAGATATATAAATATAATCATCAAAAGATCTTGGTTGTATATTACTTAATAATAACAACATGTACTTTACCTCTATAATATATTCTGGTATCCTTCTATATGAATATATGCTTTTATAGTACTTCCGGAAATATTAGTAACCCTATATAAGTAATTTTTAGTAGGAGCTAATACCATTTCATTAGCGAATCCAAAGGACCCACCGTATGCTTTACCCTGTGATCCACCTAAAAGAAGACCAGTACCACTTAACTGATTTCCCAAATTAGTAATACTAGGAGTATGTAAAATAGAACCAATAAAAGTATTAGAGGATACCCTATTATGGTTTGTAACATTAATAGGAGTTCCGCTGGTATAAATAGTATCTTCATATAATTGAATAGTACAATCTCCACCAGCACTAGTACTAGCCTGTACGTGGAAAGGTGCAGTATCTAGATCAATTAAAATATCTAATGTTCCATTATTAGCTAGTGAGTTAACATAATATCCGCAGGAAAAGAAACTTCCTTCATGTGTTTTATTATGTTCATGGGTAATAGTAACTATAGAACTAGCTCTTAATTCCGTATTAGTAATAGGGCCAATTACTGGTATAGGGTTAGTACTTGATATATCTCCATCATTTATACCATTATCTCCAAGTACTATTTTTACTCTTTGGTACTGCACTCCAGCAATATCATCAGTAGCAATTACTGCTCCACCAATACCTGGATTAGTTATAACATTGTCCGCCATTATTTCAATCCTATGAATTTAGCTACAGTAAGAACCTTCTTAACTAAAAAGTGCCCTACCGATCCAACAACAGTTAAATTAGATATAGGTGTGTTCCATACAGCATCCCTTACTTCCTCAACTGTACCTACGCCGGACCCTGTAGATATTTCTCTAATTTCTATTTCAGGAAAATCTACATCAATATCTATATTAGAAGTTATAGTTGTTCTATCAAAACAGTCTCTACCTGCTCTACCATCTTTTGTAAAAGTATCTCTTATTAATTTAAGACTACTTGGAGAATCATATGGTACTATATAGCAACCAGTATCTAGTATAACAAAAGCAGCAGTATAACTGCCAGGTAGTTTGGCAATATTACCTCCGGCCTCAATAATAGGTTTATAATTTCTATGACTTTCCACCGTACGTCTAAGGGCCCTTACCTCCTTATATACTTCTAGAGTATCTAAGGAGGTATTAGGTGTTTCGGAACTTAGGTATATGCGTTTATTTGGATAGTCTACTGATAGTACTAAAGGCATATACTACCCTTTCATTAAGCATTATTGTCTGTAGAAGGAGCACAGGTTACAGGTACTGTAGTATTACGTGTAATAGTAAAATAAGTAATAGCCTGCGCTGCAGTACCATCCCCCTCTACCAATACTACACAGTCTTTATCCACTCCAGCAGAAAGCCCTGCTTGTGTATTAGTATCGTATGCATATGCAAAAGAAATTTTACCACCAGACTGAAATGCGGATACTAGTCCATTCATATCAGTATTAGCACTATTTTTAATAGTTACTGCACCTGTAGTATCAAAGTCAGCTGCCGCAGCACCATCTACATACATTACACGGAACCATGCATTAGCATCTGCAGTAGCAACACTACCAACACTTATTTCTACAGTTGGGAAGAATGGGTATGTTTTAGTAGAACCATTGTCTGCTGTAAGAATAACGTTTTGTTGTTCTGCAGTTGAAAGATTCTCAATATATAGACCCTGACTACCAATACTATTAGTAACAATCTTACCGGAAGCATTTCTAGCATACCAAACACGTCCCTTTTTACCATTATAGGAAATAGTACCAGTATTTTCTATGTCACCGTCTGAAAGTGTAACCGCATCTAAGAATGCTGCACATTGTTGCGCAGTACCTCCAAGAGTATTATGTAATACCCAAGTAAACGTACCATCAGTTTCATTAAAACCAGTCTTGGTTTGTGCACTTGCATACTTTTCCAGAGACATTCCTGTCCATGGTGATATTCTTGTACCAGATTCTGGAGGAGTACCATATCCACCAATAACATCAGCTTTCGTATAAGTGTTAGATGGGTTTAAAGATTCACCAACACCGTAACCTGCAGAGAATCCAGAGAATTCTGCAATACCTGTAGCAATTGAGGTAGTTTCACCTGGGTTATACTGCCAAGAACGTACTCGAACTACTGCAGTACGGGTCTTATAATCAAAAGACCCTGCTCCAGTATCCCCATTTGCTGTAGTACCAAATACCTGGATTGCCTCATTAACATCTCCAAGTCTCACAAAGTTATTCCAAGTAGCACTTTGCAGGGTAGTTTCATCTGTAGCAGTTACTAGTGCATAATAAGGTACAGTGGTTGCCTGCACATCAACAAGTGTTTGTACACCGTGATAAATACGATCAATAGTAGTTTCACCATCACCTACAGCTGCATACTCAATCCATCCTGATGCGCGAATCTTAGCGCGATCATTAGATCCTGCAGTACGTAATTTAACTCCATTAACAAGGTTAAATGCACCCGCAAATCGATAGGAACCTTTTAGTCCACGCTTATACTTACGCAGATTTTCATTCACTCTACGACGAGCATTCTCAAAGTTATACAATGCACGCATTGTAACACCTTCAAAATTTGCTAATGGGTTAGGGTCTGATGCTCCACCACCTAAAGAAGTCATATCTAGAGTAGGTTGTTCATCTACACCAATAAGTTGAATTAAATTATTGACTGTATCAAAATATACATTACCATTAGGACTAGAGCCTGCTGGGTTAGTACTTTCTTTAAGCTTTGTTGCAAAATTGGTATGGTCAATTAGTACGGCCATATTATCTCCTAAGTATTGGTGTCAGCCACTAAAGTGACCGGAAGTGAGGTGTCTGAGGTACCTGTAGTATACTGATATCCAAACTCATTATACCCAGAGTGGATAATTTGTATCCATACTGTATTATTTCCTGTAGTTGAAAAAGAGAATCCAGATGTAGGATTAGATTCAACACCAGTTATTTCTGTTCCTAAAGATCCTGCAGGACTATTATCCATATCATATATACGTATCTCTGCTCCTACAAGGGAGGTATTAGACTGTAAACTAGTATTAACGGTATCTAGTGGGTAGTTGATTGCGTCCTGCGCTGCCTTGGTTGTGTTGGTTTGCACCCGCAACATGGTGATGGCTGCCGTGTTCGTGGTGGAGGTGACAATCTTGATCTTCAGCTTGAATCCCGCGCTGATTGATTCTGCTGACAGGTTGGCTCCGGTCAATGACTTCCAAGTACCGTTCCACCCTGACCCTGTGTCGATCTGATAAGTGAGCATGAAGTTA